>ENA-ORCO01000081-ORCO01000081.1-marine-metagenome-genome-assembly--contig:-NODE-81-length-82025-cov-7.078586_pt1 | contig 82025 bp, 99 predicted proteins | sample MGYA00248633_ERZ508508 | MGnify/ENA primary metagenome ERZ508508 (study PRJEB26179, sample SAMN06268845) | marine metagenome | isolation source: A23 P1 aerobic enrichment on pine of planktonic cells taken...
ATCGAACGATACGCCCGAGAAGACGAGACCGTCGTCGTGCCCGGCAAGGTGCTGGGCAGTGGTGTGCTCGAAAAAGAGGTAACCGTCGCAGCCGTCGACTTCTCGTCGACGGCGCGCACGAAGATCGAACGGGTCGGTGACGCCCAGCAGCTGGAGCAGGTCGCCGAGAACAACCCCGAGGGGTCGAACGTCCGGGTGATTCGATGAGTCTCGCCGAATTCGACGCCGACGTGGTGGTCGACGCCCGTGACTGCATCATGGGTCGCGTCGCCAGCGAGGTGGCTCAGCGCGCGCTCGACGGTGAGCGTGTCGCCATCATCAACGCCGAGGACGCGGTCATCACCGGCAACAAGGAAGATACGATGGAGACGTACCGCACGCGCGCAGGGCTGGGCTCCGACAGCGGGCCGTACTACCCCAAGCGCCCGGACCGCATCTTCAAGCGGGCCGTCCGCGGGATGGTGCCGTACAAGAAGCCGCGGGGGCGCGAGGCGTTCGAGAACGTTCGCGTCTACGTCGGCAACCCCTTCGACGAGGACGGTGAAGTGCTCGACGGCACGTCGCTGGATCGCCTCTCGAACATCAAATTCGTCTCCCTCGGAGACGTCTCCGAACAACTGGGTGCGAACGTCACATGGTAACCAACACGAGCGGCAAGAAGAAGACGGCCGTCGCCCGCGCTACGGTGCGTGACGGCGAGGGTCGCGTACGAATCAACTCCCGACCCGTCGAACTGGTCGAACCGGAGCTCTCGAAGCTGAAGATGCTGGAGCCGTTCCGCATCGCCGGTGAGGACCTCCGCGATACGGTCGACATCGACGTGACCGTCTCCGGTGGCGGCTTCGCTGGACAGGCGGACGCCGTCCGGACGGCCATCGCCCGCGGGCTGGTGCAGTACCACAACGACGCCGAACTCCGCGACGCGTTCATGGAGTTCGACCGGTCGCTGCTGGTCAACGACGTCCGGCAGTCCGAACCCAAGAAGTGGGGCGGTCCCGGCGCGCGGGCCCGCTACCAGAAGTCCTACCGCTGAGGTGATCCATCCATGATGATCCCAGTCCGGTGTTTCACGTGCGGGAAAGTCATCGGCGAGCACTGGGAGGAGTACCAAGCCCGTCTGGAAGAGGGCGAGGACTCCGCCGACGTGCTCGACGACCTGGGCGTGACCCGGCACTGCTGTCGACGGATGTTCGTCTCGCATAAGGACCTGGTCGACGTCGTCTCCCCCTACCAATGAGTCAGGGACGCTACAACCGCTACGAGAAGGCGCGAATCCTCGGGGCACGAGCCTTGCAGGTGTCGTACGGTGCGCCGGTGCTCGTCGAGACGGAGCAGAGCGAGCCGATCCTCGTCGCGGCCGAGGAGTACGACGCCGGCGTGTTGCCGTTCACCGTCAGGCGGGAGGGCAAATGACGCGGATTCGCTCGGTGAGTCTGCGCCGCGTTCTCGACTCGCGGGGGTCGTCGACGGTCGAGGCCGACGTGTTGACCGAGTCGGGCGGCTTCGGCCGCGCGGCCGCACCGAGCGGTGCCTCAACTGGCGAGTACGAAGCCATCGAACTGCCGACGGGTGAAGCCATCGCCGCCGCCCGGCAACACGCCGTCCCGCGACTGATCGACGAGGTTCACGCGGGCAACCAGCGCGAAGTCGACGCCGCCCTGCGCGGGGCGGACGGTACGGACGACTTCTCGAACATCGGCGCCAACAGCGCCGTCGCCATCTCCATGGCGGCCGCCAAGGCGGGCGCCGACGTACTGGGTGCCCCACTCTACCAGCATCTCGGTGGCACCTTCCGCGGTGACAACTTCCCGATCCCGCTGGGGAACGTCCTCGGCGGCGGGGAACACGCCAAGGAAGCCACCCACATCCAGGAGTTCCTCGCCGTCCCCGTGGGCGCGCCGAGCGTCTCGGAGGCCGTCTTCGCCAACGCCGCGGTCCACGACCGGATCGGCGACGTGCTCGACGAGCGGGGCGTCCCGGCCGGCAAGGGCGACGAGGGCGCGTGGGCGCCGCCGGTCGACGACACGACGGCGTTCGAAATCGTCGCGCAGGCCGTCGACGACGTGGCCGACGACGTGGGATTCGAGATCGGCATCGGTCTCGACGTGGCGGCGTCGGAACTCTACGACGCCGACGCCGAGGTGTACCGCTACGGCGACGTGGAGCGGACGCCCGCCGAGCAGGTCGACTACATGGCCGACCTCGTCGACGAGTACGATCTCGCGTACGTCGAGGACCCGGTCGAAGAGAACGACTTCGGCGGCTTCGCCGACCTGACCGATCGGGTCGGCGACCGGACCGTGCTCTGCGGTGACGATCTGTTCGTCACGAACGTCGACCGCCTGCAGCAGGGGATCGACGCCGGCGCGGGCACCGCCATCTTGGTCAAGCCCAATCAGATCGGGACGCTTTCCGACGCCGTTGACGCGGTGGAGCTCGCGACCCGGAACGGCCTCGACGCCGTCGTCTCACACCGCTCGGGCGAGACCGAGGACACGACCATCGCACACCTCGCCGTGGCGACCGGCGCCCCGTACATCAAGACGGGCGCGGTCGGCGGCGAGCGAACTGCCAAACTCAACGAACTCATCCGCATCGCGGAGGACGCTGTATGACAGACAACGACAACGAACTCGAGACCCCGGACGGCGACGAGGAAGAGGCGGCCACGGAGACCGCCTCCGACGCCGGCGCCGAGCCGGAATCGGAACCGGAACCCACGGAGGAACCGACCGCCGAGGCGGCCGACGACGCGGCCGAGGCAACGGAAGAAGCAGACGAAAACGAGGACGAGGCTGGCTCCCCGTTCGACGAGAACGTGATGCCCGACGACGAGGCCGACCTCCTCATTCCGGTCGAGGACTACCTCGGAGCCGGCGTCCACATCGGTACCCAGCAGAAGACCGAGGACATGGGGCGGTTCATCCATCGCGTCCGTGACGACGGGCTGTACGTGCTGGACGTGAGCCAGACCGACCAGCGCATCCGCACGGCCGCGGACTTCCTCGCGAACTACGCACCAGAGCAGATTCTCGTGACCTCCTCGCGGCAGTACGGTCGGTTCCCGGCCGAGAAGTTCGCGGAGGCCATCGGCGCCCGCGCTCGAACCGGGCGATTCATCCCGGGCACGCTGACCAACCCGGACTACGACGGCTACATCGAGCCGGACGTGGTGGTCGTCACCGACCCAATCGGCGATTCGCAGGCGGTCAAGGAGGCCATCACGGTCGGTATCCCCGTCATCGCCATGTGCGACTCGAACAACCAGCTCAGCAACGTCGACCTCGTCATCCCGACGAACAACAAGGGTCGACGCGCGCTGTCGGTCGTCTACTGGCTGCTGGCCAACGAGACACTCGACCGCCGCGGCGCCGAACCCAGCTACGCTCTCGACGACTTCGAGGCGGGCATCTAAGCCGGCAGACGGAACGTTTCGTCTCGGCTGCGATCCGGTGAGCGACGGCTGTGCACGGAAGCGTTTTCACTCGGTGACGACACGATTCAGTATGAACCTGTTTCGGAGCGTCCGCACGGTGACGACGGCGTCCGGCGACGGCTACGTCGACTGGCCCGCAGTGGCGGAGGCGGCCAAGGCCAGCACGGACGCCGGTTCCCTCGACCTGAGCGACGCGGACCGCGAGGGCTACGCGGCCGACGTGCGCGACGCGCGGGACCGCCTCCGGACGCTCGGCGGCGTCGACTTCGATCTGCCCGATACGGTCGAGATTCAGAACCGTCACCACTGGATCGACGCCAACGTCGACACCTTTCGACGGGTGATGGCGCCCGTCGAGCGTGAGGCACCCAAGGCAATCTTTCCCGGCGTCACCCGCGTCGTCAACACGGGGACGCTCTCGTTCATGCTCGCTTTCCTCGGGCGAAACGTCCTCGGGCAGTACGATCCGCTCCTCCTCGCAGAGACTGCGCCCGGTGACCGGAATCACGCCCTCTATTTCGTCCACCCGAACATCGCCAACGTGGCCGATTCGCTCGACGTGGACGAACCCCGATTCCGCCGGTGGATCGCCTTCCACGAGGTGTCTCACGCCGCGGAGTTCGGCGCTGCGCCGTGGCTGTCCGATCACCTCGAAACCCGTCTCGAACGCGGTATCGACGCTCTCGCGACGGGTGATCTAGATCGGGAGTCGTTCGCCGAACTCGATACAGCGATGACGGCCGTGGAGGGGTACGCCGAACTCCTGATGGATCGGGCGTTCGACGACGACTACGCCGATCTGCGGGCGAAACTCGACGCACGTCGGCAGGGTGGCGGCCCGGTCGCCCGACTGGCCCGGCGACTGCTCGGGCTCGGCCTGAAGCGCCGGCAGTACGAACGCGGTGCGGCCTTCTTCCGGACTGTCGCCGACGCCCGGGGTCTGGAGGGGGCGAGCGCGGTGTGGGAACGCCCGGAACACCTCCCGACGGACGCGGAGCTCGACCACCCCGAGCGGTGGCTGGCGCGCGTTTAGCGGTTCGCGCGCCACTCGCGCCCGACCCACCGGAGATAGACGAGCAGCGCCCAGCCGAGGACGAGGCCGACGAGGGCGGCGCCCGCCACCTGTGTCGGCGCGGCGCCGGCGGAGAGGGCGACGAGCCCACCCGAACAGCCGACGAGGCCGACGAAGCCGAATTTGAGTCGCCGGGAGGCGACCGCCCGATCCTCGTCGCTGAGGCTCGGCCCGACCATCAGCCGTCCACGTACGGCGTGCTGACGTGCATGCCGACGAACAGCCACTCGGCGTCGTCGCCGTCGCCCCGTTGCACCATCGTCCCGCTCCACCGAGTCGAGAAGGCGTACTCGTGGTCAGCCTCGCGGTCGGTCCACGCCATGAACACCGAATCGGAGAAGTAGGCGTAGCCGTCGCGTTCGGTGACACGGAGATCGTTGCTCTCGACGGTCCAGTCGTCGGTCGTCCGTGTCTGTTCGCGCAGCCCTTCGGCGACGGCGTCGTAGCCGACGAGTCGCTCGCCGACGCCGAACTTCACGACATCCGAGCGTTCCGCGAAGTAGGGGTAGAGCGGTTCGCCCCGACGCAGTGCCTCGTAGTACTCGCGGATCGTTGCCGCCGCGTTCATGCGCGGGGCGTCTCGCCGACGGGGGTTAACTGTTTTCAGGCCTGACGGCACGCCGAAGCGTCGCCACGCCGACGAACCGGGGGACACGCGCCGCGTAGCGGTCGTACGCGTCGCCGAACTCGGCGCGCAAGTGTGGTTCCTCGGCCCGGGGCAGGAGGAGGACCCAGCCGACGTGGACGGCGGCGAGCGTGGCCACGAGCACCGAATCGACGCCGAGAGCGAATCCGGTGACGCCGACGATCATGCCCACGTACTGCGGATTGCGCGTGTAGGCGTACGGCCCGTCGGTGTAGAGTTCGCCCGTCACGCCCATCGTCTCCGCCGAGCGCATCGTCCGTGCGCCCCAAGCGAAGACGGCAGTGCCGAGGAGAGCGAGGACGACGCCGACGACTGATGCCACGCGAGGCAGGCCCCAACCGCCGAAATCGAGGGCGGCGGTACCGAGAAGTGAGAGGTCGAAGACGCCCACGAACGCCCAGTGACAGTAGTACGCTGGCGTCCGATCACCCGGTGGCCACCACTCGTAATCGGTCAAGAGCGTCCCGAGAACGATACCGTACACGCCGGCGGCGGCGACGAGGCCAGCCCCGAACGCGAGGTGGGTCGGTGTCATACGGCGCGGACTTCAGCGCGAAGCACCGAGTCGAAACTGCCTCACCCCCGAGGCTTTTATTTATACAGTATCAACGCGGGGTCGATGAAGTACGCCGACCTTCGCATCCACCACGCACCGGGGAGCCTCCACCCCATGCACGCGTTCGAGATGCGCCACGACGACATCGAGCGTGCGGCCCTCGTCCACTGGAACACGGTCCTCGACGGTACGAACGGTTCACCGGCCGTCGCCGACCGCGAGTCGACGGCTGGAAACGGCGTCCGACGATCCGTCGAGACGAACACGATGGTCTTTCGGGTTCGGGGCGACCCCGAGCCATTCCGCGAGAAGCTCGAATCGCGAGCGGCGACGGTGGCCTACAGCCTCACCCCTCCCTCGGAGGGCGTGTTCTACTGTTGTGTCCGCGACCGGGTGACCGAGGCGGACCGGGGCTACATCGACGCGTTCGCACAGGGGACGCTCGTGGTGGTGCCGCCCGTCGAGTTCGCTCCGAACGGGACGACCGAGTTGACTCTGGTCGGGACACCCTCCGACCTCGATGCCGCCGTCACGGAGTTGCCCGACGGATTGCGCGCGACCGTGGAGTCGATCGGTCCGTACCGCCGGCGGGCCGGCGCGTCGGCGCCTCGTCTCACCGACCGTCAGCGCGAGGCCGTCGCGGCCGCCGTCGACCGCGGATACTACGACTCGCCGCGCGAGGGGACGGTAGCCGACGTGGCGGCCGACCTCGGTATCTCGCCGGGGACGGCCGCCGAACACCTCAGGAAAGCGGAGGCGACGGTGATGACTCGGCTAGTAGAGTAGTTCGTCGTCGTTCTCGGCCATGTAGAGCGTTCGAGCGGCGATGTTGACGGCGTGATCGCCCACACGCTCCAGATCACGGATGGTGAGCAGGAGGCGGGAAACGTCCTGCATCAGCGACTCCAGCTCGGCGTCGTCCTCGTCTTCCCCGAGGTAGTCGCTCTCGATGAGATCGCGCACAACGAGCTCGCTCGCCGCCTCACACATCGCGTCCACCTCGTCGTCGCGGTCGGCGACGGCGTAACACGCCTCCACGTCCTCGTTGGCGTACGCGTTCATCGCGTCTTCGAGCATTTCGAGCGTCGTTCGTCCGATCCGTTGCATGTCCACGTCGGGGAAGAGGTCGCGCTGGGCGTCGAGCGTGTAGCCGCCGAGATTGACGGCTAGGTCACCGATCCGTTCGAGGTCGGTGATGATCTTGAACGACGCCGCGATGAAGCGGAGGTCGCTGGCGACGGGCTGCTGGAGGGCGATTAGATCGATACACTCCCCTTCGAGTTCGAGATACATCTCGTTGATCTCGTCGTCGCCGTCGATCACTTCGCGTGCGAGGCGTTCGTCCTTCCGTTCGAGGGCGTCGAGCCCCGTCCGGAGCCGCTCCGCGACCAGCTCGCTCATATAGAGTACGTCGTCGCGGAGCTCCTCCAGCGACGACTGATAATCCGTTCGCGCCATGAACTCGTTCTCGGCGTGTACGACCTAAAACGTTGCCCCACGTCTACTGTGAGCTATGTAGTGGTCTATAGTTCTCTGGATCGAATTCTATAGTTAGCCGAACTTGCCGGTGATGTAGTCCTCGACGCGCTGGCTCTCGGGGTTCTCGAAGATTTTCTCGGTGTCGTCGAACTCGACGAGTTCGCCGCCGGTGAGAAACACGGCCGTCTTATTGGAGATGCGCGCCGCCTGTTGCATGTTGTGCGTGACGATGACGACGGTGTACTCCTCGGCGAGTTCGGTGATGAGGTCTTCGATCTGTGAGGTAGCGACGGGGTCGAGCGCCGAGGCGGGTTCGTCCATCAGGATGACTTCGGGGTCGGGAGCGATGGCGCGGGCGATACAGAGGCGTTGCTGTTGTCCGCCGGAGAGTTCGAGGCCGGACTCGTCGAGGCGGTCCGACACCTCGTCCCACAGGGCCGCCCGCTTCAGCGAGTTCTCGACGATTTCGTCGTAGTCCCCCTCCTTGTTCTGGATCTTGAGGCCGTAGGCGACGTTGTCGTAGATGCTCTTGGGGAATGGGTTGGGGGACTGGAAGACCATGCCGACCCGTCGGCGGAGCGCCACGGGGTCGACATCGTCGTCGTAGACGTTCTTCCCGCGAAGATAGAGGTCACCCTCCACACGCGCGGCGTCGATCAGGTCGTTCATCCGGTTGACACACCGGAGGAAGGTGGACTTGCCACAGCCGGAGGGGCCGATCATGGCCGTCACCTGATTCTCCGGGATGTCGAGGCTGATGTCCTGGAGCGCCTGCTCGTCGTTGTACCAGACGTCGACGTTCTCGGCGCGAACGACGGTGTTCGCACTCATCGTCGGCCCCGAGGACGCCACGCTCCCGCTCACGTCGGTTTCGACGAGCATGTCGTCGGTCGTCGGGTCGTCGGTCGATTCGCCGGCCGCATACTCCTGCTCTGGGTTCTCTGTCATGGATCTACTGGTCGGTCTGGTACTTGTTGCGCAGCACGATGGCGATGGAGTTCATGCTGAGCAGGACGATGAGCAACACGACGACGCCCGCGGGGACGGCCGCTTGGTAGAAGGGTTCGCTGGCGAAGAGGCTCGCCCAGGCGTACACCTGAAGCGGCATCGCGCTCACTTTCGAGGAGAGAGCCGTCGGCAGGGAGAAGAGGACGTTCGGCGCGCCGATCATGATCAGCGGTGCCGTCTCGCCGATGGCCCGGCCGAGCGCTAGAATCGTCCCCGTCAGGATCCCGGGGAACGCCCGGGGGAGGACGACGTTCTTGATCGTCTGCCACCGCGTCGCTCCCATCCCGTAGGACGCCTCCCGCATCGAGTCGGGGACGCTCCGGAGTGCTTCCCGGGCGGAGATGATGACGATAGGCAGGATGAGAAGGGCGAGCGTCGCCCCGCCGATCAACACGGTTCCGGTGGGCTGTCCGAGATACGTGACGAACACGCCCAGTCCGAGCAGCCCGTAGACGACCGAAGGGACGCCCGCCAGATTGGAGATGTTCACGTCGATGAAGCGGGTGAGCCGATTGTCGGGGGCGTACTCCTCGAGATACACCGCGGCACCGACGCCCAGCGGGAACGAGAGGGCGGCGACGGTAACCATCAGCAGGATGGAGCCGCCGATGGCGGGGTAGAGGCCGGCCTCGGCGGCCGTCCCGCTGTGGGCGCTGGTGAGGAACTGCCAGTCGACCCAGGACTGTGGCCCGGCGAAACCGAGGGCGGCGACGGCGACGGCGCCGACGAGTGCGCCTCCGAGAATCGTCGCCGCGAGCGCCAGCCCCGGGCGACGGCCCGGGAACCGGCGAACGTGGCCGACGGCGTAGCCCGCGGTCGGCACCACGGCGACGGCCAGCAACACTGTCGCGGGGACGGCGCCGATGGCGAGGAGCGGGCCGAGTACTTCGCCGGCGCCGACGGCGACGAGGGCGACGAGGATTGCGACCGCCGTTCCCCGCCGTCCTGCCTTCGCGGCGGCGTATCGACCGACGACGAGCGCCACCGGCCCCCCGAGCGAGAGGGTGAGCATGACACCGTCGGTCGGGTAGACCGGGAGCGACTGAACGAGCCCCGGGACGAGCCCGAACGACAGGACTACCCACGCGCCTGCGCCCACGAAGCGCACGAGGAAGGGAAGCTGTCGGTCGAGGCGTTCGAGGCCGACGACGCCGGCGAGCGCGAGGCCGAACGCGAGGACGTAGCTGAACCACACGACCGGTGGGACGATGTCGACGAAGATCATCGCCGCGCCGCCGCCGAACATGCTGCTGACCGCGAGCATCCCGACGACACCCGCTCCGAACCGGAACGAGGTGGGATCGGTCCGGAAGAGGTAGCCGCTCACGACGAGTGTCGGGAGAACGAGCGTCAGGAAGAACGTGAGATGCCAGCCCGGATCGGCCGTCAGCGGCTGGATCGCGTCGTTGGCGACGTAGATCAGGAGGATGGTCAGCGCGACGATACCGAACAGGGTCGCGGCGAGCAGAAGGTACCGGAAGACGGTGCCGACGGTTCGGCTGACGTGGCCGAAGCCTTCGATTTGCTCCTCTTGTGTCGCCATCTCAGTACTCCTCCCGGTACCGCTGTGCCACGAGGTCGCTGATGACGTTCATGATGAGCGTGATGACGAAAAGCGTGAGGCCGATGGCGAAGAGGCTCCGGTAGGCGATGCCACCCCCGGTCACGTCGCCAGTCAGGAGATTCACCATGGCAGCGGTCATCGGGAGCGCGCCTTCGAGATACGCGGCGGGGTTCAGCGGGTTGAGCAGATTGGCCTGCGATCCGGCGGCGACCGTGACCGCCATCGTCTCGCCGATGGCCCGCGAGAGCGCGAGGATGAACGAAGAGAAGATACCGGAGAGCGAGGCGGGGACGACGATGCCGACCGAAACATCGAACTTCGTCGCGCCCATGCCGTAGCCCGCCTGTCGAAGGGAATCGGGGACGGCGGACATCGCGTCCTCGCTGATCGAAGCGACCATGGGGATGATCATGATGCCGACGACGATACTGGCCGAGAGCATGTTGAACGTGCCGAGCCCGGGGATGACAGTTCGGAGGGCGGGCGTAATGTAGACGACGGCGAAGAACCCGTAGACGACCGTCGGGACGCCAGCGAGCACTTCCAGCGCGGGTTTCAGCACGCGCTGGGCGCGGGGGGTCGCGTACTCGCTGAGGTAGATGGCGGTCGCGACGCCGAGCGGGAGGGCGACGACCGCCGAGCCGATGGTGATCGCGAGCGTCGCCGACACCAGCGGCAGGACGCCGAACTGTTCGTTGTTGATGATCCACTTCGTGCCGGTGAGGAAGTCGACGACCGACGCGGTCGGCCCCTCGACGCCCATCAGCGGCGCGGTTATCGAGAAGAACTTCGCCGCCTCGGTGGTCAACATGAGGATGATGCTGACCGTCGTGACGATGGACAGCACCGCACACAGGAAGAAAAACGAGCGCGTCAGAAGCTCCTGTGGCGCGTTCTCCGTTCGACGGGTGAGGTCCCGTTGTAGGTCGTCCGTACTCATCTAACGTGGGTCGATTCTGCGCTCGGTGGAAAAAACTCTTCGTTCGGGCTCGTCGGCGTCGCGAGTGTCACCGGTTGTTCGCCCGGATCGGCGCCGGTCCACCAGTCCGCCCACGACGAGTATCCGTCCCATAGTGATTACTGTAACCGTGTACCGGTGGTTCGCCGACCCGTTTTGGCTAACCACCGGTACCGGCTTACAGTGATCACTATCAGCCCTGGGCGTTCTCGATGGCCGTCTCGAGCGCGTCCATCGCTTCCTGCTGGTCCTCGTCACTCAAGGGGACGTAGCCGACCTCGTTGGCGACGATCTCCTGACTGGTGGCGTTCTCGAGCCAGAAGCGAGCGAACTCGGCGACGTGCTCTTCGGCCAGCGACGCCTGTTTGGCGTAGGTGAACAGCGGGCGGGCGAGCGGGGTGTATTCGCCGGCGCGAGCGGTCTCCAGCGAGGGTTCGGTGCAGCCGCTCCCATCGTCGACGCTGAGCGCCTTCACGCGGTCCTGGTTCTGGGAGTAGTACGCGAAGCCGAGATAGCCCATGGCGTTCGCCGAGCCCTCGACGCCCTGGATAATGGTGCGGTCCTGCTCGGTGGCGGAGTAGTCCTGGCGGTGGCCGGGTCCCTCCTCGCCGAGGATGGCCTCGATGAAGTAGTCGTAGGTGCCGGAGGCGTCGGTCGGACCGTAGAGTTCGAGCTCCTGATCCGGCCAGTCTGAGTTCACGTCACTCCAGGTCGTCGGCGGCGAGTCGGCGGACCAGATCTCCCGGAGTTCCTCGACAGTGATACAGTCCACCCAATCCGCCTCGTTGTTGACCACGACCGTCAGCGCGTCCGTGGCGACGGTGAGTTCGACCGGTGTGATGCCGTTCTCGGAACACGCCTGCTCCTCTTCCGGCTGGATGGGGCGGGAGGCGTTGTTGAAGTCGGTCCGTCCCGGACAGAAATGATTCGCGAAGCCGCCACCGGACCCAGTCGACTGGATGTTGATGTTGACATCCGAGTGTTCGGACTGAAACCGCTCGGCCATCGCCGTTGCCAGCGGGAACACGGTCGAACTGCCGGCGATGTCGATCGTGCCCGAGAGCCCGTCGCTGCCGTTCTCGCCACCACCGGACCCGCTCTGGGTACAGCCGGCGAGGCCGACCGCACCGACCGAGCCCGCCGCTGCGAGGAACTTTCGGCGCGACACACGTCCACTCGTGGATTCCTCCGTCATCACCCGACGGTGGTCGACTGTGACGTAAGTACCCTTCTATTATAGCTATATAGATATGGGTACGTGAATCGATGCCGAGGGGGGGTGAGCGGCGGGGCCAATTGCTCGGATACCCCTCGCCGATCCAGTCACGATATGTAGTGGTTGATAGTCCATATTTCGTCGTTTGAAGCGCGTTACCGCCACCGAAGCGGCGTGCGACAGCATTCGATTTGCGGTGTCGCCGACGCCGGCAGAACGAAACTGATCCGGGCCACCATCCGACTGACCAAGAAGTATATAGATATGCAAGGTTTTATTTCGTCAACTCCGTTGTCTCCGCACATGGTCGAGACCCGAAAGGTGCAGGTGACGGGCGGATCGACGTACACGGTGTCGATTCCGAAAGACTGGGCGACCGACAACGGCGTGTCCGCAGGGAGCGAAGTGGCGTTCTATCCGGAAGGTGACTCCCTCTTCATGACTCCCCGGACCGACGACGACCGGACCGAGGGAACGCTCGACATCGGCGCCCTCGCCGGTGAGGAGCTCATCCGCGCCGTGATGACGATGTACGTCAGCGGATTCGACATCATCGCCCTCGAGAGCGGACGGATCACGACCGACCAGCGGCGGACGATCCGGCAGGCGACCCAGAGCCTCGTCGGTCTCGAAGTCCTGGAGGAAACCCGGGATCGGGTGGTGATTCGTGACCTGCTCGACTCCTCGGAGCTGTCGATCAACAACGCGGTCACCCGAATGCGGCTGATCGCTCTCTCGATGCTCGAGGACGCCGTGACGGCGCTGATCGATCTCGACGACGATCTCGCTCGCGACGTGATCCAACGCGACGACGACGTGGACCGGCTGTGGATGGTCGTCTCCCGCATCTTCCGAGCGACTCTCCGGAGCCCGCGGGCCGCGGAGGAGCTCGGCGTCTCGCGCGAGGTGTGTTTCGACTACCAGTCCGCGGCGCGACAGCTCGAACGCGTCGCCGACCACGCGACCAAGATCGCCCACCTCGTGCTCAATTTCGACGAGCCGCTCCCCGACGACGTGATCGAGGCACTCGGTGGCCTCCACGCCGACGCCGCCGAGGTGATCGACGTGGCGATGGACGCCCTGTTCCTCGACGAGAGCGAGCAGGCGACAAAGCAGGCCAACGAGGCCCGCGAGTCGGTCCAGGGCATCGACAGCCACGCCCGCTCGATCGACGAGCTCCTTCGCGAACTCGATCCGACGCGCGCGCAACTGCTCGGCCTCGTCGTCGACTCGCTGTCACGGAGTGCCGACTACGGCGGCAACATCGCGGAAACGGCGTTACAGAAAGCAGCGCCGACGCCCTGATACGGTTTATGGTAACTGTGTACCGGTGGTTCGCCGGATCGTTTCGGCGAACCACCAGTACTGACGTACAGTAAACCGTACAAGACGGACGAATACAACAGGTCGGCACCGACCATCGCTGATTACGGCGGCGACGGCCGCGACACAGCCCGTATCAGTCGATCAGAACGGCGTTGACCTGTCCGCTCTGCCCCGGCCGGGACGTGACGCGGGCACGACCCTCGCTCGTCTCGATGATCGCCCCTTTCGTGACGATGTTCCGGCGGGCGTAGTTGGTGTTCGAGGGGTTCTCGACGACGTTCTCGATGTCGGCTTCGATCGTCTCCGCGCCGTCGGCGACGTGGGCGACGTTCGTCGCGAGTGCTCGCGTCTTCGTGTCGTTGCCGCGGGCGTCGATCGTCTGGAATCGGGGTTCGCCGACCGTCGTCTCCGCCGGCTGGCGGCCGAGCTGGTACCGCTTCTTGTTTCGGGAGGGCCGGAGGCGGCCTCCAGTGCGCTTCCGCGTGGAGCGTCCCTGGTCTTTCATACTGCTATCGAGTCCAAGCAAGTACTTCAGACTGTCGAACGTAAGTCGGGAACCGACGTGCGGGCGAGCCGAGTACTTTTTGTGGACGGCTCGCCGCTCTGTGAGTCATGAGCCTCGAGGTGGCCGTGGCGGCGCCCTTCCGCGACCGTGGACGCTCCCGTCTCGGGGAAGGGGAGTTCGTCGTCGCCCTCTCGCTCGACCGCGACTGGTTCACGCCCGACCAGGCCAAACGCCTCGTCGACGTGGCCGCCGGCCGGGGCCTGCTCTCCCGCGAGGGCGACGATCTCGTCGCCGAGTTCGACCCTTCGTCGGTCACCGTCCCCGACGGGTTCGTCCCCGACGAGTCCGTCCTCCGCGAGCAGTCTACGTTCGAGCGCGTCCTCTCGGCCTTGGTCGACGCGGGGATGGAGAAACAGGCGGCCGTCGCCGCGATCAACGATCGCCAGCGGGAACTCGGCGTCACCATCGAAGCCGCCGCCGTCCTCTACGCCCGCCGCCGTGGGGTCGCCATCGGCGACGCTGCCGACCGCGCGCTGGCCACGCTCACCGACGGGGAGCGTTGAAATCCCGCCGGCCCCTACCCCACCCATGGTCACCCGCGAACTCGACGACGGTGTTCGGATTGCGCAACTGTTCGCCTCGGAACTCGTCGGCCACGAGGGGTCGGTCGGGAGCGTGACGGTGACCGACGCCGATCCGGACGTGGCCCCGACGACCGACGGGGCGCGCGCCTACCGCGTCCGGAACGCGGACGCCGACGCCGCGCTCGCGACGGTGTTCGTCCACCCGGACCGCGTCCGGATCGAGTTCGAAATCGCGGCGGAGGTGGCGCTCGATGCCGCTCGCGAGGCCGGGCTCCGTGTCCGTCCGAAGACGACCGAGCCGCCGCGGACGCTCGTCTTCGTCGAAAACGGCGCCGACGTGAAGCGTGCGCTCGGCGTCGTCGAACGGATCGTGGACGCGCGTTAACGCTCGGCGAGAATCGTCGGCAGCCGCTCGGCCAGCTCGTCGCGTTCGACGTGGGCGAACGCGTCCGGATCGCGCGCCGGGCCGTCCGAATAACAGACCTGCACCGCGTCGATGCCCGCAGCGACCGCTCCCTGTACGTCCGCGGTCACGTCGTTGCCGACGAACACCGTCTCCGACGCGTCGGTGTCGAGTTCGGTGAGAAGCGATTCGAAGGCCGCCGATTCGGGTTTACCGGCGGCGAGTTCGCCGGTCACGAGCGCGGCGTCGAACGTGTCGGTCCACCCGAGCGCAGCGAGCTTCGACCGCTGTGCGACGACCGGGCCGTTCGTCAGCAGGCCCAGCCGGTAGCGCCCCCGAAGCGACGCCAGCATGTCCTCGACGCCCGGGACCGGTTCGAGCGCCGCGTTCACCCGGTCGCGGTAGGCCTGCGCGACGGCGGCCGCGTCGATGTCCTCGCCGTCGAACAGGCGCTCGAACACCGGCTCCCGGCTCCGAGCGGTCAGATTCTCGGCGTGCGCCTGCAGATACGCCTGTCGCGAGCGCTGTGGCGCACCCACCTCGCGCAGTGTCGTCTCCAAGAGCGTCGCCCGGTCGACCCGCGTAACCGCGAGCGTATCGTCCAGATCGAACGCCACCGCGGCCGTGCCCATACCCTCCCTAATCGACCGATCGGTATGAGCGTGCCGTCTCCCGGCAAGTTCGTCGGCTTTCGGCCCACGGCCGTCGAAGGCGACGATATTTGTGCCTCCGTGCGGTGGATGGTCCATGACACTCGATCCGGTCCACGTCGACGGGATCGCCGACCTCGCGGGACTGCTCGCGCGCCGCGTCGACGACACCGATCACGACGACCTGGCGCGGACGGCGTTCGAGGAGTGGCTCGACCCCCTCCACGTCGACGGGCGGACGGTCCTCGAGCCGCTCGACGAACGCCGCCTCCGCGCCGTCGCCGTCGACGACGTGGCGCTCGTCGACGACCCCTACCCGACCATCCACGGTCTCGACTCGGGGACGATCAATCCCACGACGTTCAAAAACGGGCTGGTGCTCGACGTGGCCCACGCGGCGATGGCGGCCGACCCCTCCGATCTGGATCTCCATCGCGCGCGAAGCCTGGTGACGACCGTCCACGCCAACGATCCGACGCTCGCGCTCGGCACCGACTGGGTGCGCCGCGACGAGGGCTACTTCCGGCGGAAGATCCTCCACGCTCCACGGGTGAACCGCTACGCCGAGGGCGTCGTCCACGCCCTCGCGCTCTATCTCGCCGAGAGTTCGCACGCGCTGGAACACGCCGACGCCGTCTCAGACTGTCTGCTTCTCGACGGGCCGCTCTACCCGAAGGAACTCCTCAACTGGCAGGACCGTGACGCCGAACTCGGCGCCCTGACCACCGAGGCCAAACCCCGCGCAATCGTCGCGAACTACGTCCGACTCGTCGAGCGGCTGCTGGATCGGGACGTAGCAGTGGCGGGATTCGTGAAGAACCCCTCGGCGAAGCTGATCACGCGGACGCTCCGCGAGAAGGGTGTCGACGCGCCGTGGGTCGACGACACCGCCTTCTTCACCCGATTGCTGGAGCCTCGCGCCGACGGTGAGACCGACGGCCACCGCCTCACCTTCACCAACTGGTTTCGCTCTCGCGGCGGGTCGGATCGCACCCTCGCGGCCGACGGCGACGCCCTCGGCGTCGACCGGAAGCGCGACCCCGCCGACTACGAGGTGACGTTCTTCGTCGTCTACGACCCCCGCGAGGACCTGTGCTACCGTATCGAGGCACCGGCCGGTCTCACCCGCGACTCGACGGCTCGAGACCACCTTACGCGGCAGATCCTGCGCGACGTGGCCATCTCGCGTGGCCCACCACCGGTCGTCGAGCGGGCGGACACGCTGGCGCGCATCGGCGTCGACGAGAAGGCGGCGCTCCGGCGGAAGTTCGAGGAGCGACTGGATTCGCCGTTCGTCCGTACGTACGACGATATGCGGTGGGGCGAGGAGTACTCTCGTAACGACTGATACTGTCGGCTGTAACTGTTTCACGATATTCGCCACCCCGGGGTGGCGAATATCTTAATTGACTTACAGCCGACAGTATGAAGATCGGTACCCATTCGATCGAAGGGCGGCGTTGAGGGTGAACACAGTCTCGGACGGTTTATCCGAAGACATTCCCGGTAGGGCGCCAAGACGGGCCGACGAACTACCGATACACAGTTACAATAAACACTATCAATCGCTACGATCGTCCATCGGTTCGGCTTTCTCGACCTCGATCGAGACCGTCGACTCCGGGACGCCCACACGGGCGAACTGCGTCCGGAGATGCTCTTTCGCCGCTTCGACGGCCTGTTCGCGCGTGTCGAACCCGCGGGGCATCGGTGACTCGAAGGCGATCTGAATCTCTCGGCCGTCGATCGTCGTCGTCGACCCCCCGCTCTCGACCTGGTAGAACTCGTCGCAGACCCACACGTAGGCGGCGTCCTCGTCGGGGGCGCCCTGGAACGACGGCGCCCGCTCACCTCGTTCGTACACGGTCCCGGTGAGCGTCGTATCGCCGCCGTTGCCGCGAATCAGTAGCATCGTCGGCGATACGGGCGCCCAAGGTAAAAGGCGTACGTGACGAGTATCAGCACCGAGAACCGTCAGCGTCCGAACGCGGCGTCGAGGTCGCTCGCGACCGTCGCGCGGGCGTCCTGCGCACGGTCGAGGTCCGGGAACGAGGCGAACACGTGGATCATCCCCGGATACTCGGCGTGCGTGACCGACACGCCCGCCTCGCGCAGGCGCCCGGCGTACGCCGCACCTTCGTCTCTGAGCGGGTCGTACCCCGCCGTGACGACCGTCGCCGACGGCAGCCCCGAGAGGTCGGGCGTCCGGAGCGGCGACGCGTACGGATTCGCACCGTCGAGTTCGTCGTCGAGATAGCGCTCCCAGTACCAGCGCATGCTCGCTCGCGAGAGCAGGTAACCCTCGGCGTTGGCCGCGTACGAGTCGGTGTCGAACGCGTAGTCCGTGACCGGGTAGAGCAACACCTGGTGGGAGATGTCGGGGCCACCACGCTCACGCGCCGCGAGCGTCACCGCGGCGGCGAGGTTGCCGCCGGCACTGTCGCCGCCGACCGCGATTCGGTCGGGGTCGCCGCCGACGATCGACGCGTACTCGGCCGCCCACTCGGTCGCCGCGTAGGCGTCGTGAACGGGTGTCGGGAACGGATGTTCCGGCGCGCGTCGATAGGCGACCGACAGGACGACGCAGTCGGTCGCGTCCGCGAGCAGTCGACACAGGCCGTCGTGGGTGTCGAGGTCGCCACGGACCCACCCCCCGCCGTGGAAGTAGACGAGGACGGGACGCCCGGCGGTGTCGCCGTCGTCACCGGGCGTCCGCGACGCTTCGCCCGGCCGATACGCCCGCACCGCGAGCGTCGTCTCCGGGCCGTCCGGGCCGGGGATCGACAGGTCGCACACGTCGAGGTCGTCGTCCGGGTCCTCGTCGCTGACGAGGAGGTCACGGAGCGCCTGTCGCGCGCCGTCGACGGACAGCGCGTGAGTCGGCGGGAGATCGACCCGATCGAGAATCGTCTTCGCCTCCGGGTGGAGGTCGGCAGCGCGGTCGGTCACGCGCTCCGTCCCCTCCCTGTCGCCGTGCGTGTCATGGCTCGGTGCCCGGGCGGCAGGATGATAAAGGGTTGGGCGCGCGCCGAAAGGGGTTTCACACCCATCTTCGTGGTAAAGACCATGTCCGACCTCGGCGATTTCACCGACTTTGCTGCGGACGACGAGGACGCGTCGGCGACGGACGCCGACCGCGAGGACGACGGCACCGATCGCGAGGACGACGACCCCGACCGCGACGACTTCGACTCCTACGACGTGTCGCCCGCCGGTTCGGATCGCGGCCTCGGATCCCTCGCCGTCTCGCAGGGGCTCCGCGTGGCCGAGGACGGCGACGACACGACGCTGAAAGCCTTCGTCACCAGCGACAACCGGGAGTCGGTCCGGCTGGGCAAGTATCTCCTCGTCCCCTACCCGGATGACGAGACGCTCTTCTGTCGGATCACGGCGCTGGAGTACGCCCAGGAGTTCGAGGCCGACGACGCGACCGAGATCCACGCCCGGCGGGCCATGCGCCGCGACGACTTCGCGGAGCGTGACTACAAGTTCGTCGCGTCGCTCGACCCCGTTGCAGTCCTCTTTTCCGACGGCGACGACCTGAAGCGCCGGATGACCGACCGAGTGCCGAAACCCGGGGCTATCGTGGGCGAGGCGACCGACGCCGAGCAGATCAAGACCGGGCTGGCCATTCCGAGCGAGGGCGTCTTCCTCGGTCACCTCTCGGTCGGCGGCGAGACGGTGCGGACGGCGGCGTCCCCGCCGACCATCGACTACCGCCTGAAAGACGACTACGCGGACGGCGACCCCCTCGTCTTCCGCCACACGCTCGTCGCCGGTGGCACCGGATCGGGGAAGACCCACGCCTCGAAGAACGTCCTTCGGCAGTATCTCGACACGACCTACCCGATGGACGACGGGCGCGCGGTGTCGACGGCCGTCGTCCAGTTCGACCCGCAAGACGAGTACGCTCAGATGCACGACGACAACCCCGAGATGGACGACGGCGTCGCCCGCCGCCTCGACCGCGAGGGGATCGCCCACGGCGGCCACGACGACACCGTCGCGCTCGTGCCGGCGGTCGAGGGTGCGTCGTACGGGGGCGGCCACCACCGCGCGGAGCAGGTGCCTTTCACCATCCCGTTCAACATGGTCCGGCGGCGGCCGTGGCTGGTCGCGGGCGCTCGCCTCAACGACAACCAGTACCAGGCGCTCGACTACCTGCTCGACCGCTTCTTCCGTGACACCGGGGACGCAGCCACCTACGAGGCGTTTACGACGTGGCTCGACGACCCGGCACTCCGCGAGGAACTCGACGAGTCGGGGCGGGTCCACGAGGCGACGTTCGACGCCGTGCGCCGGCGCGCGCTGGGGAGCGCCTTCCGCCGTGTCTTCGACCGGGACGCGCGTCCCGTCACCGAACTGGTTCACGAACTCGTCCGCCCCGGCGGGCTGACCGTGGTGCCGACCTACCACGTCAACGACTCGCGGGCGACGGAACTTGTCGTTCTCGCCGTCGCGAGCCTGCTCGTCGACGAGAAGTTGTCGAACGATCCCACCTACGACCGCATCAAGGAGACGCCCCTGATCGTCGGGATGGACGAGGCACACAACTTCCTCACCGACGCCGAGAGCGTGCAGGCCCGGAAGGTGATCGGGAAGTTCACCGAAGCGGCCAAGCAGGGCCGGAAAGAGCGGCTCGGCCTCTTTCTCATCACACAGGACCCACAGGATATCGCCGATTCAGTGTTCAAACAGGTGAACACGAAGCTCGTCCTCAATCTGGGCGACGAGGACGCTATCAGCAGCGTCAACATCCCGCCGACGCTGGAGGACAAGGTGCCCTACATGGAGAAAGGGCAGATGGTGGTCTACTCGCCGGACAACTCCGAACCCGTGGAGCTGACGGGGCTGTCGACCTGCGTGACGCGGCACGGGGAGTGACACCGGCGGCGTGGCCGACTCGACACGTCGGCGTGCCGGGCCGTCCTCCGGGCCACGGGCCGACGACGACCGGACTCGTCGAACCACTGGCTTCATGCCCGCGCTCCCGTACGCGACACTATGGCACTGGAACCGGAGCGCCGCGCTTTCCTCGACCGACTGCTGGAGACGCCGAGTCCGTCCGGCTTCGAGACGCGCGGGCAGCGGGTCTGGCTGGACTACGTGCGCGACTTCGCGGACGACGTATGGACCGACGACTACGGCAACGCGATGGCGGTTCACGAGGGCGGCGACACCGAACTCGCTCTAACGGGCCACGCCGACGAAGTGGGGTTTATCGTCCGCCGCATCGACGACGACGGCTACGTCCGGATCGGCTCTATCGGCGGCGCCGACCGCACCGTCTCGAAGGGACAGCACGTGACGATCCACGCCGACGAGGCGATTCCGGGCGTTGTGGGGCAGACGGCGATCCACCTGCGCGAGAAAGGGGAAGAGAGCTACGACGACATCGAGGAGCAGTACGTCGACGTGGGCGCCGAGGACGGCGACGAGGCCGAGTCGCTCGTCTCCGTCGGCGATCCGGTCACCGTCTCGACCACCGTCGGGGACCTCCACGGCTCCCGGATCGCGGCCCGCGGGATGGACAACCGTATCGGCGTCTGGGCGGCCGCCGAGGGGTTGCGGCGGGCGGCCGAGGCCGGCGCCGATGCGACGGTGTACGCCGTCTCGACGATTCAGGAGGAAGTCGGCCTGCAAGGGGCACGTATGGTCGGCTTCGACCTCGCCCCGGACGCCGTCGTCGCGGTGGACGTGACACACGCGACGGACTCGCCGGGCATCCCCGACAAGCGGCGCGGGCCGGTGGAACTCGGGTGTGGGCCGGTCGTCACGCGCGGGAGCGCCAACCACCCCGTGCTGGTCGACCTGGCGCGCGACGCGGCCGACGACGCCGACGTGGACGTGCAGTTGCAGGCGGCGGGCAGTCGAACGGGGACCGATGCGGACGCTTTCTACACCAGCGCTGGCGGGACGCCCGCGCTGAATCTCGGCCTGCCGAACCGCTACATGCACACGCCGGTCGAAGTGATCGACGCGGCCGACCTCGACGACGTGGCGACGCTGCTGGGAGCGATGGCCGACCGCGCGAGCGCCGTCGACTCCTTCGCGGTCGACGTCTGAACGCCCTGTGACCGGGAGACACACCCGTGAACCGAAAGAAAACCGTTAAAAGTCGGCCCCGGGTTTGATTCGGTATGGCTGGAACTATCGAAGTGCTCGTTCCCGGCGGCGAGGCCACCCCTGGCCCGCCGCTCGGGCCGGAACTCGGGCCGACGCCGGTCGACGTACAGGCCGTCGTACAGCAGATCAACGACGAAACCGACGCCTTCGACGGCATGGAAGTGCCCGTCACCGTCGATTACGACGACGACGGCTCCTTCACCATCGAGGTTGGTGTCCCGCCGACGGCCGAACTCGTCAAGGACGAGGCCGGCTTCGAGACGGGGAGCGGCGAACCGCAGGAGACCTTCGTCGCCGACCTCACCGTCGAACAGGTCCAGAAGATCGCCGAGCAAAAGCAGTCCGACCTGCTCGCGTACGACCTGAAAAACGCGGCCAAGGAAGTCGTCGGTACCTGCGTCTCGCTCGGTGTCACTATCGAGGGCAACGACCCCCGACAGTTCAAAGAGCGCATCGACGAGGGCGAGTACGACGACCGGTTCGCGGACGAAGCCGCGGCGTAAGGCCGATAGTCGGCGCCGCGTCGCCACGATCCACGGGTTTCTTTTCCACGTCCACGCTACGTCCTCGGTATGACCGACTCCCTCGTCGTTCCCGAGGACACCATTCGGACGACCGTCGGCGACCTCGCCATGCCACGCATGGGCGTCGTCGAACAGGTCTGGGAGACCGACCCGATTCCGATCGATGAGATCGAATCCCGGGCGGTATCCGCGACCTACGACCTCGATTTTTCCGGCATCCCCGACGGCGGCGACGTGGCCATCGGCGCCGGCAGTCGCGGCATCGCCAACCTCGGCGCCATCGTCCGCGGTGTCGTCGGCGGCGTCCGCGAACAGGGGTACGAGCCGTTCGTCTTCCCGGCGATGGGCAGTCACGGCGGCGCGACCGCCGAGGGACAACGCGAGAAACTGAACACGCTCGGTGTGAGCGAGGAGAGCGTCGGCTGTGAGATTCGCGCGACGATGGACGTGGAGACGGTGGGCGAGACGCCGGAGCGTGGTGTCCCCGTCTACGCCGACGCGAACGCCGTCGCCGCCGACGGCATCGTGATGGTCAACCGGATCAAGCCCCACACGGACTTCGGCGGCGAGGTGGAAAGCGGCCTCTCGAAGATGCTCGTCATCGGTATGGGGAAGCAGAAAGGCGCGAAGATGGCCCACGACTGGGCGGTCGACTGGAGCCTGCGGAACATGCTCCCCGAAATCGCGAGTCAGTTGCTCGATACGCTTCCCGTGGTCGGCGGCGTCGCCATCGTCGAGGACGAACACGACGACACGACGCTGATCGAGGGCGTCCCCGCGTCGGGCTTTCTGAAACGCGAGAAGGAACTGCTAGAGATGGCCGAAGATCGGATGCCGACACTTCCGTTCGACGAGATGGACGTACTGGTCGTCGACCGGATCGGGAAGGACGTTAGCGGACAGGGGATGGACACGAACGTCACGGGACGGCGTCACTTCACGATCAACGAACCCGAACCCGAGTCGCCCGAGGTGAAGCGGATCTACCTCCGCGGGCTGACGGCGAAGACGAAGGGCAACGCGATGGGGATGGGGCAGGCGGACTTCGCTCACCAGGATGTGAAGGCGGGGCTCGACTGGTCGAAGGCGCTCATCAACGCCATCACCGCCAGTACGGTCCGCGGCGTGCGAATGCCGCCGATCGTCGAGAACGACCGCGCCGGCCTACTGGGCGCGCTCGGCACTATCGGCCCCGTCGCCGGCGACGAGGCGCGGGTCCTGCGTGTCACCGACACGATGCGGCTGGAGCGGTGTTACGCCTCCGAACCGCTGATCGAGGCGGCACGGGAACGCGACGACCTGCGCGTGATCGTGGAGCCGGACGAGGTCGTATTCGACGACGACGGGAACTTCGCCGCGCCGTCGCCGGACCGTTAGAAGGCGCGGTGGTACTGGACCGGCACCTCGACGTCGTCGAGGCGGTCGAGCTGCTGGGCCGCGTGGAGCGCGAAGTACGGATCGCGGAGGTGTTCGCGGCCGACGATGGCGAGGTCACCGCGGCCGTTCCGGATCAGGGCGTCGGCCTGTTCCGGCGTGGTGATGCCGCCGACGGCGCCGACGGCGATGTCCGACTCGGATTCCCCTTTGATGCGTCGAGCGTAACGCTCCTGATACCCCGGCCCGGTCGACGGGATCTGCTGGTCGGGGTGGATGCCACCGCCGCTCACGTCGATCAGATCGACGCCGAGGGTGGCAAGGTCGTCGGCCAGTCGGATGGAGTCCTCGACGGTCCACGACTCGCGGTCGGGGAGCCAGTCGGTCGCGGAGATGCGGACGAAAAGCGGGTCGTCGTCGGGCCACACCTCACGGACGGCGCTCGCAACCTCACGGAGGAGGCGGGTGCGACCCTCGAAGTCGCCGCCGTAGGCGTCCGTCCGGTCGTTGGTCACCGGCGACAGGAACTCGTGGAGGAGGTAGCCGTGAGCGCTGTGAATCTCGGCCACCTGGAAGCCGGCGTCGCGAGCGCGTTCGGCCGCGGCGACGAAGGAGTCGATCACGTCGTCGATGTCGTCCCGGGTCATCGCGCGTGTCGGCACCTCGCCCGTCTCGTGGGGGTACGGAGTCGCCGAGGGGGCGACCGTCTCCCAGCCATCCTCGTCGGTGATCGGTTCCCCGCCCTCCCACGGGCGCGCCGTCGACGCCTTCCGCCCCGCGTGGGCGAGTTGGATGCCGGGGACGCTCCCCTGCGCGCGGATCGACGCCGTGATGTCCGCGAGGGCGTCGGCGTGGTCGTCGCTCCAGATGCCGAGGTCCTCGGGCGAGATCCGGCCGCGTGCTTCGACGGCCGTCGCCTCGGTCATGACGAGACCGGCACCGCCGACGGCTCGACTGACGAGGTGGGTGTGGTGCCAGTCGGTCGGGAGACCGTCCCGGTCCTCACAGGAGTACTGACACATCGGCGAGACCATCACTCGGTTCGGAATCTCGGTACCGCGGAGTTCCAGTGGCGTGAACAGATCGGCAGACACACCGCCTGCTTGGGTGTCGACGCCGATACGCGTATCGGAAGCGGACGGCGTCGCATCGGTGTAGAAATGTGCGTACTAAGCACAACACAAGCGGTAAAACGGGGGAGAAGCGACGAGTTTATACTAGAGTATTGCATAGTTATGGCACAATCATGGATCAGAGAAAGCAGCTGTCGCGGATCGGCGTGACGGCGTTGCTAGTGATGCTGGTGGTTGCGTCGGTGGCGACGCCGGCCGCGGCGGCGAGCTACAACGAGAATCAGGAGCCGGAGTTAGTCACATCGGTACAGGGATCGAACGTGCTCGTTCCGGGCGAAACGGCGACGCTCCAGGTGAGCGTCCAGAACCGTGGAACGGCGGTCACCGACTCGGAGGGCCGGCTCAGCGAGCTGGCGTCGGCCTTCGAGACGGCGGGCGTGCGTCCGGGCGTCGCGATGGCGACCACCGCGCAGTTCGAGGCGAAGAAGGCTCCGATCGACATTCGCACGGGCCAGCAGTCGATCGGAAGCGTCGCCCCGAGTGAGGAGCGTGGGGTGCCGCTCGTCGTCGAGGTGGCCGAGAACGCGGCGCCGGGTACGTACCGGATTCCGGTCGTGCTCGACTACCAGTACGTCGGCGCCGTCAGCGTCGACGAGCAGCAGTCGTACGTGACGCGCCGTGACGCGACCGTCCGCGCGTACGTGACTGTTCGGATCGAACCGTCGGTCAGGCTCGGCGTCGAGTCCATCACCGGGGAGAACCTCCACGCCAAGGAGGACGGCCGGGTCGTCGTGACCGTCCGCAACGAGGGGACGGAGACGGCTACCGACGCCGAACTGCTGATCGAGGAGAGCAACCAGTTGACGCCGCGGACGAACGGGCTCTCGCTCGGCACGCTCGAACCGAACGAGACGGCGACCGCTTCCTTCCGCGTCGGCGTCGCCGAGACGGAGTCGACGGACACCTACGCCGTCCCCTTCCGGCTGCGCTACGAGGACAGCAACGGTGTCGTCCGCGAGTCACAGGTCCGTACCGGGCAGGTGACGATCGAGGATGCGCCGACGTTCGACCTCTCCGCTACGGCCACCGACCTCTACGTCGACTCGACGGGAGCGGTGACGCTGTCGGTGACGAATGAGGGCGACCGTCCGGTGAAAAACGCGCGCGCGCTCTTGGCGCCGATGGAGCCGTTCTCGCCACTCTCGACGAGCGCGAGTCTCGGCACGCTCGACCCCGGTGAGACGGCGACCGCGCAGTTCAAACTCGAAGTCGCCGATCGGGCCATCGCGCAGGAGTACCCCCTCGAGTTCACCGTAGCCTACGAGGACGCCTACCGCGAGACCGTCGAGAGCGACCCGCTGACCGTCCCCGTCACGGTCGGTCCCGAGATGACCGTCGACACGGCGGGGTCACCGACGGTGGCTGCCGGTTCGACGGAGACCATCGAAGTGACCGTCACCAACACCGGCGAGGGCACGATGACCGACGCCGTGGCCCGGATCAACGCGAACACCCCGTTCGAGACGGACGACGACACGGCCTACGTCGGTGAACTCGGGCCGGGCGAGTCGGCGACGGTCACCTTCACCGTGAGCGTCGACGACGCGGCCACGCCCAAGACCTACTCCGTCGACACGACCGTCAAGTACGACAACAGCTTCGGGCGGACGGTCGTCACCGATGTCGAGCCGACCGCCGTCGAGGTAACCGAGAAACAGGGTGGGCTGATCGCCTCCATCCTGCAGTTCCTGGGCCTGTAAATGTCTGACATCGGTACCCGCGTCAGGGACGGCCTCGAATCGCTGGGCCGGGCGAGCGCCAGCGATCCCCGCCCCGTCGTCGCCGTGGTCGTCCTCCTGTTGCTCGTCTCGGGGGGTATCGCTGCCACCTCCCTCCAGATGAGCATGGGGATGACCCTCTACATCGACGACGACTCCCAAACGGCGGAGGAGTGGGCCGGCCTGAAAGACGACTTCGAGACGGGCAACAACGTCTTCGTCGTCGTCGAATCCGACCAGCTCTACGATCCGGAGACGATCCGCGCCATCGACCGCCTCGACCGGCGGTACACGGCGCTCGACGAGACCAACCGGGTGACCAGTCTCGCAGATCTGGTGCGGGCCGGCAACGACGGCGAGATACCCGCGACCGAGTCGGGCGTCCGTCGCGCCCTGGATCGCGCCACCGCCCGGAACCCCGAGATGTCGGGGCTTCGGGCGCAGGTCGTCCCCGAACCCGGGACGACCATCATCCTCGCCGACTACGGCGATGTCGACACCTTCGACCGGGGACGGCTGCTGCCCGAACGCGGTTCCGACATCGTCTACCGACAGGTCCAACAGGAGACGGACCTCGCCGCCCTCCCGCCGGGGCTCTCGGTGACCGTCACCGGGCAGCCGGTCTTCGAGAACGCCGCCTTCGGGCTGATGCTCCCCGAGATGATCAAACTGTTCGCGGGCGCGTTCGCGCTCATCTTCGGTGTCGTCTACCTCGTCATGCGCTCGACGGTCGAGCGTGGCTGGCACGTCTTCTTGCCCCTCGGCACGGCCATGACCGCGCTGGTCTACATGATGGGGGCGATGGGCATCCTCGGCTACAACTTCAACGCGATCATGCTGGGCGTGATGCCAATCGCCCTCGGACTGGGTATCGACTACGGCCTGCAGATCCAGACGCGCTATCTCGAAGAACGGGAGAGCGGTCGGCCGCCGATCGAGGCGGCGGGGCTGGCCACGCGGACGACCGGCCGGGCACTCCTCATCGCGATGGGCACCACCGTGGTCGGCCTGGGATCGCTGCTCGTCTCCGCCGTGCCGCCGGTCCAGCAGTTCGGGGTCACGAGCGCCGTGAGCGTCTTCGCGAGCATGGTCCTCTCGGTGACGCTACTCCCGGCGCTGCTGGTTCGGGTCGACGCCGGCGTCGACACGGCGGACGCGGCGACGGACCGGGACGGGACGGACCGCCTCGAAGCGTTCACTGGATTACTCACCCGCCGCGTGACCGCCGGGCGGCCGCTGGTGACACTCCTGATCGCCTTCCTGTTGGTCTCGGGCGGCGCCTACGCCTATCCGCAGGTCGAACCGCGCCAGCAGATGATGGACTTCTGGCCGCAGGAACTCGACGCCAAGGAGGATCTGGAGGAACTGGAAGACACCGTCGAGGGATCGAAAGTCGTCTACGTCGTCGTCGAAACCGACCAGGCCTACTCCCCCGAGACGTTCCGGGAGGTGGCCACCTACCAGCGGTTGATGCTGGAGAATCCGAACGTGAACGCGGTGATGAGTCCGGTCACCACCGTGCAGATGCAGAACGGGGGTTCGATCCCCGAGACGCAGTACCGCCTAGACACGAGTTTGCGGGCGGCGAGCGAGGGCGGACCGACGGCGATTCGTGACCCCTCGGACAACCCGAGCAAACTCCTGCTCACCTTCTACATCGACGACGTGGAGGGCGAACCGGTCCGGACGCTGATCGACGAGTTCGAGGGCAACGCCGACTACACGCTGACGACGGCGGATCAGGTGCAGGTGACGGGCAAGCCCGTCCTCAACCGGAACGTCATCGAGAACGTCACCGCCGGATTGACGCCGATGACGCTCCTGAGTTTCGGGCTCGGCTTCGTCTTCCTCGCGTTCGCCTTCCGGTCGGTGAAGATTTCGGCGGTGCTGATCGCCGCCGTCGCCGCGAGCGCCTCCCTGCTGGTGACCGGGGCGATGTATCTGGTCGGCATCCCCTGGAACCCGCTGACGATCACGATGTCGTCGCTGACGCTCGGGATCGGCATCGACTACGGGGTCCACGTCTTCGAGCGCTTCGAGTACGAAGTGACCGAACAGGGGCAGTCACGGCTCGACGCCGCGACGACGGCGGTATCGAAGCTCTCCCGCCCGGTGATCGGGTCGAGTTTCACCACCATCTTCGGCTTCGGCGTCCTCACCGTCTCGCAGTTCCCGGTGCTCGCGAACTTCGGGGTGACGACCGTCTTCGCCATCGCCCTGTCGCTCGTCGCCGCCTTCGGCATCCTGCCGGCGGCGCTGGTGACGGTGCGGCTGATCGAGCGCCGCGACGCCACGCCGACCACCGAAGCGGTGGGGAGCTAACCATGTACGACACCATCCTGATTCCGACCGACGGTAGCGACGCAGCGACGACTGCGGCCCGCTACGGACTGGCCCTCGCCGAGCGAGTCGGCGCGACCGTCCACGTCCTCTCGGTCGTCGACCCCGATCGGTTCGCGACCAACGCCGTGGGCGACGTGGACGACTTGGTCCGTCGCCAGCGGGATCTCCTTCGCGACCGTGCCCGCGACGCCGTCGAGCGCGTCGAGGCGGAGGGTCCGGCGTCGATCGACGTCCACACCCATATCGTCGAGGATCGCCCCGCTCGGGCACTGGCGACGGCCATCGACGACCACGACGCGGATCTCGTGGCGATGGGTACGCACGGCCGCTCCGGTGTCGATCGGTATCTGTTCGGGAGTCTCGCCGAGCGAACCTTGCGGACGGCACACGTCCCGGTGCTGGCCGTCCGGGAAGCCGATGTCGAGGTCGATCCGACCCTCGACGAGATACTGGTCGCCACCGACGGCAGCGAGGCTGCGGACCGCGCGGGCGACCACGCCGTCGCCGTCGCGCGGGCGACCGGTGCCCGTCTCCACGCGCTGACCGTCGGCGACGAGGACGAACCGGCACGCAGCCTCGCGGACCGAGCCCGAGAGACTGGCGTCGACGCCCACGCCACTGTCCGGACGGGACGCCCACACGAGGCGATCCGCGAGTACGCCGCGGCCGTCGACGCGGACCTCGTGGTGCTCGGCACGCACGGCCGCTCGGGCGTAGAGCGAGTGCTCCTCGGCAGCGTCGCCGAGCGAGTCCTTCGGACGGCGACACGGCCGGTCCTCGTGGTCGGTCCCTAAGCTGTTGAGACGCCTCGCGTCGCCGTCGCCTTGAACGAGGCGACGACCGGCGTGCCGCGGTGCAGACGCAGTTTCTCGACGCTCGCGTCGGTCACCAGTGCCGACAGCGTCACGTCCCCGCCCACGTCGACGGTGACCAGTGCGACCGCCTCGCCGGCGTCGACGGTGAGCACCGTCCCCTCCAGGCGATTGCGGGCGCTGGTGCGGTCCGCATCGGGCGACCGCGAGGGCGACTGGAGCGTCACTGCGTCGGCCCGGAGGGTGAGGCGGACCTCGTCGCCGTTCGGCGGGACGAGCGCCCGGACGACGCCCGCCGGCGTCTCGACGGTGGCGAGTTCGCCGTCTCGTTCCACGATCCGCCCCGTCAGGACGGTCTCGGCCGTCTCCGCGACGCCGCTGAACTCCGCACGCAGACGGTCGTACCGCGACAGGAGGCGTCGGGCGCTGTCGGTCAACTGGCTGCCGCCGCCCCCGGACCCACCGCGCGTGCGCACAACTAGGTCGCCGAAAGCCTCCTCCAGTTCGACGATCCGTTGCTGGGCGCGCGAGTACGACCGGCCGAGCGCCGTCGCGGCTGCGTTGATCGACCCGTGGTTGTCGATGGCCCGCAACAACTCCACGTCGCGAGCGGTGAGGGTCACGTCGCCCTGTCCGATCCGGGCGTCGAACTCGGTCGAGAACTCCATGTGGCGGGCTACGGTGGCCGGCAGCAAAGGCCTTACCGCCGGACATCGCGACCCGATACGTACCTGTCGATAGTCACAGTATTGGTTGGTTTATTCCACGGACGAGCGGACCGCGAAGTTCGTCTCCGGCGAGCTAGTGTACTGATCGGTCGTCGACGCCGCGTGGGCGAGACGCGTGACGAAAGTAAACGACTGCGTAGGCGTTCGAACCGACAGCCGCGGGAATCCAAAGACATTATGTCCCATAACGGATAACGCCGTTGTGCTACCCATGACACAACGAGAGGAGGCGCCAAACTGGCTGCAGGAACAGAAAGAGCACTGGACGCAGGTCGTTCGGGGACGGTCGCGACGCGACGTGCTGAAGGGTCTCGGTGCGGCCGGGATGGCGGGGCTCGCCGGTTGTTCCGGCGGCGGTGGCGGCGGGAGCGAGGCCACGGCGACGGCGACGGCGACGGAGGACTCGACTGACTCAGGGGGCGAGGCGACGGACACGCCGACCGAGACCAGCACGCCGGACCCGGTCAGCGGCTCGATGACGATCTTCCACGCCGGCAGTCTCGCGGCGGCGTTCAGCGAGGCCGAACCGGCGTTCGAGGACGAGTACGGCGTCGACGTGAACCGCGAACCCAAAGGATCAGTCGCATCGACCCAGAAGATCACCCAGCAGGGGCGTCAAGCCTCGGTCCTCGGCGTCTCGGACTTCCGGCTCATCCGCGACCGGATCGTCCCGGACTACGGTGACTGGTACACCATCTTCACGACGAACTCGATGTCGATCCAGTACCGCGAGGACTCGCCGGGTGCCGACGAAATCTCGAAGGAGAACTGGTGGGAAGTTCTCTCGCGTGACGACGTGACGATCGGCCACTCCGATCCGGCCGTCGACCCCGGTGGCTACCGCGCGGTCATGACCCAGCAGCTCGGTGCCGAGGAGTTCGAGGGGAGCGCACTCTACGATCAGGCGACCTACGAGAAGCTTCGCGAGAACTCGACGGTCCCGACGGGGACCGAGACGAAGCTCAAGGGGCAGCTCGAATCCGGCGCGCTGGACTACGCCTTCTACTATCAGTCCATCTCCAGTACGGCGGACATGCCCTACATCGACCTCCAGCCACAGGTCGACCTCTCGCAGGCGACCAGCAAGTACGCCGAACACTACGCGAAGGCGGAAGTCGAGACTAGCAGCGGGACGTTCACCGGCGCACCCATCGCGTACGGGATGACCGTCCCGAACGTCGCCCCCAACCCCGAGGCGGGCGCGGCGTGGATCGAGTACTTCGGTAGCGATGCCGGTCGATCCGTCCTCGAAGAGTTGGGTCTCGTCCCGGTCGACCCCATCGTCGTCCCCAAGAGCGGGCAGGACGCGGTGCCCGACCGCGTCATGAACGTCGCCACCGCGAAGAGCAACCTCGGCCCGCTCGAACTCTAACGGAGCCTATCGCTCCGATACAGCTATGTTTCTGAAAAGGAATAACGATAGCAATGGCTACGCGCACTGAAACACGGTTCTCGTTGGACGGGGTCGGACGCGTGCCGCTAGCGGTGGCGTTCCTCGTGGTACAGGTGCTTGCGTTCGTGGCCGCGTACACGGTCGGTCGTCCGACGTGGTACGCCTTCTTCATGATCGGCAGCACGGCGGTCACGGCGTACGCGGTCCACGGCGACTCCTTCGTCGTCGCCGCGGCGACGATGGGGAGCATCCTGATGGTCGCGCTCGGCCTGCCACTCTTTCTGTTCGTCGCTCGACAGCAGCCCTCTATCGTCGTCGAGAAGGCGTTCAATCCCGATGTCCACCGGATGCTCTATCTCGGCGTCTACGGCCCGCTGCTGGCGGCCATCGTCAGCCTCGTCTTCGGCGTCCCGCTGGCACACCTCCTCTCGGAGGGATTCGCCGGCCAACCACTCGTCGAGAGCCTCGTCGACCTGCCCCTGGTCGTCCCCCACAGCGTCGCCGGCATCATCATCCTCTTCGGCTTCGGGAAGGGGGGCGCGTTCCCGAACATCTCCGTCCTCGGCACCATGATCGGGATGGTGCTGGCGATGACGTTCGTGAGCGCCCCCTACGCGGTCAACGCGACGCGGGAGGCGTTCGAATCCATCGACGACCGCCTCGAGTACGCCTCGCGCATCCACGGCGCGAGTCGCTGGGACACGTTCCGTCGCGTCACCGCCCCCCTCGCGGTGCGTGGCATGGTCACCGGCGGTGTCCTCGCGTGGGCGCGCGCAGTCTCCGAGTTCGGCGCCGTCGCCGTCGTCGCCTACTCCGTCTCCTTTTTCTACCCGCCGGCCGGCGGTGAGGTGACGGCCCAACACGCGCCCGTGTTCGTGTACGGGACGTACCTGCAGGGCGGGCTCGCGGAGAGCGGCGCCGTCGCCTTTATCTTGCTCGGCGTCTCGGCGCTCATCTTCCTGCTCGTCCGGTATCTCACCAGCGACAGCACGACCACCGGAGGTGTCGTATGAGCCTCCACGCCGACGTGTCGGCGACGTTCTCCGCCGACGGCGCGGAGTCGTTCCACGTCGACGCCGAGTTCGAAGTGGAACGCGGCGAGAGCCTCGTCATCCTCGGTCCCAGTGGGAGCGGGAAGACGCTCTTGTTGGAGACGGTGGCGGGCTTCCATCCCCACGAGGGGCCGGTCACGCTCGACGGCCAGCGTGTGAGCGACACGCCACCCGAGAAGCGCGACTTCGGCTTCGTCTTTCAGGACTACGCCCTCTTCCCGCACATGACCGTGCGAAAGAACGTCGACTTCGGGAGCCGCTACCACGACGACACCCGTGACGCCGCCGAACTGCTCGCGGAACTCGGGGTCGGAGATCTGACGGATCGCTACCCACCCACCCTCTCCGGTGGCGAGCAACAGCGGGTCGCGCTGGCGCGGGCACTCGCCGTTCGCCCCGAGGTCATGCTGCTCGACGAACCGCTGGCGGCGCTCGACGTGCCGACGCGCCAATCCCTGCGCGACGACCTCGCGGACGTGCTGGCGGACGCGACGGCCGTCTACGTCACCCACAACCGGACGACCGCCCGGGCGCTCGCGGATCGCATCGCCGTGATGAACGACGGACAGGTCGTTCAGATCGGCACGGCCGACGAGATCTTCCACCGGCCCGCGTCGCCGATGGTGGCGCGGTTCACCGGGTCGAACGTGATCGACCTCGACGACGCGCCGTCGATCCGCTCGGCGCTCGACACGCCGACCGACGGCATCGTGACGATTCGCCCCGAAGCGGTCGCGTTCGGCGATAGCGGCGACGTGCGGGCGACGGTCGAGCGGATCGTCCGTGAGGACGCCAGCAGCCGCGTCACGTTCGCCGTCGACGACGTGACCGTCGAGGCGTTCGCCGACCGCGCGCCCGCCGTCGGCACCGAGGTGTGGCTCACGCTACCCGAAGACGAGGTCCACGTCTGTCGCGCCGCGGCGCCAGCCGCCGACTGATGGGTTTACTGCACGTCAGTACCGGTGGCTCGCCGAGACAGTCCAGCGAGCACGGGTAAACACGGTAATCCGTACGAAACCCCCGTCTTCGGGCGCGTCCGCGCCCGTCCTTCGACGGACTTAAGTCCAGCATCCACCACCTTCCGATGAGACAGGCCCACGCCTGTTTCACTGACCCGTAGGAGCGTTCAGCGTACTACGGAGGTGAAAGATGGCAGATACAATAGAGGAAGCAGTCAATCGCGCACTCGACGAGTCGCCGCCGCGGAACTTCCGCGAGACGGTCGACCTCGCCGTGAATCTGCGTGATCTAGATCTCAACGACCCGTCGAATCGTGTCGACGAGAGCGTCGTCCTGCCGGCCGGTACCGGCCAGGAGACGCAGATCGTCGTCTTTGCAACCGGTGAGACCGCACTCCGCGCCGAAGAGGCTGCGGACGACGTCCTCGGCCCCGACGAACTCGAAGACCTCGGGGACGACGACGACGCCGCGAAGGACCTCGCCGACGAAACCGACTTCTTCGTCGCCGAGGCGTCGATGATGCAGGATATCGGTCGCTATCTCGGGACCGTCCTCGGGCCGCGCGGCAAGATGCCGACGCCGCTCCAGCCCGACGACGACGTCGTCGAGACGGTCAACCGGATGAAGAACACGGTCCAGCTCCGGAGCCGCGACCGACGCACCTTCCACACGCGCGTCGGTGCGGAGGACATGTCCGCCGAGGATATCGCGGACAACGTCGACGTCATCGTCCGCCGTCTCGAGGCGGCCCTGGAGAAAGGCCCACTCAACATCGACTCCATCTACGTCAAGACGACGATGGGGCCGTCCGTGGAGGTAGAGGCATGAGCGAGAGCGAAACAGTCCGCCAGACGGAGACGATTCCGGAGTGGAAACAGGCAGAGGTCGACGAACTCGTCGACTTCATCGACTCCTACGCGAGCGTTGGCATCGTCGGCGTCGCCGGCATTCCGAGCCGACAGCTCCAGAACATGCGTCGTGACCTCCACGGGAGCGCCGAGGTGCGGATGAGCCGGAACACGCTCGTCCGCCGCGCACTGGAGGAGGTCGACGACGGCCTCGAACAGCTCACCGAGTTCGTCTCCGGGCAGGTGGCGCTCATCGGGACCAACGACAACCCGTTCGGGCTCTACCAGCAGCTGGAGGCATCGAAGACGCCGGCCCCGATCAACGCTGGCGAAGTCACCCCCAACGACATCGTGATCCCCGAGGGCGACACGGGCGTCGACCCGGGCCCGTTCGTGGGTGAACTCCAGCAGGTGGGCGCCGAAGCCCGCATCATGGAGGGGTCGATCCAGGTGACCGCCGACTCGACGGTGCTCGAAGCCGGCGAGGAGGTCAGCACCGAACTCGCGAACGTGCTCGGCGAACTGGGTATCGAACCCAAGGAAGTCGGGCTCGACCTGCGCTCGGTCTACTCCGAGGGCGTGTTGTTCGCCCCCGAAGAACTCGCCATCGACGTGGACGAGTACCGCGCCGACATCGAGTCGGCCGCGGCCGCCGCGCGCAACCTCTCGGTCAACGCGTCGTACCCCACCGCTCGCACGGCGGGGACGCTGCTGGCCAAGGCAGCCGGCGGGGCCAAGTCGGTCGGTCTCTTCGCCGCCATCGAGGACCCCGAGCTGATGCCGGACCTCGTGGCCAAGGCCGACGGACAGGTCCGCTCGCTCGCGGCACGGATCGACGACGACGAGGCGCTTCCGGAGGAACTGCGTGGCGTCGAAGCGCCCGCAGCGACCACGGACGCCGAGGAGGAATCGAGCGACGAAGACGACGAGGCGGACACCGCCGACGAGGAGACGGACGCCGACACCGACGACGACGACGACGACGGTGGCGACGGCGCCGAAGGCCTCGGAGCGATGTTCGGTTAACAACGGAGACATACGACAATGGAATACGTTTACGCAGCACTCATCCTGAACGAAACCGGTGAAGAGATCAACGAAGACAACGTGACCGCGGTCCTCGAAGCCGCTGGCGTCGACGTGGAGCAGTCCCGCGTCAAAGCGCTGGTCGCCGCTCTCGAAGATGTCGACATCGAGGAGGCCATCGAGACGGCCGCCGCCGCGCCCGCTGCGGGCGGTGCGGCCGCCGCGCCCGCCGGTGGCGACGACGAGGACGAAGGCGACGAGGCCGCCGACGAGGCCGAAGAAGAGGAAGCCGCCGAAGAAGAGGAAGACGAGGACGAAGAGGCCAGCGGCGAGGGCCTCGGCGAACTCTTCGGCTAGACGCGGCCACTCTGTGCGATCCGATTTTTTTGCGACCACTGCCACCAGCGACGCGTAGGTTCAAGGGCGATACCGCGACCACGTCTGCGCGGTGCTCCCCGTGCCGACCCCACCGACCGCCGGGCTGACGACGCTCGGCTACGCCCTCGTCGGCGTCGCGCTCGGCACCTGTAGCGGGCTGACACCTGGCCTGCACGCCAACAACTTCGCCCTCCTCCTCGCCTCCGCCGTCCCGGTCCTGCCCGGGCCGACCGTCGCCCTCGGGGCCGCGATGCTCGCGGCCGGCGTCGTCCACACGTTTCTCGACGTGGTGCCGGCGCTCACACTCGGTGTCCCGGACGCCGCCACCGCCGCCGTGACGTTACCGGGACACCGCCTCGTCCTCGACGGCCGTGGCCGGGAAGCCCTCCGACTCTCCGCGCTCGGGAGCGGCCTCGCCGTCGTCGTCGCCCTCGTCGTGGCCGTGCCGGTGACCCGCGCCGTCGCCGCCGTCTATCCGACGCTCAGGTCGGTCCTCCCTGCCCTGCTGGCCGCGGTGGGTGTCGTCCTCGTCGCCACCGAACCGACGTGGCGGCGGCGAGGCGCGGCGGTCGTCGTCCTCGTCGTCTCCGCCGGTCTCGGCTGGGTCGTCCTCGATCTCGATCCGACCGGCCACGTCGCCGCGGGCGGCGTCCTCGCGCCCCTCTTCGCCGGCCTGTTCGGGGCGCCAGTGCTGATCGAGGCGCTGGACGGAGAGGGCGTCCCGCCGCAGGCCGACCCGGTGGTGACGCTCGACCGGCGGACCATCCTCGGGACGGCGAGCGCCGGGGCAGGTGCGGGGGCGCTGGTCGGCTACCTCCCCGGCGTCTCTGCGGCCGTGGGGACGGTCCTCGTCCTTCCAGCGGTCCCGGGCGAGTCAGGTGCTCGTGGTTTCCTCGTCGCTTCGAGCGGTGCGAACACGGCGAACACGGTGTTGTGTTAGTGGCTGTTACAACAGCGTTAACACTAAGGCGGTGGCTCCATGATTGTCGAGTATGGGTGAACGACCGACAATCGCGTTTCGCGTTGACCAAGAACAGAAAGCCGAGTGGGAAGGCTACGCCGACGAACACGACGAATATGACAGTCTAAGTCACCTAATCCGTGTTGCGGTCGCTCACGAAATGAGCGACCACTATGGGCCGAATGAGGGTGGCAGTGGCCCGAGTAGTGAACAGACGGGCGAATTGGTTACGGCCATGAACCGTATTGAAGGCCGTCTTGAGGATCTTGAGGATTCGGTAGCGAGCGCGACGGACGCTATGTATTCCGCGGGCGCGGGGAGCGACGACTTCTCCACCACGGTGTTCTCCGAACTACCTGTTGGTGAGGAGAACGCGCTTTCCGCGGGTGAAATCGCCCAACGTCTCGCTGTCGAAACAGCCGAAGTACGTGGAGCCTTGGAGCGGCTACGGAACCAGACGAACGCTGTTCGACGGCTTGAAGAACAGGTGACGGGGCGAAGTGAACCCGTCTATTACAGGGTGGACTAACCATGTCTCAAGCCACTACGGACGCCGAAAAGGCGATCACCGCTCACCACTCCTACAAAGAGAAACAGTCGGAAAACACGGCCCGCGAGTATCGCCGTCACATCCGCCGCTTCCGTGACTATCTCGCGGACCACGCCGACGTGACGCTGTGGGAGGCTCACAGCGGCCACGCGGAGAACTTCTATGAGTGGATGCTGAACAGCGAAGGGTACGCCCCGTCAAGCGTCCGCGTCGCTCACGCGGCCCTTGGCGACTTCTACAAGCAGGTGGAGAAGTTCGGGGAGGAGGGACGGCGCGGCTTTCCGAAGGTGACGTTCGACCAAGATCCTACGGAGTACGCTACCCCCGAACGTCTCGACGGGATGCATAAGTCATCCAAGAAGGACGTGGAGGGGGGAGATAAGCCCCTCACGCGGGATGAAGTTGATAAGTTGGTCAACAACATCCCCGCGCCCACCGTCCGTAATGAGTTGATGGTCCGTATGCTGTATCAGACGGGGATGCGACGGTCGGAACTTGTGAGGGTGAAACTTAGCCATATTGACCGTGAGACGCGAGAAATCGCCGTCTACGGTAAAAAGACGGAGAACCCCCGTACCGTCTGGTATCAGGCGTCGCTTGACTCCTATCTTGATAGGTGGATTCAAGCCGACCGAAACGCGGTGTTCCACGCGAGTGAATCCCCGTACCTGTTCCCTACCCGTCGTCAAGAGCGGATGGATGAACAGACGGTCACGGACGTGGTGACGACAGCCGCGGAGAACGCCGATCTTCAAGAGACGGTTTACAAGACCAAGGCGGGGCGCGCTGTCCACCGTGTTGGCGCTCATACACTCCGCAAGTCATTCGGTGTTCACTTCATCAACAGCGGGGGCGACATTTCGTTTCTCGCGGACCTACTCGGCCACGACGACATAGAGACGACAAAGGACAATTATCTGAAATACTCTGACAAAGACCTGAAAAAGAGCGTTCGAGAACACGGCCCGTATCTCGGCCGTGACTGAACGGTACTTTCTGAATACCCGATATTGGCGCTATGAGTGTTCCACCCACACAAATCCGTACTCTTAGACGAATCAGATGGTAGGGCCACGCTCTTACCACTCTGTGGGCGTCTCGGCCCTAATCAGAACAGTGGAAGCCCGTGGAAGTGGGTTTGTCCTACTCTACCCCCACACCCAACACGGTAAAGATACAGTTTCACGGAAGTGAGAATAATAGAGGAATAGCGACAGCGGGCCGTCTCGCTCCCCGAGCGCGGGCGCTCGGCTCGCTCACCGTCACCGCGTGTCGTGGCAGTTCTCCGCCACGTGGAGCGAACGTGGGAGATCACGGCTCCGCTACCCGCTCCCTCGAACCAGTTGGCCCGAAAGCGCGTCCTCCACGTGCATCCCGATACGCTGTAAGAACGCGACGGCTTCCCAGTGAGGGACGGCGACGACATCCTCATCCCAGTGACCACGCTCCGCGGGCGTCGCGTCCGCCTTGCTGTCCTCACAGAACCGCGAGATGCCCGCGTCACGGAGTAGCCGTCTCAAGTGGTCACCACTCACCTCGAATCCGCGAACGTCGAAACGGAGCGTCCCTATCGGGCCACCGATCCAGCGGCCCACCGTCCGAACCAAGTGTTGCGCGGTTCCCGCCCGTAGTTCGGTCACGTCGTCAGCCTCGTGACGCTCCCGAAGAAACCCATGCGGAACCGTTGACATCGCCCACAAGTCATTGATGTTCGTCGTCTCATAGTCGCCCCCGAACTGTCGTTGAAGCCGCTCCGTAGCCTCCTCCGCAGTTTCGTGGCTGTAAATGTCGTTCGCCACCCATCCAAGCCCCGCGGCCACCACTTCGAGAAAGTCCCGAGACGTGGCTACCACTCGAAGCCGCGGTTCCTTCGCCGTCGTCTCGACCGTCGCCCCGCGGAGGACGATGAAATCTATCATGTCCTTCTGCTCCGCGGTCAATTCGGGCCGCTCACAACTACCGACAGCGAAGTGTTGACCGAGACGCTGATACTCGCTTCCACACTGAGGACAGATTGTAGTATTTTTGGACATAGGTGGATTAATCTACGGTAGTATTGGCTAATGTGGTGGTATCGGCTGAATGATTTGAAACTCGACCACTACCATAGCGCCCGCCCCACGTTCGTGGCCCTTCCACGTCCGTAGCCGAAGGGAGACGCTTTCTCAAAAGTCCTCGAAGGATTCGCTGAATGTCGTTCATTATTGAAATCACTGTGGCGCTCCATGAACGCCCGTGAGAATGGGGGCGTGATACGTGGTCACACAGTGGTGACGCCAACACAATCAACAGTCAGTCCACGTTGATGGACAGACAAATCCCGTTGAGGCTCCACGCCGCGGCTCCACACCGCTCCCTACCACATCCCCCTCATGTAACAATACAATTGAACCATTACTTAAATGAAAGACAACCCCCTCACCGCTCACTCGCTCCACAGAAGTCACCGCCCTATTTATCAAGAAGGTCATAAATCAGGAACAGATATGAGTATGCCCTCTAAGCCGTTCGATAATTTGGCGCTGGACGAGTGGTTCAAAGCAGTTACTTACGCGGGAGGATTGCTTATCATATTCTCAATCTTTATCCCCGTTCAAGTAGTCACAAATGCAATCATTACGATTTTTGGATCAGGTATGTTTGTATTTGGATTGGGTAGGTGGAAGAATCAAAAGACCCATTCAACTATGGGTGGCGGCGGGATTATTAGTGTTACAAAGCGAACACCCGACAAATTCGGATTATTATTGGAAGGGTTAGGTCTGCTGATTATAATATTTGGATTTTTTATCACTATAACAGAACATACAAATGTATTGTCTTCTTTCTGAGATAATCGTCTGATTCGCTCGCGCCTTTATATGGATCACTCGTTAGTGTATATGTGTGGGCGTGGGCGACCACACAGGAGACGCCGATTTTCTTTAAATACGCCACTCAACACTACGGTATAAGTGGTGGTCGTGGACGTTCGCGCCCACAGGAGAAATACGATGAGAGAGAAACGAGTTCGACTTTCGGAACAGGAGAAGGAACTTCTCGCCAGTACGCGGTCGGCAATCTACGGTGACGGTGAGGTTCCGTATGGTATCGTGGTGAAAGAAGCGTGTCGCGCCCTACTGGCGCGAGAGGACGACAGCGAGGTTCGGCTATGACGACAAGCGTGAGCGTCACCGAACTTGAGACGACCATTCAGCCAGCAAGTGTCGGTGATACCGTCGAGGTTCACCCTGAAGCGCGGGTGGACTGGGATGGGGAGCGAATCATGGCTGTCGGTCCCGAAAGCGGACAGCGTGAATACGTCGTCACCAAACAACTCCGTGACGACAAAGCCAGAGTGGAATTGCCAGACGGCTCCAACGTCGTGAACATCCGCGAGACGAATCGGAGCCTCGAAGTCGTCGCTCTCATCCCCAAGGAGGCTTACGAATAATGTTCAGCGCCGAAGAATGGGCGGAAGCGCGGGACCGCGGCGGAGCGCCCAAAGAGGATCGCCCCGCGGAAGTTGACAACGCGCTTGAGCCGTCGCCCGAACTGGGGCGAAACAACGGGCTTCCCCTTGTGGGTGACAGTTACGACGACTACCCGAGCGTGAATCAATTGACGCTCCCCCAGTCCCGTGATTTTGTCATCGACCTTGTGGAGCATGACCGCGTTACGTCCCTCCGCGACGCGGTGGAGGAACTGACGGGCGGCGCGGACGGGCTAACGGGACAAAAATATCGGAAGGCGCTCACCAAGGCGCTGGACCTGTTCGACGTGGAGCGCGAACACCTTAGCGGTGGGTCGTTCGACATTCCCGACGTGGAGAACGACGACAGCGACGAACTCGACTTGTTCACCAAGTCGGCTCCGCGAGATATTCCGAATCCCGCGGAGAATCCCCTTGTCGTCGGCCACTTGTACGTGGTTGGACTATCAGTGAGTGAGATTACCACCTATCTCGGGGAGGAACTGAACGACGCGGTGTATCGACAACAGATTCGACAAACCCTGATTGATGTAGGGCTACTCGAAGGACGGACCACGGAACAACAGGAACAAGCGCGACGGCGGACGGGTGTCTCGGTTCAGCCGAGCGTAGAGCGCCCCAGTCCCGAGCGGGATGAATCGGGGCGACATCCCGCGACGAATCTTAGTATCGACTGATTCAGATAGCGGTGTTTCCCTTGGCGGGGGGCGTCGGTTCGGCGGCTCTCAAGCGCGACCGACGCGAGGTTAGCGGTCCCAAGCGCGTTCGTGAGACACGCTGTCTCACAATTTGGAGATTCACCCATGATGTTAGAACGAACTTACAGCGAACAGCAACAGCATAGGCTACAACCAAACGAACAGCGAGAATTTGAAGCCACGGTTCGGGCAGAACGTCCCGACAATCGGGACCTTGCCGAAGGTGACGATCTTGGGAGCCACATTACCAAGAAAGACGCCCGACAGTACGGACCACGGTGGGAGCGGCTACGGAAGTACCAAGATGGGACCCTTGAGTGGAAGGGCGACGACGCGGACAGCGACCACTTCAAGGGGCGGTACACTGGGGAAGGGTGGACCACGAATCTTGACGGTGACCGTCGTTTCAAGATCCATCGTACCGCCACCCTTTGCGACAACCTTGGTGTTCCATCCGCGGTGGAGAACGACGCCCGTACCCTTGTCGCGTCGCTCACGGGCGAGGGTGAGGGGCGCGGCCACCTTGTCGAGAAACAGGCTGTTGGCGCTATTGTCGTGGCGGACGACAGACATACCGCGGCTAAGGTCTGTGGAATCCACGACAGTGGCGCGGAAATAGAACAGATACAAGCGGCCCTTCAGCGGGCGGACGGCCCCGCCGAGCGGTTCCGTGTCTTGGAGAACCTTCGGGCCGTCACCGACGACGAACGGATACAGCGGGCGCTTCAGGATCGACTTGCGGAGCGCGACGACGTGACGGACGTGGCGGACCGCTACGGCTTCGAGATTCGCCACGCCGTCGCCAACATCAACTGGAGGGAAGGGCGGTGAACGACACGCCCCACGGATACGACATTCGTGTTCCCGACGACGAGATTCGGCGGCTCATGGTCGAACTTGAACGCCCCCACCGCGACGGGCGAGTTCTCCACTACCTCCACTTCGAGTTGAGACTTTCGAGTAGCGAAATCGGTGACGTGTTCGGCGTGGCGCGTCAAACGATTCAGAAAGTCGTCCGTGGATTCGACTGGGAATTTCACGGACAGCGCGGGCGCTCCCACGCTGTTGGGGCGGAGCAACTGATTCTTAGCGACTTCGAGAATAGAGGCTTCGAGGACTATCTTTAGCCGTCGCTCCGCGGTTTGAAAGTAACCGTGGGGAATCCCCCCACGGCCCCATGATGTTAGAGCGGGAAGGAATGTTGGGAGATAGCGACGACAACGGATTCGACATTCCCGATACGCGGATGAGCGCCGCGGAAGCGAAAGCCTCCTCCCAAGGCCTTCGCTTCGGTAGTCAGACACCTGAACTGGTTTATAAATCAGACAGCGAATGAATTTGTTCAGTTTCACCGCGGTATGCAAAGGACTAATCAATCACATCTATTCGCTGTCACCATGCAACAACCAGACTGGGCCAAGATACTCTCACATCTACACCAACATAATGGGGAGATAGGGACGGAACCAGACGAAAGCAAAGATGATGGATGGTCAAGTCCCGAAAAATCACGAGAAGCGTTGAATGACATACTACGCGACAAAATTGATTTAGATAATACAAGCGACGAATCAAGCACAACTGCTTGGGAACATCTCAGCGACAATCGACTGATTACATCTGAAATAGGCCGCCACTACGTTGGTTTAGAACTAACCACAGACGGGTTCAGTGTGGCCCACGAAAGGGAGTTGGCGCGAAAGAATAGTCGGATAAATCGGTCGCTCGCGGTGTTCACACTTGTTCTTGTCGTGATTACTGGGGTGGACGTTTACCCGACAGGTAGGGTTATAAAAGGAGTTGCTATTGCTATCTTATTAGTCGCGGTACTTCTCGCCGCGTTCCGAACCAACACGTTTGATCTATAAATTCTGTTCTCGCTCCCTCCACAGCAAAATGAGGCTCAAAAACCGTCTCGGGGGAGCGCTCATATATACCATTCTTTTCCCCAAAAGTGAGGATTTGAGGACTGACGCGCCCGAATTGGCAGAACACTTTTCAGTCCTCATCCGCTCAGTTCAGGTATGTCACTTGGTCAAGCGTTCGATGACGCTGACGAACTGTTGACCCTGTTGGCCCTCATCTCTGTGTTGATTGGCTTGCTGGTGTTCGTGAATAACATCGGCAACCCCAGTTACGATGCGATTCAAGCGTTTAACAACTTGATTGCCAACTTCGCCCATGCACTTGTTCCCAATATTAGAGCCATCATCGTCGTTGGGATAGTCCTCTGGTTCATTCGCTACGCCAACGAATTTTGATTTCTTGAAGCCGCGACCACGCCCACGCGCGTCTCGGGCGCTCACCCACCACTATCGTACCAGCCCCCGCCCCGATCCTCGAATCCATTCCCGATAGGGCGGGGAAACCACGTTCGGCCGCTTTCTGTTAACGCTGTCCCAACAGTCAATCACACAACACGGTGTTCGCACTGTTCGCGCTCGTGGCGCTGGGGACGCCACGGACTGGCGTGATGGTCGCGATGGACCGGGCGGGGACGGTGGGAGCGACGGGCGTGCTCGTCGGCACGGCGTGTCTCGCGGCGGCGGCCGGATTCGCGCTCGTCGTCTCCGTCGGGGACACGTACCTCCGGACGATCGGTCGCCTCGACCACACGCGCGTCTCGCTCGCGACGGGCGCGGTTCTGGTCGTCCTTGCCTACCTCTTCGCGGGTAGGATGGGCCTCGCGGTGTTCGCGCTCGCGGCCCTTGTCGGCCTTCTTCCACCCTCGCTTCGCGTTCGGCGGGTCCACCTCATGGCCGTCCTCGTCCCCGCCATCGCGCTGGCGTGATACGGTTTATTGTAAGTCATTGCCGATGGTTCGCCGGACCGCCTCAGCGAACCATCGGTAAACAGTCACCATAATCCGTATGAGACCCCAGTTCCCATCCCGCGAGAACCATCGGAATACTGGTATTCTCAGACGGCCTACCAGTAACTGGTGATGGCGAATGACCCTACTTACCCTTTCCCCGGCCGACCGAAAGCGACAGTCCGCACTGTCGGCGATTCCGCCGATAGAGCGGTCGGAAACGGGCGATAAACTCCGGATTACCCACGGCTTCCGCGGGGTCAACCCGGAACAGGCGATCCGATATCTGGAAGCGTTAGGTGGCGAGCGAGTCGACGACCGGTCCGTCGAAGGGCCGGACTGGGACGCTCACCTCTCGACCCGGGTTGTCCCCGTCGGCCCGTCGTACCGGCTCACGGAAGTCCGCATCACGTGGACCGGCGATCCGGATGCCGTGGAGTCGGTAGTCCTGCGGTTCCGGCTCAAAGCATTCCGCGCGCCCGGCTGATACGGTTTATTGTAAGTCAGTGCCGGTGGTTCGCTGGGACGGTCCGGCGAACCACCGGTACTGTCTTCCGACGAGCCGTCTCGGTCGGTCCGCCGACGGAAAACCCGAAAGACAACGATTAAAACCCGCCGGCGGGTTCGTACGGGTATGAGCCAGACGGAAGGAAAACAGGAGCGCCAGTGTGTCTCCTGTGGCATCAACATCTCCGGGATGAGCGCCGCCGCGTTCAAATGCCCGGACTGCGGCCAGCAGATTTATCGCTGTGCGAAGTGCCGCAAGCAGAGCAACCTCTACGAGTGTCCCGACTGCGGGTTCCGGGGGCCGTAACGATGGGGAAAGTCGCCGCCAAAATGAAGGTCATGCCGCAGAGTCCCGACATCGATCTCGATGACCTACAGGAGCGGCTCGAAGCCTCGCTCCCCGAGGGCGCGAAGATCAACGGCTTCGAACGCGACGAAGTCGCGTTCGGGCTGGTCGCCCTCCTGCCGACGGTGATCGTCCCCGACGACGCGGGCGGGACCGAGGCGGTCGAGGAGTCGTTCACCGGCGTCGACGGCGTCGAGAGCGTCTCCGTCGAGAACGTCGGCCGCATCTAACGCGTAACGCACCATTTATAATCACCACCGGAGTAATCACGCACATAATGCCGAGTTCAAATGGGCCGCTGGAGGGGACACGCGGTAAGCTCTCGAACGAGCCGCGAGACCGTGGCGCTTCCCCGCCCCAGCGCGCGATTCAGGAGTACGAGACCGGTCAGAAAGTTCACCTCAAAATCGACCCCAGCGTCTCCGAAGGTCGGTTCCACCCCCGCTTCAACGGGCACACTGGGACCGTCGTCGGCACGCAGGGGCGTGCGTTCAAAGTCGAGATTACCGACGGCGGCAAGGACAAGACACTCATCACGCGTCCGGCACACCTCAAGGCCCAGCAGTAGTCGCGCGATGACTATATTCAAGGAGCAACTCGACGAGGAGTTCGTTACCGTCTCCGAGGTCAAGGAACTCCTCGCCGAGGTCGAAGCGGAGCGGGCCGCCGACGTGGACCGCGAGATGCGCTACGAACTGGCCCGGGCCATCGAGCACGCCAACACGTTCGCCGTCCTCGACGCCGACGAATCCCGCGAACTCGTCGAGAAACTGCTCGAACTCGACCAGGTCGACGAGGCGGCAGCGTTCAAAATCGCCGACCTCCTCCCGCAGGACCGGGACGAACTCCGGTCGGTGTTCGCCCACGGGCGTTACTCGCTTGACGGCGACGAACTCGACGAGATTCTGAACGTCGTCGCGAAGTACGCCTGACTGCCGCCCTCGACTCGTTTTATAGTGATTACCGTAAGTCATAGGAATTATCGTAACTGTCCAGAGAGTCTCGCCGGACCGTCACGGCGAGACTCCCTGATGCCTTCCGATAATCCCTATCAGTACCAGTGGTTCACCAAGGCGGGGCGACGAACCACTGGCACACAGTTACGGTAATCAGTATTACTCACTCGGGCTGCCGCCGTCGTCGACGAGTCTCGAAATTGCCCGCTCGAACGCCTCCGGAGACATCTTTCCGACCGTCTCCGACGCCTGCGTGTCCAGTTCCGTCGCCCGTTCCTGTAGCGAGGCGTACTCGTCGCTCGTGGCGAGTTCCCGTTCGGTTTTCTCGGCTTCGAGCAGTGCGAGCTTCTCCGCGACGGCGAACCGCTCACGGACCTGCTCGTCGTACTCCGCGAGTCTGAGCATCTCGTCGACGACGTCCCGGAGCTCCTCGTCACTCACCGGTTTCGTCAGGTACGTGTCGAACGCCATCTCGGTGATGTCGAAGTCGGGATCGACCGCAGTCACCATCGCCACCCGCACGTCCAGCCCTCGGTTTCCGATTTCGTCCAGCACTTCTTGCCCGGATAGCCCCGGCATCCGACGGTCGAGCAGGACGACATCGGCGTCGGCTACCTTCTCCAGTGCCTCCTCCCCGTTGTACGCTTTCAGGACGGTGTACTCGTCGCTAGAGAACGCGAGCGCGTAGACGTCGACGACGTCTTTCTCGTCATCGACAAGGAGCACGGTCGGCTGCGCTGTTACCATCGTCGGCTCATCAGTTGCGTGCGGTGTTAAACCGCACGGGTCCACAGTCCAACAGTACGCTGGGCTGTCGACGTGTTGGTACCCGGACTCGATCCGCTTGCGGCGACGTTCGCTCGTCGTCTCGTCGTCGATTACCGGTCGATCGACGGAGGGAACTGCAGCGTCCCTGCCGCCGATCGGTCCGACTGGACCGCGAACCCCCGAGTCCGGTGTGCCGTGCCGCCCACAGCAATCAGAAATCCAACCTGTTTTCGATCAGTATCCACCCGGACGAACGGTTTCCCCGTGTCGGCCCTTCATCCTTCGATTCTGCGCAATCAAAAAGAATATTACCGGCTCACTATATGTTCATACTACCTCATGATCTTCGGTGAGTCGTGTCGTTCGCAGGGCGAGGCGATCCCCTGTCCATTCGTCCCTGCGAGGGTTCGTGATGTATGACCTTGGCCCGCCGCTGGATGTCGAGGTCGAGGAGGGATCGAACCTGCTTCTCTCCGGTCCTGCACTCACCGGCAAAAAACAGCTCGCGTTCGATATCCTCGCCGCGGGCGTGCACGACGGCGAGGGTGCGATCGTCGTCAGCAACACCGACGGCGCCAAGCGGGTGTTCGAGGCGCTGGAAGACCGCGTCGATTACATCGATCGTCCGGTCGCCGTCGTCGACTGTGTCACCCGACAGCAGGGTGTGAGCGAGGCCCGCGACGACGCACAGGTTCGGTACACCTCGTCGCCGGTCGACATGACCGGTGTCGGGATCAAGTTCTCCGAGCTGCTGGAGGAGTTCTACGAGCGGCAGGCCATCGAGCGCAACCGCGTGTTCCTCGACTCGCTGTCGACGCTCCTGATGTACTCCGATCTCCAGACGGTTTTCCGCTTCCTGCACGTGTTCACGGGGCGCGTCCAGAGCGTCGACGGGCTCGGTCTCTACGCTATCGACTCGACGGCTCACGACGACAAGACCATGAACACGCTCAAGCAGCTGTTCGACGGGGTCATCGAGACTCACGAGGACGGCGAACCGACGACGAATCTACCCGACGTGTAGCGCATCATTCATTCCGCAGCCCCCCGTAGTCGACCCATGCCCGACGCTACCGACGACGAGATTCGCGAGCTGCTTTCCGCCGAGACCATCGCCGTCATCGGCTGTTCGGCCACCCCGGGGAAGGCAGCCCACGACGTTCCCGCCTACCTGCAGCGACAGGGGTACGATATCATCCCGGTCAATCCGAATCGCGACGAGATACTGGGCCGTGAGGCGGTCGACAGCCTCGCCGACGTATCCGATCACGTCGACTTGGTCGACGTGTTCCGCCCGAGCGAAGAAGTGAGTCGTATCGTCGACGCGGCCCTCAAGCGGCTCCAGCGCCACGACGATCTCGACGGGCTCTGGCTTCAGCAGGGCATCCGCGACGACGCGGCGGCCAGTCGGGCGCTCGACGCCGGACTACTCGTCGTCCAGGACCGGTGTCTCAAAGTCGAACACGGCCGCTTGGACGATTGAAACTGTTTCCACTCCGGTCGCAGTGCGGCGTCCGGCCGGCCGGGCACTGACGCTCATAGGAAGTATCGGAGGGCATCATAGTGTTTATTGTAACTGTGTACCGGCGGTTCGCCGGCTCGTCTCGGCGAACCGCCGGTAGTGACTTACAATAATCACTATCAGAGAGTCTCGCCGTGCCGGTCCGGCGAGACTCTCTGGACAGTTACGATAATCGCTATCAATCGGTACGAGACTCGTCGTCGCCCGCGACATCTTCGGCGTCGACGACGTGGACCTCGGCGGTGATTGCCTCGATGTCGACGCCCTGCTTCTCCGCCAGCGCCTCGATAAGCGCCCGCTGTTCGGCCAGTTCGCGGTCCACTTGGTCGACACGGTCTTTCGTCTCGTCGACCGTCTTCCGAGTTTCGTTGACCTGTTCGCGGAGTTGGTTCAGACGCGCGTACACGTCTTCGGCCATGTCGGCGACCTGCTGCAGTTTCTTCGCCGTGCTTCCAAAGCCCATACGTGTGCGTTCTTCGCGGCCCTTGAGTGTGTTTCGGGGCCATAGTGATTATTGTAAGTCACTACCAGTGGTTCGCCAGAACGGGTCGGCGAACCACCGGTACACAGTTACAATAAACACTATCAGTCGACCAGCCCGATCCGCGGAACCGCTCGCCGAAGCAGGAAGTACGCGCCGACGCCGAGGGCCACGTAACCCACGACGAGCAGGAGGTACGTCGGGCCGACGCTGTCGACGGCGAGGCGAGCGACGGTGTTGACGGGGTTCAGCGGCAGGAGCGTCGTCCCCCCGAACGCGACGAGGACACTCACCGAGTAGAGGAACTGCGCCGCGCGTCGATCGGGGGCGAGGAGGGCGATAGTCGCCCCGAGTGTCACCACCAGGAGTGAGAGTGCGGCGACCACCAGGAGGAGTGCGAGCGGATGGCGGACGGGCGTCCCGTTGAAATCGAGGAGGAGGAGCCAGAGACCGGCTTGCGCGGGCGCGAGCACCGCCGCTGCCCACACCTTACCGTCGACGATATCGACCGTCGAGACGGGCGCGACCCTGAGCAGTTCGAGTGTCCCGCGCTCGAACTCCTCGGTCACCGAGTCGACGGTGATGGAGCCGCTGATGAAGACGGGCAGGAAACACAGAAGCGGGAGCAGGACGGTGTAGCTGAACCCGTAGTAGGGCGTCGATCCGCTCCGCGGGGGGAGATCGAGCGGCGTCGCGGCGAGCGACGACGATCGCTGGTCGCGCTCCACCCGCTCGAACGTCGACAGGGTCTCGCGCAACTGGACGACGATGATGGTCGTCCGCACGTTCCCGTCTGGCGCCGTCGCTGTCACGAACACCCGCCCCGCGCGTCTGTCCGCGAGGAGGACGGCGTCCACCTCGCCGTTTCGGAACGCCGTCCGTGCCGTCGCCTGCGAGTCGTAGGCCACCCCCTCCATCGACGCCTGCTCGTCGACGACGCGCAGGAGGTCGTCGGACGCGTCGCCGGTGACGCCCACCGTCGTCTCGTACCCTTCGACGCTCCCGGGGTCGTACAGGGAGACGAGGCCGACGACGAGAAACGAGGAGAACGCGGCGATAAAGAGTTGAATCAACAGGGCGAGGACGATGGTCTTCTCGGATCGCAGGGTCGCCAGTTCCCGCCGGGCGATGGTCAGGCGTGGCTCACCCAAGGGTGCTCACCACCGCGAGGTTGTAGGCCGCGTGGACGGCGATGGCAGGTACGAGCGCCGCTAGATAGGACGTTCGGTCGCGGGTCGCGCCCAGCGACGCGATGCTCGTCGTCGTCGCGTGGAGGACGAGCGGTGCGAGCAGGAGGAGGAGCCCGACCGTCGGGGTCGCCGCGACGCCCGCGGAGGAGAACGCCGCCCGCCCCAGCGTGAGGTCCGGCAGGCCGACGAACTGAACGATGGCGGTGAGTTTCTCACCGAGGAAAAAGCCCAGTCCCGACAGCGCACCGAGGGCAAGTGCCATCTTCCACCCCCGGCGGCCGGCGAACGGCCCCCGGAACCCGGCGTAGAGGTGGACGCTCTTGGCCACCTCCTCGACCGTCGCGACGGCAACGAGGAGGAGCGGAATCGACACCTCGACCGGGAGGACAAAGAGGACGGCGATGGCGAGGAGTTCGGCGATGAACACGAACGGGATGGAGAGCGCGCTCAGGACCGCGACGGATCTCGGGCTCTCGATCCGGCTGTTCAGCGCGTCGAGGAACTTCAGCGGTACCGGCCGCTGGGTGAACATGTCCTCCTCGCGGTAGACGCCGACACCGAGCAGAAAGCAGACCGCGGAGCCGACGTAGAACGGGCCGGTGGAGAAGGCGTACTCCGCGGCCGTCACGCCCGTTCCCTGCAGATCCTGGACGACCAGCGTCAGCGGAGAGATGAGCGCGATTGGCGTGACGTTCGTGAAGATGGCCGGGACGAACGCGTAGGAGGTGAGGAACACGGAGATGGAGACGGTGACGAAGGTGAGTTCCTTGAACGAGCGGGCGAACATGCCGCCGACGAAGGTGGCGGCGAGATAGAGTATCGCGATAGGGGCTACGGCGGCGACGCTGACCGGACCGCCGCCGATGGCGAGCGCGACGACCGTCGTGACGCCGATCAGTAACGCGAGATAGGGCAGCGTCTTGCCCGCGACGATGGCCGTCGGCGAGACGGGCGCGACCAGCAAGAGTTCGCCCCGACGGTTGATCCGTTCGTTGAGGATGCTACTCCCGTAGGGCTGGATGACGAAGTTCATCGGGATGAAAAAGACGAACGCGAGGACGAGCGCGCCGAAGGGGAAAGGCGGGGCGATGTCGGCCGGCGATCCGGACGTGCCGCCGCCGCCGAGGAGGCCGCCAGCACCGAGACCCGGGACGCCGAGCGGACCGTCGCCTGTCGAACCGCCAGCGGCATCGACGCCGCCGGCACCGCCGCCCTCGCTGGACCCAGTTCCGGCAGCACCGTCGCTCTCGTCGGTGGCGGTCCCACCAGCACCGTCGCCGCCGTTCGTGGCGCCAGCGCCGCCTCCGCTCGTGACGCCCTCGTCCGGGGTGCGCTCGGCGTACCGAAGCGTCACGACAACCGGGAACGCGGCGGACTCGTTTCGCTCGTCGCGCATCTGCGCGAGATTGTGGCGGCGAGCGGCGTCCCGGAACGTCGACAGCGCGGCCCGTGCCTTCTGCGAATCGGCGACGTAGAAGCGGTCCTGCCGGACGACGACTTCGACGCCGCGCCCGAGCCGGTCGAGATCGGGCGGTCGAGCCGCGAGCGCGGGGCTCTCCGTGACCACTTCGTGGTAGGGACTGTCGTCGGCGACGCCGATGCGGTACACGTCACGGTCGAGGGCGACGCCGCCAGTGACCATCGCGGCGCCGCCGACGGCGCCCGCGAGGAGGAGAGCGACGAGGCCGAGAACCGCCGTCTGGCGGTCGACGACACCAGCGCTTCGACTCGTCTCCCAGCGGGCGATGCGGGCCACGGCTCGGAGGGCGTCCCGGAGGCGGTCGACTCGGCCGCTCACTGCCCACCTCGCGGATCGGGGCCGGCATCGGCCGCCAGATCGAGAAAGATATCTTCGAGGCTCGGCTCCCGCGTGCGGATGTCCACCACCTCACCGCCCGCGGCGGCCGCCCGGTCGCGAACCGCCTCGACTGCGTCCATGTCGGCCACCTCGACGACGTGTCGGTCCCCGTCCCGCTCCGTGTCGTCGAGGGGGACCGACGTGAACACGCGGTACTCAGTGGTGCCATACTCGTCGCGAATCTCGGGGACGGTGCCGCGGGCGACGATGTCGCCCCGGTTCATAATGGCGACGCGGTCACAGACCGATTCGACGTGATAGAGGTTGTGGGCGCTGAAGAGGACGGTCTTGCCCGCGTCGCGGAGCTCGCGGACGAACTCGAGGACGTAGTTGGTGGTCAGGGGATCGAGCCCACTCGCGGGTTCGTCGTAGATCAACACCTCGGGGTCGTTCACCAGCGACCGCGCGATGGCCACCTTGCGTTTCATCCCCTTGGATACGTCGCCGAGACGGCGATCACGGTGGTCGAGTTCGAGGCGGTCGAGCGTCCCCTCGATGCGCTCGGTGGCCTCGCCGTCCGGCACGTCGTAGAGGTCGGCGAAGAAGTCGAGATACGACCGGGCGGTCATGTCCTCGTAGAGCGGCGACTCCTCGGGTAGAAATCCGAGAGAACGGCGCATCTCCGGGTTGCTGGCGTCGAAACCGGCGACCGTCGCGGAGCCCGCGGTCGGGTCGACGAGGCCGGCGATCATCTTCAGCGTCGTCGTCTTGCCCGCACCGTTGGGGCCGACGATACCGAAGATTTCGCCGCGATCGACGGAAAACGAACTGCCGACGACCGCGGGGAAGTCGCCGTAGGTCTTGCGGAGAGACTCGACCTCGATCATCTCTCGGATCGAGGGTCGGCGGGGGGTTAAACGCACGGCTCACAGAATCACTCGTGATAGGGCGGCCTACGGCTCGTCGACGACCTCGACCCGGTCGCGGAGCCACGCGGCCGCGCTCTCGACTGCGTCGGCGTCCGTTCCCGTCAGCTTCACCCGGTTGCGCGTCTCCGTACTCGGGTAGCTGCCGACGGTCACGTCGAAGCGGTCGCGGACGCCCGCGATCTCGTCCACCATCGATCCTTCGGGCTGAGGGGTGTACAGCGTGAGTGAGACGGCGTCACCACCGAACTCCCCGGCGACGAGGTCGTACAGCGCCCGCATCTCCGCCGGGACGCCGGGGAAGACGTAGACGTTCTCGACGACGCAGCCGGGACAGAGTCCCTCGGGGTTGACGAGCGGCCGACTCCCCTCCGGCAGGGCCGCCCACGCGTCTACGTCGATGTCGAGGTCGTGGGCGTCGACGAGTTCGGGGTTGCGGTCCCGGTAGGCCGCCACGGTCTCGATCACGTCCTCGCGGACGGCCGGCGCGACGACGAGGTCGCGGCCGAACGCGTCAGCGATGGCGTCGACGGTCACGTCGTCGTGGGTGCCGCCGAGGCCACCCGTGACGACGACAGCGTCGAACGCCTCGCGCCACTCGTCGACCGCTTCGCGGATCACCGCGCGGTCGTCGGGGACCGTGAGGATGCGAGTGACCGTCGCGCCCGTGTCGGTGAGTCGGTTCGCCAGCCACGTCGCGTTCGTGTTCTCGGTATCGCCCGCGAGCACCTCGTCGCCGACGGTGAGGATGGCGACTTCCATCGGTGGCCCTGCGGGCGGGACAGGTAAAAAGAGACGGTCCTATAGGGATTATCGGAAGTCATCGGAGAATCTCGCCGGGACGGTCCGGCGAGAATCCCTGGACAGTTACGATAATCTCTACTACGCTACTCGTACTCGTAGAACCCGCGTCCCGTCTTCCGGCCGAGGTCGCCGGCGTCGACCTTCCGCTTGAGCAGGTAGGGCGGCTTGTAGCGGTCGCCGAGTTCCGCCGCGAGCGTCTGGCTGGCGTCGAGACACACGTCGAGGCCGATGTGGTCCGCGAGTTCGAGCGGCCCCATCGGGACGTTCGTGCCGAGTTTGAGGCCAGCGTCCATGTCCGCCTTGCTGGCGACGCCCTCGTCGTAGGCGCGGATGCCCTCGTTGATCCACGGCATCAGCACGCGGTTGACGACGAAGCCGGGTTTGTCGTCCGACTCCCACGTCGTCTTGCCGAAATCCTCGGCGAGGGTGTGCGAACACTCGACCACCTCGTCGGCCGTGCGCTCGCCCACGACGAGTTCGAGCCCCTCCATGATCGGCGCGGGGTTCATGAAGTGGAGTCCCACGACGAGTTCGGGGCGCTCCGTCGCCGACGCGATGGTCGTGATCGAGAGCGTGGAGGTGTTGGTCGCGAGGATCACATCGTCGTCGACGGCCGCGTCGAGGTCGGCGAAGATATCCTGTTTGATCTCCATGTTCTCCACCGCGGCCTCGATGACGTAGTCACAGGACGCCAGGTCGCCGAGGTCGGTCGTGCCGGTGATCCGGTCGACCGCGGCGTCGGCCTCCTCCCGGGTGAGTTGCTCTTTCTCGACGAACCGCGAGAGGCTGTCGTCGATGCGGTCGAAGCCGTCCGCGACGAGGTCGTCCTCGATGTCGCGCATGACCACGTCGTAGCCGGCGGTGGCGGCCACCTGTGTGATCCCGCTACCCATCGTGCCGGCGCCGACGACCCCGACGGTGTCGATCTGATCGAATCCTCGCATATCCGCCCCTGTGCGTGGAAGGGTTGTAAGGGTAGCGACCGGTGGAGCCGAACCGCTCTGTGATCCGTCCCGAACGACTCATACTAGTTATTGTAACTGTGTACCGGTGGTTCGCCGACCCGTTCTGGCGAATCACCGGTAACGACTTACAATAATCACTATCAAGCCAGCGCCCGTCCTTCGGTACGGTCGTGACCAGGCCCGACTTCGACCGCTTCGATCACGAGTCACACATGCGGGCGGCCTTCGACCTCGCCCGCGAGGCCGCGGACCGCGGCGACGAGCCGTTCGGCTCCGTGCTCGTTCGCGACGACGCCGTCGTCATGCGCGAGTCGAACCGCATCAACACCGAAGACGACCTGCGGCGCCACCCGGAACTTCACCTCGCGTACCGGGCGTGCCGGGCGTACGACCCTGCGGAACGCGCCGAGACGGTGATGTACACCAGCACCGAGCCGTGCCCGATGTGTGCCGGTGGAATGGCGACGGCCGGGTTCGGCCGAGTCGTCTACAGCGTGAGCGGCGAGGAGGCGGAGCCGTTCACGGGCGTGACACACGGCGTCGGGTCGGCGACGATCCTCGACGGCGTGAGCGAGGTGGTGGGTCCCGTGCTGAACGACGAAGGGCGACAGATCCACCGCGAGTTCGACTGGTGAGACGGATGATTGTAACTGTTCACCGGTAGTTCGCCGGGACGGTACGGCGAACCACCGGTCCTGATACTGTCGGCTGTAAGTCAATCAAGATATTCGCCATCCCGGGGTGGCGAATATCTTGAAACAGTTACAGCCGACAGTATGACTTACAATCATCCGTCTGAGGGCGGCGATCGGCGACGTGACCGACACCGCGGACCGGAGCCGATCGACGCGTTCGCCGCCGACCACACGCTTTATGTGGTATTTCGCCGGTAGGTTTACACACATGATTCCCGGTGCTGACGACGCGATCACTCGCGACGGCAAGGCGTTGATTCTCGCGTACGACCACGGTCTCGAACACGGCCCCGTCGACTTCGAACCGGTACCGGAGACGACCGACCCGTCGACGGTGTTCGACGTTGGAACCCACGACGCGGTGACGGCCGTCGCCGTCCAGAAAGGCGTCGCCGAGGCGTACTATCCGTCCTACGAGGACGACGTGACCCTGCTGGCGAAGCTCAACGGGACGAGCAACCTCTGGATGGGCGAGCCCGACTCCGCGGTCAACTGGTCGGTCGACTACGCGGCCGAAGTCGGCGCCGACGCCATCGGCTTCACGCTGTACGGCGGCTCGAACCACGAAGTCGAGATGGCCGAGGAGTTCCGGAAGGCCCAGGAGAAAGCCCGCGAACACGACATGGGCGTCGTGATGTGGTCGTACCCGCGTGGACAGGGACTGAAAGACGACACCAGTCCGGACACCATCGCGTACGCCTCGCGTCTCGGCCTCGAACTCGGCGCCGACATCGCGAAAGTGAAATATCCCGGCTCGGCCGATGCGATGAACTGGGCCGTCCGGAGCGCCGGCGACATGAAAGTCGTCATGAGCGGCGGGTCGAAGACGAGCGACGAGGCCTTCCTCTCGACGGTCCGTGAGGCGATGGACGCGGGCGCCAACGGGCTGGCGGTCGGGCGCAACGTCTTCCAGCGCGAGAACCCCGAGGCGATCCTCGACGGACTCGAAGCCGTCATCTTCGACGACGCGTCCGTCGAGGAGGCGCTGGGCGCGACGGCCGGCCTCGAAGCGAGCGACTGATGGCCGACACCATCGGATCGATTCGGGACACCGTCGCCGCGGCGGCGCCGGAGATTCGGGCCGGGCTCCCCGGCCGACGGGAGGAAGCAGGCGCCGAGAACCCCTCCGGCGAGCGGCGGCTGGCGGCCGACGAGTACGCAGACGAACTCCTGGCGGAGCGCCTCGGCGCCGTCGACGGTGTCGGTGTCTACGCTAGCGAGGAGCGCGACGGCGTCGTCGACACCGGCGAGGGGTACTCGGTCGCAGTCGATCCCCTCGACGGCTCGTCGAACCTCAAACCCAACAACGTCATGGGGACCATCGTCGGGGTCTACGATGCCCCGCTCCCGGCTAGCGGGCGCGACCTCGTCGCCGCGGGCTACGTCCTCTACGGGCCGATCACGACGATGGCCTTCGCCCACGAGGGCACGGTCACTGAGTACCTTATCGAAGACGGAGAGACGACCGTCCTCGACACGGAGGTGACTCTCCCTGACCAGCCGACGGTGTACGGCTTCGGCGGGCGCGTCCCCGACTGGCCCGACGACTTCGCAGCCTACGTCGACGAGATCGAATCGGAGCTCAAGCTCCGTTACGGCGGCGCGATGATCGGCGACGTGAACCAGGTGCTGACCTACGGCGGCGTGTTCGCGTATCCCGCCCTCCAGTCGGCGCCGGAGGGCAAACTCCGTCTCCAGTTCGAATGCAATCCCGTCGGCTACATCGTCGAGTCGGCTGGTGGCCGGAGTTCGGACGGCGTGGAGTCCGTCCTCGATGTCGATCCCGACGGCCTCCACCAGCGGACGCCGGTGTATCTCGGAAACGGATCGCTGATCGACCGGCTGGAAGCGGCGCTGGACTGATACGGTTTACTGTAAGTCAGTACCGGTGGTCCGCCGAGACGGCCCGGCGAACCACCGGTAGACCGTTACAATAATCGGTATGACACGGGTCGTTGTAACTCCGTCCCGGCGATCGCCGCCCTCGTGGGTGGCGACCGTCGGACCCGGCTTCCGACAGTCCGCCCGAGCGGCGGGTGACCACGCGATAATCGGTCATTTACTCCGCGTATGCGGCGTATACTCACGGGGATCGTCGTTCTCGACCCGTGTATGTCAACGGACACCGGTCAGCCACACACGCGAGAGACGGTCGGGCCGGCCGTCGGCGGCGCGTACCTCGACGCCGTCGCGACGTGGACGACCGCGTCCGCGCCGTGGCTCTGGGTTGTTGCCATCGCGAGCCTCGTCGCCGACGGCGCCCTCACCGCCTACGGTATCAGCCTCGGGTTGACCGAGGTCAACCCCGTCGCCGCGGGCCTCATCGCCGACGTGGGGGCCCTTCCCGCCCTCGTGCTCCTAAAAAGCGGCGCGGTCGGTGTCGGCGTCGGCGGGTGGATCGTGATGCCCGACGACTACCGGGGGTTGGTTCCCGCCGGTCTCGCCCTCCCTTGGACGGTTGCGACGCTCGTGAACTGCGTCGCCATCGGCCTCGCGCTGTAGGGTCGAACTGGGGATTCATTTCGCCGGCCGCCCTGTGACCGATATGGCTCGCCGAACCGTCCTGTTCTCGCCGGGCGACCGCCCCGACATGTGCCGGACGGCACCATCGACCGGCGCCGACACCGTCGTCTTCGACCTCGAAGACGCCGTCGCGCCGGCTCGGAAGGCGGCGGCGCGTGCGGCCGTCGTCGATCTCCTCACCGATCCCGACTTCGATCCCGCGGGCGTCGAAGTCGCCGTCCGCGTCGCCGCCGACCCGGACGCCGCGGCGACCGATCTCGACGCGCTGTCGGACGTGTCCCGGCTCGATGCGGTGATGTGTCCGAAAGCGGACGCCGCGAGCGTGGAGCGCGCGGCCGACACACTCGCCACACGGGATCGGGCCGTGCTGGCACTGATCGAGACGGCGACGGGCGTGCTAGACGCCCGCGAGGTGGCGACGACGCCCGCAGTCGACGCGCTGTGTTTCGGCGCCGAGGACCTCGCGGCCGACCTCGGTGCGACCCGGACCGACGAGGGAACCGAGGTGCTGTACGCCCGCGAACACGTCGTGCTGGCGGCGCGGGCGGCGGGTGTCGACGCCATCGACACTGTCTACACCGACCTCGACGACCACGAGGGGCTGCGCTCGGAGACGCAGTTCGCGGCGACGCTCGGCTACGATGGGAAGATGGTCGTCCACCCGGATCAGGTGTCGGTCGTCCACGACGCCCTCGTACCCGACCCCGACGAAGTGGCGTGGGCACGGCGCATCCTCACCGCTCGCGACGAGGCTGCTGGCGACGACCGCGGCGTCTTCGAAGTCGACGGCGAGATGATCGACGCGCCGTTGATCGCCCGCGCCGAGCGCGTTCTGAATCGAGCATCTGACGACGAGTAGACTCCCGTGTGTCCCCACCTCACGGAAATCACCATCCCCGACGAGTCCCGTTACTCATACTGTCGGCTGTAACTGTGTCAAGATATTCGCCACCCCGGGGTGGCGAATGTCTTGGTTGACTTATCGCCGACAGTATCACTCACAGCCGGCAGTGTCCGTTGCGACGACTGTCCGTCGGTCCGAGCCGGCGGGAAGTTAGCGACTGGTGCGAGATGCCCACGGCGCTGTCGAAAGGTCTGTTACCCCGGGGGGCGAATCAGCCCTGGAATGGCGGACATCAACCCGTTCGAGAGTCTCCAGGAACAGATCGACGACGCAGCTACCTATTCGGACGTGGACGGGGACGTGATCGAGCGACTCAAACACCCCGAGCGCGTACTGTCGACGACCCTCTCTGTCGATATGGACGACGGGAGCATCGAACAGTTCCGCGCCTATCGCTCCCAGTTCAACGGTGACCGGGGACCGTACAAGGGTGGCATCCGCTATCACCCGGACGTCACTGCGGACGAGGTGAAGGCGCTCTCTGGGTGGATGGTTTATAAGTGCGCCGTGGTCGACATCCCGTACGGCGGCGCGAAGGGGGGAATCGCGTTCGACCCTCGCGAGTACTCCGAAGACGAACTCGAACGGATCACGCGCTCCTTTGCGGCCGAACTCCGGCCCATCATCGGCGAGAATCGCGACATCCCCGCTCCGGACGTGAACACGGGGCAGCGGGAGATGAACTGGATCAAAGACACCTACGAGACGCTGGAGCGGACGACCGAACCCGGCGTCGTCACGGGGAAGGCACCGTCGTCTGGGGGGAGCGCTGGCCGCATCGAGGCGACGGGGCGCTCAACGATGCTCACGGCACGCGAGGCCTTCTCCTATCTCGGCCGCGGCATCGAGGACGCGACGGTTGCCGTCCAGGGGTTCGGTAACGCCGGGTCCGTCGCTGCCCGGCTGCTCGACGAGGTGGGTGCGACGGTGGTCGCCGTCAGCGACTCTCGCGGCGGCGTCTACGCCGCCGACGGCCTCGACGTGGACGCGGTGAAAATGCACAAACGCGAGACGGGGTCGGTCGTCGGCTACTCCGGAGCCGACGAGGAACTGACCAACGAGGAACTGCTCACGGCGGACGTGGATCTGCTGGTGCCGGCGGCGCTGGAGAACGCCGTCGACGCGGAGATTGCCCACGATGTCGGGGCCGACGTAATCGTCGAGGCGGCCAACGGCCCGCTGACGCCCGACGCCGACGACGTGCTCACCGAGCGTGACGTGTACGTCTTCCCCGACATTCTGGCGAACGCGGGCGGGGTCACGGTCTCCTATTTCGAGTGGGTTCAGAACCGCCAGCGGTTCGCGTGGACCGAGGCACGCGTCAACGACGAACTCGAACGGATTATCACGGAGGCGTTCGACCGGCTGGTCGACACTTTCGAGGCGTACGACGTGCCGAACTTCCGGACGGCGGCGTACGTCGTCGCTATCGAGCGGGTGGCGGACGCGTTCGACGACGGCGGCAACTGGCCGTAACGGCGGTCGTCGGTCGATGCCTGCCCCGGCGGACCGCTCCGACTGGCGCGACACGCGACGACTCGCTCCCGAGGGATTGAAGACGCCACGGGTGGCTCACACACGTAATGTTGCAGGACCACCTCATCAGCGCGGCCCACCTCTCGCGGGACGACATCGAGGCGGTGCTCGACCACGCGGCGGCGGTCGATGCCGACCCCGACCTCGTCCGCGACCGGCACACCGGGCGCGTGCTCGCGCTGTGTTTCTTCGAGCCGAGTACGCGGACGAAGATGAGCTTCGAGTCGGCGATGAAACGCCTCGGCGGCGAAACGATCGACATGGGATCGGTCGAATCCTCGTCGGTGAAAAAAGGGGAGAGCCTGGCCGACACCATGCGGGTGATCGAGGGGTACGCCGACGCCATCGTTCTCCGGCATCCGAGCGAGGGCTCCGCGAAACTCGCCTCGGAGTTCGTGAACGTCCCCCTCGTCAACGCCGGCGACGGCGCCGGCCAACATCCGAGCCAGACGCTGCTCGATCTCTATACGATTCGCGAAAATGCCGGACTCGACGACATCACCGTCGGCATCATGGGCGATCTGAAGTACGGTCGAACGGTCCACTCGCTCGCCCACGCGCTCACCAACTTCGACGTGCGCCAGCATTTCATCAGCCCCGAGAGTCTGCGTCTGCCGCGGAACGTCCGCTACGACCTGCACGAATCGGGCGCGCAGGTGCGTGAACACACGGATATCGAGACGGTCCTGCCCGAACTCGACGTGCTCTATGTCACGCGCATCCAGCGCGAGCGCTTCCCCGAGGAGCGGGAGTACCGCGAAGTCGCCGGCGAGTACCGCATCGACAACGAGGTGCTCGCGGCCGCCGCCGACGACCTGTCCGTGATGCACCCGCTCCCGCGCGTCGACGAAATCGCCCCGGAGGTGGACGAGACGGCGCGCGCGAAGTACTTCGAACAGGCACACAACGGCGTCCCCGTTCGGATGGCCCTCCTCGACATCCTCCTCGGAGGCGAGCAATGACCGACAAGGAACTCCGCGTCAGCAAGATTCGCAACGGCACCGTCATCGACCACGTCACCGCCGGGCAGGCGCTCAACGTTCTCGCCATCCTCGGCATCGACGGCAGCGGCGGCGAGAGCGTCAGCATCGGCATGAACGTCCCGAGCGACAAGGTGGGACAGAAAGACGTGGTGAAGGTGGAGGGGCGCGAACTCAGCCAGTCCGAGGTGGACGTACTCTCGCTGATCGCCCCCGAGGCGACGATCAACATCATCCGCGACTTCGAAGTAGTGGAGAAAAATCGCGTCGAGCAAACCGACACTGTCAGAGGAATCCTCGTCTGCCCGAACCGCAACTGCATCACGAACGCCGACGAACCCGTCCGCACGGAGTTCGAGGTGCTCGACGACGGCGTCAGATGTTCGTACTGCGACACTATCATCCGCGAGAGCGACGTGGCCGAACACATCGACGCCCGCGGGTCGGGCGAAACCGCTTTGTGACCGGTGGCCCAACGGACACCCATGTCAGGGAAGACGAAGTTCATCCTGGTACTCGCACTGATCGCAATCGGCTACGTCCTGCTCTCCGGTGACAAGGAACCGGTCGAGGTCGACGTCGAGGAGTAGTCGAGCCCTCCAACCGTCATTCTTAGGCATCGCCCTCCCTACCGACCGGTATGTACGGCGTCGTCACCCGCAACGCCGAGGAACTGGAGTGGTCGGTATTCGACGCCGGCTTCTACGAGGTGAAAGACGTGACCGGGCGCGCGGCGGCCCCCCTCTCGACGGGCGTCAACATGGTCTCGCTGTTCGGCGACAACGCCGCCGTCGGCGACGACCCGGCCCTCGCCGCTGTCGACGCCGAGGGCCGGCCCGCCACCCGCGACCGCCCCTACTTCGACTGGTCGTACGTCTGCCCCACCCACGACCGCTACCGGGAGGGGTTGCTGGAGATCGTCGACGACTGCGTGGCCGAGCGGGCCGACCTCCGTCTCGACGACGTGGGTTTTCCCCGCGACGGCTACTGCCGGTGCGAGCGGTGTGACCGCCGATTCGCCGAGAGCGACTTCGAGGACCGCGAGGACTGGCGGGCGTCGGTCGTCACCGACTTCGTCCGCGAGGTGCGCGGGCGCGTCCCCGGCGACCTCTACGTGACCCTCTACCCCGACCCCTACCCCGACCACCTCCGGACGCGGAGCGGCGTCGATATCGAGGCGCTCGCCCCCGCCGTCGACGAGTTCGTCGTCCCGCTCTACGACACCGCGTACGGGACGACCTACTGGCTGGAAGTGATCGGAAAGGGATTCGTGAGTCGACTCGCCGACGTGGACGGGGACGCCCGACTTGGGATCGAACTCTACGCCGTCGAGGTGGATGTCGACGCCCTGGCACACGCAACGGAAGTCGCGGAGACGTACGCCGACGCCGTCTACTTCGGCTACGACGCCAGTAACGCCGCGGCGACGATCCGGCGTCTCCAGGCCGACCGGCAGGAAGGCGTCTCCCACGGTGAGTCCTAGAGCGGGCCGTACGAGAGCGCCCAGATAACCACGAAGCCGGCCGAGAACACGAGGACGGCAAACAGCGCCAGCACGTAGAGCATTCGCCCCGTCGTCATAGACGGGGTAGAACGACGATTCGTATAGCTCCCACGATCAAAATACGCCGTCGAAGGCATCCCCAGCGATGCCCGGCCCGTCGGGGACGGTCATCGTACCCCTCTCGACGGGCGCCGGATCGGGCGCCACGTCGGTTTCGAGGGCGTCGCCCGTCGCCAGCCCACAGGGGCGCACGTTCGGAATCGCGCTCGCGACGTGGACCGCCGCCGTCCGCGCCGGCGCGGCGTCGACGGTGGTGGTTACGACGGGGTCGACACCCGCCGCTTCGGCCCGTCGGGCCACGGCGTGAGCGCGCGCCGGCCCGCCGAGCGCCATCGGCTTCAGGATCAGTACGTCCGCGGCGTCCGCATCGAGTACGTCTTCGACGGCCGCCGTCGCCAGCGTCTCGTCGACGGCGATGTCGACGCCTCGGCCCCGAAGGGCGGCGTGACCCGACAGATCCGCGGCGGGGAGTGGCTGTTCGAGGACGGCGACGTCGAGCAATGCGAACGCGTCGACGGCAGCTCGGGCTGTCTCGCGGTCCCACGCGGCGTTGGCGTCGGCGCGGATGGTAACCTCGGACCCGACGGCGGCCCTGACGGTCCGGAGACGCGACACGTCGCGGTCTAGGTCGCCAGCGCCGACTTTCACCTTCAGACAGTCGAAGCCAGCCGCGACGGCGTCGATGGCTGCGGACACCGTCTCCTCGGCCGACGCGTCGCCGATGGTCGCGTTGACCGGGACGTGCGCAGCGGGGTCGTCGCCGAGCAACGCCGCGAGCGACCGACCGTCGCGTCGTCCCAGGGCGTCGAGCGTGGCGCACTCGACGGCGTGGCGGGCGGCGGGGGCAGCGGTGAGGGGGTTGGTCACCGACGGCGGCGCCGAGGCGAGCGGCTCGCGGGGGTCGTCGGCCGCGGCGTCGAGGAGCGCGGCGTCGTCGTCGCGGCCCTGCACGGCGTCGAGCGCCGCTCGGCAGTCCGCGAGCGACTCGGTCCAGCCCGGGAGCGGCGTCGCCTCGCCGACGCCCCGAGCGCCCCCCGCCTCGATCCGGACGAGGTCGCCCTCGCGTCGGCTGATCGTCCCCGTCGCCGTCGAGAGCGGACGGGCGAGGTCGAGTCCGAACTGACGGCGGTCCATCACAGCCCCAGTGCGAGACCCACGGCGAACAGGCCGGCGTGGGTGGCGAGCAGTTTCCCCGTGCGTTCGAGCGCGGGGTTGAGCGCTTCGCCGGACGTTCGCGTGCAGACGGTGCGGGCGACGGCGACGGCGAGCGGTAGCGTCAGGACCGGGAGGCAGACGACGACCGACGCCGGGCCGGCCAGCCACAGGCCGACCGGGACGAGGTAGGCGAGAGCGAGGAGCGCGACGTACTGGACGCGACTCCAGCGGTAGCCGATGCGGACGGCGAGAGTGCGCTTCCCCGTCGCCGCGTCCGTCTCCATGTCGCGGACGTTGTTGACGACGAGGATATTCGTCGAGATGGCGGCGACGGGGAGGCTGGCGACGACGGCGAGTGGCGGCAGTGTCCCCGGTGGGATCGTGAGTGGGAACGGACCGGCGAGGACGGCGGCCGCCTGCACGTAGTAGGTGCCGGCGACGGCGACGACGCCGAAGAAGACGAACACGAAGAGGTCGCCGAGGCCGTGGTAGCCGAGGGGGTAGGGTCCGCCGGTGTACGCGAGGCCGGCCGCGACGGAGAGGAGTCCGACGACGAGGATGGGGACCCCGCCGACGTACACGAGCGTCGTGCCGACGAGGATGGCGGCCGCGAAGGTGAGATAGGTGGCGCGTTTCACCGACTCGGCGGCGATCAGCCCCGACTGTGTGACGCGGGTGAAGCCCTCGCGGTCGTCGGTGTCGGCCCCCTTGATCGCGTCGTAGTAGTCGTTGGCGAAGTTCGTGCCGATCTGGATGAGGGCGGCACCGACGAACGCCGCGAGTGCGGCGAGCGCGTGGTCGACTCCCCGTCCGAGGGCGAGACCGGTGCCGACGGCGACGGGAGCGGCCGCCGCCGGGAGCGTCTGCGGGCGGGCAGCCATCACCCAGGCCTTCGAGCGACTGATCTCTGTGCTCATCGGCAGTCAGTCGGGACGCCAGCGGCGTAAAGGCCGTCGATCCACCCTCGGCCTCGATTTCACCACACGAACGCGAACAGGAGTCGGAAGGTGAGGTAGGCGCCGACCGTCGAGAGCAGGGGGACGACGTTCTGCATCACCACGACCCGGCCCGTCGTCTCGGGGTTGAACAGTTCCGCGGCGCTCGGCGTCTCCGCCGGGTCTTCCTCGCCGATCCCCGGCGCTTCCTCGCCGGGTTCCTCGGCGGTCAGGGCGCCGACCGAGACGTTCGGCGTCTTCTCGCCGCGCACACCCTCGGAGACGGTGGTCGATCGCGTCGCTCGTCCCCAGCCCAGCCCGACGATGGACATGGTGGCGATGATGACGAAGGAGGCGGGGATACCGATGGCGGAGAGGCCGATGACGATACCGGAGGAGATGACAGCGACGACGATGGCCGCGGTGAGCGGCAGGTCGGTGATGTCGTTGCCGAGGGTGTCGAGCGTCCGTCGAGCGATGGTGACGGCGCCGATGGTGACCGCACCACAGCCCAGCAGGATCAGGAGATTCAGATCCACGCCCGCGCCGTACAGCGGCGCGATGGCGTTGGCGATGTTCGACGTGCCCGACGAGAAGGCCATCAGACAGCCGATGCCGATGACGACGACCGAGCCGACGGCTTCACGACGGGTCGTGTTCGGACCGAGCGTCGGCGCCGGAACCGTGCCCGACCGATCGACCGTCAGGAGCGAGCCGTCGGTCTGCTCGATGGCGACCCAGCGGTTGATCGTAGGGTAGAAGTACCGGCCGACGACGCCGGCAACCCAGAACCCGACGAGGGGGGCGACGATCCACCAGACGGCGATCTCGCCCATGACTGCCCAGTTGAGTTCCCCCGCCGCGACGCCGAGGCCGGCGATAGCGCCGACGGCCGTCATCGAAGTGGACGCCGGGACGCCAGCGTAGTTGCCGACGAAGAGCGCGCCGCCGATGAAAAAGAGGACGACGATGCTCGTCTCGATGGTGAAGACGCCGGGATCGGTCACCAGTTCGCGCCCCAGCGTGTTCACGACTCGGCGGCCGATCGTCCACGCGCCGACGAAAAAGAAGATGGACATGAGCACGCCGGCGAACAGCTTCGAGATGACGTTGGCGCCGACGGCCGGTCCGAACGCTGGCCCAGTGTTCGAGCCACCGATATTGAAGCCGACGAACAGGGCGACCGCGAAGCCGACGAGCAGGAAGGCACCGATCATGCGTGCCCGCTGTGAGCCGTCTGTCGATCAGCCGTCGACACGCCGCTCATCGCTCCGTCCCGTCGGTGTCGTCGTCTTCGGTCGTCAGTTCGCGCTGCATCTCGTCGATTTCGTCGGTGCGTGGCCGGCGGTCGACACGCTGGTTCACTTGCTCCAACTGCTGGATGATGTCGTTCATCTCGTCGGAGATGGTGCGCTCGACGTTCTCGGTCACCTCTTCGGTGACGGTCTGTTCGACCTTCTCGGTCACCTCTTCGGTCACTTCCTCGGTGACGGTCTGCTCGACGCTCTCGGTCACCTCTTCGGTCACTTCCTCGGTGATCGTCTCCTCGACTTTTTCGGTTACCTCTCGTGTCATCCACTCGGGGTCGAATCGCGCCATCTTCCACACGACGTGGATCGCGTACGAGATGAGCGTACCGATACCGAACGCGACGCCGACGCCGGTGCCGACGAAGAGGATGATCGCGACGGACAACAGAATAACGATGCCGTACGCGAGGTCGACGAGGAAATCTACACGATTAGGATTCATCAGTCACCACGTACCGAAAGTTGATCGCCCGGACATATACGCCCTCCCTTTCCCCCGCCCGGCGATCGCCAGTCCGACGTGTTCCGTCCCGTGTTCACACACGCCACGTTCCGCGCCCCGGCACATAGAAGTTATCGTCGGCGTCCCTGGTTTTTGCGGGATGGATCGAGACGAGCGATCGCAACCGGTTACCGTCCGTCTCCGAGGGGGTGGGGCAGGTGGTACTGCTGCCGTCGGTACCCGATCAGTAGTGCCACGGCACGTCCGAGAAATCCGGCTCCCGCCCGTCGAGGAAGGCGTCCCGCCCCTCGCGCGCCTCGTCGGTCATGTAGGCCAGACGGGTCGCCTCGCCGGAGAACACCTGCTGGCCGACCAGCCCGTCGTCCGCGAGATTGAACGCGTACTTCAGCATCCGCATCGCGGTGGGGCTCTTTCCGGTCATCGTCTCGGCCCAGTCGAGGGCCACGTCCTCCAACTCCTCGTGGGGCACCGCCTCGTTCACCATGCCCATGTCGACTGCCTCGGCGGCGTCGTAGGTCTTGCCGAGGAAGAATATCTCTCGGGCCTTCTTTTGCCCCACCTGACGAGCGAGGTAGGCGGAGCCGAATCCGCCGTCGAACGAGGCCACGTCGGGATCGGTCTGGAGGAACTTCGCGTGATCCTCGCTCGCGAGCGTGAGATCACAGATGACATGCAGGGAGTGACCGCCACCGACGGCCCAGCCCGGGACGACGGCGACGACGGGTTTCGGCATGAACCGGATGAGCCGCTGGACTTCGAGGATGTGGAGTCGGCCGACGGTCGGGGTGTCGGTGTCGAGTTCGGTGTCTCCGGTGTCGACGCCGTCGTCGGCATCGGCGTCCCCCTCCTCGTCGCTGTACTCGTACCCCGACTCGCCGCGGATGGCCTGATCGCCGCCGGCGGAGAAGGCCCACCCCCCGTCTTTCGGCGACGGGCCGTTGCCGGTCAGGAGGACCGCGCCCACGTCGGCCTGCTGGCGGGCGTGATCCAGTGCCGCGTAGAGTTCGTCGACAGTTCGGGGGCGGAAGGCGTTGCGCACCGCGGGGCGGTCGATGGCGATGCGCACCGCCGGCACGTCGTCCGCGCGGTGGTAGGTCACGTCCTCGAAGGCGTCGGTGACGGCCGTCCACCGGTCTGGATCGAAAGTCTCGGAAACCATACTCGGATTCGGGTGGGGCGTGCGCAAAAAGATTCACGTCCGCTGGTGGAGCCACTGCGCGACGGGACCGTAGGGGTTGGTGACCCACGCGACGAAAAACACCGTCACCGCGACGACGATGCCGAGGAGGACGTTCGCCGCGATCAGCACCGCGTACGCGAGGACGACGAGGACGACGGCGCCAGTCGCGACCGTCCGTTCCCGGCTCATATCGTCGAGCGGACGCCCCGGCGATAGGTGGTGCATCAGCCACGCGAGGAGATACACCACGACGGCGAGGAAGATGCCGAAGAGAACGTTCTGAGCGACGACGACGGCGTAGCCGAGGATCAGGGCCGCGAGGACGATACCGATCCGCTCCCAGTACGTGGAGGGCATCGGCCTCGATTCGCCGCCGCGCCACAATAAATCCCGACAACTCGGCGGGGTGTCGCGCTAGACGGATTCGTCCAGGAGGTCGCCGATCGCGTCGTCGATGAACTCCTTGTCCGCAGGATCGAAGCCGAACATCCCGAAGTGCCCCCACGGCGTCGGAATCGGGCGCAGTTCGCTGTCCGGAATGTGTGTTTCTTCGTTCTCCGCGTCCTCTAGGGTGAACACCATATCCTGCTCGAACGGCATGACGTACGTCCGCGCCCGGATGCGCTCCAGCGCGGCACTGAGATCGCCGCCAGTCATGCGGCTCACGTCCGCGTGTTTCCACTTCCAGGCCATGCAGATCAGGTTGTTCGGGTCCATCGGGAGGAACCACTCGTCCCAGAGCCGATGCAGGAAGTCGTCGAGCGACGAGAAGCCGGCGTCCTCCCACGCGTTCTCACGCCAGAAGTCCGCACAGGTTCCCTGAAGGACCCACGTCCGCGCGTGCTGGCGCAACCCCCGACGCAGGGCGCGCTGGTCGTCGTAGTAGCCGTCGTCCCAGTTTGGATCGAGTTCGAGCGCCGAGATCAGGGCGTCGACCAAGAGGCTGCTCTGGGTTGGATTCTTCGCCGTCCCGCCGATAGGAGCGGCCCGTTTCACCATCTCCGGATACCGGACGGCCCACTCGTAGGTTTGCTGGGCACCCATCGACCACCCGAGCACGAGCTGCAGCTCCTTGATGCCGAACTCCTCCGTCACCAACCGGTGCTGTGCCCGAACGTCGTCGCTGATTCGCACTCGGGGAAAGTCCGCCTGGCCGTACGGTGGTGGTGAGTTGTGTGGAGAGGTGGAGAGCCCGTTACCGATCTGATTCGGCAGAATCACGAAATACTCCCGAGGATCGAGAGCGAGGTCCTCGCCGACGTACATTTCCATGTCCTTGCTCGTCCCGGAGTACATGTGGGGAAAGAGGACCGCGTTGTCTTTCGCTTCGTTCAACTCACCAAACGTCGTGTAGGCGATTTCACACTCCGGCAGCGTCTCCCCCTCCGCGAGTTCGAACGCGCCGAGCGAGAACGTCTCGAATGGTCCGTGGACCTCCTGCGTGTAGTAGTCGTTCGGGATGCCGTGCATCGTCTCGCTCGCGCCGACCGACGGCGCCTCTGCGGGCGTATGATTTTCTTTTGACATGATAGCGCCGGTAGTCCGTTCGGCACGCGGAGAGTTATAATTATCTCTCAGCTGCAATGCGGTGGCCTGTTGTACCCGCTCGTCGTTGGAGCCAGTCATAGCGATCACTACCAGTCGCGTGAGGAGGTCGGTGTCGGCGGGGAGTGGCAGCCCCGGCTACTCGACCAGTCGCTCGACCGTCTCCTCGACGAGGCGCTCCCGGGTCCGCTGACTCGCTTCCGCGTTCGTCGTCACGTCGAGTACGTCCGTCCCGCCGCTCGCGACCGATTCGGCGTAGGCGTCACGGAAGCCCTCCCGGTCGTCGACGGCGGCGTATCCCAGGTCGTAGAGGTCGGTCGTGGGTTCGAAATCGAGGCCGTGAGGCGTCTTGAACGACTCGGTGAAGGGCGGGTCGAACGACTCGATGGGGAGGCGATGGAAGATGCCGCCGCCGTCGTTGTTCACCAGGACGATAGTCGCCTCGACGCCACACCGAAGCACCGAGAGCAGGCCGTTGCTGTCGTGGTAGTACGCCAGGTCGCCGATCACGAGCGTCAGGTGGTCGGTCGTCGCGCTCCCGGCGCCGAGGGCGGTCGAGACGACGCCGTCGATGCCCGACGCGCCACGGTTGCCGAGGACGGTGTAGCCGGCGGCGATGGGCGACATGTACCGATCGGCGTCGCGAACGGGGTTGGAGTTCGAGACGACGAGCGTCGTAGGTTCGGGCGCGAGGTCGGCCACGTCGGCGAGCACCGCGCCCTCGAAGTAGCCGCCAGCGCCGTCGTCGGCTTGCAGCCGACTGCTCGTGGAGCGTGGCTCCACGCCGTCGCCCGTCGCCTCGTCGACGACCTCGGCGTGGGTGCGGTCGGCGGCGGCCCAGCGCTCGCGCCAGGCGGCATCGCCCGGACCGTCGACGAGTTCCGCCAGCCGGCCCGCCAGTCGCGACGGGTCCGCGACGAGTAGGTCCGTCGCCGTGAACTCCGCCTCGCGCCACGCACCCGCGGGGTCGACGACGAACTGCCGGGCGTCGGTCCGCGCGAGGTACTTCCGGAGGCGTTTGGAGGTTGGCGAGGCGCCGAACCGAATCACCGCGTCGGGTTCGGGCCAGTCGTCGGTCACGCGCGGGTCGAGATAGCCGTCGTAGCCGCCGACGGTCGTCGTCACCCGAGTGTGGCCGCCGAATCGGAGCCCGGAGAGCGGGTCCGCGAGGATGGGGAAGCCGGTGGCGTGGGCAAGCGCCGTGACCGCCTGCGGATCGACGCCCGGCGGATCCGCGGGCCCGGCGACGATCAGTCCGCGCTCGACGGACAGCGCCGCCGCCAGTCGGCGGCAGTCGGCCCGGTCGAGCTGCGGCGTGCCCGCCGTCGTCCGGACGAACGGTCGGTCGTCACGGCCAACGGCGGCGAGGGGATCGAGGTCGGCGGGCACGTCGCCCTCGACGGGTGTCGGTTCGAGTGGCTTGCGGAACGGGCAGTTGAGGTGGACCGGTCCGGAGGGGGTGCCCGTCGCCTCCGCGAGCGCGCGGGCGACGGTCGTCCGGAGCGACCGGAGCTTTCGCTCGTCCGCTTCGGGTTCGGGCAGATCCTTGTACCACCGGACGGCGTCGCCGTACAGCTTCTCCTGATCGACGGTCTGGTTGGCGCCGCTATCGCGGAGTTCGGGCGGACGGTCGGCGGTGAGAAGCAGGAGCGGCACCCGGCCGCGGTTTGCCTCGATCACGGCAGGGTGGTAGTTCGCGGCGGCGGTACCGGAGGTGCAGATCAGGGGTGTCACCGCGCCGGTTCGCCGGGCGCGGCCGAGCGCGAAGTAGGCGGCCGAGCGCTCGTCGAGAACCGAGAAGACCCGCAGGTCGTCGTGTGCATCGACCGCCGTGACGAGCGGCGTTGAGCGACTGCCGGGCGAGACGACGGCGCTCTCGACGCCACCGCGCGCGAGCTCGTCGGCCAGCGCTCGTCCCCACAGAGCGTTGCGATTCGGTGCGGTCATCGGCGTTCGAGTTCGTCGAGGATCGGGCGATACTTGAGTTGTACCTCGTCCCACTCGCGGTCGGGATCGGAGTCGGCGACGATGCCGACGCCGGCGAAAAGCGTCGTCGTCGTTTCCCTGGCGAGCGCGGAGCGGATGGCGACCGAGAAGGTGCCGTTACCGGCGGCGTCGATCCAGCCGACGGGTGCCGCGTACCAGCCGCGGTCGAACGGCTCCGTCTCGCGGATGGTTGCAAGCGCCGTCTCGGGTGGGAGACCGCCGACCGCGGGCGTCGGGTGGAGCGCCTCCACCAGATCGAGAACGTGCGTGTCGCTGTCGAGTGTCGCGGTGATGGGGGTGAAGAGATGCTGGACGGTCGCCAGCCGGCGGACGCGTCGTTGGCCGGCAGTGATCGTCGACGCGTATGGCGCGAGTTGTTCGCGGATGGTCTCCGCGACGAGTTCGTGTTCGTGGACGTTCTTCTCGTCGCCGAGGAGTTCCTCGGCCAGCCAGTCGTCTTCGGCGGGCGTGTCGCCGCGGCCGGTCGTACCCGCGAGCGCCCCCGTCGTGACGGTTCGGCCGTGTCGCGTGACGAGTCGTTCCGGCGTCGCCCCGAAGAAGCCCGGGCGGTTGGCGTCGGCCGTCGGCTCGACGAGGAAGCGGTAACAGTCGGGGTACGTCTCGCCGAGACGGGAGAGCACGTCCGGCACCGAGAGTGGACGGTCGAGCGTCACGTCCAGCGCCTGCGCGAGGACGACTTTCTGCAGGTCGCCGGCGTGGATGCGGGACACGGCGGCGTCGACGGAGTCACACCACGCCTCCCGCGGCGTCGTGCGCGTCCGCGAGACGATTTCCGGCGGCGGGCTGGGGGTCGGCGCGTCGAGCGACTCGAACCGCTCGCGCTCCGAATCCAGGCGTGTCTCCACCGCCTCGGCGGTCGCGTCGGGACCGACCGCGTTGACCGTCACCCACGTCCCACGGTCGGTCTCGGTCACCTGCACCCGTGGGAGGACGAAGCGCGCGCCGGGGAAGTCGGCCCACGTCTCGTCCTCGGTGCCTTCGTCGTGGAAGGCGAAGCCGCCGAACAGGCGGGGACAGGCGGCCTCGGTGCCGGCGTGAACGTCGCCGGATCGCAGCACGCGGTCGATGCCATCTTTGATCGCGGTGAAGCGATCACGGCCGTTCGCGGTGAGCGTCGCGGCGGCGCCGCCGGCAACGACCGTCGCTTCGTCGGGGGCCGTCCAGAACGTGCGCGGAGCGGGCATGGCGTCGAGGGCGGCGCGGAGCGAGGGGACGGCCGCCCGAACCGACCGACTGACGAGACGCGTACCGGCCTCGTCACTTCGCGGGATACCCATTATAAACCCACTCAGGGCGCCGCACTCTTTTACCTAACTATTGGGGGGCATCGTCGCCGTTGGTGGACCCTCGTCGGATTGGACCGACGGGAACGACTGCCGACGATCCTTAGTCGCTGTATCTTTCTTCGTTCCACGGGTTCGCGCTGACGGAGTAGCCGCGCCGTTCCCAGAATCCGCGCTTCGACTCGGTCAGGAACTCGACGCCAGTTACCCACTTCGCACCCTTGTAGGCGTACCGGTGGGGCGTCACCACGCGAATGGGGCCGCCGTGGTCGCGCGGGAGGGGATCGCCGTCGAACTCGACGGCGAGTAACGTCTCGGGGCGCAGGCCGGCGTCGAGTGGGAGGTCAGTCGTGTAGTCGTCCGCTGCGGAGAACATGACGTGGACTGCGTCCGAATCGACGCCGACGTAGTCCGCGAGCGTGGTGAGTGGGACGCCGGTGAACTCGCAGTCGAACTTGCTCCACCCCGTGACACAGTGGAAGTCCTGTCGCTGCGTCTCGACACCGAGATCGAGAACGTCGTCCCAGTCGAGCGTGACCGGATTCTCGACGGCGCCGCTCACCGAGAGCGTCCACTCCTCGCGCTCGACACGTGGAATATTCCCCTTCGAGAGGACCGGGAACGACTCCGTGCGGTGCTGGCCGGGCGGGAGACGCTCCTCTCCGAACTCGCGGTAGACGTCCGTAACGTCCTTGACCATACTGTCGGGAAGGCCGACGGACGTATATACTGCCGGCTGTCGGCCAGCGGGGGGGTCGACCGCACGCTAGCGTACGGTCGACGAAATAGCCACGGCGAGACTCGTCTATCTGGTTCACCGTGAGTCGGGTCAGCTGTCGAGAACCGCATACGTCGGGCGAATACTCGATTCCTGAACTCCACTTTGTACTCGCCATGAATTTACTTGCATGATCAAAGGGACAATTGCCAAAATATGAATCAGCCCCGCAGAATTTAAATACGCCCCTTCCAAACCGTCGAATGTTCAAATGCCGAAAGTGGAAATAACCGTCCCGGAACATCTCGAGATGCAGATCGCCCAGTTGATCGAACAGGGAGAGTTCGTCAACCGGGAGGAAGCGATTCAGGAACTGCTCTCGACCGGGCTCCGAGCCTACAAGACGAGCGGACCAATCGAGGAGGAGGAACCGGGTTTCGAAGACGAGGGGATGATGGGACACGAAGACGAGTACGTTTTCTGACCGCAGGGACGGTTGGCACCGTCGGATTGGGACCGACGTTCGACCACTACTGTGGGAGAGCGACGCAATAATCCTTAACCGCTATACCTTCGTACGTAGCCGTATGCACAAGGAAGAACTCCTCGAACTGCACGAGCAGATGGTGACGATCATGAACTACTTCCGGAGTCAGGAGTCCGTCGACGACAGTATCTTCGATCCCTACGAGTCGCTCAGCGTCGACCCGTCGCACGTCCACAAGTCGAAAAGTGAACACAAACACGCGGTGTTCGTTCTCGGGAATGCGCTCGCGACGGCGATGAGCGAAGACGAGTTCTCCGACGCCGGACGCGTCGGCAAACGAATGGCCGAACTCGCCGAAGACGCAGAGAACAAGCTCTGAGCGGCGCTTCGTCACTTGGCTTCGCACACCCGACCGCACGCAGTCTTGTGCTCGGTATGCGAACTGACCCACACGCTACTGTCGGTGCCAGCCGATTCCGGAGGATATCCGTGACCGGTTCGGGGTGTAACCCTCCCCGGTGTCCGGCGCGCACCGGTAGCGCCCTCTCGGACCGACAACGTCTTCGGGCACTAGTAGCGTAACTGACATTCGTGGCGCACTCCGCAGGCTGCCGCCGAGGGATACTGTGCCGGAGTTGGGCGCCCCGCGCTGACAGAATATTCTTCATATCTGACAATCATCACCAACGTTTATCTAAATCCCGATAGGACAAGCTCATGCCATGTCAATCCTGGCTGCGGTCGACGACGACGAGAGTACCGATGTCGTACAGCGTGGTTACGAACTCGCGCAGGCGTTCGACGAGGAGCTGGTGGTGCTGAAGGTCCTGCCCGAGACGGAGAGTATCGAGGCGGCCGAACAGGTGGCCAGTAATGCCATCCGGCTAGCACTAGACGACCCCGAGAACGTCACCGCGGCGGGAGCGTTGGGCGACCCGGCCCCGCGCATTCTCCACGAGGCCGACGAGCGCGACGCCAGCTACATCGTGCTCGGCCCCCGGAAGCAGACGCCGATCGGGAAAGCCCTCATGGGCAGCGTCTCCCAGCTCGTTCTGCTGAACGCCGAGTGTACCGTTGCGTTCGTCGCCGGTGAGTAACGGCAACTGGCCGACCAGCACTCCATTTTTTGCGCGGCGCGCCGACGCTCACGCCAAGCGGCGGCTTTCGACGCCTGCACCATGGGAGCTAAACGTGGGTGTGACGTAACGTGACCGATGACGCTCCACGCTCTAGACGGCACATCCCGTCGACGATTCCTCCTCGGGACGGCCGCGACTGTCGGTCTCGCGGGGTGTCTGGGCTCGACCGATCGTCCGGACCCCATCTCGCTAACCGAGGGGATGAGTTGTGACCAGTGTGGAATGGTGATCACTCAGCAGCCCGGACCGTCCGGACAGACGTACTACCAAGACAACAGCCCCGAGGGGCACGAGCCACCTGCTCGGTTCTGCAGCACGGTGTGCACCTACCGCCACCGGTTCGCCACAGGTGATCGCGGCTGGACGCCGCAGGTGACGTATCTCACCGACTACGCCGCCGTCGACTACCGCGTCGAACAGGAGGGCGGCGCTCAGGTCATCTCCGCGCATCTGGCGGCCGAGAACTTCGTGACGACCGAAGAACTGGACGTGGTGGTCGGCTCGGATGTCGAAGGGGCGATGGGGCCGGCCATCGTTCCGTTCAGCGACACCGACGTCGCCGACGAGTTCGTGTCGACGTACGGTGGCGAGATCATCGCCGCGGAGAACGTCTCCCGGGAACTCGTCGCCCAGCAGTGACCGCCGTTCCCAGCCCCTGGGAATCGGCGTGGTAGTATTGATTTTTGAGAACAAGACTCTATCCGTATGACCGATGTTCGCCGACGAGTGCGTGAACACGTCCGGACGAACCCCGGCGTCCACTTCAACGAGCTCGCGCGGAACCTCGATATCGCGACCGGGCAGGCGCAGTATCACCTCCGGCGACTCGGCCGGCGCGACGAGGTGGTCGCCGAGCGCATTCGGGGGCGAACCCACTACTTCGACCCGGAGTACGATGCCTGGGAACGCCGGATGCTCTCGCTTTACCGTCGCGAGACGGCACGTGCGCTCATCACGCTCCTCCTCGACGAGGGGCAACTCCCGGCGGCAACGATCGCCGATCGGCTCGACCTCGCCCGGAGCACCGTCTCCTGGCACATCGACACGCTCTCCGAGGCCGGCATCGTCGAGCAGACGTACGGCGACCGCGGACGGGCCGAGGTGGCGCTGACGCGTCCGGCAGAGACGGTCCAGTTTCTGGAGACGGTCACGCCGTCGCTCGCCGACACGCTCGTCGACCGGTTCGTGAACCTCGTCGACGGCGGGCTCCACGGTACCGTGGAGGCGGACGACTGTCGTAGCGTCTGAGCGTCAGTACATCCGATCGAACACGGTCTACAGACGAGCAAGGCGGGTGCCTCGGGGTCGTACCGAAACCTTCGATTTCCGTGACGACGAGAATCTCTGATTCTCGAACTACTTGGTCCCGAGGCGGTTCACCGATCGGACGGTGTCGCCGGTTTCAAACGCCACTAGAGGCGCGGTGTCGGCGAACGGCGAGCGTCGCGATCAGGAGCGAGGCCACGCTCCACGCCACGAGACCCGCGGCCGCCACCGGCACCGCGACGAAGCTGGATCGCCCCGAGAAGGCGACGTAGAGTACCGTCTCGAACACGAGTCCGCGGTAGGCACTCGCGGGCGACAGGCCGAGTAGCGCGTCGAGTTCCACGCCGACGAGGCCACCCGTCATCGTCCGAAGGACGGCCACATCGGCGCCGACGACCACGACCAACAGGCCGACGAGCGCGAGCAGGATCGCCCGTCTGCGGGAGTCGGCGAGCGCGGAGATGGCGACGGCGATGGCGAGCGTCGTGAGCGCGAACACGGCCGTGAGCGACAGGAACCGGACGAACAGGAGCGGTGAGTCGACGCCGCGGTGCGAGGCGAACACCGTCGTCGCGGGACCGGCCGTCGTCGCCACGACAACCCCGAGAATCGAGAGGGGAACCAGCACGACCGCCAGCAACGCGACGGCGCGGCCGGCGTAGACGCCGACCACGTACACCCACGGCGGGAGCGGATAGGTGGCGAGCACGTCGAGCGTTCCACGGACGGCGTCGTCGGCGATTGCCCGGTAGCCGACGGCGAACGCGACGGCCGGCACGAGCACTTCGATCACGAGCAACACGTCGACCACTGTCGGGATGTAGCCGGCCGAGGGACCGTTGCCTGCACGAGCGAGCGCGAAGACGACGAGCGTCACCGCGAGCGCCAGGAGGAGGTACGTTCGACTCCGGGCGGCACCGCGGACTTCCCGGGCGAACACCGCCCAGAACGCGTCGGCTCGTCCCGTCATTCGGTCGCCTCCGTTCGGATCGCCACACTGTCGTCGGCGTCGACGAGGCTCGTGAACGTTTCGTGGAGCGGCCCACCCGTCTGCTCCCGGAGCGCCGCGGGCGTGTCGGCCGCGACGACTTTGCCGCGGTCGAGGATGACGACCCGATCCGCCGTACGTTCGACTAACGGGAGGTCGTGCGACGTGACGACGACGGCGTGGCCGTCGTCTGCCAGTGCCTGGACGATGTCGAACACCCGCTGACTCATGCCCGGGTCCAGCCCGCTCGCCGGTTCGTCGAGGGCGAGCACCGGCGGATCGCCGGCTAGGGCCTGTGCGATTCCGAGAAGCCGTGTCATCCCACCGGAGAGCGCCTCGACACGACGATCCGGCACGTTCCCGAGACCGACCCGGTCGAGCAGTTCCGTCGGATCGTCGTCGACCAGTCGGGCGTAGAACGTCATCGTCTCCGACGCGGTGAATCCCGGGCGGAAGGTCGGCGCCTGTGGGAGGTAGCCGAGCGGGCGTGTCGCCGACGGCCCCTCGTAGTTCACCTCACCCGCTGTCGGCGACAGGAGGCCGGCGAGGATGCGCAGAAGCGTGGTTTTTCCCGATCCGTTCGGACCGATCAGCGCGACGACGCGCCCCGCGGGAGCCTCCATCGACACGTCCGCGAGGGCGGTCACGTCACCGAATGTCCGGTCGACGCCGGTCGCGCGCAGATACGCGTCAGTCATCCTGCTCGCCCCTCCACCGTCTCGTTGCGTGCTTGGTCGATCAGGGTCGGGTTCGCTGGGCGCCGCAACGGTGCGATATCGACGATGCTGGACTTCCGGAATCCCGGCGTTGTCCCACGGAATGCGCGCAGACCGCGGATCGTCGGCGCGGCGCTCAACGTGACTGCCGCGTCGGTCCGGTGGAGTCGCCGGTCGAGTTCGTCGGTGGGTGAGTAGGCCCGGCCCAGCGTCCCGTCCCCGCCGCTCTCGGGTGCCATGTCGTACGCGCCCTCCCAGTAGTTGCCGCGGCCGTCCTCCGTGAAGATTCGGAGGGGACCCGGGCCGGCGGTGGCGTGACGGTCGTTGCCGACGAAGTCGTTCGCGACCACCCGGTTCGACGGTACGACGGTCGAGGCGGCGAAGCCGACCTCGTTCCCGTAGAGGACGTTGTGTTCGTAGGTCGTCTGCGTGGCGTACGCCACCATCCCGCGGTCGGCGTCCACCACGACGTTCCGGGCGACGTAGCTCATCGACCCGCCGACGAAGATGCCGCCGTTGGCGTGGCGCACGTCGTTGCCCACCACCGCGTTGGCCGTGGGACGCGTCATGATGACGACGCCGCTTCCCTCCTGTCCCCGGGCGACGTTGTCCGCGATCAGCGTGTCCGACGTGTACATGAGGTGGACGCCGAATCGCTGGTCGAGGAAGGTGTTGTTCCGCACGACGGTGCCGTGGGAACGGTGGAGATAGACGCCGTCCCGACCACCCTCGACGTACGACGACTGGACGACGACCGGATCGTTCATCGCGATGACGCCCATGAATCCGTCGAGCCACTCCTCGGAGCCGTACACTCGAAGGTCGTCGACGACGGCGCCGGGCACCCGCCGGAGCAACACGCCATTGGCCGGCGTGTGGATCGCCACGTCGTGAACGTAGAGATCGGAGACGTTCGTCGCGGTGATACCCGCGTCGCCCTCGCCGTACCCCTGCTGGACCGGCGCGTCCCACTCGCCACTCGCCGTGGCGTTCGCGGCACGGGTCGCGTTGCCGACGCCACGTATCGTGAATCCAGTTACAGCCACGTCGTCCGCCCGCACCTCGATTACTGTGCCGTTCCCACCGCCGTCAACCGTCGCGTTCGCGCCGCGGAGGGTAAGCGGCTTGTCCACCGTGACGTGTTCGGCGTACGTCCCGTTCGGGACGACGACGGTCGTGTTCGGCGGCGCGGCGGCCACCGCCGCAGCAATCGTCGGTGCGTCGCGGCCCACCCTCACCGACACGTCACGATCGAGGAGGGGTTCGACGGCGGCGACCTGCCGATCCGCGCGCGCCCGCCGGTCGTCGACCTGCGATTTCACGCCCGCCGCACTCGGAACGGCGGGTGGGTCGCTGCGGAGTCCGTCCCAGTCGACGACTCGTCCACCACAGTCGTCGGCGAACGCTCTAGCGTCGCGCTCCGACGAGAACGGCACGACGACCGACTCGTCGGCGAGTGTGGCGCGACTCCCGACGACGAACTGTGCCGTCGTCGCCGACACCCAGTCCGGATTGGTGTCGGTGACGAGCGTGCCGTTCGTACACCGGGGCGAGCGGCCCGCGTAGTCGGAGGTGTAGACGGCGAGCGGGTAGCCGAACTGCTGTTCGCGTCCGGGTTTGTCCAACGCTGCGATGGCCTGGGCTACGCCCGCGTAGCCGACCACGTACCGATACTGCGAGTAGAAGACTTCGACACGCGGAATCGTCGCTCCGCGGTGTTCGGCCGCCTGTTCCGTTTCGGCAGTGACGCCGAGTTTCACCGTGTCCGAGAATGGAACCGGCTCCGGGCGCGCGGCTCCGAGATCGACGGCGAAAGCACTGACTGCTGTCGTGATCAAGAGGAGCGAACACACTCCCGCTACGACCTGCCACTTTCGCGGTTCCCCGGCGTTCATCAGCCAGTGGTAGTTCGGCGGTGTACTTACCTCGTCTGGTGTGGTCGTCTATATCGGGATTATCGGAAGTCAGCAGAGAATCTCGCCAGACGGTCCGGCGAGGATCTATGGACAGTTACCTAATAGTCGCGCCCGGACCGGTCCGCACATCCCGATACTACATAGCCCTGTGATCGGGTGCTTGGTGACTCACCGATAGTCCCCGCCGACTCACCCCTGATACTCCGCGTAGCTCACGCAGTAGCCCTCGGGGTCGATGGTGCCGGCGACGATGGCACACGCGCCCATCCCGTCTCCGTTCTTGTCCTCGATGTAGAACTGGCAGTTCGAACACTGCTGGCCGTTGCTGGGCTGTTCTTGGTAGTTCACGGCCGACTTCGAGGAGAGGGTATCGGGGTTGCGCTGGGTGCCGCTGAGGCTGGTCGCCGTCTCGTACTCGGCGGGGACACCGCCGTTACCGCCCGAGGACGTGTCCGTCGCGGTTGCAGTCTCCGTTGCCGTCGCGGTTGCCTCACCGCCACCATCGCCCCCACCGCCCCCACCACAGCCAGCCAGTCCCGCAGTGAGTCCACTGCCGATCAGTGCGAGCAGTCGTCGTCGGTCGGCGGTCGCCAGTCGATCACTCATGGATGACCGTTACGTTACGACAGGGGAATAAACTCTGGTGTACGCGTCGAAATCTGCCACACGTCATCGCGGATACCGACTTTTTTATTGGCCTCCCGTCTACGCCCGGCAGGGCGTGTGGCCTAGCGGATAGGGCGAGAGGTTCCTAACCTCTCGATCGCGGGTTCGAATCCCGCCACGCCCGTCTCACTCACTGCGCTCGTTCGACGCGTGTGGCTCAGTCCCACTCGCTTCGCTCGCGGGACTCCCGCCACGCCCGTTTTCTGACCGAGCGAAGTGAGGTCGAAAACGGTGACCGGAGTTCGAACCCTACGAGACGAGCGAAGCGAGTCTCGTTCCGGTTCGAATCCCGCCACGCCCGCTGTTCTGTCCGAGCGAAGCGAGGACGAACAGCGAACGGTAAGGGATTCGAATCAGGGAGTGTAGCGAGCGAAGCGAGCGGAACGACCGTGGTTCGACCCCCCTAGGGCCCATCGTCGATCCAGGAGTGGTAGCTTCTTTTACCCGGCCTTCCAAGGTGCGGGCGATGCCAGGTGCCACTTTTCTGACCGGCGACCTCGTGACGCTGAAGACGATCGAAGATGAGGACGTCGAGTTCCTCCGGGACGGCGTGAACCACCCGGCGGTCAGGGGGCCGGTCGGCCAGACGACGCCGACCAACGGCCCCGCCGAGCAGGCGGCCTTCGAGGCCGAGAGCGACGACCCGGACGTGGTTCGCCTGCTCATTACCCACGACGACGAGCGGGTCGGCATCATCGCGCTCGATCCGATCGAGTGGGACCACGGCGTCGCCGAGGTCGGCTACTGGATCGCGCCCGAACACCGGCGACAGGGGTACGCCCGCGACGCCCTGGACGCGGTGCTCGCGTACGCGTTCGACGAACTCCGTATGCACAAGGTGTCCGCCAGCGTCTACGAGTTCAACGTGGCGTCCGACGAACTGCTGCGCTCTGCCGGGTTCTCCGAGGAGGGCGTCCTCCGCGAGAACGTCTATGCCGACGGTCGCTACCACGACACCCACTGGTTCGGCCTGCTCGAATCCGAGTATCGGGGCGAGTAGTCCGCGAGACGATCGCCGGCCCCCGGACGCGAACGTCCGTCGGCCGCCACGGTTCCCTCGCTCTCGGGTGTCGCTCTGTGCGACCCTCCCTGTCACGCTCGCGCTGCTTTCGACGTCGCGCCGTCTTCCACGTCTCGCTTGCGACTTCCCGCTGTCTAACCCCTCACTTCGGTTCCTCACGTTCCCCGCGGTCTGCGCTCGTCGATCCTCCCGTCCTGACTGTCGGGATCGGCAGTTCGTGTCCGTGACCCGGAGCCGAACGGTCGATTTTGTGACAGGCGAAAAAGTTATTCTCGCTGTTACGAATACTCTGGTCGACGTATCAGTATGGTTTCCAACGCCCCCTTCCGACGGTTCGCACGCCTCCTCGACGGCATCGAGCGCTCCGACGTTCGCGTGCGGTCGGTTTCGACGCCCGCGCAGGCCGTCCGGGACGACGACAGTTTCCAGGCGTCGGTCACGGTCGAACTCTCGG
>ENA-ORCO01000083-ORCO01000083.1-marine-metagenome-genome-assembly--contig:-NODE-83-length-81390-cov-7.382719_pt1 | contig 81390 bp, 74 predicted proteins | sample MGYA00248633_ERZ508508 | MGnify/ENA primary metagenome ERZ508508 (study PRJEB26179, sample SAMN06268845) | marine metagenome | isolation source: A23 P1 aerobic enrichment on pine of planktonic cells taken...
CTCGCGCTCGCGCTCGTCGTCGCCGCGACGCGGAGTCCGTCCCCGCCGGTCGCCGCGATGGTCGGGATCGCCGTCGCGCTCTGTCTGGCGTGGGACGTCGGTCGCTACGGGGCGGCACTCGGGGAGCAGGTCGGTACCGGTTCCGCCACCGAACGGGCGGAACTGACCCACGCGGGGTTCTCGGCTGCCGTGGGGGGTGGCATCGCTGGCGTCGGCTATGGTCTCTTCCGGAGTTTCGGGGGGCTCTCGACCGTCGGGACGCTGGGGCTGCTCATCGGTGCCGCCCTGCTGGTCGGTACCCTCAGGTTGCGACAATAGGCTTGTTTGGATCTGTTGAAATCCCCAATTCCGTCTTTCAGAGATAGTCGTCGAGCGTCTCGTGGGCGTCCTCAGGATACTGATTTGGTTCGGCAACCGACCAGAGTTCGTTCTTCGCTGCAGCCTTCGGTGAGGCACCGTCCTCGATGTGCTCACAGAGGATGGTGAGATTCCGCGTCGAGAGCGACGGCCAGGATTCGTTCTGTCGAGTCTGGTGAGCGAACTGGACGATTTTCCGAAGCGTCGGTCGATCCACGACGACATTACCGCTGTTCACCTGCCGATCGAGCGTCTCGACTTCTTCCTCGACATCCTGGATGTAGGGCTGCTCGAAGGCGCGGAACCGACCTCGAGTGGCGGAGTTCATCGGTTCGGAGTCGCGATACTCGCGGGTCGGCGGGTTCATCGTGATGACGAGTCGAGCCGAGGGATGTGGTTCGACGAGTTCGCCGTGGGATTTCACGAGAAGCGTCCCTTCGTTGAGGAGTCGGTGGAGTGCGATGGCCGCCCCTGCCTGCATAACGGGGAATTCGTTAATGACGATGGTGTCGCCGTTTAGGAGGCCCTGTTTGACGGCGCCGTTGCGGGGCACGATGACGTCGCCGTCGGGGACGAGCGGCCCGAAGAGGTCCTCAGGTTCGGTTGCTCGGTCGACGTCGATAGACTGGTAGCCTCGATTCGTCTGGTGACAGAGGTACTTCAGCAGGTAGTTCTTCCCCGACCCACGGGGCCCAACGATACGAACGGGGACGAGTCCGCGGGCGAGTTTCTTCGCGATCAGTTCGTCGAGGGGGAGCTGGAGGCGCGGGTCGATGGGGACTGCGGGCGGGATGACCTCGCCGTGTTCGTCGACGGGGAGGGCGTCGTAGCTCGCGTCTGGGTGGGTTGTAACCTTCGGGACACTTGGGTGGTCGGGATTATCGAGGACGTGAAGGCCGGTCGGGACGGGATTCCCGGCGTTCCGTCCGATATTGGAAACGTACATCCCGCGTTCGTCATCCGGACCCCAGTCCTCTGCGAGATAGCGAGGTTCGCCGACGGATTCGGTGACGAGCGAGAGGTCGGTGACGCGGGCTTCTCCAAGGCCAGTGTCGGGGTTGCTCCGCTGGGTGTAGTAGGCAGCGGCCCGCTGTGCGAGGCGTTGGCCCACGGGAACGTGTTGCTGGGCTTCTTTGAGGAGGTTCTCGGCACGGCTCTCGGTGAGTGTCCCCGTGAGGCCGGCGATGTCGTCGGTGCTGGCGCTAGCGAGCCCGGTGAAGTCGTCGTAGCCGGCATCGTGGAGGGCGTCATTGATCGAGTCGGTGACGACGCTAATGACGCGGAAGTCCGTGCCGTCGTCGCGTTGGAGTTCGCCGAAGGCGTCGGTGATAACTGGGGGTTCGGAACCCTGAGGAGAGACGCCGACGATGGTGGTGTTCCCGCTCTGCGAGCGGTCGAGCGTATAGATGCCTGCGTCCGCGCCCTCGTCGATGAGGTCGGCGGCGTCTTGGTCGGAGAGGTCGACGTAGTCGGAGACGCGGAGCGTGACGCGTTCGACGGGAATGTTACCGCCTTCGCGCTGGAGGAGTCGATTCACGAGGTGTGAGAGGACGACTTGGCTGTCAGTGCTACTTGCATCGCTACTCCCAGTAGATGTTGAGGACATGAATTGTAGCTGTAGAGCGGACTCGGTCTGCACCCTCACCTCCTAAGGGGGCGATAAACGAGTTTCAGAATGGGATGCTGGAGTATTCTTGCCGTCGTTTACCCCAGAGAGGACATCGCCTCAATCTCGTCGCGAGAATCAGCGCTGTATTGGCTCAGGTATTTTCCGGGCGGTGAGGTGACTCTGACACCCTGAAAGGTGGGCGGATATCAGCCCTGGAACTGATATCGGGCTTCGACAGACTCCACGAAGTCGAATGCCTTGACGAGTTGAACCGAATCCTCGTGGCCGTGCTGGGAGAGGGCGCGCTCGATCCCGCGGAATGCCGGAATGTCGTTCGTGTAGATGGCGATCGATTCTGTCTGCCCGTGTTCGAGGAGTGTTGCGACCGCCCCACCTACTTCTGCATCTGCTTGCTCAATCGTGTGTTCGGGCCGGTCAGTGGCGACGGAGATATACTGGCGAACCATATCCATCGTGGCTGAGACGACCGAGTTGGAGTAGTCGACTTCCTCGAGAATCTGCACCCAGCCGGCGTCAATGGCAGCCTCTACCGGGGGAGTTCCGTAGGGATACGAGTCCGGTGTGAGTTCCTCGTAAACTCGCGTTGGCAAGAGGAGGACGACATCATGTTCTGTGACAGCGCGCTCGAGGAGGTCGACGGTATCGTGGCGCTCGAACCGGATGAAGAGGTTTGCATCGATGATGTGGCTCTCGACGGACGGAAATAGTTGCGCTGACACGGATATTATTCGTCGAGGCGGTCATCGACGGCAGCGTCAAGCTCGTCGATATCGAGGCTCGTCGAGATATCGGGCTCTGCGTCCAGAATGATCTCTTGAAGCTCCTGAAGGATGGTCTCTGCTTCGAGAACGGGGATCTCCTGTTCACGAGCCATGATTCGGGCATTCATTTTGGATTGGGTGTACGCCCGAGCGTACTCGATGGCGGTTGCGAGCCCGCTGACACCATGCCGGTCGAGGTAGAGGTTGATGTTCTCGTTCGTCTGGCGTTCCGCGAGGGCGACCAAGAGAATCGGAGTGATCCGGAACGTCTCGCCATCAGCCTGAATCGTTAGATCGACTCGGCTCGCTCGATAGCGGTGCGGTTGCGTCTCCGTCACACGCTCCAAAAGCCCGATATCCACGAGGTGCTTCACGTCCTCGTAGACGGTCGTCGTCGAACTCTCGAGGCCCACCGCTAGCTCTTCGACAGTTGGAGAATCGAGTTCAAACGCACGGGCGTAGAGGCGAGCGAGCCGGTTATTCTGAATTACATCGGAGACAGCCAGCATCGTATCCAGAGGGTGTGAGACCGCAGATTCGACCATACTTTTCAATATCCGCGGAATCTTGAAAGCACTATCGGTGAATGAGCTGAGAAGGAGATAAACGAATTTTAGATTGACCTGAGGGGGAATCGTACGACGAAATCCCGGGCTGAGATGGTCGGTATTGCTGATGGAAGAGAGTTCGGGGTTCCACCTGTGGTCTGTCAGTACTGCTCCCAGAGCGTTTCAATCCGTTCTTCGAGCTGATCGAAAATGAGGCGACTCACTTCACGATGGTCAGGGGGCCAGTGAGCGTCCTCCGCGTCGAGACGGCTAGCGGCCGGTGGTGGGTGGAAGTGATCTCGGGAATTGTGGGTGTTTGGATGTCGATCCCACCGGCATTTCCACGTTCGATCCGGGTGCTCTTCCTGATAGTGAAGGTTAAAGTCGTCATTACGATACCACCGAATCTCGAATCGAGCAGCCACCTCACCCGGATAGTACTCATCCGACAGTTCGACGCGGAGATACAGGTTTCCTTCCTCGATGAGTTCCGCGTACTCGAACATCCGGCTTCCGATGAATCGGGAACGTAGCCGCTCCAATACCGACCGGTCTATCGGCGCAGGACTCGCGCCGTCATCTGACGGCACCATCCTCAGCTATGTGACGGGGCAGTGGAGCCAGCGGCTTTCCGTCGAGCGCGCTCGTGAAGGGCACGCTCCTCGATGGCAGTGGCCCACTGACCGAGTTCGACATAGACATCGTCGATCCGCTCCGGGTCGAATTCGAGGACATCGACGTCAGCTGGCGAGTCAGCACCGTATTCGGTGCGGTAGTCCTCGATGCGGTCGGTCAGCTCTGACACCCGGGTCTGCAGCTCGTCGACGGTATTCTCTCGCGCCAGCTCGTTCACACGACGCCACTCGAAGTAGTCGTCGTTGCGCTCATATCGGACTGGCCGTCCCTCGTGCTTGATGACGATCCCGAGGTCGACGTAGAAGGAGAGATGCGTCCGCGCAGACTCTGTTGAACAATCAGCCCGCTCGGCGAGTTCAGCAGCAGTCATCGGATCTCGAGCGTGCAGTACGGCTCCATACACGCGCTGCTTCGTGTCTTCACCGTCGAACGGCCTATCGAATGGGGGCGGGCCGTCACGGTGCATCTCGTCAGTCATATCTCCACTAACACACTTGACGTATATATTTCTTGCTCTACCTCAGATATATTGTTCTGAGAGGGGCTCCGTTCCTCTCCCCTACGGTCGGTCGCACTGCGTGGCTCAGACAACGTCGCCGAGTCGCTGCTGGAGGCGATCCTGAACACGCTGTGCAGCGCCGTCACTAAGATCGGCTTCCGAATCCACCGTGATACCAGGAATATCGACGATGTCCTCGAGTGCGTCCGACAGCGTCTTCTGGCCTTCAGGAAGTACACGCTCATTGGGTTCCTCCGTCTGCCGGTCGTGTTCTTGCATCGCTAACTGGATCATCATCGCGGGCTTCCTGAACAGTTCTCCGGCGACTTCGAGGTATTCCTGGTAGGAGTTCGACGCCATCGACCCGTCGTATTCCTCGAGGAGCGCGATGAGCAAGGAGAGCTGGATGTTGAACACGGTTGGACGGGCCGAGGGCATGGCGATTGAGGTTGCGCGGTCGGCAGCCCGCTCTGCGTACTTGTGCGCCACGCCCCAGTAGGTGTAGCAGTCTTCGAGGGAGAACGGGAGGTCGTCGAAGTTGTAGGCGATGGCCCGCGTCCGGCGGATGGCAGTATCGACCTCGATCATCCGCGTGTCGATGTCGTCGTAGATGTTCCGCCACCACTCGCTGATCGGGACGCGGCCCTGGTTGCGTTCGTGGACAGCGTTGGTTGCCTGGCCGTAGTGACGGCGAGTGTATCGCTCTCCCATATCAGGAAGGACCGTCCCAGAGTCGGGGAAGAAGAGGATTGGTCGGGCCCAGAGGGTCTGTGTGCCTCGGAAGTCGTAGCCAGTCTGGAAGCCCCCGTAAACGACCGTCTCTATATTGTCGGTTTCTGCGTCACTTCCGTCGCTATCACTCGCATCTGGTTGGTTCTGAGCGGCGCTGACGACGCTCGTGATTCCGTCTTCGTCGACGTCGTCCTCAAGGTCTGCCTGTTCACCAGAGACGACGTGGCGGAGACTGGGACAGATGACGACCATCTTGAGCAGGCCGCCCCAGTCGCGGTAGGATACCCACCCGAAGGCGTCGGTTTCGCCGCGTTGCTGGAGCGCGCTTATAATGGGGAGATACGCCTCTTGGGGGTTGATGATGCTGTAGGAGTCGCTGGCGATCTGCCATCGGAACTTGACGTCGTAACCGAGGGCGTTCAGCGCCTTTCGGCGGTCGTCGACGATGTCCTTATGATCGGTGACTTGGACGACAGCGTCAGCGTCACTCACGGCGGCGAGGTCCTCGAGTGAGCAACCTGTGGTGGCTTCGAGTGCGTCGATATCGAGACCATGCACATCGCGGATGGCGGTGGTATCGACGCGGCCGCTCGTCTCGACGAAGTCGTTGGTCGCCCAGAGTTCGCCCGGGCTAGCCTTCGGCAGCACGCGAATGGCCTCCTTGAACGAGCGGGGCGGATCGGTGAGACACCGGGTTTCCGGTGGGATTTCGTCGGGATACGTCCCGTCGTCGGTCTCGGTAAGGCCGGCGAATTTGATATTCGCCTCCTGAGTGAGGAGATCGGCGAGGTCGACGGCTGGAGGATCGGTCAGCGCAGTCCCGGCGTCAGTGTCGGCATCGACGTCGGTTCCATTCGTGCTCTTGTTCTCGACCTCTGATTCGGCGAGCGATTCGGCGTCGGATTTGGTGGTGGAGTCGGTGGACATGGGTGTGGAATGGTGAATTAATCGTACAGAACGGAGCGGCCGCCAAGAGGTAGCACAGCGGGGGCCGGAGAGACCGGAGAAGCAACGTGTGAACTACCCCACCCTACTCAGCCACTGGCGCGGCTTCGTTGAGGGTGGGGCTTCCTGCTTCGGTGACGCGCTTTGCAGACACCGAGGTGGTGTCCGTAGGGAGCGCAGTCTCCACAGGCGTGTCTTCGGGCCATCCCAGCCCTAATTTAGAAAAGCCGCGTTGCAGGACATTCATCGCCGCATTCGCATCACGATCACACTCAAACCCACACGCCGGACAGGAGTGTTCCCTGACCCAAATGGGCTTCGCCGTTTCTACACCACACGACGCACACTCCTTCGTCGTCCCCTGCGCTTCGACCTGTACGACGTGTGTACCGTACAACTCCGCTTTGTATTCGAGAAGTGTGATGAACTGCCGCCACGCCGCATCCTGTTTGTTGCGAGCGTTGTGTGACTGTTCCAGCATCCCCTTCACATCCAAGTCCTCAACGAACACGGCGTCGTACTCACGGACAAGCCACGTTGAGAGTTTGTGCTGGTAGTCCAGCACTTTCTGTCGAATGTGACGCTTGACCTTCGCCACTTCCAAGCGCTGTTTCTCGTAGTTGTTTGACCCTTTCTCCTTCCGCGACAACGTGCGTTGTTCCCGGCGCAATCGGTCGTACTCGTCTGCGAGGTCGAGCCACTCCACGGTTATACCGTTCGACGTGTGGATGTAGTTGAGAATGCCAAGGTCAATCCCAACGCTGTTGCTCGTATCGAGCGAGTCCACGTCAGGTTTCTCGGGGAGGTCGGCGTCGTCGATTTCGAGACCGAAGGAGACGAACCAGTCGTCGGTCGTCTCCTTCTTGATGGTGACTTCTTTGATGGCGGCTTCGTCGGGGATGTCGCGGTGGTAGCGAATGGTGATGTCACCGATTTTGGAGAGCCAGAGTGTCGCACGTCGGCCACTCGTGTTTTTGAGTTCGAAGCCAGACTGCGAAAACGTCATACTCTGGAACTCCCGTGGTGACTTCCATTTTAGCTTCCCGACGTTGCGACCGTTTTGTTTCTGCTCGGAGAGTGCATTGAGGTTCTGGTAGAACCGTGTGACGGTTCGTTGCAGCGCCTTTGAGTTGACTTCCGAGAACACGGGGAATTCGTCCTTCCAATCGGGGAGTCGGTAGTGGTGTTTGTACGCGGAACCTATGTCGTCATCCACGTTTTCGTACTCGTACAGAGTGTAGTTGTACGCTTGGCGATGAATGTCGATGTGACGTTCCAGTTCAGCCGCTACCTCTTGTGTCGGGTATGCAGGGTAGCGGTGACTGTACTCCATCGCTGTCTCTTGATTAGGGTTGTTTCGACTTAATGGCTTGTATCTCGTGCGGCGATTCATCTCCTCCCTACCACTCACTATCGTTCGCTCGGTGAGGAAGGAGCATTCTCGCCTCAATTCTGGTAAATGTTAGTCAAAAACAGGACCGATACGTTCGACAGAGAGGAAGAGAGAAAATCGAGATGAGTGCCCAAGACAGGAGGAGAGTCAGATCATTTTCTATAAGGGAGATAGAACGAAGGATATCCGCAATGGGGGACGAGTTGTCGGACGCCCACACCGAACCCGCGTCAAGCCGTCGATGACGACACAACGTTGCAGGAGGATTCCGGGTGGACGTTCGCCCCCCACCACTTCCGGGGGAGACAAACGAATCCTACACAACGACTGGACCAGCCAGCGATTCGAGTGTGTCGTGTATGGAAGTGCGTGCCACGGAGCGTCCGCTCCGTTGCCTCGAACTGCGCCGAGGGTTGGCTAGTTTACGATTCTTAGGAGTGTAAAATCCCAATTCAGATCCAAGAGATACGGTGGGGATGTGTGTGAAATTGACCCAAGATATATGAGTTTGAGGAAAAATATTTATATAAATTATATGAATAGGCGAGTATTCTTGGCATCTCTTGGGACAGGAACAGCGATGGCTGTTGGGGGATGTCTCGGACGTTCGTCTTCGGGGGGAAGCGACGCGTCTGTCACCGGGATTGAAACGAGGTATCCTGGATTGCCGCCCACGAAATACGACATCGATGGGAACCCGGTGGATAGCGTCGAAGGGACACCAGTTGAATTCGAGACCCTCTCGTCCAGCGCTCGACTCGAAGCAGCCAATGCCATCGCCAGAACAGGGTATGTGACTGACGAGTCGCCCGCCCTATTGGCGGATGACACGCATTCGAAAGCTATCGCATATAAGGGAACGGCGTACGAGGTCGAAATTAGTGTTGCTGATGCGTTCCGGGACTTCAAACTCGGACCGGAAGAGGACCCGAACTGGAGGAAGCCCGTCACAGTCGACGCGAGCGTGAGAGGGACCGAACTCACAGTTTCGCTCACGAACGACCTCGACATCCCGCTCACCGTTCACCACTACGGGCGGCCGTATTTCGGCGTGTTGCTCGCTGTGGGTGAGTCAACGACACTCCTCGGCCACAGCCACTACGAGGAGAATCCGACCATCCTGACGGACGGAACAGTACGTGCCACAAAGCCTTCCCAGAGAGAGCGACAGACATCATCACTCTCCCCGGAGAGCGCAATAGAGGACTCGTACACCCTCCCGGAGTTGATACCCGACAACTCCCAAATCTGGCTGTCGCTACGGATCGGCGATGAATCTATCGACCAGTTCAATAACCGTTGGACGACCCTCACCGCGATACTCTCACTCAGTACGTAGCCAGGGGATGGTGGCGATGTGCCATCCGTGCTTGGTGGTGGATTCGACAGCGTCCATCTACCGCGGAGATTCGACCATTTACTGTGACCGGGTGGGATTCTTTCTATGACATCCTCGTTACTGTGAATCCGATTTCGACAGGACCCTGCGGAGTACAGCAGAGGAAGGCAGGCTTAGGCTTCAGCGTCATCGCCGTCAGTAAGCGCACTCCGGAACGTCTGTTGGGCGCTCTCGGCACCCGTGGCTTCCGTGGGAGAAAAGTCCCGGCTGTCGTGGTCAGGAATATACTCCTCGCCGCCGAAGTACTGAACGAAGCCGGGGCGGGCGACACGGAATTTCTTCGCGGTCGCTTCACTGACCCCATTCAGTCGGTGGTGGTGACGGCCAAAGCAGATCCAGCCGGCGAGGTCTCCCATCGTGTCGAACTCGCGGACGAGCGTACTGCGGACGTTCGAGGAGACATTGAGGCCGCTAATGCGGTAGAGTGTACTCGAGGAGACGGAGTCGCTACTCGGGTCTTCATCGCCATTCCAGATGGCCAGGAGGCGTTGGAGATTTTCGCGGCGGTTCCCACTCTGCTTGAGGACGGCCTCGTATTTCTCGGCGAGTGCAATCTCCTCGGCGTAGGTGATGGTGTCGAGGTTGACGTCCTCAAGCTCAGGTACATCCGCTGGTTTGGGCGCAGTATTCTCGGGATAGTCGCGGCCGGCGATAGCGCGAAGATACTCTGGATTGTGGAAGTCACTACGCTTGACCTCCCATGAATCCCCGGTTAACTCGCGTCGAACGAAGTTCTCAGCGAACAGGTGGTAGTTCTCGATGGCGTAGTCAACACCCCTGAGAGGGGCGAGTAGTGCGATAGCGAGTTGGCTGGCTTTCCCATCGGAGGCGTGGGGTCCCCAATCGAAGCCGCCAGGGGCGACACGGTGGACGAACAGATGCTTGTCAAGCAGGTTTTCGCCGGAGTAGACGAAGTTGCCCCCGATAGAGCGCTCGCCTCGATACGATTCGGTCTTCCATTTCGTTGTTCTGGAGTAGTCGGTTTTCGAAGGCATGAGTGTTGAACGGAACGTTAGCCGGTGGCATCCTCTCGATCGGTCACTGTACTATCGGACTCGCTTCGTGTTTCTAGAGCAGGTGAGGGATCGTCGTCGAGGGAAAGGTGGTGTTCGCCGACGGGTTTCTCGGGTGTATTTGGATGGAAGACGCGGACAGTAATGGCGTCCTCGCGATCGGTGCGGTCAACGGTGACGATGAAATCGTCTCCGAATCGGATGTCGGCGTAGGTATTGCCGTCGCTGAGGGTGGTGAATTTCATACGAATGGCTACAGGACCGTGGTGAGTGTTCGGAAGGGGGACAGCGGCCGCAGGCGGGAATAGGCTAGTCGCTCTGGATGCGCGGGGCGAGCATCGCGAGGACGTCGCACTCGCCGTCGCTGAACTCGTATTCAAGCATCATCGGGAAGTCGCTCCCGAAGGTGAGCGTGATTTCCGTGCCCTTGGGGAATTGTCTGGAGATGTCCTTGACGTAGTCCAAGCTGTAGAGTGCTTGCCCCTCGGCGGCCGTGAGCGCGACGAAATCGCTCTCTGGGAGTTCGAGACTGACGTCGTCAGTGTCGCCCTCGGCTTCGATGTAGACGGTCGCCTCGGTCTCGTCACAGCGGAAGCGGATGTGATCCGAGACCATGTCGGCGGCCTTCACGCCTCGGGAGATCTGTGCTTCCTCGAGCGTGAACGAGACGGGGAGATCCATCTCGGGAATCTCGGGCTCTTTGCGGATGCTGTCGGGGTCGATGAGCGCCATCGTGAACTCGACGCCGTCGATGTGAACGACGAGCTTGAACGTCGTCGTATCGAACGAGAGCTGGACGAGGTCGTCTTTCGTGGCGAGTTTCAGGACTTCCGCGAAACGTTTGAGGTTCACACCGAGGAGACCGTCGGTGGCGTCGTAGGACTCGAAGGCTCCGGCGGCGAGGGTGACGTCGTACATCGCGACGTTTGCAGGATCGACTGCACGGGTGTGGATGCCGTCCGAATCGACCTGGATTTTCGCTTCGTCGACGATGGCCCGAAGCGTGCCGACGAACTCCGTGATGGCGCCGCCCTTGATGGCGGCCTTGAATTGCTGAGGCGGGCTCGTGACGGCCTCCTCTGCGTCGTCCTCGGCTTCCTCATCGCTCTCGGCGTCGACTTCGTCTTCGATTTCAGCGCCGTCCTCGTTCTCGTCGGCGGGCTCTTCTGGGCCTTCTTCACCGAGGACATCGTCAGTATCGGGGTCGACGGGCTCGGTCTCGGCTTCGACGTCGGTGCTGGCCTCTGATTCGACCGCTGCATCGATCTCGACATCAGGTTCGCTGTCGATGTCGGCTTCGCCCTCTGGGGTGGTTGCTGGCTGTGCGTCGGCGTTGTCGGGTTCAGTATTGGTACTCATCGGTTTTGGGCGGCTGCTCGTCAAGCCGTTTGAGGAGGTCGCGAGCGAGCACCGAAGTCACGATGTGGATGATGCTCATCTCTTCTCCCTCACCGCCCTTGGGGGGCCAAAACTGAGCGTCGGTATCGCACATCGCGTCGTTCGGGTAGTCGAAGTCCGATCCAAGAATTCCAGAAATCTGGGAAGGTATCACTCGTAAACTACCCTACCCTACTCCCTCGGCGCAGATGCGCCTCGGTCCTTGAGGGAAGGGCCACCGATGGAGCGAAGCTCCATCGAGGCCTCGAAAGACGCGTTGCGTCTTTCGGTGGCTTTGATGTGGACTCCCGGCAATCAGTCACCCGCAATATGCTGGTGACTCTTGCCGTTCAACGTCCCACCATTTATACGCACGTCTACTGGTGCGTCTCCGCTCCCCGACGTGGGCGAGGAACGGAGTTTGTGTTGTCGCTTTCGGGCGTAGCGTAGCCCGATGTTCTTCGCGGCGTTGTAATCCGCGTTCACTTCGTACCCGCACTTCTGGCAACAGAAGTGTTCGTCGTGGCGGTTGTCCTCGTGCGTGAACCCGCAGTCCATCCGAGAGCAGCGTTGGGACGTGTGGTTCGGCTCAACTTGTTTCACGGAGATACCCTGTTCGGGTGCTTTGTACTCAGTGTACTCGAACAGGCGTCGGAGCGCCCACACGTGGTGCCACTTCGCCTGTGGAAGCCGCTCTCGAATGTCGGTCAAATCCTCAAATGCGATTACATCGCAGTCGTGTTCGACGGCTTCCGAAACGATCTCGTTAGCGACGGTGTGAATGTACTGTTTCCGCCATGCTTCTTCGCGCTTTCCAAGGCAAAGGAGCGCGTTGTGCGCGGCTTGCGTCCCGCGTTGTTGCATCTTCCCCCGTCGCTTCTCGAACTCTCGACACCAGTGGTCGTAGTCATCACCCTGCCAGAACGTGCCAGTCGAAGCCACTGCGAGGCTGTTGACGCCGAGGTCGATACCAAGAACTGTTTGGTGCTCAGTATCTTCCGAAACCTCGGATTCCTCGCTGTCGTACTTCCACGTCGTGATGTGGAAGTAGAACTCGTCGGTCGCCTTATCGTATTGCAGTGTGCTCGCCCGGAACTCGTAGTCCTCCGAGAGAACGTACTGCTCGTAGGGCGTCGGACTATCCGCCGGGAGTTCAAAATCGCACTCAACACGTCCGTTAACGGTTGAGAGCGAGACTTTGTTCCGATAGAAGGTGGCGCTCCGCTTGTCGTAGAGCATACTCCACGACGTGAACTCCGGCTGGCTCACTCGCTTCCCCTGTTTCCACCGTTCGACGCATCCTTTCGTCGCTTGCACGGCGCGTCGGATGGCTTCTTGGACGAGGTTCGCAGTGAGGTCGGTTTCCTCGCGGAGTTCGTCGTAGAGAGCCTCTCGTGCGGTCGTGTTAGCCGTGACACACTCCGTGTAGGAGTCGCCGGACCAACAGAACACGGCGGCACGGTTGGCGCAGTGAAGGAACTGCTGAGCGGATTCGTGGAGGTCGTCTCGACGCTCGTCAGGAACGACCAGTTTGACGGGCACGGTACGCCGGACCTCCATGTTTCAGATGTAGCTCTAATGGTTCTTAAATAATTGGAAGCCAGGTAGTCGCAGTGTGTCGGTTGTGTCGTCTCACGTCGGTTTCTGCTCACGGGCACGGAGTGCCCGTTCGCACGGCCCACGGCGCGTAGCGCCGCGCTGTCCTCCCCGACCTACTCACTCACTTCGTTCCTTGAGGTCGGGGGCTCCACCTCGAATTTGCTGAACCACTTCGCCAGCCCGGCGCTCGTCGCCATCTCAACCACGCCGAAGACGACCGCCGGAAGTGACGCAATCGTCGGCAGGCCGGCGGCAATCGCGAGCGCTGCCGCGACGGCGAAGTCTCGCATTCCGACAGAGAGAACGGACGCAATACGCGTCGACTGGTCACCTCGACTGCTGAGGACGTATCCGACACCGTATCCGAGCCCATTCAGCGCGACGACACCGACTCCAACGCCCGCCAACAGGGCGAGATTCGGTCGGATGACCGCGGCGTTCGCGGCGGTGACGCCGCCAATAATGAGAACGACCATCGTCGCAGAGACAGCTGGATAGTAGGCGTCGTACGCACCGACGCGGCTGGGCTGCCAGGCCCTGACACCGACGGCGGTCACCATGGGCGCGACGACAGCAACCACTAGTTGCTCGATTATCGGCATCGTCGGGACGGCGATATCACCGACGAGGAGCGCGACGACAGCAGGAATGAAGGCGACGCTCGCGAGACCAATGACCACCAGAGCCATCGTCGCGAGGGCCGTGTCGCCGCCGACGAGTTCGGTCATCACCGGCGTCACGAGTTCCGGCGTCACTGCCCCGAGGATGACGAACCCGACGGTGAGTTCTGGCGACAGTCCGAGTCCGCGTGCAACGCCGAAGGCGATGAAAGGCATCGTTACGTGACCCGCGAGGACGAGCCCCAACGACCGGACGGTGATTTCGTCGAACTGGTCGACAGAGAGCGTCAGTGAGATGCTTCCGATCATTACCGCGAGGATGAGAGTCGACGCACGAGTCACGACTGCGACCGAGGGAGCGACAATGCCGATGCCGACAGAGAGGAGAATCCACAACAGGAGGTATTCCTCGACGAGGTCGGTCACCGTCATCGATTCGATTGGTGTGGGCACGGCCGTCGTATCAGAGCGTCGATTGCGGAGAGAGCACGACTCTTCGTAGCCACACCGAATTGGTAGGAGAGTTTGTTGAAGTCGGTCAAAAGGCGGATGGAATTGCACAGTTCACCGCGAGTAGGAGTCACTTAGGAGGTGCGTGTGGGGATTCGAGGATGTCGTAGACATTCGGATCGTAGCAGTCGTGGAAGGCGTCGAGAACGTCGCGCTGCCACTGTTCGTGGCCGGGGTCGCTGAGGCGCTTGATTCCAAGGCCGTTCGAGAGCGCGAACCGTTCGAGGTCGATACACTGAATCGAGGAGACATCGCCTCCATCCCCAGCGGGAACGTCGGAGGCGTCGGGGAGTGGCGTCTCAACCCAAGCGTCGAAGCAGTTGTCGCTCGATGAGATGACGACGAGGCCGGCGGTCGCCCCAGCGAACAGTTCCGTGGTGACCCGCCCGAGGTTCTGATAGACTCCGGGTGGAATTGCGAGGAGATTGCGCTCGTGGTCAATGGTGGAGTCAGTGCGAACCTGTCGCAGATGTCCGTTGAGAAGCCACTGTTCGTCGTCGTTGAGCCACCCGCCATGAGTGAGGCGCAGGATGGTAGCGTCGAGGTGGTCGTGCGTGAGATACGTCAGGTAGCCGGAGAGTCGAGCGTAGAAGGTCATGAGCGGAGATGAATCGAGGTTGGCACAGATGGGTGAAAGGGTGGTAGCGAGAGATGGGATGTCTCTGTCTGTCTGCGAATCCCCTCACTCCCATGGGGGAGCAAAAACGAGAGAGATTGATGCTGAGCTAGGCTGTTGGCTCGTCAGACGCCTTCGTCGCGGAATCGTCGTATCGTCACGTCAACGCCATCAAAGTCGTCGTCAGCACCACAGAAGGCGACAGCACCGTTCTCAGCAGCAGTCGCGAGGGTGAACGCGTCACCGAGTGCGATGGGATGATTCTGCTTGTATGCAGCGGCTCGTTCCCACACATCCTCGGCGGTGACGACGCTAAACCAATCCCGAATTCGACTCACGTACTGTTGGGCTTTCTCCGGGTCATCACGGCTACACACGTAGCGAACTTCCGTGCAGGTGACGGTGTTAATCCATCCGCGGATGGTTCCACGTTCGACGTCGTCGAGTACTGCCTCCACATCGTCCGCACCGGGTTCATCCCAGTAATATGCGATGAGGGGTTCGGCGTCGATGGCAATAGCGTCCTCCATCAGTCGCGCTCCAGCCGACGGGTCCGGTCTGCATCACGCTCACGCTCTTCTTCGAGGATGCTCGTTCCACTGGGTTCGCTTGTGGCAGCACCGCGAAACTCCCGGAGTGTCGGCACTGGTTCGATCACGATTTCTCCGTCCTCGTTTTCTTTGATTCGAACCTTCCCACCGGGTTCGATACCATGCTTCTCACGCAGTTCTTTCGGGATGGTCGCCTGCCCCTTGCGGCTCAGAGAAACGATTCTCCCCTCCTCGCCGTCGGCAGAGCCATCAGTTGTACTCATGTATGTTGTACTTAGAATAGTACAACCAATAAATGTGCCGTCTCTCACGGGGGAGCCACCTCAGCGAGCGTCTTCAAGGCTGACAGTCTCGTCGGCGCTGATCCACGCACCGAGGGCGCCACGCTCAATGATGGCGAACGACCCGTCTTGGAATCTGGCGAAGCGCGTCCCGACTATCGGGCCGGGGCCCGGTGGGTCAGGCCGGCAGCGGTCGTCTGGATCGACCGCTCGGGAGGGGTCTTCTCCGTCGACGATATCGAGGTCGAACAGCTCGTCGTCGGTCGGAGTGCGTTCGGTGTCGTTACTATCAGGATCGGAATTGGTCTTCGAGTTCATGGCTACGTGGTGGAGAATCGTGGAGTTAGATCGAACCGAGTCGACTAGCTGTCCTCGCGCCAGCGCTGGCCGCAACTGGCACAGGAGAGGAGTCTGGTCGGTGGTTCGTCGATGGAACGGAGTTGGACGAGTCGAAAGTGCGCCCGATTGTGAGCACACCCAGGACACCGGCAGGCCGTGGTGGGAAGGCCGAGGGTCGACTCTGTCGTCGCCGTCGTCTCAGCGGTGCTTGGAGTCGCGACCCCGGTGAGCGTTACACTGGCGTCCTCGGCCGTCTCTACGTCATTCTCGGTAGGTTCAGAAACCAAGTCCGAGTCTTCTTCGGGTTCGAGTGCCGTCGCAAAGTGGTCGAGATTTCGCACGAGCGCCCAGAGGCGGCGCTTCCCCCGTGGAACGGGATGTTCTGGTGCGGGTGTCGATTCAGGACGGGAGGTGGAGACGATGTCGTGGACGGCGGCGTGGATGGCGTTCCGGTCGGCCTCGACATCAACGAGAATGGAGACGACGTTAGCCTGCTCGCGCCACCAAGTCGGGAGTGGAATGTCGCCGTCTTCGTCGAAAATCTCGGTTGCGTTCAGCCACTCGTGGGCGTCCAACCGGCTGCTCTGTTCTGTATCGCGACGATCAACCGGCTCGTGAACGGGCCGGGAAACTTCCTCGACGCCAGGTGTCCCGAGAGGAGGTATCGAGCAGCCGCCGTGACGCTGGGAGGGTTGTTCGATGCTGCGTTCGCGGTTTCGCTTGGCGTACTTTTCCCAGTCGACGTTGGGAATGTCGCCCCGTGGGGCTGGCCCGTCGCCGCGTTCGATGACGGTGATGCGGGTTTCGGAGTCAGCAGCGAGTGTCGCCTGCCCCCTGTATTTCCCGACTTTCCCGGCGACGATACGCACCGTGTCGCCTTCGTGGAGAATGGTTCCCTGACTCGATTTCGTCCATACGGTGAATTTGATGCTCCCAGTGTCGTCTTCGATGAGACCGACCTGCTGTTGGGTCCCGGATTTAGGCTGCCAGAGTGTCGCGACCGTCCCCTGGATGTCGGCCTCGACGTTGTACTTCGAGGGGATGACCGGCACGGACGAGATGGGTTGCACCACGCCGGCTTCCTGGTAGAGTTCATCGAGGACGTTCGATTGAGCAGTAAAGAGGTCCTGCCCACGGGCGACCTTACTCCCCAGACGGTGCTCGAGAATGGCGTGGTTCCGGGGCGTGACGAGCCAGTCGCTGATTCGGTCGGCGGCCTCGCGAACGCGCTCACCAGTCTCCTCGTCAAGGAGCTCGAAGGGGTCGGAGGAGTGGATATTGTCGCCGATGACGCGGTCGTTGTAGTCTGCTCGGCGGGCACGGTACTCGCTGAGGAGTTCCTCTCGGCTCCGTGTCTCGCGGTCGATGCCTATGACGTGAGTGGCGAGAGCTTTCTCGCGCTGACGCTTGCGCTCTTCGCGAAGCCCGTGAAGGCGTTCCTGGGCCTCGAGCGGGAGTCCAGTGAGATCCTCGTCGGCAAGATCCATCGGGTCGACGTCCCGTGCTTGGGTGGTCCGGAGACTCGCACCTACCCAGTACGCGTCGAGCTCCTGGCCGCCAGTGCCTTCGATTTCGAGACCGAACTCGTCGTATTCGGGTTGGGTACGGGCGGCCAGCATCAGTTCGCCGGCGTTCTCGAGGCGCACACCGAGACAGTCGCTCTCGAGGTGTGGTGATTCGTAGAGCCCGCGGAGTCTGAGTTCGTCGAATCGCTCGTCTTGCGCAACGTCGCTGTTCGAGAGGCGGTGCTGTCCGTCGTTGTAGTAGGTCATCTGCAGGTCACTCCTGGGGAGTTCGAGACGCGACTGGCTCACTGCCACTTCCTCTCGAACCCCCTCGACCCCCTTTGGGGGCCAATACTGAGCGAAAGTTAGCAGGAAACGATGGGAGCAGCGACGACGAGATATCGTCGTGGAGAATCTCATGAAGTAGTCTATGAGAGCATTTTTTACTCATGAACTGCTACTAGTGAGTAGTGAGAGTAAGATGAGTAGCGACACCAAGCATGTGCAGACGGAATTAGACGAGGAGGAGTACGAACGGTTCCGCGAATTCGCGAGGGAACACGGACTATCACTCAAAGAAGCAGGACACGAAGCATTGATTGAATGGATTGAGCGACAGCAGCGAGCAGATCCGAACGACCGAGCATTCACCGTTCTCGACGAGCTTGAATCGGACTCCCTTCCCGAGTCCGCAGAAACAGATGCCCGAACCGAAGATGACCTCATTGAAGAGTGGAATGGCAGTGACGAGTCGTTCACGCTCGCCGATGACCCATCCGCACAATCCTGAAGAGGAATGGTGGATTCAATCGAGACGCCGATAGGCGCAATCACACCGGAGCATTTCCGACCGGGGCACGTCCGCCATCAGGTCTTCGTCGGCCCGAAATTTCTCTACGCGTTGTTCAACCCACGCGACCAGATGCACAAGGTCTCACGGGCATTCATGACCTTCGTCCGCGACGGTGAACTTCCGTATCGTCGACTCCTTATCAACGGCCACATTGTCGATGAGGCAGCAACCCGGTTGAAAAAGAAGGCCTCCATGAAGAACGCAGCCTCGTTCCTCACGACTCTCGACGAGAGCTCCCTCTATCGATTCGAGTCGGTTTCAGAGGATGTCTTTGATAACGCCAAAGAAACGTTCGTCGAATGGACAGACCTAGATGCATCATTCACTGATTTTGTTGTCGCCTCACACATGGAGGAGCTTGAGGTCGATCACATTCTCACATATGACCAGCACTACGATGCCTTTGATCTGACGACGCTTCCATACCGGGATCAGAAGTAGGTCGCTACACGAGGAGGTCGTCCAGTTCGTCGAGACTGAACAGTGACCACGAGTCGTCAAGATCGCCGTCAAGGCCGTCAACGAACCCGCTTTTCGAGAAGAGCGCGAACTCCTCGTCGCGGGTGTCTGGCCCCCAACGTACCCGGTCGGCTTTCTCCTGAAGTGACTCCACTAACCCATGCCCGACAGGCTCGCTCGTCCACTTGCATTCAGCGAGCAGCATCCGGTCGTCGTTCGAGTCGAGGCCGACGATATCGATTTCGTCTTCACCGTACCACCAGCGCCCAACATCTGAGTACGGACCGAGTTCGCCTCGGCGAATCGCTTCCCATGTCGCTTCCACACAGACATCCTCGAACGTCGTCGCGACGAGGTCCGGGAGACCGGGTTCAATCGTTCCGTCCAAGACGATCTGTGGTGCTTCTTCGATACTGGAGCGATTCGGTTCGACGAAGCGGAACCAGAACCGGAGGAACTCATCGGCGACGAGATATCGGGAGCGTTTCGACTGCTTCGCCGACGCAGTGACCGGAACAGTTCGATCGAGCAGCCGGAGTCGCCGGAGCGTCTGCAAGTACTTCGACAGCGGGCCTGAATCGATTCCCGTCGCGCCGGAGATCTCATTCGGTGTCGTGTGACCCGTCGCAACGGCCTCCAGAATACTCATGTATCGGGCTGGATTGCGGAGTTCGGTGCGTAACAGGAACTCAGGCTCGTTGTAGAGAATCGCTGCTGGCGACAGAATATGGTCACGAATGTTCTCCGACAGCGAGTCAGCGTAGTCGAATAGTGTGAGGTACATCGGCGTCCCGCCGGTCACGGCGTACGAGCGGATCGCGTCCTCTAACTCGTATGTAATGACCTCGCGGGCGTGCCGGAACGAGAACGGCTGGACGTCGAGTTGTCCGGTGCGTCGCCCATAGAGTGGACTCTCATAGCCCAAGACTTCAGACTCCATCGTACTGATACTTGATCCACAGAGAACGAGCATCGAGTCGGTATCCTGCAGTTGCTCGTCAACAAACGACTGGATGTACGAGGGGAGCGAGTCGTTCTCGTCGACGAGATATGGGAACTCGTCGATGACGACCACGGTTTGCTCGGCGGCGATTCGGTCTGCGAGATAGTCGAACGCCTCGTCCCATCCCGAGATGCGTGGCACGCGGTCGTCGAAGTGATCCGCGACCTGCTCGACGAACTTCTCACGCTGTCGGAGCTCGGCTTCCTGGGCGGCGAGAAAGTAGAGGTGGGGTTGGTCGCGGCAGAATTCCTTGAGCAACTCCGTCTTGCCGACTCGCCGGCGACCATAGACGACGTAGAAGTCGTGGCCTGGAGACGCGTGTGCCGTGCGGAGTTCCTCCAATTCCGCCGCACGATTGTAGAAGGTCATTATCCAAGTAATCATTACCGAGATAATGACTTATACGTTACGCCGCAACTTTGCAGAGAGGACGACAGTCTGGGGCGACCGCGCACGTTCGACCGAACACCTCAACCAGCTCGCCGGTTCGAAATCCGACGCGGATCAGCCACCAACCATACATTATCCATATATCTGAGCCAGCAACGCATACGTGTCTTAAGGATGTACAACGCTGTAATGACCGATGACCCAGGTCCTCGGGATGAATCAGAGGGCCCTGACGAGTACCCGACCGGTGACGAGCTTCCGGACGAAGACCTCTCACCCGAGGACATCGCTCCGTTCAGCACAGATACGGACGAGTTTGACGACGTCAACGAACTCGCTACTGCTGAATGGAAGGAGGCGACAACAGCGGATGAACGCGTTCGAACGGCAGTGAAGCGAACGGTCTCCCCAAAAACGGCGCGTGAGATTGCAGAGACCGCTGCTGTTTCGGAGACGAAGGCACAGAACGTACTCAAATCCCTCGTCGAGGAAGGGGTTGCTCGAGTTGAGCAGACCGAATCTGGGGCAGCGTACCGGATTCGGTAGGCGAATGAGAACACCTCGTCTGGGGCCATCTAAGCATTTATACAGCGAAAGAGCCAATATTAGGTTGATCAATGAGTCTTGACCAAGCGGTTGATGAAGCGCTCGCGACGTACAATATGTCGCGGAGCGAAGAGACCGAGGAAACGGGGCGAACAGTCGCCACGCTCCAAGACTAATACTGCCACTTAGTCGAGGTTTCGAATCTTGTCAGCGAACTCTATTTTCGATAGCCCCAGCGTTTCCTTCAACTCTGGATAGCCTGCCACCCCACACTCGGCTGAACGGTACACGGTCGCTCGCTATGGCTAAATACCCGTGAATCGTAGTTGGTAGCGAGCCTTGAACGGCTCATCATACAAAGTTCGGAAGGCGAACTCGCCTTCCACCCTACTTCTGATGAGCTGCTGCGCTGGCTGTTACTACCGTTTGTGGTCGCGGCGAGTGGATTTGCGAGCATGTCTGGTGAGTTGCTGGATCCCGAGCCACCGACCAGGCTTCCACCCCGTCGACTATGGGCGGGATTACGGGGGGTTTCAGCAGATTTCTCCCTACTTTCCCAAGATTCCCGCGATACAGTTATAGCCGCTATTGGCCTCTCTGCGGGTGGAAAGCCCGGCGCTTTCTGAACTTTGTATGAGTGTCGACAACGACAGTGCCCACCCTCTCGAGGATGGTCACAAGACAACGAGCGGTAGCACCGAAACCGAAGTCACCCATGAATACCCGTCCCGCCTCGAACGACTGTACGAGCAGACGTTCACCGACGATCTCCCAGCCCTCACAGGGTCCTCCCCGGAGGAGTGCCGGCGTCTCGACGTCGGAGTGGAATCGCCGATGGTTCGCGGCTTCCTGGGCCTGGATACCGAATCCCTCCGGAACGACGCGACAGGAGCGGACGGGAGTACTGCTGACACCCCCGAGTACACGAACAACCACGGACACGCCGACGACGCCGAGGCTGCCGAGAACGACTACGGGTGGTTCTACGGCCAGCCGATGGTCGCGTCCCGGAGTGACGAGCGGAGGGCTGAGATGAACGCACGCGGCCAACCAGCCGATGCGATCGCTGAGCCCGATTCCATCGCACACGGTGAGTACCTCTACATGGGCCACGACCGCCTGACCGACCCGACTGGCGATCAGTTGACGGGCACGGCGTCCGGCCTCGATGAGTACATCCCCGTCAGTTCGACTGACGATGCTGTGCGCTTGGAGACAACGCTCGTTCCGCTCGAGGATCTCGACGAACGCACTCGGCGCCTGCGCGAGCTGAAGCTCATCTCCGAGGATGAGCAGACGTCACGCGAGGCGGAAGGACTGCGCACACAGGAGTTGGACGTAACACTCCCCAACGGAGACCTCGTCCCGCTCCGAACGCTCGTCCCGAATCCCGAGGACTACTCGCGCTCGTCGATCGCTGGTATCGAACGCCGACTCGCGTTGGATGCTGAACTCAAGCGTGTGTCTACGGGTATCGACGAGGCGGGCCATATGATTGGCCTCGCTGCGATACTGGACACGCATACTGCCTGGCTTGCATACTACCGTCGCAAGCACGAGCAGACGATTCCCGCCCGACAGGAACGGAACCGCCAGCTCCAGCGACAATACGTCTACGACCGCGCCGCGCCCCTTCGGGAGCTCGGCGAAGAAGATCCGGACTTTCGTGAGGAAGTTCTCCATGAAGCACGTCGCGTGCTCGATGGCGACCTCGTCCACGAACTCCGATCCTCGCCGGTCGAGATCGCAGCCAGTCTCGCACAGCGTGTTCTCGATGGACAGGACCTCACATCCGCGTTCCTCGCGCTTGTCGAAGCGGAGCGAATGAACCCCGAGAACGTTCTCCGAATCCGGTCGATTCTGGAGGCGGACCTCGGGTCCTCGAACGGCTACGTCACCACACAGGGTGTCGTGAAGAAAGTCTACCATCCGGACGTACCGGGCCTGAAGTTCGGCCTGATCGTCACAGATGGGGATCACCGCGAGGATGAGGTCCGTATTGCGGTCTGGGAGTCGAGTGAGCGAGAACAGACTGCATCCACGGCTGACCCGGACGATGCCGACGGACGCGTCATCATCTCGAAGAAGACCATCGACGAACCGAACGAAGGCGACCGAGTCCGTCTTGTTGACTTCAAGCTCCCATACTTGAAGCACCAGCGGACGTTCCAAGGCCAGCCCAAATTGGATTCGCGGTGGGAGTCTGAAATCGAGATTCTCGACCGCGCCTCGATCAACGTCAGTTCTGACCGCCGGATAGCCGCCACACTCCAGCGTGTTGGTCGCTCATCCAGCCCGGCAGTTACTGGTGAAGCAGTCTCCCGGAGTGCCGCTGCGACGTACTCTGGTAGCGTCTCGACTCACTGGCCTGAGCCAACGACGATGCAGATGCTGATCACGGAGGACCTCGCCAGTATCTCCGAGTCCGAATCAGCACGAATACCGCGCGATGGTGGTTCACGATGAGTTCCCGATTCACCGCCGAGGTAGACGATATCTCGACGACCACGAATCCGTACTCACATGTGCCACTGGACGTTGATACGGAGACTACCGCGATGTCGTACTGTCGACCCGACCCGTAACGAACCCTAGCACCCCCCGAGTTCACTTCGATCGAACTCAGAACTCAAACCAAATTTCCTTTCAGGACGGTACCAGACCCGACCGGCGCGGCGAGCGAACGCCCTGGCCCAGTCCGGAATCGATCGAGAACAGTACTCACTCCAACACGCTGCCTTTGCCCCGGTCGGAATCGTACGATCGGCCTTGTTGAAACCCTCAGCCGATGATAGGTTTCAGCGGTCGTACTGAATACAGAGGGTGTATGCAGCACGGAGATACTGTTCCAGTAACTCGAGTTAACACCGGGGGTGCCACGAAACCGCACAGACAATCAGTTCACGCTCTTCGACAGCTCGGCCCCCGCCTTGAACTTCATATCGGCCGACGCACGCCCGGCGTTCACCAGATGCAAGGTCGGTACGTCCACCACGAGGTGCGACATCCCGACGCTCCCAACGTTCTCGCTTGTGCGGCCGGGGCGCTTCCGAAGCAATGTGTCAACCCCCTCGCGCCCACCCTCCGAGAGCATATATCCGATGAACGCATGGAACGGTGCCGAGTACAGCCGTGCCCCCTGTCGGGCACGAGCATCCAACTGCTGTCGCGCCACCACATCCGCGAGCCCGTCACCATCCGAATCCAGATCGTCAAGCTCGACACCGACGATCCGTGCCGCGCTTTCCATCGTCAGGACGGTCACTGAATCCGCGTAGAGCGCCCCGTCGTCGATGACCCAGCCGCCGCTGTGGACGAGTTGGCCATCACTCACTCCCCGACTCATGTACAGCAACGCCGGGAACGGGTGTGGACATCCCGGTGGCTGCACCATCACCTGCGAGACTAGCAGGCGTCCCTGCGATCCAATCACCACCGGCACTCCATCGACTCCACGCTCCCACCCGCCAAGCCTGTCTAGTTCTGACACCTCTCCCTCTGCTGGGACAGCCAGTATCGACGCCCCACCCTCCGCCTGCGGCGGATCGTTCACGACCACGACCGTTCCATCACTCCCACGGGCCGAGCGAAGCCCACCGACCGTCGCCGTCGGCTCCGACACCGCAGCCGACAGGTGCGGCGACCCACACACGTCACCCGGGCGGAAGGACTCGTCCGTATCGTCACAATCACCCGTCTCGTCTCCCGCCACCGTGTTCGAGGCCCCCCACGCATAGACGCTTCCGCCACTCCCGCCCCCGTCAGTTCGACCCGTCATGTAGTCGATGAACCGTCGTGGGGTCACCTCGTCTCTGAGACGCCCGTTCCCACCCGGTACCTCCGCGTCGGGGATGCACACGGTGAACCGCTCACCGGCAGTCGTCTCCCCGTCCAGATACCGATAGAGCGCCGCCTGCTCTTCGGCACTGAACAGTCCAGCGGGGTCGAACGCCAGCGGCGGCAAGAGGTACTCCCCAACGAGGATGTCGTTTCCGCCCCCGTCGGTCATTCCGAACGCCGCCCACTCGCCGTTCTCGGCGTACTCCTGTGCCCGGCGGACATCTGCCTCCCTGTCCGCGACGTTCGCCAGTGCCGCGACGCAGGACTCGTCGGAACATTGCTCCAACTCGGCCCGCATCTCCGCCAGCACCGCTTCCATCTCGTCTAACACCTCGGTAATCTCCTTTTCCGTCTCCGGATTCCGACCCGTTCGCGCACTTCGTTTCGAGATCGCCGTGGCCGCCGCCGCCGTCGCCTCTTGGAGCTTCGCATCCAGCCGCGAGACGACCCGGAACGTCTCGTCGTCCTCGTCGATATCGTCCCCGAAGAGATCGCTCGGCCGTGCGATACTCCGGTTGCTCCGAGGAGTGTTGTTGTCCTCACCGCGAACGCCGTCGTCGACGCCATCGGCATCCGCATCTCCATCCCCGTATGGAGCCCGGACTGTCGACCTGTTGCTTCGGGAGTTGTTGTAGCTCGCGGCGACGAGCGCGATCGAGGTGACCCACCCCTCCAGTTCGACCTCGCCGGACAGCACCCCCGAGCCAGCCTCCAGTGTCGGGGTCAGGCGGCTCACGTGTGGGTCGTCCGACGAGGTCGAAACCGAGATTTCGGTCTCATCGTCGGTCCAGTTATCGCCTGCGCCTGCGAACACCGCGGCGGGTGTCGCCGTCGTACTCGTGACCGACGAGGCAACCCGATTCAAACACCCACTCAGCGCGCCGATTGCGACGGCGCCGCTCGCGGTGAGTAGTGTTCGACGACTCGTAGTAGCACGTTGCACGCTTTCTGCGCGACTATCCGGTCTTCGTGAACTCATAATTGGGCAATAGAGGTGACACAGTAATATAAATCTATTTATACTTATGATATTCGTATGAATCTGCGTGTGGGAGATTCGCGCCCTCTATCTATCACACCGTTTGTATCAACCTTTGAATATTTCAACGGGGCCGTACGACCTGAACCGAGGTCGATAGAGCCAATGTAGCACCACATTCAATGTGGGCAGCGAATGCTCATACCCGCTCGCCGCTTACGGATTGACAACAACACCCTCCACAGCGGGGCTTCTCGGGTCGCGCCTCGCCTGAAGCCATCCTCGAGTCGACGAGTGCCTCGTTGTATGCGGGTATGAGACAGACACAGAGAATAAGATGACTTCGATACACCCACACCCCTCAACAGCGGCGGCGAGTGCGCGACGACTGACGATAGACCTCTTGCCATCAACATCGTCGGTGGGTCGATGACAGCGTGGGGGAGCGGGGATGACGGGACGTGGTTCGAGGTGCAGATATCGGTCCCGTGGGTGGTTGCGGGCACAACGGGCGTCCAAGACGCGATCAACATCGCAGTCTCGGAGGTCGGCAAGCGCGTGAACAAGACGTCGGCACGGAACTCCGAGATCGTCGTTCAGGATGTGGCGTGCCCCTCGTGTGGGTATGAGTATGAAGCCGCGCTCTCGACGACGGACTTCGCCCTCGTGGTCCTGACGGTCATCGCGGAGTTTCCGGCGGATTCGGCCGAAGAGAGTTCGCGCGTCGCAAAGCGCGAGCTGGGCGTGCGGATGAAAGACATCCCATTGACCGTGCTGGGTGCACGACACGCTACCTCAGAGACAGACACAGAGACTGACGCAACCCTCGAGTCTGAGGCAGAAGCCAAGGGGACGTCCGAAAGAGAGCCCTCGAACCTCGAAGACGCCGCGTGACGGCAGAGTACGAGGAGGCGGCTGCTGCGGCGAGGCATAAGGGAGATGCACACACAGTGGGTCCCGATGACTCATCGGACACACAGGCCGCGTCAGAATCTCCCTCAAGAAAGTCATCCCCATCGCTTCACTTGCAGAGGTGGACAGAGGGGAGGTGAGTATTCGGGGAGCGGTGAAGTGTTATGGGAGTCTTCGAGTTCGAAGATTGCGCAGGTTGGGTTGGTTGAAGATGAAAATAGAACGACAAAATTCACGAATTGGATGCAAAAGCAGTTGCAGAAGGTGAAGGAGTCATCCTGCAAGGCGTGCAGAAGAACTGGTACGAAGGGCGAGTGTCCGTAGCCGTCACTAGGTGGAGCGGTATTCAGTTCCCCGAACGAGAGGCGTGGTGGGCTGAGTAGGCGCTCTCACTCTCTTTTTCTTTTGTTGTCGCCCTCCCCAGCCGTCGTCCTCACGTGCGTTCAGACGCCCCTCAGGCGTTCTCGCCATAGCGATTCATCGCGCGCCATGTGAACAGGGATACAGTCTTAACCAACAACGCCTCGGCTCCGATCGGTACCGTTGGTTAATCACTTGATTCCGTGGTCCCCCAGACACACCACCGTTTCCGGAGCTTTCGAACGGAGGGTCATAGGGTGCACTTTACACACCGGATTCCGAGAGCGACTGGAGGTAGTGTGGTGCAGGGGAGGGGGGTGCGTCCAGCAAAATCGTTCGTGGATATACCCATGACTGTAGCCCGTCGTGGGTTTCTGAACCGTTGCAACCACGCGACCCACGCGAAGAACAACCCAAGGATGAAGTTTCAATCCCGTCGTGGGTTTCTGAACCGTTGCAACGACTTCGTGGCGGTCGCCGTGAGGCCCGCCGCGGTTGGTTTCAATCCCGTCGTGGGTTTCTGAACCGTTGCAACCGAAGAAAAGTGTGGGTGCCGGCGGTTACAGGGAAAGTTTCAATCCCGTCGTGGGTTTCTGAACCGTTGCAACAAGGACCGGCTGCACGAGCACAAGGAGTTCCTCTTCGTTTCAATCCCGTCGTGGGTTTCTGAACCGTTGCAACCGGTCCCCGCGACGGCCCGCTCGATTGAAGCGCTCGTTTCAATCCCGTCGTGGGTTTCTGAACCGTTGCAACGCTTCGGAGGGGGCGCCCGCGCCACAACCCGCCAGGTTTCAATCCCGTCGTGGGTTTCTGAACCGTTGCAACGAAGTAATCGACGTAGCCGTAGTCCGGGTCAGCAGGGTTTCAATCCCGTCGTGGGTTTCTGAACCGTTGCAACCAAGCCGGGCGCCAGGTGAGCACTGGTTCAGACTGTTTCAATCCCGTCGTGGGTTTCTGAACCGTTGCAACCCGCATGACCGCCCCGGGACTCGAACCCGGGCAGAGGTTTCAATCCCGTCGTGGGTTTCTGAACCGTTGCAACTGGGTGAGGAGGGTGGAGCCGACGCCGAAGGCCGCGTTTCAATCCCGTCGTGGGTTTCTGAACCGTTGCAACAGACGGATATGGGGGCTTGGACATGAGTCCCCGCGTGTTTCAATCCCGTCGTGGGTTTCTGAACCGTTGCAACCGTTTGCCGGCTCTCGCGTCTATCTGACGTGGCACCGAGTTTCAATCCCGTCGTGGGTTTCTGAACCGTTGCAACAACCGTTTGGCGGTCGGTTCCGTGGATGTGAATAGCAAGTTTCAATCCCGTCGTGGGTTTCTGAACCGTTGCAACGGTTTACGATGAACCTCATACCGATATAGATTCGTTTCAATCCCGTCGTGGGTTTCTGAACCGTTGCAACGATCGAGGAGGCGGGCGGGGCCGTTCATCGGCTGTTTCAATCCCGTCGTGGGTTTCTGAACCGTTGCAACGACGGCGACGACGATCTCCGCCCGGTCGAGGAGCAGTTTCAATCCCGTCGTGGGTTTCTGAACCGTTGCAACCAGGCCGCGTTTCCCCAACCCGTCGAGCGGATGATGTTTCAATCCCGTCGTGGGTTTCTGAACCGTTGCAACCGAAGTCGCTGCCGAATTGGACGCAGAAACGGACGACTTGTTTCAATCCCGTCGTGGGTTTCTGAACCGTTGCAACAGGCGAACGCGCCGGGGAGAAGGACCGCGTCGCCGAGTTTCAATCCCGTCGTGGGTTTCTGAACCGTTGCAACGATGCGGGGGGGGGTGGATTCGAGGCGTGGCCCCGTTTCAATCCCGTCGTGGGTTTCTGAACCGTTGCAACGTTCGAGGTCCTGCTGTCGCCACGCGAGCGCCCCGCGTTTCAATCCCGTCGTGGGTTTCTGAACCGTTGCAACCCGACGCCGTGGTCGCGGAACCCGCGAAGGCCGTCGTGTTTCAATCCCGTCGTGGGTTTCTGAACCGTTGCAACGCTCATGCGCGACCCGCAGGGCGTCGCGTCGATGCTGTTTCAATCCCGTCGTGGGTTTCTGAACCGTTGCAACGTTCGGTACGCTGGTCCAGGCGGTCTTGTCGTCGTTTCAATCCCGTCGTGGGTTTCTGAACCGTTGCAACTGAGCCAGTCGATGGCGACCGCGATCCGTTGATCCGTTTCAATCCCGTCGTGGGTTTCTGAACCGTTGCAACATGAGAGAGGTCCTGTGTTTCTGGCCGCTCTATCTGTTTCAATCCCGTCGTGGGTTTCTGAACCGTTGCAACGGGCTTCCGTATCAGGATGCACAACCGCACGGAGGGGTTTCAATCCCGTCGTGGGTTTCTGAACCGTTGCAACGTTCCCTGCGTCCGTCCGCTCCAGGTCCGAAGGATGGTTTCAATCCCGTCGTGGGTTTCTGAACCGTTGCAACCTATAATTTCATGACCCTCTACCACCCCGACCAGTTGTTTCAATCCCGTCGTGGGTTTCTGAACCGTTGCAACCTCGTCGGACGCCTCCGTGAACTCCAGAATCTCGTGTTTCAATCCCGTCGTGGGTTTCTGAACCGTTGCAACGCCTTCGCTCATGCCGACACCCTCGCCAACGGTGTGTTTCAATCCCGTCGTGGGTTTCTGAACCGTTGCAACCCCGACCGGAGTGAGTGGCTCCCCGTCGATTACCATGTTTCAATCCCGTCGTGGGTTTCTGAACCGTTGCAACCAAGCCGGAAGTCTCGGAGCGTGCCGTTATTGCCCTCCGTTTCAATCCCGTCGTGGGTTTCTGAACCGTTGCAACCGGAGAGGCAGCCATGCGCCCTTCCGAGGTCCACCTGGTTTCAATCCCGTCGTGGGTTTCTGAACCGTTGCAACCGCCGTCGGGCATGGTCGGGTGTTCCGCCATGAATGTTTCAATCCCGTCGTGGGTTTCTGAACCGTTGCAACACGGGTCCTCTCGGACCGGGCCTGCGTCGGGGGTTTCGTTTCAATCCCGTCGTGGGTTTCTGAACCGTTGCAACATGTCGAACCAGGCAACTCTCTCCCCGGAACCCTGTTTCAATCCCGTCGTGGGTTTCTGAACCGTTGCAACCACCCCACGCCGTTGCTGATAAGCGCGAGCGTCTGAAGGTTTCAATCCCGTCGTGGGTTTCTGAACCGTTGCAACAGGGGGGTCTGAGACACGCATAGCACCTATAGTTTTCTCTCGAAGCGCATCAACGGAGGAGTCGTTCGTGGACCCCCCCTGTACACGGCTTTGAAAAAGGTCGACGAAGGTTGGGGGTGATCGCCGATTAGATCACGTTCGATTGCTCGTCCGGCGGGTCCGCACCGAGGTCGGAGATATTGTCTTGGCAGGATTCACAGAGTCGATATATGCGGATGCGGTCCCCGTCCTCCGATTCAATATGCTCTTGGAGATCATCCTCAAGTTCGACACGCTCGCGTTTCGAGACATCGACCTCAAACACACTATATTGTCGCCATGCACCGTATCGTTGGAGTGTCTTGAACACACGACGCCGATTCGTATCGTCGCTCACGTCGTAGGTGATCGCGAGCCTCATCGGGTTACCTCCAGCGCATGATATTCGTCTAGCTCACCGGTGATCGCCTTTCGAAGCAAGATCGCCTGTTGGTGGATCGCTTTTCGGCGTGTGACCTTGTACTCGAAACGCGGATGCGTCAGCTCTTCTTCCATGTACGCATCGAACTTACTGAGATACGTTTGGAACGCGTCATCATCCAATCGGTTGTTCTCGCGGAACTCGTCATGTGTCACGACACCGCGGTTAATCAAGCGCGTAACGAAGGCATCACAGAACAGCGGTCGGAACTCCTCCTGTAAGTCGAGTGCAAGCGATGGGCGCCCATGCCGATCCGCATGAAGTACACCGAGGAACGGATCGAGATTGTAGCTTCGTAGCGCACTCAATACCTCGTTTTTCATCATCACGTAAGTTAGCGAGAGCAGGGAGTTGACGTGATCTTCCGGGGGACGTTTCGTTCGCGTTTCGAACGTCCAGCCATCGACCAAGGTCTCGTCCAAGCGCGCAAAGTACCGTTCCGCCGCCTCACCTTCAGTCCCCCGGAGGTCGTCTTTCGAGGTTGCCATCTGGACGTGTTCCCCGAGGTCTTTGAGGACCTCCGTCCCGGTTACTCCTTTTCGACTGAGTAGCGTGCGCCCGTTCCGGATTTTGGCAGCGATCATCGCCTTTGCGATGTCGAGTTCCATGTCCGGTTCAAGCGCGTACTGGGCCCGGCGGACTTCTGCGATCGTGTTGCGCTCAGGGACGAAGCTTCCCCGATATTTCCCGTTCTGGGTGAAGTAGTTCAAGACGATCCCATGTTCATTGGCACTGGCGACGAACGGCGTTGAGAAGTTCACGCCGCCAAAGACGTTGATGGTGTCGAGTTTCTCAACGGGGAACGAGGCGAGTTCGCCCCCCTCACCGTCAACATCATAAACGGTGATGCGGCCGCCATCGGTGCGGACCTGCGTCCCTTGTGTTGTCACGTAGATAATGGAGTCGTCGAAGGCCCCTTCGCTGGCTTTCATACAAGTTCCTCCCATTCGGTGCTGGGCATCCGGTCGGGCTCAAGTTGGATTGTTTCGACGGGCATGCAGTACGAGCGGGCTGAACACCCGTCACACTTCGCCGGATTGTCCGTAATTGGCGGTACTGAGTCGGAGTCCATCGATCGCATGGCGGCAAGCGTTTCTTCGACGCTCTCGCGGAGGTCATCGGTAATCCGAATATGCATACATTGGTCTGTCTCGTAGAGATACACTGCACCTTCCCGAACTGGTTCGCCGAGATGTGCCTCTAGAAGCAAACAATACCCCGCGATCTGTAGCTCGTCGCTGCGATAATATGTGCCACTTTCCGCCCGCTTTCGTTCTACGGGAATCGGATCTCCGTCGAGTTCAAGAACGTCGATTTTTCCTTTGAGTCCGAGCGCTTCGTCCTCTAAGTACATCTCATTGACCCATCCGCCACGAGTAGATTTGTTTTCGTGTTGGGTTTTCCCTTCTATCCGTTCGTAATTCTCTCCCTGTGTGTCAAAATAGTGGAGATACCAATATCGACGGGGGCAGTAAACGTACTGATTCAAATCGGAGACGTTTATCAGGTCGTTCATATCTGGCGCTGCTCAATATTGATGGTTGGGATGCCCCCCGTATCAACATAGATGACGTAGCGGTCGTACCGGACTTCTATCGGTAGGGCAGCTTCTTCGATCGGGACTACATCAAAGAATCGCCTGAGAAGGCCTTCGTCAACGGCTGTAGAGCTAATATCTGCATCCTCAATTGCGGGGTAGAGCCACCGGGTGAACATCTCCCTGACTTCTGTATTCGAGCCTGTGTAGTTCCGGGGCCGGTTTTCGTAGCCCGGGAAGCGTGCTGTGATAGCGGCCCGTCCCTCTGACCGGCGTTCGACAACGACGGACCCGTCGGTGGCAATTTCAGTCACGTCGTAATATCGGAGAGTCGTAAGCAGGTCATATGTCGTGAGAGCCATTCGGTCACCACGGGGATAGCGGACATCAACGGGCAGGGAGCGCCCCCGGAGACCGCGGAACGCGCCGAAACAAGATTGAGTGAACCGCAGAATTTTTGTTTCAGGGCCACCCGTCCGGATCGGGGAACTCAACCCACCTGCGGAACTGAGTGTATCCTCGACATCCGCAAGGAAACCACGCCACCGACCATACTCGGTTACAGAGGTGAAGTCCTCGCGGAGTTCCTCGTTGAACCACTCGTCGCTTTTACTACGTGAATGGAGAGCGTGCGCTGCCCGCATCCCCACCAAGTCACGTAGCGCCGAGATGTCTGTATCGTGGCTGTGTTCTGAGCCCAGCCCTTCATAGACCGAGTCGACAAAATCGGGATAGGATATCTTCTCCGGCCATCCCATATCGCCCAGTCCATACAGATGGACTGTGGCAGGTTGTTGTCGGCCTGCCCGTCCGAATCGCTGGAGAAAGCCAGCAGGGTCCTGGGGTGTTTCCATGAATAACGCCCGGAGATCGTAGTTAAGCCCGACTTCGCCTTTCGAGGTTGTATTCAGGATGTAGAACGTTTCGTCGTCAAGCGCCGCCTCGGGGTCGTTCGTATCGAAGCCGTTGTCTTTCGCGGTGTGTTCGAATACCGACGGGTACGATTCAGAGAGAAATGTATGAAAGTCGTTGCTCGCCGCGACGCTGTTGAACACAAGCGCGACACGGGGCTGTGTCAGGTCGTCAGCAGCCTCAATCTGTGCTCGAAGTTGCTCAGCGATAGCCTCGCGGTCGTCCCGCATCGTTGTCGCTTCGTGTCGCTCAACTTCGACCGGATAGCGGAACTGGTCGCCATCAGCGACGTAGGTTACGCCGATATCGCGGACGGGGAGATTGAGCTCTTCCCGTACGAAGTCGACGAAGGACTCGTTGGGTGTCGCCGACGCGAGCAACACTTGTGTCTGAGGAGTACGGTCCAAGAAGATGTGAATCTGGAGGAGAAGGCCACTCGCGGCGAGGTTATCATAGAAGTGAAACTCGTCATAGATAACACCATCAAACTGGTTGAAAAACCGCATTGGCTTGCTGCTACCTTGATATAGGTCTTGAATAAGTGCCTGTAGAATATCAGGGTTCGTGACGACAATATCGTGTCCAGCGTATCTGTCCGCGAACTGTAAGATATTTTCAACTCGGGTATCACCGTGTCCTGAAAGGGTATCACTGTTGAGTGGCGCTGCGCTGACTCCTTCGTCGTCGAACCGCTCAACTTGCTGGTGCAGGAGTGCGTTCGTCGGATAGACGACCAGGGCGAGTGATTTCTCTTCGATGAGTTCGTGAAACGTTGCCGTCTTGCCGGCGCCCGTCGGAGCTCTTAGGACAGCAACGGGCTCACCGTCAGGGTCATGTGCCCACTCAGCAGTCCGGTTTTGGAACGCTCGGGCGTGTTCGAAACCCCGCTCTGCGAACCCATCCACAGGTGATTCTGTTTCGAGATATGCGGCGTCGAGTTTCATTGGAGGATCTGGGGAATGACTTCTTCACGGACGAACTCGGGGTCCACGCCAACGAAGTGTTGGAGTCGTGGATCGTTCCCCCGTGAGAACGAATCGCTGTGTTCCAACAGTTCGCTCCGTGTCTCCTCGGGCAGTTCATAGACTTCTGAGAGGAGATATTTGTTCAACACCAATTGGTCGATATCCGCTTCACGGGCTCTGAATTCACCGGTTTGTTTGATGCCCATCCTGAAAGAGGGGCGTTCGGGGAGCGGGTCTTCACTCCAGACTGTGAATTCGAATGTCGATCCCGGTGAAAGACCCTGATAGCGCCGAATCGTTTGCCAGGCAGCTCCCGACCGCTCCAGTATCTCCGGATCGGACTTTTTACCGGTTATCTTGTCGGCTACATCCGGGTCGTTCGTCGTGAAATGGCGCTCAGAGCGGTAATCGGTACTCCGGAATGTCCGCTCCCCGGCATCGACCGCAATCGGTCGCATATCGCTCACAAAGAACGGCTGTGACCGGAGATGGTCGTATGACGGCTCCGTTGTCTCCGTTCCTTGGAGCGCATAGCGCTTTTCCAGTCCGAAGTACCGGTAGCCGAGTGCATGCATCAACGCTGTCGCCGCAAGGGTCGGCCGCGTTCTAATCGAACGCCCTTCGGCGCTCGCGTAGAATAGCGGGGCATACAGACGTGCCTCAAACGTCTGTTCAATCATCCCCGCCGAAAACCTCCTGGGCGTCCTCGGTTAGACGCTTGCACTCCTCTCGAAGCACTTCATCCGCGTCGTCGCTCTCCCGTCCCGCGACGGCAGCCATACGCTCGTACCACTCAGGGAAGGCGTCCGCACCTTCGATGTCTCCGTACACCTCCCAGTCCGTCCGGCGTACATCTTCGATGTAGGCACCGATACTTTCGGTCAGGTTATCGCCATCATGGTATTCCATAAGCAGTTCGCCGGTTGAGAGTGATGTATCATGATCACCCAGTATGATCGCCCGAACCTCATTTCGGATGTTGTGTCCCGTCCGCGTTTCTCGGGCACCATACTTCCCCGTGTTAAGGAGATTGTGTATGACGTAGAGCAGCATCGGGCCAGTCGCTGCCTCTAGCGTCACGAAATGAACCAGCGAGTTTCCTGGTTGAACTTTGACGTAATCGAACAGAGAGTCGGACTGCTCGTTGTCGTCGGTCCGCATGGTACCCGATTCGTACACAGCGTTTCGGGTCTCCTTGTTCATCAAGTCGTACTCCTCAGTCGTGTAGGTGTAGCCCTCAATCACGCGGGACTTGATAGCGAAGTCTTGGTCGCCCGTCCCGGCGAGCCCATAAGTAAGCGACCCTACGTTGAGCGATTCGAGAAGGGTGGCCGGCTCATTGTAGGCGTACGCATCATCGACGAGGTCGTCGTCTAAACTCCGAAGCAGATCGAGCCCAGTCAATCGCTCCTTGCTGGTGAACTTCTCGCCGTTAACCTGTGCGTGCAATTGGTCCCCGAACTGCTGGGTCTCCGCGCGATCAGTGTTGGAATTCCGGAACAGCGTCGGCTCCGTAATGTCGCGTTCGACGACGAGGGTAACGCTGGGCTTCTGTTTGCGGTAGATTTCAAACGATTCGACGAGGCCGGTGTCAGGGTACGTGAGTGTCATTGGTCGGTGTGTGGTGGATTAGTTGGCGGACTTTCGGGGTCGTCCGTACTATCAGCGTACAGCAGCCGGTCGTACGCGTACAGATACGAGTTCACAAGCGCATCCTCCCAGTCGGAGAGTTTCTTGAGCGTGTAGAGGTCGTTCTCGACCAGATACGATTGAATCGCCGCTACAAACGCAGCAGCTTCCTCGGTCGAAACGTGCCCAGCGTACTGCTCACGTTTGGCGGCGCTGTACACTTGCCCTTCGACGTATTCGAGGAGCCGTTCATCGTCCATACGCTGATTTTTGCCGCTGAGGAATGCGGCCAACGCTTCGCGGAATATTTTCGTTTTCTTGTACTTGCTGTCGAATTGCTTGCCGAACAGGTCGACACCTCGTTCGGCGACGGTTTGCATGTTCATGAGTGCGGAGCGGTGATAGGTTTCGAGATACGTTTCGAGGTCCGAGAGCTGCGTTCCATATTCGTGGTTCACGACCGCGAAGTGTGCCAAGTCGTGAAATGAATCTCGGTCCAATTGGAGGTACGGGTTACTCATACCGGCGTTCTGCCCGACTGTGCTAATGATTTTGCACAGTGCAAGCGCGCGTTTGAGATGGGTGGGCTCCGTTTCTCGATCGATGAACGTCGGGAGCGGACCGAACCGCTCGATCCGATCGAGGCCCAGCAACTCCTGTGGTCGGATGGCGTCTTCGTCGACGAAGACCGCGTTTGCGCTTTCGAAGCGCGTGAACGGCCGTCCGAGCACCACCTTCATCCCGGTTGCTTGGGCAAGTTGCATGAGTTGTCGGACGACCACCATGCGATGGTTCTTTTCTCCCATCGCCGGGATGTCACCGAACTTGAACGGCTGAATGTAGTACTGAGGTTTGATGAGGTCGGTCGTAATCTCGGCGTCGGCGACATCCGGTATCTCGCCTTGTTGAATCCCGACGCGTTCTCCGCGAAGTCGGATGTCGGCGAGGAAGTCATCGAAGTAGTAGTACGCGACACCGACGTTCGCGTTGAGGTTGACGCCGTGTCGCTCACACAAGTCTGCTAAGAGTGCGTATTCGAGGTTACACACCTCACAGATGGTTTTGTACTTCGCGTGGGGCGGGACACGCCGCGAGAACTCTTGGGTTCGATAGACCGCCGAGAGACCTTTTTGATACGCTGTTTCGGCCGGAGAGCCACAGAGGAAGCACATATCCTCCTTCTTGGGGATCGGAGGTGATGCTGTATCCCCGAAGAAACGGTTAGTAACCGATTTGACAGCGTCACTCTCCGGCTCTAGGTCAGCGTGCAGTTCAGGACGGATCTTCTCAGCGAATTCATCGAGGAAATCGCGGTGTTCCTCGAAGTTTCGAATTAGGTAAGCGATAAAGTGTATCTTTACTTTCATCGCGCCCTGTTCGTCGTAGATCCGATCGTAGGCATCTTGGACCGAATCATCCTCAAATTCGGATATTCGGTCGTTGTAGATCGCCTTCGCGAGCACAGCGAAGTACTGGTCAAACTCCTCGGAAATCCGTTCGAACCCTTCGACACCGGCTGTCCCATCACTCAAGAGGTCGCGGAACTCTTCGGCGATGATTTCTTCCTTCCTCTCGGGGTCAAGGGCGAACTCCTCCAGTACGTCATACTCGAATGCATTCCAATTGAGCTTGCAGGAGAAGGCATACTGGTCTACAAGGTTCTCGCTCACTCGTTCGCGAACGGGCTCGCGGAGTTCGTCTCTGGTAGTGGGCTCGCCCAGATACAGTATCTGGTCAGACGTGCTGCCGATAATGACGCCGTATTCTGTGCCGCCACCCTCGCCTGTCAACACCTCCTTGGTCGCCCCAAGCAACTCGTTGTTGAGAATCGACTGTTCGATGCTGTTGAACGAGAGTAGATGGACGTCGTCGTCGCTGAATTTCTTTGCGAGCTCATCACGACCCTTCTTGATGCCGTCCCGAAGGACGACAGAGGCAACTTGGTCCCCAGTGCGGCAGTAGCGCTCAAGGCTCGCAAATTCCGTGTCGGTCCCTCGTGTTTCGCTACTGTCTTCGGTTATCTCAGTCCGTTGTACGAGATAGTGGAGGTCGTTGCGATAGCCCTCACCGAGGAAGGCTTCGATACCGAAATCATCGCCATGATCGAAGTACGCCTCAAAGGCCTCCGATGTGTTACCGTCGGTGTGGACATCGTAGGCCTCGGAAACGTACTTATTCGTATCGTGGAGCGCTAACGCCGCGGCCAGGACTTTGAGGTCCTCTTCTAAGTCATCTAGATCGTGGCCGCTACGAACGGCTTGATAGGTGAAGGAATTAATACCGACCGAAATGGCGTTGATGATGTGAGCCGCGAGCGAGGTCGTCTCCTCGGGGTCAGTCTTCGCGTCGTACGCCCCCGTGTGTTCGATGATATTGCCAATGAGATTGAACTCATGGACGACGTATTCATGTGCCCGTTGCGCCGCTGCAGCCGGGGTGTCTGGCACACTCATGTGTTGAGTGTCACCTCCGTGTAGCCACAGCCACGAGCGACCGAACTGCCGACACCGGCGTACGTACTGAACTCGGCCAGCGCCGTCACCGCCGTCCGGACGGCCTCACTCGCGTCCTTGAACTTGTACGTACACTCGCCGGTGAACCCCTGCGCAAAGATCGGCCGGGTATCGGAGCCCTCCCCGACGCGATTCACAAGGATACTGTGTGTCTCGTAACTCCGCGCGTCGGGTTTCTCGATTAGGTTCGCCTCGAAATCCTCCCGTGTAAGTGCAAGCTCCAATGCTTCTTCTTGTTCTTCTGGGACAGTATCGGACCATTTCCGCAGGAGCGATCGGAAGGTACTCCCTCGATGGGGGAACATCGTCGTTATCTCGTCCGCTTCCTGAATGCAGGTGGGCGTCCGAAACTGGAATTCAAGTTCGAAATCTTCGGGGTTCGACGCGACCGTCGCGGCCGCTTCTTCGAGGAGTTCCTCGTGCGTTACGTTCTGACTCGCGAAATCGCGGACCTGCAACGACCCTTCGGCGAGCTCGATCGTATCGCCCTCGAAGACAAAGGCGTTCGCGAGCGCCTGGAACACCTCTTGATCACGGGGATCGGGAACCCCAAGCGAGAGCGTGTAGGTCTCGTCAGCGAGCACGCGCTTGTGATGGGCGCGATCGCTCCCGCCAAAGTGCCCAATGAGTCCGCTGTTCCGAATGCTTCCCAGCGGGGAGTTATGGATGTGCTCGCTCATGGATTCTGAGACGTCGTCGATCGCCCCCAGCAACGCACCATAGGTTTGATAGCCATCGGCGCTGGGAACCTCGAAGCTCGCTGTGGGCTCAAGCGAGAGCTCGATCGTACGCATCTCTCACCTCCGTGACAATGTTCATCTAGGGTATACCTAATAGCACCCCCACTTGTATTTTATTGACCAAATTACACCTCGCGAATAGAATGCAGGAGTTCGGGGAGGTGTGCAAAATAGTGGGACGGTACTGTTTTGGTGGTGACTTCCTCACTAGGTATGTGCAGACCTTCGTCTCGACGCTGGGATACTACAGTACACGCGTGATCCGGCCAGTGTTGAATGACGGGATCGACGCCGGCGATACGGTCGTGGTGTTGCGGCCGGCTGGAGATGATGATCGTGGCTCGCAGGCCGTACAGGACGTGCGCCAGACGCTGACTGAACTCGGGCCGGGAGTGGAGGTCGTCGTCGAAGAGATCACGTACGACGATTTCGAGCGGGCGGTGCTGGAGTGTGTTGATGTGCTCCAAGTTGCGAGTGGAACGGTCGTCGTGAATTTTGGCGGTGGGCCACGCGAGGTGTTTTTGCCCTTTGCGATCGCGACACTCTCGAATCTGGGGTATGTGGATCGGACATTGCAGTTTCGGGACGTTGACGAGACCGTCCAAGAGGTGCCATTGCCCGATATAACGAGTTCGGTGTCGGGCGCAGCGTTTGAGACCCTCCAAGTGATTTCGGAGTTAGGCGGTGAGACGGACGTACCCACAGTGACCGAAGTAAGCGAGAAATCCCGGAGTACTATTGCGAGGCACGTGGAGCAACTTGAGCAGGCTAAGTGTATCGAGACCGCCAAACACGGGAAAACGCGGGTGATTGCGTTGACGTTAGGCGGTGAGTTGCGGTTAGAGTGAGCTGGGGCTTCGTGGACCTTTATGAAAGGCGTGTACAGAGGGGGTCCATGAAGCGGAGGTCCGATCTGGCGGGTGGAAAGAAAGATACAGGTGCTATGCGTGTCTCAGACCCCCCTGTTGCAACGACGTAGAAACCCAGAACGGGATTGAAACTCGAAGGACCTTTCGGGGAAGTGGTCGGCAATCGCCGGTTGCAACGACGTAGAAACCCAGAACGGGATTGAAACCATACATTCAATAACCACGGGGGGATGATACTCGTTGCAACGACGTAGAAACCCAGAACGGGATTGAAACTTCTTCGCGAGGTCTTGGTCTCGGAGGAAGCTGTGTTGCAACGACGTAGAAACCCAGAACGGGATTGAAACCTGAGGTCCGCAGGAACGCGTTCGTCTTCAGTCGGCGGTTGCAACGACGTAGAAACCCAGAACGGGATTGAAACTAGTGTTCGTGTCCACAGCCGCTTCTGATACTGATTGTTGCAACGACGTAGAAACCCAGAACGGGATTGAAACGCGCGTTGGTCCCAGCGACTGCGAGCGTGTTCGGAGTTGCAACGACGTAGAAACCCAGAACGGGATTGAAACGGGCTCGACGAGCTGACCGAGCACGTCGTCCGCGACATGTTGCAACGACGTAGAAACCCAGAACGGGATTGAAACATGTGGATTCCTGTTTTACCGTTGTTTTCGGCCCAGTTGCAACGACGTAGAAACCCAGAACGGGATTGAAACCACCGTCCTAACGCTGTGGGGCGGTCGGAAAGCCGTGTTGCAACGACGTAGAAACCCAGAACGGGATTGAAACGGGTTGATCCAGGTCCCCGAGCGCACATTGCTCGGTTGCAACGACGTAGAAACCCAGAACGGGATTGAAACATTACGCGGCGCCGCGGACGATGGCTGAAGTCCTCGTTGCAACGACGTAGAAACCCAGAACGGGATTGAAACTCGAGGTCTATCTCGACGGCGACTCACTCGTCTTGACGGTTGCAACGACGTAGAAACCCAGAACGGGATTGAAACATGTTAAACGTGTTCCAATACCCGACGGGCTCAAACGGTTGCAACGACGTAGAAACCCAGAACGGGATTGAAACCTTTTCGACCCACAGTCACCGGCATTCGACAACGCGACGTTGCAACGACGTAGAAACCCAGAACGGGATTGAAACATGAGATAGCGCTCCGCGTGGCGGGGCTAAAAGTCGTTGCAACGACGTAGAAACCCAGAACGGGATTGAAACCGCTCCCTGAGTGCGGTAATGCAACCCTCTTCATAGGTTGCAACGACGTAGAAACCCAGAACGGGATTGAAACTGTTGATTCGGGGTGTGACCTGCATATCATTTCCGAGTTGCAACGACGTAGAAACCCAGAACGGGATTGAAACGGGCCGCACTCCTGGGCGGGGCCGCTGTTGCATCCCGTTGCAACGACGTAGAAACCCAGAACGGGATTGAAACTGGATGCGACCCATGCAGACCGCTTACAGCGCCACGTTGCAACGACGTAGAAACCCAGAACGGGATTGAAACGTCGCGCCTCGAAAGAGCGGGCGATGGGGCGGCAAGGTTGCAACGACGTAGAAACCCAGAACGGGATTGAAACGCGACGTGCAACCCGGGACCCGCGGCCTCGGCGGTGGTTGCAACGACGTAGAAACCCAGAACGGGATTGAAACTGCATGAACGTCTATTCTCGCACAGACTGGGCGTGTTGCAACGACGTAGAAACCCAGAACGGGATTGAAACCCGTTCATTGGTCCACACCCGTGCCCTCAGAACGGGTTGCAACGACGTAGAAACCCAGAACGGGATTGAAACGCGCGTTCTATACCGCCCATCTACCCATCCCCCTCGTTGCAACGACGTAGAAACCCAGAACGGGATTGAAACATGTCGACGACCATCGGGTCGACCCGGATCGGCGCGTTGCAACGACGTAGAAACCCAGAACGGGATTGAAACGTTGGAACACCGAGCCGCTGGGTTTCAGCCAGAGAGTTGCAACGACGTAGAAACCCAGAACGGGATTGAAACGGTATCGTCGTTACTCATCGGTATCACCTTCAACGTTGCAACGACGTAGAAACCCAGAACGGGATTGAAACATGTTCGCCACGGCGTCGCGTTGGATTTGGGACGTTGCAACGACGTAGAAACCCAGAACGGGATTGAAACGCGTTTCGCGCGCTCGTCACGGCTCTGCAAGCCGGGTTGCAACGACGTAGAAACCCAGAACGGGATTGAAACGGGAGAACGCCGACTGTTTCATCGTCGTCGGCCACGTTGCAACGACGTAGAAACCCAGAACGGGATTGAAACTAGTCCTACGTAACGGCTGTTTTCATCGTGAGAAATGTCGAACTAATAGGGTTTCAACAGAGCCGGGAGAGACTATCCACCGATTGAAACCGAGGGAACCACCGTCGCGCCGAGGCGCTCGGCGGGTCTTCGGTGCACAGCAGCCGCGGACGTGTCTACCAGAACGGCCGGGTGAACGCGTGGAGGATGCGGCGGCTCGTCGAGATGACGACGTAACCGATAGAAAGCGCGAAGCCACCGACGCACACGAGCCAGAGCCCGGTCGTGGTGAACAACGGATCGACAGCGAGGAACAACACCCCGACGTAGGCGGTGACCCACATCGAGAAGACGGCGATGGTCAGGAGCGGTACGTTGACGGGAGTGGCATATCGGACGGGCACGGTGCTGTGGTCGTGAGTGAGTCGAGGCTGGTCGGATCGGACTGGCCGGCGGCGCTCGACCACGCCGCGGACAAAGCAAGACGAAGCGAATGCCGTCGTGGGCGCTCGCCGCGCTGCTCGGCTCCCTCACCTCCCTTGAGGGCCAATACTCGCCGTCGGTGGCGACCCGTCCATCCGGGAGGTCGTCAAGACGCAGCGGTACCGGCCGAGCGAAGCGAGGCCGGGGCGGTGGCGGAAGCGATGGGCCTCGCCCCCCAAATGAGCGAGCGTCAAAAAACCCCGAGCGGGGATGACTCGCCCCCTACTGGGCCGGAGCCGGTTCGGGCGCGATGTCCTCGATAGCCGCTTCGACCGCCGCTTCGATGTCGGAGACGTCCGACTGGTAGACCGACTGGACGGCATCGGTGGCCTCAGAGTCGCCGCTGGCGAGCGCGCCAAGGCGCTTCTGAGTCGCGTCGATGGTCTCGGCCACCCACGAGTCGCGAGCATCGCGGTCGACGACCGTGATGGACTCGGGCTGGATAGACACCCGCACACCGTACTCTGTCTCGTAGTGGTGGAGCTTCCCGACCACAGCGACGTACGACGGCGTCTCGGCCGACCGGAGCATGTCAAGTGCCTCAGCCTGGTACTGCCCGGCGTAGAGGTTCACAGCCGCACCAGCAGCCATCACGCGTCCCTTCCAGAACTCGGCGTCACTCCCGACGTCGGCGGTCTCGATGAGCGTCCCGACGACGAACACGCGGTTGGCGGCTTCGCCACTCGGCAGGAGCGTGAAATTCGGCGCTCGGTCATCGCCCTCGTCTTCGGGACGAGTGAACGAGTGGGTCGCCTGGGTGAGCTCCTCGGCGAACAGGCGTTTGGCAGGCTGGCGCTGCGTGACCGCTGGGGCGATGGCCGGCTCACTCAGGCCGGGGTTGTCCGCCGAGTAGCCCGTCTCGACCGCTTCATCCACGAGGAAGTACTCACCGACGACCGGGCCGCGAACGTCGAAGGTCTTCCCGAAGAGCGAGGCACGGAGTCCCACTTCGACAACGCTCGGGTCGAGGACGTCAGCCGCCTGTTCCTTGGCCGTTTCGAGCGAGATGCCGCTGATAGCTTCGGTCATCTCGGCGTTGAACAGCGCACGGACAGCGCGCTCACCGTCGTCGAGGATGGCCTTGAGGCGAAGGTCGAACACGCCGTCGACCTCGCCGTGCTCGGAGCACCGGCCATTCTGGACGACGCGCGTGCAGTCCTCGTGGGGGCAACGCTTGATGAGGCCACTCCCCTCTTCGAGCTCGACGAGCGTCCCGGTGACGCGCGTCTTCCCATCGGTGGGCTCGACGGCCTCCGCGGCCTCGCTGACCTCGCTGGCCTTGTTGAGTGAGATGGAGTACTTACCCTCGTACTCGTTCGTGATCGCCGAGGCGATGTCGTAGGTGACGCCTTCTTCAAGCGTGGGTAGGCTCTCGGTGTTCTTCTGCCAGACGACGAACTTCATCTGCGCCGTCTCATCCCCAATAAGACCGACCTGTCGCATGGAGTCGTGCTTTGGCTCCCAGAGGTCGACGACCTGTGCGCGGACGTCCACCCATTCCTCCGAACCGAGGTCCGAGATGTCGTCGATCATGACACGCTCGAAGGCGTGCGACCCACTTGTGTTGCCACTGAAGCCGGCGAGCGCCGAGATATCCTCGGACAGCTCGCCATCATCGAGGCCGTACTCCGTCGTGAGGGTTCGAACCGTCGTCGTCGTTGCCTCCTCGAGGGGGACGCTGAACTCCTGCATGGCCGCGATTCGCTCTTGAACGGTCGGCGCCGGTACGTCTATACCCATCTCGCCGAACTTGCCGCTGATGTCTGCCGCACGCTGCTCCACGCTGAGGTTGGAGTTTGCACTCATAGTAGTCTCTCTGAGGGGATTCTCACGAGTCAGGACAGAACGAGGACGCGACGTACGGACTCGGGACTGAACTGCACAGAACCGAACCGTCAATCGCGCCCCGCCCCGCCCGCTCTCCCTCACCCCCCTTTGGGGGCCAATACATTCGGGAGACGCACGCAGGAGAACCGCCATCGGCGGAGCGTAGTCACGACACGGCCCCAAACGCCATTCAGAGGGGGTCGTGTCCCGGGACAGCTCGCACGCTCGCACCGAATCACTCGTGAGTTAGAATGTCGAGAAGACGGACGAAGTCGTCATCGCGCCCTCTCTCGCTTCCCTCACCCCCTTTGGGAGGCCAATACCCACGTCGGAAGCGAGGAAAGTAGAAACCGGGCTGTTCGGGGGGTCGTTTTGGAATCCTTTCAGGAACTAGAACAGAGAGAGTGATAGAAGCCTTCCTAAGAGAGTTTGTTTCGACGGCTCTGTTTGGAAAGCGCCCGTTAGGTAGGGCTGCAAATTCATCGGGAGAGGGACTTTGTCATTTCCACGACGGTCCCTTCAGTATCCTCTGCAAATTCGTGAGTGTGTTCCGTAATACGCTGGTATCCTTGCGCCTCATAGAACGGTACTGCGTTGAGTGAGGCCCACAATCCCAATGATATAACTCCGTTTCGGCGGGCCTCTGCTTCCAGCTCAGCGTAGATACGTGTCCCAACACCCTGTCGAGCAACCGACGGGTGGATATAAACAGCGGTGATTTCACCGTCAACCGTTGTCCCAAAGTAATCGTCGGCATCGGGTTTCATCCAGCCGAACCCAGTAATTTGGCCGTTCTGCTCGGCGACAACAAAGAATGTGTCCGTAGACTCGATAGGATACTCATCGGGGTGACGGTCGTGCGCCCACGCTCTGACCTGTTCATCGTCATAGGCCTTCCACGCCAGTCCCTCAATTGAAGCGAGATGCACGTCTCTAATTCGGGAAGCATCCTCGGGGGTTGCTTCACGTACCATAATCCCCATACTGGATATAAGACAACGTGTGCTGATAACTCTCTCCTCTTTAGCTATCGGTCACTCGCTTTGCGAAGGTATCGACCCCCAGAAAGGCGGTGTTTAGATTAGCTGATTCCATGCGAAGGCGAACGCTTGTGACCAGATTTCACAGTCTCGGATTCGGCGTGACTGAAACAGTTTGGGAACTGGTCGCTTCGGCGTTTTACGTCTCGAAAGGCACATTCGACGATGTTCCGATTCCCGTGGCATTCATACTAGAATCCTGTTTGACAGTCAGGTTTTATTTCTACAGGGTGAGTAGTCCACCCTCATGAGCGACGACGTGGTCATCGGTTTAGACGGGGGCGGAACTCGGACCCGCGCCGTCGTTGCCGATCTCGGCGGGCATGTGCTTGGAAGCGCCGAACGGGGTGGGGCAAGCATCGAATTCAACGACGCTGACACCGCCCAAGAGAATCTCCGCGGTGCGGTGCGGGCCGCGCTCACTGACGCCGGACACTCGGTTCACGATGTGGCGGCGTTCACGGCTGGTATCGGTGGTATCGGAGCTCCCGGGGCCACCGAAGAGGCCGAACAGGCACTGGATATTGACGGCCTACAGTGTCAGCCCCGTGTTGTCAGCGATGCGACCGTGGCCCACATCGGCGCGTTCTGCGGGAACCCGGGAATTATCGCAATTGCGGGGACCGGGTCACTAATCTTTGGGGTCACAGCCGAAGGCGAGCAGATTCAAAACTACGATTGTGTGCATTACGCCCGTGCTGGTGCACACGATATCGGGGAACGGGCCGTTCATCGGATACTCGCGGGGGACAGGCCGGACCGGGAATTAAGCGACCGCCTCCTAGAATCTTGGGAGTGCGGGTCCGTGGCCGACCTTCGAGAAGCGGTTCGCAATGAGGACCGCTTTACCAATGCATCATCCGAGAACCCGTTTGACCGCGTCGCTCCGTTAATTACGGCTGCCGCAGCCGACGGGGATACGTTCGCGGCCGACATTTGTGAGGCCGCGGTCGAAGAGGTCGTCACTGGGGTACGTATCGTTGGGGGGTACCTCGACACTCCGACCGATGTTGCTCCTGCTGGGAGTGTTCTCAGCAGTGAGTATATGAGCGCAGAGCTTCGGCGACAAGTCGAAACCATCTCTGGCTATCAGTACGTTGACCCAGTGATGAAACCGGTCGCAGGTGCTGCTTTCGATGCACTTAGCCGAGTGAACGAAACTGACGACGTGGTAACCGAACGACTAACCGACTACCCACTAGGACACAGTTGAGGAATTAGGCGTGCGGAGATACGTGCCGACAGATGGATTCAAGTCCAATATTTCCTAAAAATTCGACTCCGCTACCCCCCCACTTAGGTAGTGTTCAGATTAGTTGATCCCATGCGAAGGCGAACACTTGCAGCCAATGTTCAACAGTCTCGGCTTCAGCGTGACTGAAACAGTTTGAGAACTGGTTGGTTTGTCGTTCTACTTTTCGAAAGACACGTTCGACGCTGTTCCGATTCCCGCGGCGTTCATACTGGAATCGGAGGCCGTGTCGGTCAAGCGCCGCCTGCAACCAGGGCGCAGAATCGACGAGAAAGAGCGCGCCATCGACAAGATGTTTCTCGCGGAGTTTGGCAAGGAACATCTCGGTAATCGCTTGATTTCTCGTCGGAGAGGGCTTGACGTGTAGCAGGCGGTTCGTATCTAATATCATATCGTCGAAGTGGCCCTTTGATATCAACCTCGGTTTGAATGCTTGCCACCGGAAAAAGAACCACCCAGAATGTTCGTGGTTTTAAATGTGTGAAATATAAACAGACAGCCAGAACTAATGAAAGACAAATTGTCTCGACGGGATTTCTTCATCGGCCTAACTGGAATTGTCGGTGGTGGATTCGGTGGATATGTTGTCCACGGTCAGATTGACTCACAGAATCTCGTCAGTCAATGCTGGATTTAGTTGATCTAAACAATCAAGACGAGTCTCCACACGAGGTTGAGGTCGTAGTCAGAATTGGGAATGAGATATTGCAATGGGATAGCTACCAAATTGATGCAGATACAGGCAATGCAAACCGGGCTATAGAATTTGACGCGCCAGTGGATCCGGAGGATTTCAGTGTTGCAGCGCGCCTAAATGACGGGAATACCGCTTGGACCGACGATTCCGGCGCTGAATTTTTGCACGGTGTCTCTGAAGGAGAACCAGGGTGTTTCTGGATTGAGATTCGAATCACCGAAGACGCTGAACTACGGATGATACGTTACAAGGAGCAACTATCGAAGTGCTGAAGCGACATATAGAACGTAAACGATAGTCCACTCTCCTGTAGTTACGGCGTGCCATATTGGCTTAGCCATGGATATACCTATGACAACGATCGTTACCGCGGCCGGTCTCAATGCGATTTGGGTGGTGGGATCCGTAGAGCGAGAAACGGATTTCGTGAAGGCGAATCGCTAGAAGCCTTCCTCGCGATAGCAGTCCGAAGAGAAAGCATTGACGACTGAACTACGGTCCCGGACTCTCGGCGCGCCAGTCTTTCCCGCGATAACAGTCCGAAGAGGACGTAATGACGAGCGAACTACTGTCCCAGACGCCCGGCGAGCCGATCATGATTTCGGCGAGTATGCATCCCTTCTGACCCGAAAACGATGCCCACTCCCACCTTCCAGGAGCCCATTCCTGCAGTCGCGTCCGGACCTCGTAGTCCGCAATGTCCTCTGGAATATCATCTAGCGTCTCACCCGCCGAACGGCTCTCGCCCTCGTTCGCTCCCTCAAGGCTGATGTTCCGCCAGTACACGGGCTCACCGTCCGCCAGAATCTGGACACCGATATCGTGTGGTTCTGTGTGCCAATTCGTGACGAGAAAAGGATCAAACTGAACGTTCCCTTCCGGCGGACCGTCCGATTGCAAATACGAACACCCAGAAAGTGTACCTAGCACGGCGGCAGCGCCCGTCTTCAGGACGCGGCGCCGCGTCCTGTCCTCGGAGACCATAGTATTCTTGAAATTTTGAAACTTAAATAACCAACCGTCTTGACGTTCCAAGGTTTTGGCACGGTGTTCTCTTAACCAACACTAGCGGAGCGGGCTCGTTTTGTTGGTTAAGACTGGAACTGACAGCGAACGCCGTAACGGATAGTCGTAGGCAACGATCTACCGGGGCAGTCCGACGACCGCGGTCGCGTACGCGGCGCTTCGGATCAGATATACGAGTGGGATGATCCTTCGGTGGGGTGGTAGTCCTAGTGGACTCGGCTCCCTCGGCGTGAGCGCGCCACTCACAGTGCTAGCTGGCCTTGCCCTGCCCGTCGGCGATCTGCTCGGCTCGCTCGGTATTGAGTACTACGACACGCAGCCAGTCGTTCTGTTTGTCGGTCTCCTTCTGGTCTGTTGTGGGATGAACGGAGTCGCCTGGGAAATCAGGCCACACGTTCGGTGAGCACCCGACTAAGCGGCTGTTTCAGCAGCAGTGTCGAACTAATTGGATGGAGTCCGTCGATGTTCGTCTGGATTGATCGTAGTACGACACATAATGTACCTTAGCCAATCTCACTGAGATTCGCCAGACGGTACAGGCGAATAGCTCGAAATTCAATTTTATGAGAATTCCTTCGGGATATTTAAGTATACGTCTAAAGAAATCACATATTACTGCGTATGGGTCTATTCCTAGGGGCCCGAAGACAGAGCCTCAATAGGGGTGGAGTTCAATCACCAGCTAGATTCTCTCATTCACGATGAGTAGAGCAAGGATGAAGAGGCCACCGGCAACGAAGGCAAGGGCAGTGATGAGAGGGTCGGCAGTTGCACTTCCGACATCGCTTGGTGCGCTCATGTTCACACCGCCAGTCTGTGGCGGTCCGTCGCTGCCACTGACGGCAAGCGCGATAGCGATAGCCCCAATCGTAAGAGCTGACAATGGACCCACGAGTTGCTCAAGCAGGCGGCGGAGCGAAGACTCGGGTTCATCGCCTGCGAACAGCACTAACGAGTCGTCCGCAGGTGCATAGACCGTCATCTCTGAACCACTCTCCGAATACCACGTGTCTACCTCCTCGATGAGATCCGCCGCTGTGAGTTTCGTCAGATGATACTGCACGTTTTGGACTGTTGTATCAGTCGCATCGGCAAGTTCCGAAGCCGGACGGGGTTCATTGTGGAGTTCGAGCAGGACCATCCGGGCGGTTTCCGAACCTAGGGCGTCGAACACCTCGTCGGCGTCGGCTTCATCTAACTCGATCAGTTTCGGCTCCCGATCTTCTAGCTCGGGTTCCGACCGGGACGGAAAGAAACGCGTCACCAATCAATCACCCTCTCGTACACGGTAGTAGGCGAATTGCGGCCCACTCTTCATGAACCTATCTCCCACGTAAAGAGCCATTTTAGCTCACCGCGGATTTAGGGAATCCGTCCCCGTCGGTGTGGATATGTCCGCTCACACACGCCGGCTGGCAGTCATCGCTGTGCTGGCGCTCGTAGTCCTCTCAGGGTGCCTGAGTTCAGTCACAGGGTCTGGAGACGAGGCTATGAGCCCACAGACAGTTGAGACGCCATCAGAATGCCAGAGCGGCGAGACCACGCCGTACTTTGATTACCCATCGGATCTGCCTTCACAAGCGAGTGGATTCGAACTCAGTGCAAGCAAGGATAGCGTTAACGCTGCTGAATCAATCGAGTTCGAACTGACGAATATTGCCAACGAGCGGAAAACGACCGGGACCCGTCATCGCTATGCGCTACAGCGTCATGTCGCCGATAGATGGGAGACGGTAACGCGCTTCCGTGAGGGACGGAGCGGATTCAATGCCACCGCGATCCCCCACGAACCGGGCACCGGCTTCACCTGGTCATTCCGTATGAGCGCCTCTGGGTTCTCCAAAGGAAAATTCGCCGTCTGCGAACAATTGCCCGCCGGCGAGTATCGGTTTATTTACGAGGGGCCATCCGCACTAGCGGTCGAATTCACATTGGATAACCGTAGCGGGTAGCTACCCTCAGAGGATAACCGTTCGTTTGCCCTCCTAACGAACCGAACGTCAGTGCGGGGCCCGATGGGCCGACCCTGTTAGGTTTGCCCAGCTACCTAACAGCTGTTTCCGAGTCCAATAGTGGTGAAACTATTCATCCCCTCGGGAATCTATTTCTTCCGGGAATCCATACCTCTCGGAAACGACGCACTCTCTTACGTTACCCGGAGGATTGAGATAGTTGTTCGGTAGGCACGGAATGTAGCCATCGGGACGCCCAGAAAGTACATACCAAGTGACAATACATCAATGTTCATGTCACCGCCCTCCCGTCGAGCGGTCCTTCGCTGGGGTGCGGCCCTCGGAACTGCTGGACTCTCCGGTTGTTCGAGTGTCTTCGGCGAAGACAACCCGCTTCGGAGTGATGGCCCTGACTATAGCTATGACTGTGAAACTGGTCGGACTCGCTACGAGGGCGACGCCGCGGTTCCGTCCGAGGCAACGTGGCCGATGCTCCAGTACGATGCCGGCCACACGAGTTACAATCCCGATGCGACCATCCCCGAGGAGGTAGACCTGCGCTGGCGCTATACCGCGTGTACGGAGGTCGATGGCATCGTTACGGTTGCGAACCAGCACGTCTATCCCGGTCAACTCATGGTCGATGCGCAGACGGGGGCTCCGACCACCGGCCAGTGGACGGGGTATCAGAAGCCGGCCATCGGCAACGAGACGCTGTGCGTCGGGGGCCACGACTTGCACGCCTACGATACCGCGGATATGAGCCACCAGTGGACGTTCAAGCCGACCGGCAAATTCGGAGGTGTCTCGGCACCAGTCGTCTACGATGGGCTTGTCTATATCGCCGGCAATCTCGACGACCCGACGCTCTACGCGGTTGATGTGACTGACGGGAGCGAGCGCTGGCAGTTCACACCGTCCAACGAGTACAATTCTCCCCCTGCCATCGCCGACGGCTACGTATACGTGGTTGACGAAGGCGGTGTTCTCTACAAACTCGCCGCAACAACAGGTGAGGAACGCTGGCGACGCGACACGGAAGTAGACACTCTGAGTGGCGTTCTAACTGTCGCCGACGAGACAGTGTATCTCCCGGGCGATGATGGGACTGTTGTGGCGCTCGATACGGCCGACGGCCAAAAACGCTGGCGCTGGCACACGGATAATTCGCGTTGTTTCGTCGCTGTGGCCGACGATACGGTGTTCGTAACGGGTAACAAAGGCTGTGTGGCCCTCAGGGAGGAAGATGGGACGAAACGCTGGGAAACGACATCCGTGACCGGAGCGGCCTGTAGCGTCGCCGCGAACGCGCTGGTGGTTGGGGGAGACGAGAAACTCCATGCGCTTTCGCGGGACGATGGGACGGGGCTGTGGTCGTTTAAGACGCGGTCCGTCTTGTTTTATGATTACACGGCGAGTGGCATCTCAACTGCGCCAGCGCTCGTTGACGACGTTGTCCTCGCGGCGACCCAAGCGAGTGACCTCTATGCCCTCGGACCCACCTGAGCGACCGATTCCGAGACTCGATGAACCTGTCGTTAGGTAATCTCTATGGGAAAAAGAAGTGAACCGGTTCTTCGTTCTACTTCTCTGGTCCACTCGCATCTTCCGAGAGAGAGATAGCTCTTGGAAGTCAACTCCTCGAAATCAGTCCGATTGAAATGATTGAGACGTCCACCGGCATTCCAGCGCGGGGGTCTGTCCGTCGCGGCGTGGCCAGATCGCTCGCTGAGCGCCTTCCGCGTTGAGCTTGGCGAACACTTCGGATTCAGGAGCAGTTGTTTTGGAGAAGATCCACCTCTCCGGAGGGGTCAATTCCGATGGTGAGAACCTGTTCATCACAACTGTTCTCCCAGATGTAAGTCGGATGCTCGACTGGCTCTCGGCTCTGGAAGCTACTAACCCGAACATCAACCGTGTACGAGCCTTGTGGGACGACATCTTCACGGATCCTGAAGACAGCGTTCGTCGGTTCGACCTCGATTTGCTTGTTGTACACCGTTTCCGGACTGGACAAGAGCGTGTCTCGGGTTGACACCTCGATATCAAGCTGGAGCGTCTCATCTGTACGATTCGCGATTTGAATATCGGCATTCGACGAGTGTGAGGGAGCACTACAGCCTGCCCCGAGTACAGAAATCAATCCAATATGGAGGAACCTACGACGGTCCATCGTGTTATTTCAGTGCAAAATTTAAGACAACCAATGACTCGCGGTTGTTCTATAGAGACGGACTCTGGAGTTCGGATTCTGGCGGAGCACTCTATACGATTGTGTCGCTGGTAGGACACGACGCGGAGACATTGAAGAGGTAATCGTGTTCCAAAGAGTCTCCATAGGAACACCGCGCGCTGGAATGGGTCGCGCTTGTCGGTATATCCCGATGACAACCTAGTGCCATCTCCTGAATGTGCAGATATCTAGGAACGCGCGATGTTCTACATCATAAAAGAAATTCGAGTGCTTTCTCAAACTGGCGAGTTGTAGGTCACGCCGTAGACGTAGATAGTGGGTTCATCCTGTGACGCGGTGTCCGCGTTGTACTCAACATCAGCACTAGTAATCTCTTTCAGTCCGATAACGAGATCGCCAATATCGGCATCAGTATCGGGATATTCGTCGACAAAGTGCTCGGCATAGTATTCGAGTGGATTTGACCAGCGCTCGTCCGACGACCAATCCAACCGACTCTCGGTGAACTCCTGAACATCTGAATGCAAGACCATCAGGTTGCCATTCATACAGAAGAGGTTAGAATCTATCGTCCGCTCAAAGAGCGATAACTATCCCGACGTGAACGGCGACCTCGTCAACTTCTTCGAGGTCCCCCGTGAGAAGACGAGTTCGTCGAGCGGCTGGACCGCGTGCCATACGCGCGAGAAGTCCACGACGAGCCTTCTGCAATGGTCTCAGAGATCCCCCCGATGGTGCGTTTAGTCGAAGAAGCGGGAGAACATCCCCCGCTGTTTCCGGCGTTCGCGTTCGTCAGCCTGAATTTGCTCGTTCGCTTCTTCGTACTCGCGGAGGACGGCGTCGAGGCCGGTGAGGGTCTCTTTCGCCGTCATAGTATCTTCGCGGCGAACCATCGGACGGAGAATCTGTTTGAGCCGTTTCACAGGATTGTCGGGGAGGTCGGCATCCCCTTTCGAGAGAAGACCGGCCTGCCTGAGCTGGCTGCGGTAGCGTTCGCGCTCTCCCATTAGCTCGTCCATCGCCTTGAGGTAGGTCTCAGCGGTGAACTTGTAGCGGTCACGCTCCGCTTCAACTTCCTGGAGTCCCCGAAGCCGCTCCTCGAGGCGGTTCTGATACCGAGCGAGAACGCGGTTGTCTTCGCGAGCGACCTTCATCGCTTGCGCGGTGGGCGTACGGCCCTCGATAGGGCCAACGGTCCAATCGGTGGGGTGCTTCTTGGCATCGTCGAGCGTGGGGTCGGTCCGCGACCATTCAGGCCCAGCCTCCGCGACAGACTCGGCCATCATCCGCCGGGTACTGTCGTCGAGGCCGGGGTCGGTGTCCGTCCCACCAGGGGCGGCGGGCTCGACGCCCTGGGGGTTCACATCTTCACCGGGAGTGGCGTCAGCCGCGTCACCCGAATCGTCCACATCTACCCGTTCGCTCGCATCCCCACTCTTGTTGTCCTCGTCGTCGAGGTTGAGGAGAACATCAGGGCCACGCTCAGCGGGGGGTGTGCCGTCACCCGTGTGCAGCGGGCCTGTTTCGCTCGGTGCGCCCTCGGTCGGTGAAGACGCCCCATCACTCGCGGAAGATGCCCCAACCGACCCAGCGGCGTCCTGTGGCTGCTGGGAGGATGCTGATGATGACGCGTCGTCGGTGGGTGCTCTACTGTTGCTGGAACTGGTGGCCGTCGACGGTGGCCCGTCGGCTTGCGAGAATGTTTCGCCTTCCTCGCTCGGGAGTTCGTAGTGGTCATTCACACGGAGGAGTGCACGGGCAAGGGCGACGGCGCCGTACGTCGCGCCACTCGCGTAGTGGGGATCATCCCACTTGGGGCGCATCAACCCGGAGTTCCGAAAGAGCGCGTCCATTCGTTCGGGGTCTCTCCCGGTCCAGAACGCGAGGGTGTGAACGAGCGCCATATCGGCCTCTGATTGACTGGGATAGTCGGCGTCGTGAGAGCCCCACATCGAGGAGTCGCCCTCGTAGAGTCGGTGTTTGCGCTCGCCGCCCCGAGAGTCGTACATCCGGGTCAGAAGCTCGCTATCTGATAGTTCGACACCGGGGCCCGCGAGGTCGTCGAACGTACTGGGGCACACGGGTGGGAGGTACTTCGTCTGAACCCGCTCAAGCGCTTCCCGAATGGCCGGGTCGCGAATGTTCCTGAAGGCATCTCCGTAGCGCTCGACGAGTACACCCTCACTCTGCCGGCCTGCGGCTTCGGTTGAACGCCGACCACCTCGATTCCCTCCACGCTCTGATGTATCGGTCGTGGTGGTCTCCGCGAGACTCAACTGCCCGTCCGAGGTGGTCTCACCACGGATGTACGTGCGGTGGACGGCGTCTAAATCGTCCTGACAGGTCCGAATCTCGGCGGGCGTCCCGTCAAGGTGCGCGCCGGTCACCGTGAAGTAACGGTCAGAGTCATACATCTCAACGCGACCGCGGCGGTTGCCGCCGGCGGTGAGCTCGCCTCCGACGAGGATATGCACGCCCGTACCGGAGGGGGAAACCTCCGTGTATGAGTCAAGCTGGTCGATGATATCTTCGGCCCAATCCTCAAGATCTCCGCTATCAGGGTCACGACATTTATCGAGGTCGACGCCGGTGATAGAGACGTCGTCGGTGAAGACAAATCCGAGGCCATCGCCGGTCACTCGGGAGTCGTTGAAGCTGTCCCAGGCAGTGTCGAAGTCGCGACGATGGCTGGGGTTGGTAACGTCGCAGTTGATGTCACCGCTCGTCCGATATGGTTTCGTCGGGATTTTGGTAGATTTGCCGTCGCGCTCTCCTTCGCGCCAGAGAATCCAGTTCTCGATGGTGCGGATTATGTCGGGGATTGCGTCGTTTGTTACGTCTATGGTGGTCATGATTGCATCGTGAGGGATAGCGGGGGCGTCGCCACTCGACGACGGGCGAAAGAAACCCGAGTGCTCAATCTCGACCCGGATGGGGGTAAAACCGATACCCTGCGCGCGAGTTGCGCAACGTCGGTGACCTCCTCCCACCCAATACTATGATATGTAGCATCGGAAGGGTCGAATAGAGGACTGATATTGCTCGATAGACCCTCTAAAGCGTTTTTCATACGTGCGCAAAAGCCCGACGGTAGGAAGGTCACCTGGAACCCTGATTCGGGCGATAGAGGCCTCGTACTCTCTGTGCGCGGTGTGCGCGAAATCCGCGCAGGGTTGCGCATCCTCGAAAGGACCTCGGAATCCACCGTTCCGAACGAAGCCACAGAATCGTCTTTTAGCGCCTCTAATCCACTTTGAGAGCGTGGGCAAAAGCCCGACGGGGTGCAGCCTCTGACCGACCCCGATTTTGAGGGTAGAAGCCACCTCCTGTCCGTGCGCGGCGTGCGCGTACTTTTCGCAAACCCCTGGGGATGGCTATTCGAGTGCATCGAGTAGATTGGCCGCGCTGACGAACTCCCATTCTCCATCTTCACCCCAGATCGACTCGGTCAGTTCCCCGTGAGACCGACCCCGTCGCTTGGCGGGGAGTTCGTCAATCAAGCCGGCGTTCGAAAGTGCCCTAGTGATATTCCATGCTTCTGATAGATTGGGGACGACCCAGATTTTCTTCTCGACGTCGAAGCGGTTGAAATCCTCGTAGTGCTTGACGATATGTTCGTGGCGGACGTTCCAGATTGCCTCCCCGATCACAGCTGGCTTCTCGTCTCTGAACGCGACGACATCGGGCTTCACGTCGGTCCCGAATATCGGGGTATATCTCTTGACGAAATATTGATTTTTCTCATCGTTCGCGAGCGTGCGAGCGAGTACCTCAACCATCACCTTATGGTAGGTCTTTTCGTTCACGTCGCCCTGGTCTTCACCGAATGCGACACGTGCACCACACGCACGCTGGCCGTCTTCGGTGACGGTGTAGTAGACGCGGAGTTTCTCGGTCATCTTCTCGAGGTGGCCGAGATCAATGAGGCGTTCAACGTCTACATCAGGGAAGCGACGGTTTATCCGCTCCATCGTTTCGAGGATGTCGAACTTGGGATGGCGACCGTTGACCGTCGTCACGATGGCTGCGAGGAATTGCCGCTCCTGAACTGTCAGATTCTCGCCTCTGCCAGAACCAACGCCACCGACTCGGTCATCTCTCCGTTCGTCACCCCCGGTGTTCGGGGTACTGGCGGTGGCCGAGCCTGCTCCATCTGTGAGAGTTGATTCCCCTGCTTCCCCAGCGTGTGCACCGGCGGTATCATCCCCGTCCGTGACGGTTGGGTCGGTCTCATTGTAGAGGGGGTTATTGACTCCATCTTCCGGATTGTTAACCGAATCTGGATCGCCACTTTCAACCGCCGTTTCTGCCTCTGAGTCGTCGTTATCTGCGGATTCAGGTCGCCGTGAACCAAAGTCGTCCGAGAGGTCGTCCGCGGGCGGGGTGAACCGACCCGAATTACCGGGCGTATTGTCCCCGTTTGAGCGGGGGAACTCACTCGGTTTTGTCCCGACTTGAGTTGCTGTATTCTGCTTGTTCTGCCACTCACCATCTCCATCTTCGGTCTCGCCCTCGGAGTCGGTGGCCATGCCCGGGTCAGCAGCGCCGTCCTCGCCGCTTTTCTCGGTGGATACTGAGAGCTGTTCTGGGGATGCGTTCGTGTTGCTTCCGGGCTGGAGACAGTAGTCGTCGCGGGTTTGGCGTGTCTTCTTCGCGTTGATCTCGCTGAATGACTGGCCATACGGGGAAACCGAATCGGCGCGTACGGGAGCATCAGAATTGCTGTGTCCAGCGGGAATGCCGACCGGAAGGAGTGTGACGAGTTCGGGGATGTCGGTCATGAAGCCCGTGTCGGGGAGTTGGGCGACCCACTCCCCGCGTGGGAGCGACGTGATCCGGTCGATGAGTTCCTCGTCTTCGATTCCCTCGTGGAACAGCGTCATCACGAGTTCGTCGTCGACGGCGAGTTTCCCGATGAGTTTCGTGTTGATGTTCCGCAAAATCTCTTTGTAGGAGGAGACGTCGAGCGCATCGGCTTTCACCTGCTCGGCGAAGTGCACGATTACCTCAAGTGCGAGACCGAACTCACGACCGTCGGGAATCATGTCGTCACGGACGAGTTCGGATTGTAGCAGTGGCGCGGCCTCGTCGATGATGAGGTTGATGACGTAGCCATCGCTGACAGAAGGCGTCTTTCCGAGACGGTGGCGGAGGCGAGCGCCCGACCAGATATAATCGAGCAACATGAACGTGAAGAGGTTACTCGAGGCGGGTCGGAGGTCGCCGGTGTCGATGAGGACGACGCGCTTGCTCGCGAGGATGTCCTGAATATCGAACATCGGCGACTGGTGGGCGTAGTGGTCGTTCTCCTCGTCCCACTCGGGGACGAAGTTGAGGATCCGCCAGATGAACGACCGCTCGGCGAGTTTGGTGATCCGGTTCATCACCGCGTCGATAGAGGTCATGAACCGCTGGCGGTCGGCGTCGACGTGGCGCTGAAGAGTCCGAGCGAGCGTATCGTCGCTCACGTCCGGGAGCTTTCCCTCGACCCGGATTCGCTCATCCTGACTGCCGAGTTTCTGCATATCCATCGCGGCCATAAGGAGGTCCCTGATGGGCCAGGCGTCCTTGCCGTGGACGGGGTCGAACATCGCCTTGATGAGGCTGTTGAGAATCTCTTGGGCGACGAACGCCTGGTCAGCCATTTCGCGGCCGAGGACGTACACGAGCAGTTCGTTGTAGCGGTCGATTTTCTCCTGGATCGCGACCGTCCGACTGACGCCAGCGGCGAGCTGCGGTCGAATATCGAAGTAGGGGAACGCGAGAACCTCATCGTTCGGCCCCGGGACGGGGATGTGGATGACATCGTCGAGGTTCCCGAATTTCTCGAAGTGAGCGCGCTTGTAATCCGCGGCCATCGACCCGCCCTTCTTGTCGAAGACGAAGATGGGGCCGTCGAACGATTCGTAGGCACTGAGAGCATCGTTGGTCATTGCCGTCGTCTTCCCGCCACCCGTGGTGGCGGCTCGCAGTACGTGATGGGTGAGCTGCTCGGCCGAGAGATTAATCGGTATGTCGGGCCGGTTGTCGACGGCAGTCTCGGCGTAGCCGATGTGCATCCCGTGATTGTACTGCGAGAGGAGGTCCTCGTCGGTCGCGGTGAGCGGCGAGCGAGCATCGGGTGACCCACCAGAGGAACCACGACTCGCACGGGGGAGTGCGTCCGTGTGCGGCACGACGACGAAGTTCGCGAGTTCGTCGGGAGAGGCACAGAGGATGGGGTCACCTTTGCTGAAGCGCCCGGAGAGCCCGCTTGAGGACGCAAGGCGGGCGTGACAGAGCGCCGCGAATTCGGTATCGCTGATACCCAAGAGCTCACCCTCGATACCGTAGTACGGCCCTGAAAGTGAGGTGAAGGCGTTCGAAATACTCTGGATGGTCTGTTCGTTGCACGCGGCGCGGAGCGTGAGGTCGAACGTCGTCGTGGGTTGTTTGTGGTCGATCTGCGCCATCCGCGAGCCGGTGATTTTGTTGGTATCGCCTGCGGTGACCGTCCCCCCGACCTGTTCGGAGATATCACCCCGGTGGATGTTCCGGCGCTCCTGTTCTGACGTGCCGAACATCTGGCGGGCGAATTCGTTTTTGAAGGCGCTGAACGTCCCGTGGTTCCCCATTTTGAGGTTCCGCTTGTGGACTTCGGCTTCGCTCGTCCAGTCGTCGCGGGGCTTGAACACGGCCTGGAACATGAACGGGTCAGTGGAGTGCACAGCCTGCTCGAGGAGAACGCTGAGCGGCGACCGATACTGGTCGTCGTTGTCCGTCGCGATGTCGCTGAATGGCCGCAGGAGCGTCATCCAATCGTTCTTCTTCGAGGAGATGCCTTTCCAGCGAACCAGCGAGGGGCGTTTGTCCTCAGTGACTTCCTCGGGACGCAGGGGGACGCCTTTCTTGATGAGCTGCTGATCGGCTTCTTCGGGGGATGGACCATCACCGTGTCCGATATCGTGGTCCGCGAACAGGGTTGGGTCCTCGAATCCGCTGAGGCGTTCGAGGTCGCCAATATCTTCGAGCGAGGCGATGCGTCGCCCTCCTACCTGTGCGTTGCCGCTATCGCTGGCGAAGGCAGCGACGGGATTGAACGGGACAATCTCGAACTCGAAGGACTCGGGGTACATCGCGGCGACGTTGGCTGCGAGCGTCTTGAACGCGGTTGCGTCGTACGGCGTCACCGAGACGTAGAAGTCGAAGCGTTTGGTGTCTCGCGGTTTGTGAACGACGAATTCGAAGGTTTTCTTGGTGTCTTTCAGTCCGAGGCGGCCGACGAGGTTGAACCGCCCAGTGTCGGTGACGCCGGCGCGGTAGAGACCGAAGAGCCCAGCGATGATGTTACCGGGCGTAACCTGCTCGCGGGCGGGTGAAATATGGATGTAGGGGCGGGCTTCGATGGGGTCACCGAGTTTCTTTCCCGGTCCAGATCCAGCCTCAAACTCCTCGTGTGCGGCGAGACGATCGTTCTGCCCACCATCGGTGTCACTGCGATCCGTGGGCGCGGGCGTCTCTACGCGAGCAATGTTAGATGGCTCTGGCCGAGTCTCTGCCGGGACTCCATCGTCGCCACTCTGTGCCTGAATCTCGCGGGCGTCGATATCCGACTCCGTGCCCGCAGACGATGGTGCGTCGATGGCGTCGGCTATTCTGGACCGACCCTGAGCCCGTGACGTCAAGTTCGGTTTGTTCGCCCCGATGTTCGAGATGTCGATGCCTTTCTGCTCGAAGACACCCTCGATTGGTTGGGAGCTCTCTGAGGCGTCACTCCCGTCTTCGCGGTCTGTCTTTTCCCGATCCGAGGGTGCTGTGGTCATCGCACCACCGCCACGAGGTGGTGCATAGTTCCCCCGTGCGAGGATACAATGCTCGTGCGCGTCCCCGCGGGGAAGGTGGTTCGATATCTGTGGGTGTGTATGGTCATTATCGTGGTTCGTGTGGGAGCGCCTCGTCTCCTCGACGCCGGTGTTGCAGGTCGCTCGGAGGCTGTCACTCCCGAGCTGTGAAACAAGCCCACCCAGAACGGACCTGGGTAGTGAGTCGGGCCCGGGTAGACGGTGATAGTTCGAATTTCGGATCTGCCGGTGGCAGATTACGGGGTGGCGATCCACTCGAGGACGCTCACGAAGATCGTGACGCCGAAGTAGAAGACAGTCATGCTGACTCCGCCGATCATGAGCCACATCCCGTTCTCTGCGCGGTCGGAGTTCTTTCGAGCGGTGAACCAGACCACAGCGCCCAGCGCAAGGCCGACAAGACCGGCGTACTTCAGGACGAGTAGGACGGTGTCGTAGAGGTTGGACATGATACCCTCGAACTCAGCGGGCTGCGCTGCAACTGGCTGAACGAAGAACGTCAGGGCGATCAGACCCACGAGGAGAGTCACTCGGTGCTTCTTGAGGTGTTTCTGTACAGGGAGGGTGTTCATGTGATTTCGCGAATCTGGGTACGGTAGGAGTGTAAATAAAGAAGCGTTAGCTACATTGAATGTAGAAATGTGGTGACTGTGGAGATGTGGGGGATGTAATAGTGGAGAACTATCACCAGAGCCCCATATTAGAGCGTCTCGCGGCTATTCAACCAGAGAATCGGAATTGGAAGGGTCCACAGAGATACGCGGGATTACGGGGAGTATCACCACTCAACTTATCTACATACGTGGCATATTCTCGTTTGGACAGGGAACACCCTCCACGTACACCTCGTCCACACGGTGATAGAAGTGTCCGCAAACAACAACACCCAGACTAGTGGTACCACTCCCGGCTGCACCGATTCCCAGCCGACAATCAACGTCTGTCTGCGCCGAGAGACGCATCGGCGCCTGAGTGCCTACAAGAATTACAACCCGCTATCGAACAAGACGTTCGACGAAGCGGTCAACGAAATCCTCGACACAGTCGAGTTCCCCGAGGCGGATGCCTTCGAGAATATAGCCTTCCCGACAATGTCCTACACGGGCGACCAAGAATTTCCGAGTCCAAACGAAAAGTAGAGAGGTCACAGATTTTTCATCGTAGCTGTTCTCAAATCATCGTCTTGGCGACTGCGATTATTTTCGACGACTCCAGTTCACTCGCCATCCCTTCAACCGATCCTACGCAACAGAGTTGGGTCGATAGTCACTGCAACAGTTGCATAGGACTAGCAGTATCCGCGTCCAGAACCAGCTACTCACTCTTGGAGAATGTCATAGAACAGTTCACATCCTCACCGAGCTGGTCCGTGAAAAGTTAGATGTAGGGAAAAGAAGATACCTCTATCAATAGTTTACACGACTATGGCTGATGACAGTCCGATGGACGAGTTCTTTGACGAGAAAATCAATCTATACGAATTGATGGACCAGACTCTGCTCGACAAATCAAATTTGAATACTAACCTTTCCGAAGACGAGTTACTTGAGGAGGCTCAAAATATCTCCCGTGACGGTCCTCCAGATACCAAAGAAGAACAAATCGGATTTGTTCTTAGTTCTCTGAAAAAGCAGGCAAAAGAAGACCCTGAAGGGTTCATTGAGGAACTCCACAACTCGAAGAAGAGGGACATCGCTAAGCGGCTATATCCGTATGAGAGCCATGAAATAGATCCTTTTAAACCAATATTCAAGAACATTCGGGAGTTCACGGATACTGAGCTAGATATTGTTGGAGACTGGTTAGATGAGTACCACGAGTCGGACGATGGGATAGCACATTCACAACAGTACCATCAGTTGGTTGAGCAAGAGCTAGGAAGTAATCGGAAGATCACAGTTGACGACATAGATTCGCTGGAGGAAGGGATAGACCTGTATTCAGATGTCATGAATATCTGCGACGCGGGTTACCCAGTACCGGTCGCGCTTTACTGGGTTGAATGTGGTAGTGACCCACGAGAGAAGGATCCATTTTCGATGGGCTTCACACGGGGATTGCAGGAATTAGAAGAGTCAGGTTTTGAAGCGATTCCCAATCACATCGATACCAACCTGAGACACGGGATCAAACATGGTGATTTCGTAGTTGACCCGAAACAGGAACACGTCCGTATCGAAAGTGGCGCGAACGAGTACTCACTCGTAGATCTGGAGATTGCAGTAAATGAAGCACTTCTGGCGATTGATGTAATGGAAGCCATGGATACCTATGTGTCCTTGGTAGACTATCAGCGTAATTTCGAATTCCTCGGATGACAGGTTCGCAGTCTTCAGCTAACGGCTAGTTCCGATGCGCAGGCACTGAAATGAAAACGGTTCAGGGTGTGTTCGGTGTTTCCTCCGTCTTCTCGGAGGCGCCATCGAACTCGTCTCGTGGGTTGAGGACGGTAGCGACAACCGTCGGCCGCTCGCGACCGTGAACTCGCGGGGGTCCCCACTCAATCTGGACAGTGTCATCGACGGTGATGCTGTTCTCAGTAGTCCAATTGTAGGGCACCTCGAGGACGTACTTCGCCCGCCCCCAATATTCCGTGTTGGGTTCGCCGTCGGGGTTGAGTTCGGCGTGATGGATGGCGGTGATCGTCCCGTCAGCATCGATGAAGATGATGTCGATAGGGAAGGCCATGTCCCGCATGACGTATGCGCGCTCTTTCTCACGCTCGTGGAGGAAGAACATCCCATTCCCAGAAGTAAGTGACTCCGTCTCTGAGAGGCCGATGTAGAGTTCGCGCCACGTCGCGGCGACGGGGCCTTCAACGGATTCGAGATAGCCATCGTGTTCGTCATAGATGGTTGCCGTCGCGTAGTTTGGTGACATGAGGTCGGAGTATATCGTAAGTCCGACCCACCCAACCATCGGCACGAAGACGATGAGGAGGACGGCGATGACGCGACGATCCGTTACCCGATCGACGATTCGACGGGCGAGCGTGTCTTCGGGGAACACCGGCCTATCTGTCGGATCGATATCTCCGCCGGCTGCCACCCCGTTCTCTGGTGGGTGCTCGTCTCGGTGGTCGTGGTTGTCGGGATCTGTACTGCTGGTAGAATCTGAATCCGAATCTTGGGGCATAGTGTGGGGATATTAGAGGAGTATCCAGGCGAGCGTGCTGAACACGTTGCCGCCGATGCTCGCGCCGATGAGGGTGAGGCCGATAACGATACTACGGCGACCTCGTGCGTTTGCGGGCGAAGTCGAGCTTCCGAATGCCCACCAAGTCACGCCGATGATGAAGATGGTGAGGCCGAGTGCGTGGAGCATGAGGCTGAGTCCGGTTGCGAGCTGAGAGAGCGCCGTCGCGTGCGGTCCTGGTACGGCCCCGTAGGGCCAGCCATCCGGGAGGAAGTGGTTGCCAAGGATGAAAACAAGGACATCGTAAATGACGTCGAGGCCGACCAGAGCGACGAACCCCGCCGCACCTCCGATAGCCATCCCTCGGTAGCGGGCCATCGAGCGGGCGTCGTTCGAGGCGTAGAACCATCCCATAACGCCAACGACGAGCGCAATGAGCGTCCCGTAGCGACCGATGACTGCCGCGATCTGGTAGAGTTTGAGTGCAGGCGTGACGAGCGCGCTGACACTACTCATGTCGTCTTCCCTCCACGGCGCTTGGAGGGACGGCGACGCATCCGGACGTACCAGACGGCGAAGATTCCGAGCGCGATCCACTCGACGAAGATGAGAGCATCACTAATTGCCGTCGAGATGTAGGCACCGACCGTTCCGACGGCACTGAACGTGAGTTCGCCCGGCGGGAGCAGATACGTGAGGCTGTCGCTCTTGTAGTAGGCACTGCCCCGGCCAGTTTCCCACACATCGCCGTCGTAGCGCGCGTGAACGACGACGCCATCCCATCTAATCGATGCACGGCCAGTCGCGTTCGTGGTGACGGTCTCTTTCGTTCCATCGCCGTGGACGACGGTGAGGGTCTTCCCTGCGAGGACTCCCCCAGAAGCGTCGGTGAGGACAAGTTCCCCCTCGTGGCCGACGCCCGTCGAGGACGAATTGACGTCCGTCAATCGGAGGGCAGTCTGCGTGTACGGCTTGGAGTACGCATCGATCTGTGAGCCACCGAGTGTTCCACCGAAGGGCGTACTCACGCCTTCGACTCGCACGGACTCCCCGGTATCGAGGTCATTCGAGTTGACGGTGGCGACGAGCTGGGTGTAGAGTTCCGTGGGGGCCTCATTCTCGGGGGCGTTGACGCCGTCCGGGAGGGGTGCGCCCGCGAGGTTCGTAGCCACGGCCCCAGCAACGGGAGTTATCCAGCCCCAGCGTTGGGATTGGACGTCCTGCTGTGGGAAGCCCATGGTGACGTTGGCGACGCTCGTCTGATATCGGTAGATTGCTGGCCAGCGATCGTCCTCGGTATAGGTGACATCGTGTGTCGCTGCCCCGCTCGTGCTTCGGACCTCAACTTCGTCGTTCCGGGAGACGCCGTAGAATCGCCACGGTGAATCGACGTCGATCGTTTTGCCATTGATATCGAGGTGAAGTTGTGTCCACGGGTCGGCCGGGAGGTCTTGGTCGCCGTCCCATGTGAGGATGAGACGGTCATCGCCGGCGCCGTCGATGTGGGTAACGGAGACATTGAGATTAGGCGAATCGAAGTCGGTGATCGTCACGGGGACGCTGTACTGCGTCGTGTGCGTGTAGGTGTCCGTACTGGAGTGCGTCCTCTCTTTGCACCGCGAGCTCGTGATACCCCAGCGAGTTTCGACTTCGCTGGTCACGTCGAGTGTAGCGGTCAGCGTGTATCTCCCACGGGGGTACGCGAAACTCCGGCTGGTCGTCTCGTCGATGGCGAGCCACGTCCCCGGAATGATTTCGTTCCACTCGGACTCTCCACTGAAGCCGGGACGATCCAGTCGGAGGGACGTTACCTTCGCGCTCGAGTTAACGAGTTCGTACGTCGCCCACTTCGTCCGATCGTAGTGGTGATTGTGAGTGGACGTAACGGTTCGCGTCGTGTTGTTCTCCGTGACGTTTCGTGCCGTATTGTTTCCCGTGATGTTTTGCGTCGTATTGTTCTCCGTGATGGTTCGCGTGACTGTGTGTGTGACCCGGCACTGGTCCTGATAACTGTAATCCGGGGGGGTGACAGCACGGTAATCGTAGGGGACGTAGGCTCCACGAGTGGGTGACCCGCCGGAAACGTAGCTATCTCGATACCAGACACTGCCGAACACCTGTGTGATGCCGACCCAAGAATCACGAACGGTATCGAAGTTGCTCTGCCCCCATTTCCGGGGGATACTCGCGCCGTTGCTGGTCTGGAAGAGCTCGTGTCCATCCACCATCGGGACGGCGACGCGGTCGGATCGATTAGCGTACGCCATATATTGGTCGACAACGTGGAGACTCCGACCGATGGTGTCCCCATAGTACGCTTCGTGGATGAGCGCCTCGTCTGGATTCGCGACGTAGTGTTCTTCTTGGCCGGAATCCCATCGAACCTCGGCATTGTAGACGGGGCGCCACTGGCCGTCCTGGTTAGTGACGCGGACGAACCATTTCCCGTCGGTGCTCTTCGGACCGTCGTACGTATTGTGCTCATGCACGAGGAGGAACTGCGTCTTCTGGGTGGAGAATCGAGACGAGTAGGGGATCCATCGGTCCTTGTGGGGAATCGCACCGTAATCAGTGATTTGCCGGATGTAGAGATCCTGAGTCGCGGCGTATCGAAGGGCCTGCGAGGGCGATTGTGATTCGGCGTTGAGCTCAACCGGGCCGAGCGGATAGTCGTTCTCGAAGTATCCCGTGTATGAGATATTCGCCGGATCAATATCGGCGTCGTTGTTCGCGAGAACCCGATAGGTGTTATCATAGCTCTTCTCGACGCCAGAGTCGGAACTGGGAATGAACAGACGGGAGCCGAGCCCGTCCGCGGCCACGATAGTTACGGGCGTGAGGACGAGAAGCACGACGCAGGAGAGGGTGATGACTACGCGCCAGCCATACGTTCGGTGCGGTCTCTGCGCTTGCCGTCGAGCCTGTGAATCCGTCTCGCCGGGGTCTCGGGGTGAATCAGCCGGAGAGGACATAGTGGATTAGGCCGGTAAAGACCGGGAAGGCAAAGCCGACGAGCGAGAGAACAATCCCGGAAGTCGCCATCGCGAATCCGCGCCGCCGGTTGGTCACGGAAGGGCTGACGAAGTACGCGACGATGCCGACGATCATCGTAATGAGCCCAGTCCATTTGATGATGGACCCAACCCAGCCAGGGAGTTTGACCGCGTCTTTCAGGGCGGCGATAAGCCCACTGAGGTCGGAGTTAGATTGCAGGGGGACGAGCGACGCGTGGTGTACCTTCAGGTCGGCGAGGTGGACGCTGTCAGCATAGAGTAGGGACGCATGCGTGAACGCTCGCGTGAAGCGCGCACTAGCTCGAAACCCACCGATGGGTTGGAGTGGGCCCGCAGCTGCTCGAAACGTCGGGCCGAACGAGGAGAGCGCGTCGGCGACGGTACTGGTGATTGAGAGAGGACTCCCGAGGACGATCCATCGGCTGATGACCTCGAGGAACTCTGGTGGAACTGTGATCATAGGAGGGTGTTCTCTTCACGCACCGTCTGGTGTGACGACGGTGGCGTTTGGTGCAGTCCGGAAAGCCTGCTGCTGGTATATACCCTCCTCGGCTACAGCGAATGTGGCGCCACATCGGCCACATCTACCGTAGAAATGTGGCCGTGAAAACTGCTTATCTACCGACTGCCTACGAAGGTTGATGGAAACTCCCGGTGGACGCCACCCGGGGCTCTGTCCACAATCCACAGAAAGAGAACACCCTCCTATGCCCGAAATCCAAGTTGATTGGCACTCCCCAGAAGAGGCTGACCGCCTTCGCGACCTTCGTGACCGGCACGGGATGGTCTGGCGCGGCGTCCTACTCGAGGGGGCTAAACACGCAGAAAGTATAGACTTGCTCAAGGCGCTTACAGAGCTCCATCCTGCACTCACCACAACGCTTCCCACTCCGGCGGGGAGCGACAACGAGGCGATGAGCCGGTCGGAAATCACCGAGCAGTGTCGCGAACAAATCCGCGAACAGCAGCACATCCGATCGACGACCGAGATCCCGCACTCTGCGTTCGAGGTCGACACCGAGCAGAACGGAGACGGTGAGCCAGGCTCTGAACGAGAGCGGACACCGTCTCAGTCCGATGCCGCCCGAACGCGTGCTTACGAACGATGGGACGTGCAAGAGGCCCGTGTCATCGAAGACGATGAGCCACTCCACCCGCCCGATGCGCACGATGACGTGACAGACGTCCCCCGCCACGGGGGAGAGGGCGTTGACCGCCTCGATGACGAATGGGAGGAGTGGAACGCCGACGATGAGTATCTGTCCGAGTCCGGCGGTGAGTACTGATGGTCGAGAGCACCCGGATTCGGGTCTCCTCACAAGAAGAGTACGAATGGCTTGATTCCGTCCGGGTGAAGTACGGGCTTACTTGGCGCGGAATGCTGCTGAAAGCCGAGCAGCGATTACTCGCCGCCGAACGCCACTGGCCGGAAGAGTTCCGAACGCCGGAGCACCTGATCGGCGACGCCCACGTCGACGCTGACGATACCGTCGAGATGGAGGACGAAACAGGGGCAGACACGGACGAGGTGGTCGGATGAGTAAAGACGTCCCGATGGCGTCCCATCTGCTCTCCGCGAAGGTATTCGGTATTTCCGCCCGGAAACTGTCCGAGTCGGTTGGCCCACCGCTCATCGTCCCGATCGTCCTCTATGCGATTGGCCTCCCGTTCCTCGTCACGGCGCCGTTCGTGATTCTCGGAGGCGTCATCGGTCTCGTGATTTACAAGCGAACCCCGGAAGGCCAACGTCCAATTCGGTATGCGGCAGCGATGGCTCGCCACTTCCGAGGACGGACAGAGTACCTCTGGAAGCCACCGGAGGCTGACGAACACGATATCGCACATCGTGTGCCCTTCGAGGGCTGGATTACGGGTCGCCCCCACGCAGGCGAGAGTGACCTAACGGACACTGTGGACAGAAAATCGACTGCAAATACAGATACGGTCGCGGACACGGACGCCGACCCCGCTGTGGATTGGCCGGTTGCGACGACAACGCCCGGAGAGACATACAATGACTGACTACGAAGACGCCGGTTCGACGCTGGACCTCATGGACTTCAAGAACGTCCGTGACGGCGGCGTCGTGGAAACGCCGACGACGTACGCGATGCTCATGCGGGTTCAGCCTCGCGAGTGGCTCATCCTCTCTGAGGAACGCCGCGAGAGCCTGTATCTGTCGTTCATGACGTTCCTGCGCGGGATTCAGTTCCCGATGCAGATCCTCTCGATGACGACGGCGTACGACCCAGAGCCCTATCTGGAACGATTCGAGAACATCGAGCGCCCGCTCATCGGAGCGAACGGGGGTGATGCCGACGCAGATGGCGGGTTGGACGAGTCGCCGCTGCTGGATTACGGCCGGGAGTATCACGCTGAGTGGCTCCGGAACGTCGTCGATGTCGCGGAGATTCGTGACCGCGAGTTCTTCGTCGCAGTCTCGGTCGCAAAAGACGAAGAAGCCGACGACGGAATCATGGCCCAACTGCGGTCGTTCCTGCCCGGCGGGAACGATATCGAGACGGACAGCGAGACGGAAGCGGTCTGCATCGAGGAAGTAAAAGCCCGTGCCCAACGCGTGGCTTCGAAGCTCCCGCAAACACAGGTCAAAACAGAGATTTTAGACACGAGAGCACCTGTACTTGAGGTCCTCTACGAAGTGTACCACGGTGAGAAGCCGTCGATCTCGTTCACGCAGGGAACCTACACGACCCCGGAGAACCACGTTCAGGAGGTCGCTGATGCAGCCTACGATGTCGACGCGGCAAACGCTGAGAGCGTTGAGGACGCTGAAGGAACGACTACCGACGCGGTTGCTGACGACTCGCTCACGGCAGCAGACGCGGATTCGACTGTTGAGCGAGACCAAGCAGACCGATGAATCCCCTACACAGACTCCTCGGGCGCAATGACTCCGAGGAAGATACGAATGAACGCATCCCGATAGATGATCTCTCGGGCGAAGAAACGCAGCTCGCGCTCGAATATCTCGACTTGCTCGACCGCGACGCAACCCGGAAGGACATCGAGTGGGCGGCCTACCAACTTCAAGCCGAAGACGTCCCATTAGTCTCGGCCATCGAATCGATAGACGAACGCGAGAACCTTGATAAGAAACTCGTCGCGCCTCACGCGATGGAGCGCCATCCCGAGTTCCAGGTCCGCGACGGGAAGGTGACGCAAATTATGACCGTCACTGGATTTCCCCGGAAGGTCAATCTCGGGTGGCTCGTCCCGCTGACGATTGCAGACGTCGACCTCCGACTGTCGTTCCACATCACGCCACGTGACCCTGCGAAGACCCGACAACAGCTCCAGCGGCGCTACACGCAGGCGACGACGGCGCTCACGCTCAAGAACCGAAAAGGGAGAACGGATACCCACCAAGACGAGCTCGAACGCGACGACCTCTTCCGCATCCTCCAAGACGTGGTCCAAGGGACGACGAAGGTGTACGATATCGCCATCTATCTGGAGTTGATCGCGGACTCCCACGAGGAGCTAGAGGAGATGCGCGAGCGCGTGGATACCATCCTCGCCGAACAAGATGTGGAGACGACGGCCCTTCGCCACCAGCAAATCGAAGGGAACGGAACCATCGTGCCGCTCGCAACGGACACGATCAAGAACGTCCACCCGATTCAATTGGAAGCGCTTGCGACGCTGTTCAATCTCGTCGAGCCGCCGATCGACGACGAGGACGGCATCATGATGGGCTTCGACGACACGAGTCGGCCGGTCATCATCGACCGGTATTCGCACTCGGGGTTTGGGATGGTCATCTCCGGAAAGACGGGGTCAGGCAAGTCCTACGCCCGGAAGCTCGAGATTTACCGCCGTCTACTGGCCGACCCGACGGTGCAGTGTGTGCTGTTCGACCCGGCGGGTGATGACTACCCGTTCTTCGCGAAGAAGCTCGGTGGTGAGGTCATCCGCTTCGGCGGCGCGCAGAAAGTGAATCCGATGGATATCGAATCGCCGTCGGGCGACCTTGGCGCGGCTGAGGACACCTATCCGCTGACGGTGCGCTCGGTTGTCGAGATGCTGAACACGCACTACGAAGACCGGGGCGGCCTCCCCGCTGCGGAAGAGGGAATGCTGATTCAGGCAGTCCACTACGCGTACCTCTCGAAGGGGATTGTTCTCGGCGAGTACGAGTCGTACGGGAACGAGTCACCGATCATCGATGACCTCATCCGTGGCGTTCGGATTATCACCCACGGTGGATACCAGACAGCCCTCGAGGAGGGACTCGTCGACGAGACGGAGTTCGAGCATTTTCGCGAGATGGGCGTGCTATCCGACGATGGTGACCCCAGCACAGAGACACAGATCTCGGTGCCGATGGCGGTCTTCGTCCCCTCTGAGAAACACCAAGAGGTTGCGAAGGCACTCGAACCGAAGTTCGAGTCGTTCAAGCCCGGGGGTATCAACCACAATCTGAACGGCCAGACGAACCTCGAGTTGAACTCGCGGCTAGTCGTGATGGACATGAGTTCGTTTGCGGACACGGGCGAGATGCCGCTTATCCTCCACGCGATGCTCCAGTGGGCCTATCTCGAAGCGAAGCGCTCGCCGAACAGATTCGATGTCACGTTCGACGAGGCGCACTACCTCCTGGGTCGCGAGTCGACACGCGATCTCATCAACCTCTTCATCCGCCACGCGAGGCACTACGATGCCGGCCTGACGCTGATGAGTCAGACGGCCCACGAGTTCTTGCGGACGGAGGAGCGCCGCGAGATTTACGAGAACTGTGACATCAAGATGCTGTTCTACACGCAGTCCGTCTCGGACGCGACGAAGGAGTACTTCGATCTCTCGCCGGCTGAAGTGAAGTACCTCCAGTCGGCGCCACGTGGCCAAGAGTCCGGGTACTCTGGATGTCTATTGTCGACGACGAAGCATGGACGTCGCCGTCTCGAAGTTCACTCCGGGGAGTTCGAGCACACCATCATCGACAACGACCTCGACCCGTGGGCGTACATCGAGGAGATAGAGGGGACGCCTCGGCCAGCGGACGTGGCTGCTGGACCGACTGAGTCTGAACTGTCCCTGTTGGACATGCCGGACATCACGAATCGGGAGTTGGATATGGAGCTCTCGAGTGAGATCGGCCGAGATGGGACGCCGTCGAACTCTGTGACGACGAAGAACGAGGAGTCCGCAGACACCTCGATGTCGCCCGGTGACAGCTGATGGTTGATGTTGTCGGCTGGGCGGGGTCGGTCGCGGAAGCCATCTGGGGATGGCTCGCTCAGACGGCGTTGGATGCCGCGACGGAGCTCTCGACGGCGCTCACTGATGAACTCATCAAGGGCCTGCTGAAGATCCCGAATCCATACGCGTCGACGGCGGCGAGTGGTGCGTGGACGGGGATGTTCGAGATATCGTTGGTCCTGCTCCCGATCATGATCGCGCTCGCGCTCATCGCGTGGCCGTTCAGCGAGGAGCGCGAATCCGGGTTGATGGAGCTCACTGTGCGGACGGTGATGGTGTTGTTACTCATCGCTGTCTCGCAACCTGCGTGGGGGTTCGCAATTGACGCGACGAACGCCGTCGCGGTCGCCATCCTCGACATCAATCCGAGTCCGGGTGGCGTGAACTATGGGTTCGGGAGCGATCTGTTGGGCACGTCGGCGACGTTCGGTTCGTGGTCGGTGAAGTTCGTCGTCTCGATCGTCGCCGCAATCCTGGCAGTGATCGGGTTACTGCTGGCGACGTTCTTCTTGCTCCTGCGCTGGTTCATGGTCTGGATGGTCTACATCGGAACGCCGTTTTTCGCTGTCGTCTGGTTCGTTGGCCGCGGACCCTTCAAGTCCGTCGGGAGTGTCGGTGCGACGTTCATGCGGATGGGTGTCTTCTCGCTGTTGGCCGGGCCAATCATCGCCATCCTCGTGTTGACGTTCCAGGTCATCGAAGAGGGCGGGATACTCCAGACTGCGGGGAGCGGTGTTGGCGGGAATATCGGCCTGTTCTTCGCAGAATTAGCGCTGATGCTCATCTTCCCGGTTATGCTAATCGTGACGATCTGGAAGCTGATCTCGTGGGCTGGACAGCCCATTGGAGTCGGTGAGGCAGCGGCCGTCGCGACGATGGCTGTCACGGCCGCCGTCGGCGGCGCGGTCGCTGGCGCGGCCGCTGGCGGGTCCGGGAGTGCCGCCGGTGGGGCTGGTGGAACGGCCGCCGGCGGTGCATCGGGCGGGAGTGCGTCGGGCGGTTCGACCGCGGCGGCTTCCTCGGGTGCGAGCGCGGGGAGTGCTGGAAGTGCGAACGTGGGGGCCGGCGGGTCCGGTCTCGCGAGTCGGATGACTGCGCGTGCGAAAGGCGCTGTCAGCGATGTGAAGCAGGGCGCACACCGGAAGGCGTCGTCCCACCTCAATCACGTCGGGACTTCGGAGAAGTTAGATACGGCACAGTCGGCGCTGTCTGAGGCCGAGTCCGACCACCAATCGGCGTCGTCACAGGCGAAGTTCATCCAGAATTCGATGGCAAGCGAGGAGATGGACATGGCCGAAGCGAAAACGCAGGGCTTCCTCGACGCCGAACCGGTCGAAGACCAGACGCCGACGTTCAAAACCGACCCCGATACCCTGGATCGGAAGATGACGTATATGGGTACGGATGGAGCAAGTCGGTCGGTCAATCTCTCCCGGAAGTTCCGGACAGCGAAGGCTAACCAGCAGGACGCCAGCGAACGCATCGCGACCGCCGCGACCGACGTCGCGAAGAACTCGGCACGGAAGCGCCGTGTGGAGACTGGCAAAAAGGGCGCGAGAGGCGGGAAAAACGCCGGTGCCTTCACCGCGAAGGCCGGCGCAGCCGCGATGGTTGGTGGGGTCGGGGGGAATTCCTACCTCGCCTACTCGATGGGGAGCCGGGCTGGAGGTCCGATGATCGGATCGAGTGGCTCTGAGTTCGGAATCGCATCGGGCGGCCAGCCTTCCAAACCACTCGAGGTCGACGAAGGAGATGACAGAGGTGAATAGACTGCGGAAGATTCCCTCTAGATATATTGTGTGTTGCTGCTAAGGCCTAGAAAATGGGCCATGTCTATTATCACCATCCGGGTGACAAGCAGTTTTCATTAGATTATGTTACGCAAGACATCGATGAAGTAGTTTCTCGCCTTCTCTCGTATGACGATGAGGTTGCGGTAAAGGTAGATGAGTATGATCTTGACGAATACTTCTACGTGATATACACCTCCCGTGGAGGTGGGAAACCAGTTAGCAAGATCAATCTAGATATTTCCGAGGCTCTCGAAAAGCTGGACACTGATAACGGGGGTATCGTTGCACGCTTATTAGAGGCATATCAAGCCCTCATTCAGCGAAATGAGGAAGAGGAAGGATCGCCAGTACTCGCCTACAAAGATCCAGATATCGAAGCATTAGGAGAAGTCCTCGACAGGGTATCGTGGACAGGTTCTGCTACTGACGTTGCTGGCCGGTTAGCTTCAAACTTGATCCTGAAACATGCACTACCGAATGCCAACCATCGAACTGCGGTCGCAGTCATTCAACTCTACCTGCGATGTTATGACCCTGAATTCGCACTGCCAAAAACCACGGAGAAAGCTGGGCCGAATACGTTCGATTGGAGAGAGTGGGTTAATACCTATATCAACGAATCCAAGCGTATTCTCACCGTTCGACGGAAGAACGTAATTTTCAAAATCCTATACCAGTTCGGTGCAACTACTCTAGAACGGAAGCACAACGTCCAGATCGATCTTTCCTCGTATACTCTCGATCTGTATCCTAATGAAGCAAAAGAGCGCTACGCCACAGAGCACGAGCAGCTTTGGATCAATTTCGCTGAAGAGGCCGTTGAACGGGTTGGACGCGCAGATCTGAAGAACAAACCTGCGTTGTCGAAGTCAGAGTTCGCAGAGAAAGTCAGGACACTCGATTGAGATGGTTGTTAGTCCTGGAGTGTGGCGACCGTCTTGCCCGCCTCTTCGGCTTGGCTGCTACGCTCCATGTCGAACGTAGCAAGTGCCTCGTCAACCGCCTCATCAAGGCTCATTGTACACTACTGTTAGTCTCGAAAGGTTAAAAACGCTTGGTTGGACCGGATCAGTACTGGCAGATTAGTCTGAGTACGTGGTCTGGCTGGATGAGTTACGATGGGAGTGAGGCCGTTCTCGGGGCGGGTTCGGCCATGACGATGTCGTCGTGCGGAGCCGACCGGACGACGAAGGTACAACCGACGACAGGATCGAACTCGTCAATAAAGCCAGGTTCGGTCCGATAGTAAGCGAACGAGAAGTTCGGCGATCTGTTGGACTTCAGCACGCATCACGTGTGAGTCGATTCCTGGGAGGAGTCGGTCTTCGTCGAGCGACGAGAGCGTGAGATCAATATCCACGTCGATGTCGACATCGGCGTATCCATACTTGGGTTCGCCTTCACGTCCAGGTTCGTGGTGATCGTCGTCGACGCCGAAGGAGGTTGGCGACATCGGATTCGGGTGTCCGGTAGCGGGGCCCTCGAGTTCGGGCATCGCGATACCAATCGCATCGGTGAGAATCGTTATCGCGTAGGGACCGCTGAAGAACAAAAGATCCTCGAGGCGGGTGCGCCCGGTGACGTGGTCGACGTCCAGGACTGCGAAGCGTTCGGCTTGTGACACGAGCTGGTCGAGAAGGAAGTGGCCGTTGTTGGCACCGGAAATCGCGAGTTGAAACTCGTCAACGGCGCGGGCGACGACTGAAACGTACTCAGTCGGGTAGCCGAGGTCGACGACAGCGTGATAGATGTTTATTGCGGTGACGGGAGAGAATAGCGGCGTGGTCGAGGAATCGTCCGGATCGGTGTCGAACGGGGCGCCAGTCGGTTGGTCAGACATGAGCAAGCCGCTTAGCCGCGTCTTCGTATTTAAAATCGAACCTGAGCACCCCACAAGAGGCGATATTCGGTTAACCAACAAATCTATGGCGATTGGGTGTTTTGTTGGTTAACACGAGGCGACCGCTGATGTCCTACGAACCACCGACGCCGCCGGTAGAACTCCCGACAGACATCGTCAACACACTCAACGGGTACGCTCCAGATCAGCTCCAAGATGTCGCACGCTACGCCGAGGAGCTAGCAGAGCACAAAGCTCGCGAGGGCCGCCTCGAGGAGGAATCGGATGACGACGAAGTCGACGACCGACCGGATGACCTCCCAGACGACGTCCCGTCGAAGGCCACAATCACGATCAAGGAGATCAACGACAACCGGTACTACTACTGGCAGTGGCGGGAGGGAAAGAAGATCAAGTCAAAATATAAATCGCCAGTCAACCCTGACGAGTAGTCCCTGACATTCATCAGTGATGACGTAATGGTCGGCGAAATAGACACCCCGTGTGCAAAGTGTAAATGTGCCATATTCCGTCGGTAGAGATCTATTAAGCGGATTTTGTATATTGGAGATGGCTTACAACTCGTGAGATGACACAGACCTACGGAGGGACTCTGTGTGAGAGATGAATTGAGTAACAGGTCGATCAAGAACACCCCGCCTACGAAATGAAATTTGAACGTTGAGCATCCAGAGGGACAGAGACGGCCCCAATTTTCACATCGATGACGGGGGGATGATCGACCCTGTGTTTACACATCGATGACGGGGGGATGATCGACCCTGTGTTTACACATCGATGACGGGGGGTATCAGATGGACAGTTTGCACTTCGATGGCGGGGAGGGGAACAGATAGTTCTGACTACAGATACGTGAATTCACATGAAGGCGGGGCGATTCTACGTTACACATCGATGACGGGGGGTCTTAGTTCAGATGTACTTCGGTGTCGGTTCTATCTAACGAGCCGTGAAACCACTGAATTCAGGCTATTTACTGGATTAAGCGGGCGAATAAACATCGACGGAGGTTAATCTTTTTAATGCTTCGGCGTACAGCAGTCATATGGCCGGTAGTAATCAAGAAGGGGCGGATCAATCCACCCTTGATGAAGAAACTAGTTCTACATCGGATGGACAGCAATTAGAATCCGCCCGTGAGGATGCTGCCGGAGACTCAAGCCAAAATCAGGAATCGGCCGAAGAGAGCGCTCAGCGGTCGATCCGTGATATGCTCGATGGTGAGGGGGACGCATCGGTCTTCGTCAACCGTGACCTCGTCGAGCCTGACACGATTATCGATGAGGAGCGAATCGTCGGCCGTGACGATCAGCTCGAGTCTGTCGTCTCGTTTCTGAAGCCAACTCTCCAAGGGAATCGACCGCCGAATATGCTGCTGTACGGTCCCGCAGGGACAGGTAAATCACTCATTATCGGGGCCGTCACGCAACAGATCATCGAACTCTGTCAATCCAAAGGCGAACGTTTCGGCGTTGTCGATATCAACTGCCAACCAATCAATACGCTCGATCAGGCCGTCTACGAACTCGTCCAAACCGTCGCCCAAGACATTGGTACGGAAGTCGGTGTTCCAGAGACCGGCGTATCGACGAAGCGCAAGTACCGACGTCTGTACGAACTCATCAACGAGTTCTACGATTCGGTCATTTTCATTCTCGACGAGATTGACCTCTTAGTCGGCCGGCGCGAAAACGACGAACCCGCATACTCGAAGCTTCTCTATCAGCTATCGCGGGCGAGTAACACGAACGAAATCGAAGGCCGCGTGTCCGTCGCAGCGCTGACGAACGATCCGAAATTTATGGAAGACATCGACGGGCGTGCCGAGAGTTCATTCAACCCACGTGATGTCTACTTCCCAGATTACGACGCGAACCAGCTGCGCGAAATTCTCGAAAATCGACGTGACGCGTTTCGTCAAGATGCTCTCAAGGACGACGTGATTCCCCTCGTGGCGGCATTCGCTGCACAAAGTCACGGTGACGCACGGAAGGCGATTGACCTATTCCGCGGCGCCGGTGACCTCGCAGACGAACGGGGAGATGAAGTGGTTACGGAGGACCACGTCCGAGAATCTCAGGAGGAGATCGACAAAGACCGATCGCTGAAGCTCGTTGAGGGGCTTACGACACAAAAGAAGATTTCATTATACGCAACTGCAGCAGTTGCGCATCACTCAAACCGGACGGGAAGCTCCGTCCCCAGCCCGGTTGGTTTCAAAGTCTATCAATGGGTGACGAATGAACTCGATGCTGATCAGATGACCCGAGAGACGTATGTCAAATATGTCAAAGAACTTTCGACATACGGATTGATTTCAACATCCCGGAAAAGCCGCGGACGAGGCGGCGGGATGTATATGGAGTTCACATTTACCGGCGATCCTGAAGCGATGATGACTCGGATTATCGATGATACTCGCCTGGAAGGAATAGCCCAGCAGGAAGAACTCCTCGGATCAATCGTTAATGCTCAGCTGAAAGAATTTCACGAGGAGTGAGAATCCGATGCAGAACACACTCCCCGTGTTCGATGTGTAAAGTCGAAATAGTAGCGGGACAGAGGTCGAGAGAATCCTGAACTGGTGTCGGTGAGTCAGATAACACGGAGCATCCACTCCCAGATCCTTCTAACGCACTGGAAATGAGATCAAGACACGAAGTCTCGTGACCCCCACCCCCCGTCATCGATGTGTAAACAGCAGAGGGTGGAAGGGGGAACTCACGCGGAGGCAAGCTACGAAAGTCGGGTTTGACGCCACGAGACGGTTGATACCAGGAGAGTTTGTGGATGGAGACGAGAGTGTGATGGAGATATCTATGTTCGGTTAGTCGAAGCTTTGCTTCTCCTAACTTTCTCATCTAGACTCAGTACGGTTCTGGTTATAACGCGCTACATATAAAGCTTTGTCAGACAATATCTGTTACTTACGAGAATATACTTTCGGCCGCTAAGTTGTTCTTCTTCGTGTCTGTGGCGTCATCGCCCGTTTTCGCCGTTCTCTTCTCGTCACCTCCCTCCCTCCTCTCACGTTTTTACACATCGATGACGGGGGGAGGGGGTGTAACCGTGAATCCCTATTGAAACTCATCGTGATGACTGTCCTCAACGTCGGAGTCAGGGGTCACTCAGACTGAATAATAGAATCTGACGGCCCCGTTAGACCGCCAACTCGCCCTTCTCTGAGAGAAAATCGATACCGGCCGCATCGATGGAGTCGATGTCGAGCTAGTGGGTGTACTCGCGTTTGTCGTAGATCTCGCGCTCGTCTTCAGTTCCGACGGCACTCCACAGCTGCAGTTTGTCGGGAGCGTTCCAGCCGCTCTGTACGTTGATCCCAAAACAGACTATCCTCACCGTCGCACTCAATCACTGCATCCTGCCGGATAACGGGGTCGCCGCGAATGGCGAGATTACATACTCCAACGTTCGTCGGTTCCGGGCCTCATCGCTTCGATACGACGGATCGGTGGGCGACTGGTCCGACGCTCGGGCCGGTCACCCGGAGTAGTAGTACTCGCCCTCGCGTTTCTGCTGGCTGTCGAGTTGCGACCCCGGCTTGTTGATCCGGGGGCGACCCGTTCGCTCGTCGCGGCGGAACGTGATATCCAGATCCGCGAGGAACTCGTTCATCCCGTCGCGCATCTCTTGGGGTGGCGACGCCCGGCCGTGCTTGGCCGGCTCGCCGTCGAACACCATCAGCCGATCGGCGAGGAGGTCGATCATGTAGATGTCGTGGTCGATCACCATTACGGTCGCGTCGTGGTTCTCGGCGTACCGGCGGATCGCCGTCGTCGCCCGCACGCGCTGTTCGACGTCGAGGTGCGCGGAGGGCTCGTCGAGCAGATACAGATCGGCGTCATCCGAGAGACACGCCGCGATGGCGACGCGCTGGCGCTCGCCGCCCGAGAGGTCCGCGAGGTTCTGTTCCATAATCCGCTCCAATTGGAGCGGTTGGGCGATCTCCGTGTTCCAGTATGAGGAGCCGAAGTCGTCCGTGATCGAAGAGAGAAACGCGTCGACGCGCATCGGCTGGTCGATCTCGATGTACTGCGGCTTGTACGAAATGTCGAGCGCGAAGTCGAGCTCGCCCGAATCGGGTTCCAGGTCTCCGGTGAAAAGCTTCGCGAGCGTTGATTTCCCGATCCCGTTCGGCCCGACGACGCCGAGTACCTCGGAGCGGTTGATCTCGCCGCCTTCGACGTGGAGCTCAAACTCGCCCTCGCCGTAGGACTTCGACATGTCCGGGTACTCGACCAGCGTCTTGCTCCGGGAGGAGACTCGGGGCGCGTGTTCCTCGAAGGTGATCGCGGAGGGACGGATCCGCATGTTCTCGTTCGAGAGATACCCCTTCAGGTACTCGTTGATCCCGTTCCGAACGGATTTCGGGTCGGTGATGACCCCGTACGCGCCGGGCTCCCCGTAGGCGACGTGGAGGGTGTCGGCGAGCAGGTCCAAGATGGCGAGGTCGTGCTCGACGACGAGCATCGAGCGGTCGGCGGCGTCATCCTCCGCCAGCTCCCGGATGAGCCGGGCGACGATCATCCGCTGCCCGATGTCGAGATAGGGGGTGATCTCGTCGAGGAAGTAGAAGTCGGCGTCGCGGGCGAGACACGATGCGATGGCGACGCGCTGGAGTTCGCCGCCGGAGATGGAGTCGATGTCTTGGTCCATCACCGGGCCGATATTGAGCCGCTCGATCAACTCGTCGAGCGCGCCGCGCTCGTCGGTGCGCTCCAACAGCTCACGAGTGTTGCCGTCGAACCGCTTCGGGATCTGGTCGACGTACTGGGGCTTGCGGGAGACGCTTACGTCGCCGTCCCTCAACGATTTCAGGTAGTTCTGGAGACCCGTGCCGCGGAACCGGTCGAGCACACGGTCCCAGTTGCCGTCGCTCTCGTGGTCGCCGAGGTTCGGGACCATCTCGCCGGCAAGCCCGTGGACCGCGGTCGACTTCCCGATCCCGTTCGGCCCGAGGATACCGGTGACGTTGCCTGGCTCGGGGGTCGGAAGGCCGTACAGTGAGAAGGCGTTCTCACCGTAGCGATGGACCGGCTCCTTGTCGAGTTCCTGTGGAAGGTTGATAATCTCGATGGCGTCGAACGGGCACTTCTCGACGCAGATGCCGCAGGTCTCGCCTAGACAGATCTCCTCCGAGATACGGATCTGGCCTGGATCGCCCTCGGCCGCGTCCTCGCCGCGTTCGGTGATGCACTCCTTACCCGTTCGGTTCGGCGGGCAGAAGTTCGCACACTCGTAGTTACACCGGTCAGGCTGGCACCGATCGAGGTCGACCACGGCGATGCTGTCGTCCGCCATCTTACGCCAGAGAGCAGATCGTCGTGACGACCACACCGCGCGCGTGGCCCGTTATCTCCGACTCGTTGCTCATGCCATTGAATCCGGGAACACTCGTGAAAAGCCGTTCGTTCTGCCTAGTAGCCTTCACATCTCTTCGGTGGCCTGTCAACGCGACTGACGGAGGTGAGCGTGCGAGACGATGTCTGTTATGCGTCGTGTCGGCGGCGGAGAACTGTGGTCGTGGCTCCTCGCGATGGAGCACTACAATTGACCAGCAGGCTGACTAGTCGGACATACCACGGTGTCTGCAATTCGTTCACCTGACGGCGGTCAGCACGCTCCGCCGCCCACGGCGCCGGCCGCACCCGCACCAGCACAACTTCTCCTCTTTTCATCGAATCAGCCGATTCTATCCTTGTACACCCCGTCACGGATGGGTAATCGCTATCTCAATCCGGATTGCTATTAACCAACGATTCCTGCCAATCCCACGATTGTTGGTTAATCGAATCTCAACAATGTGACCCACGTACGTCGAATCCAGTAGGTGAGGACACACCACCACGTCCGTAATTTCTCGCTTTGATAGTGCGGTAGGTTGTGTGTTCCGCCGTCTTAGTCACGCTAGCCCTGTTCAAACAAATCGATAGAGGTGACTATCGCCCCGAGAACTCAAGCAAGTACATTGTCCGTGTCCGGAGTACTAACCAACAGAACTGCTTCCATCTGAGGCGTTGGTTAACCCTATAACGATAACTAATGCCGATTAGTGCGTACAGTCCGTGGCGCTGTCCAGAATCCGCTTTGTATGTTGTACTCGTCTCTCCGGTGGACACCCACACCCCTATCGATTTGTTCCAACTAGGGGTGTAGGTGGGGGTCGGATTGCGACTCCTGCTAAATATCGCAGTACAGAACGGTGATACTTAAATACAGATACTGGGAGAATTCCCCGATAGAACCGGAGTGAACAAATCGATAGGGGTGTGTTCTTCTAGCTAGAGCTAGACTAGAACTAGAAAGAGAAGAGAACGACTCT
>ENA-ORCO01000086-ORCO01000086.1-marine-metagenome-genome-assembly--contig:-NODE-86-length-80993-cov-7.309037_pt1 | contig 80993 bp, 75 predicted proteins | sample MGYA00248633_ERZ508508 | MGnify/ENA primary metagenome ERZ508508 (study PRJEB26179, sample SAMN06268845) | marine metagenome | isolation source: A23 P1 aerobic enrichment on pine of planktonic cells taken...
ACTACCCGCGCCCGAACGGTCTGGTAGTCTGCTGCTTGGACTCCAAACCTGAAACTCCCACCGCTCGGGATTCCTCCACGTGAACGCGGAGGAGGATGTCAACACGGGCTACGAGTCCCGCCCTAACGTGTGAAACTCCCGATTCGGGCGCATATCCACGAAACTCGCCAGCCGGTTGCTGAGGTTGAAGAAGGCCGTCACGGCGCCGATATCCCAGATTTCCCGCTCGGAGAATCCCGCTTCGGCGAGCGCGTCGAGGTCGGCGTCCGTCACTTCGGCCGGTCGTTCGGTGAGTTTGACGGCCACGGCCAGCATGAGCAGCCGTTCGTCGCTCACGTCCGCCGTCCGGTAGTTGGCGACGAGTTGGTCGGCGAGCAGTGGATCGTCGGCGTAGATGCGCACCAGCGCACCGTGGGCGACGTTGCAGTAGTAACAGTGGTTGACGCCGGAGACGGCGACGACGATCATCTCCACCTCCTCGCGGTCCAGACTCGTCCCGTCGACGAGGGCGTCGTGGAAGTCGACGAACGCCCGGAACTGATCCGGTGCGTACGCGAGCGCGGCGAAGACGTTGGGGGTGAAGCCTGCTCGTTCGGTTTCCGCGTCGATCCGCTCGCGCAGGTCGTCGGGCAGGTCGTCCTCGTTGGGGACCGGGAACCGGGCCATCGCGTCGTCGTTCATAGTGCCGGCATGGAGTGGCAGGAACAAAAGGTCACGCCACACGCAGGGCGGTAAAGCCCGCAGCCGCCGTCGCACAGATGCCGACGGCGAGGAGGACGTAGTTGGCGAGGGTGTTGTCGGCGCGGGTGAGGTAGACGGAGAACTCCCGCCCGGACAGCGGCCAGAGGAGGGGGACGCCCGCGGGCGTCAGGGCGTCGGCGAGGAGGTGGGCGAGGATGGCGAGCACGCCGATGCCGAAGCCAAAGGGGACGAACGTGGCCCGGCCGCCGTCGAGGACGGTGGCGAGGCCGACGCCCGCGCCCGCGCCGGCGGCGCCGACGAGGAGGGCGAACGCGAGGGTGTGCGTCGGGCCGCGGTGAGAGAGCACGGGGACGCGGTGGTCCCAGTCGGGGAGCATCGCCAGCCAGAGCATGGCGGCGCCCCCCACGAACGCGAGGTCCGGCCGGCCGAGGCTGACGAGCGCGAAGCCGACCGGCGCGAACACGAGCAACGAAACGCCCCAGTGGCCGCGTCGGTACATGGGAGAGCGTGCGGCGGGCACCGACCAGAAGCTTTCGGCCGGGGAGAGGGATACGGTTATCGCGCCCGGGCGCCTCTCTCGGCCGTGATCGATGGACTCGTGACCGGTCTCGACGCCCTCCCCGCGTGGCAAGCGACGGCCGTCGTCCTCGCGCTCTCGTTGGGGAGCGCCGTCCTCCTCGAAGTGGTGGGTGTCCGTCTCGCCCGCCGCCTGACCCGCCGAACGGAGACGACACTCGACGACATCGTCTTCGAGGAACTCCGGCTACCCCTGGTCGTCACCGTCGCTCTCGCGGGCGTCTACGCCCTGACGCGCGTCGAGTCGGTGGCGACGGCGACGCTCGTCGACGCGCGGACGCTCGCGCTGTTTTTCGGCAACCCCTCCCTGTCGGTGATCGTTCTCGTGTGGGCGCGGGCGCTCAACCGCGTCGTCAACCGACTGGTCGAGGCGGTGAAAGATCGTGGTGACCGCTTCGACTTCGCACCCGTCTTCTCCAACGTCTGGACGCTCGTCGTCCTCGTCGGGACCGTCGCCGTCCTCCTCTCGCTCTGGGCCTACGACATCTCGCCCCTGCTCGCGGGCGCGGGCATCGCGGGCATCGCCGTCGGCTTCGCCGCGAAAGACACCGTCGCCAACTTCTTCGGGATCGTCGAGCGAAGCTCGACTGCCCGTCGGACGTAGTCCGACGATGGGATCGCCCCCTACTTCGACGACACGTACAAACTGGGCGATTTCGTCGTCCTCGACTCCGGCGAGTCGGGGACGGTCGTGAAGGTTGGCGTCCGGTCGACGACGCTACTCACGCGCGACGAGGTGCTCGTGACGGTGCCGAACTCCGTCCTGAACGCCACCCGGGTTACGAACGAGTCGGCGCCGGGGCGTCGCCGTCGGGTCCGAGTGCCCATCGGAGTCGCCTACGGCACGGATATCGACGCCTTCGAGGAACTGCTGGTCGAGCTCGCGCTGGGCGAGTCGCTGGTGCTCGACGCTCCCAAGCCCCGGATGCGCCTCCGGCGGTTCGGCGACTCGGCGCGGGAGTACGAACTCCTCTGTTGGGTCAACGGGCCGACGCGGGCGGCGAAGACGCGCCACGAACTCAACCGGGCCATCTACCACGCCCTCGACGAGGCGGGAATCGAGATTCCGTACCCGCAACGTGATCTGCGGATGCGGTCGAGGGGCGACGACGAGACGGCTCCCGACGCGGCACTCGACGGCGACGCCGTCGCTGGCGAGCGGTGAGGACAGCGAAGTGGAGGGAGTGTACGTTACCGTTTGCCCACGGTACGGGGACCGATATCGCCGGAGCGGGCAGGACTACCCGCGCGCTAGCTCACTCCTCGACGACGATCGTCCCCTCCATGCCCGCCGCCTCGTGCGGGATGCAGACGTAGGCGTGTTCGCCGGCCGTTTCGAACGTGTGGACGTAGGACTGACCGGAGGCGACGGCGCCGTTGCCGTTCTCCCAGCCAGTTCGGGCGGCCTCCTCGGATTCGAAGCCGCCGGAGGCCCAGTAGGTCGCGCCGCCCGGAATCCCGTCGCCGACGGCGGTGACGCTGTGGGGCTCGCCGCCGGCGTGTTTCCACGCGACTTTGTCGCCGGCCGAGACGGTGAGTTCGGCCGGTTCGAACGCGACGGCCGTCATGTCGACGACGTGGTCGGCGTCGTCGGGGACGCCGGAGACGACGTTGGGGCCGCCCTGGAGGTTCGACGAGCCGCCACCGCTGCTTCCACCGTCCGAGCCACCTGCGGAGATTTCGGGCGCCTTCCCCGCGGCGCCGGCGACGGCAAAGACCGCGTTCCGGGTCGCCTGCGCGAACCGCTCGGCGGCCGCGTCGACGGACTCCGTCCGTCTGCCCGAGGAGCGTGGCTCCTCGCTGTCGACATCCTCGCCGCCGTCGAGCGCCGAGACGTACTCGTTCAGCGCCGACTCGAACGTCTCGTAGGTCTCGTGATCGCCCTCCTCCAGCGCTTCGTGGACGCGTGCGTTCTCGAAGGTGGCGAACACGTCGCTCATCAGGGGCGCGGCGTTCACGTCGCCGCCGGAGCCGCCGTTCTCGACGACGGCGTAGACCGCGGCGGTCGCCTCGTCGGCGAACGTCGTCGCCGCGTCGTAGGCGTCGGCGTCGACGGACTCCGTCCGTCTGCCCGAGGAGCGTGGCTCCTCGCTGTCACCGGTGGTCGCGCTCCGTACGGCGCCGAGCGACTCCTCGAAGGCGTGGTAGCGCTCCTCGCTGGCTTCCTCGACTGCCTCGTGGAAGCCGTTGGCCCCGCCCTCGAAGTAGGCGAAGGCGTCGCTGGCGACCGTCTCGGCGCGATCGGTCGCTCCGAGCGTCGAGAGGACGCCCGCGTCGCCGGCACGGCCGGTCATGTACGTCGCGGCGGCGGCGCTCGCGACCGGCGTGGACGCCGACGCCTCGTACTGGACGAGGGCGTCGGTCGCGCCGGTGACGTGGGTCTCGACGGCGTCGTCGTCGCCAGCGCGGAAGGCGTCGGGCAGCGCCGCCAGGTGTTCCTCCTCGAAAGTGTGATAGAGGTCCTCGCTTTCCTCCTCCAGTCCCTCGTGGAACCCGGCTTCGTTCGCCTCGAAGCGAGCGAAGAGGCCCTCCGCGATGGTCGCGGCCACCTCGCCCTCGCCCTGCAAGTATCGCTCGTGGGCGTCGCCGAGGCGAGCGCGGAAGAACCCGGATTCGAGGACGGGCGCCGCGTCGCCGGCGAGCGCCTCGATGCCCGTCGTGAGGCCGTCGTGCGTGGTCGCGGTGGCGTCGTCGACGCCGGCGTCGTCGCCGTTCTCGATGGCCGTGACGAGGGCTTCTAACCCTTCGTGTTCGAACTGTTCGTACGCGGATTCGCTGGCTTCCTCCAGCGCTTCGTGGGCGCGGGCGCCCTCGAAATGCTGGAAGATGGACTGGGCGGCGGCCTTCGCCGCCGCCGTCTCACCGGCATCGTAGAGCCACGCGGCGTCGCGGACGCGGGCGCGATAGCCGTTGAGGCCGGCGGCGTGGGCGACGCCGAGGCCGGGGCCGCCCATGCTCGCGGCCATCTCGGCGTCGAAACCGACCGCCCCCATCAGCGAGAGGTGGCCGATGCCGGCGATGGGTTCGGGGGCGAGTTCGTACGCCGCGTCGACAGCACCCTGCGACGAGGAGAGGGCGGCTTCGTGGACCGCCGTAGCGTCGCCGGACTGCGCCGCCGAGACGACGTCCTCCATGCCGCCCTCGAAGGCCTCGTAGTACTCCTCGCCGGCCGATTCGACGGTGTCGTGGACCGCGGCCTGCTCGAAGTCGGCGAAGACCCGCTGGCCGACCGCCGCAGCCGCGTCGGTCATGCCGGCCATCGCGAGGGCGTCGACGTTGCGAACGCGGGACGCGAAGACGAAAAGCGTGAACACCTCGGCGACGGATTCGGCGGTCCGCTCTTGCTGGACGGACAGCAGGTCGTCACCCGCGCCGTCGAGCGCGCCGATGGCGTCGTTCGGGGCACCCCCCTCGAAGGCCGAGCGCGCATCGCCGAGGTTCTCCTCGAAGGATTCGTAGGCCTCCGCACTGGTCGATTCGAGAGCTTCGTGGGCGCCGTACTCGCCGCCGGCCTGTTCGAACCGACCGAACACGTCGCCGACGAGCGCCGCCGCCGCCGCACTGTGGCCAGTGCGGCCGAGCGCCACCGCGTCGTGGAGCCGAGCGCGCATCACGTTCCACTCGGCCGCGAGCGCCGTCGAAGCCGACGCCTCGACGCTGGGTTCCGTCGCCGTCGATTCGGGCGTCCCTGTCGCCGTGTCAGTCGCCGTCGATCCGGCTGTCTCGGGGCTACTCTGGCCCCCACAGCCAGCCAGTCCGACGCCCCCGAGGGCGATGCCAGTGGTCTTGAGCAACCGTCGTCTGGTGTGTCGCATATTTTTAGGCTGGCCTAAAAATACAAAAACGCTCCGATTTTTTGGTCAGCCAAAACCCGACACAGGCAGCACGTATTTAGGGGATCCTAAAAATCAATCGGTCGTTCGATCGATCACCTGCGCCGGTCGTTCGCCGTGGCAGTCACGGGCCGGATACGACGATCCGTCCCACACTGTCGGCTGTAACTGTACGGAACGAGTTACACTCCGAGGTGCCGAGTGGTTCCACCTTACAGCCGGCAGTATCAGTCGCGGAGGAACCGATCGAAGGCGGAGGCAAAGGCGCTCTCGTCCTCGGTGGCCTGTTCCCACTCGACGAGGCCGCGCTCTTCGCGGGTCCCCTCGATGGTGTTGTCGAGGACGAAGGCGACGAGGCCGCCGACGGCCATCCCCGTCGATCCGATGACGTAGATGGTGTCGGCGACGGCGCGGGCGCCGAGGACTGGGCCGAGGACGGCGATCCCACGCATCCCCTCGCGGAAAGCGGCAGCGCTCCCGACATTGCCCATGTAGGCCGGGATAGCGAGGCCGGTAAAGAGCGCGATGCCGACGACGAAGACGTTGCGCGAGGAGTTCATGTCGACGTACTCCAGATTCGAGAGGCCGACGGCGACGATCTGGCCGAACATGGCGACGTAGAGCCCGCCGACGATGGGGTCGGGGATGGTGGCGATGAGCTGGCCGAAGTAACCGACGAAGCCGACCACCAACATTACCGCGGCGCCGATCTGGACGACGTAGCGCGAGGCGACGCCGGTCAGGCCGATGGCGCCGATGTTCTCGGAGTAGGAGGTGGAGCCGCCGGTGCCCATGAGGCCGGCGAAGACGTTCATCAGCCCCTCCATCCCGATGCCGTGGTTGATGCGGCGCTCGCTCGGCGCGCCGACGCCGGAGAGGCGGGCGACGGCGTGGTAGTCGCCGAAGGATTCGAGCATCGACGCCGCGACACCCGCGAGCATCCCGATCACGAACGCCGTCTCGATCCGCGGCACCCCCCACTGGAGCGGGTAGATGGGCATGAGCGCCGGCGCGGCCGCGACCGAGGCGAGGTCGACGTAGCCGGCGGTGTCCGGCGCGTAGACACCTACCACCGACAGGACGGCCGCGACGACCCACGCGACGACGACGCCGAGCAAGACTGGGAAGAGTTTGAACGCCCTCGAACGGTCGCCGAGATACTGCGAGAACAGGACGATCAGCCCGAGCGTCAGGCCGAGCAGCCACCAGTTCCCGCTCGCGCTCGTCACCTGCGGCGTGTTGAACAGCGCGAGGCCGATGAGCGCGATGGTCGGCGCGATGATGACCGGCGAGATGTACGACCGGAGCCGACCCAACAAGCCGAAGTAGCCGACGGCTACCTCCACCACCGCGGCGACGACGATAGCGCCCTGTAACTGGAGGAGCGCCGCCTCCCACGCCGGCCCCGCGGGATTGCTCGCCTGCACGACGCCGATGACCGCCAGCGCCGGCGCGAGCATCGAGAACGGCGCGCCCTGGACGATGGGGTACCGGTTGCCGAACGTGGTCTGGGCGAGCGTCGCGATACCCGAGACGACGAAGAAGGTACCGACGAATCGCGGGACGACCGCGTCGGGCATCCCGAGCGCGCCCGCGAGGATCAGGGGGACTGCGACGTTCGCCCCAACCATCGTCAAATAATGCTGGACGCCGAGGAAAACCGACGTGACGACCGGCGGCCTGTCGTCGATGCCATACGAGACGAACCCGGAGGGACCGTCCTCGTCGCTCATCGTCTCCGCTCACCCGAATGCATGTCGGGCAACTCTCCGCGGAGGCGTCTAAAATCGACCGGATCAGATCGGCTTCGCGCTCGGCCGAAAGCGTCAGGGCGGCGGCCACCGAGGATACGGGCGATGGATGCGGACGGCGACAGTGACGCCCGCTCGACCGTGTCGAGCGGTGGAATCGACCTCGGGAGCACCACCAGTGCCGACAGTCGGGCCGATCCGCTCGGGTCGGTGACCGACTACGACCCCCAACGCCTCTGTTACGACGGCGAGCGTATCGTCGAGCGAACGCCGCTGGGCGACGGGTGGGCGGCCGTTACCACCCATCGGGTGCTGGCGTACAATCCGGCCGCCGAAGGGCGGCGGTTCGAAGCGATCGATCGACCGAACGTCAGCGGCGTGCGCGTCGACGCCGACGGCGACGGGCGGTATCTCGGCTGGGGGCTCCGCGCCGCCGTCTACGGGGTGGCCGGCCTCGGCGGTGGCGTCGCCCTCCGGGCGATGGATCTCCAGTCGACGCTGTCGATGGACGCGAACGCGGGCGCGGCCCCCGTGGGGAGTGTCCTCGCGGTAACCGACGCCCTCGCAGCGGTGCTCACGCTTCTCACGACCCTCCTCCTCGTCAGCGGTGGCGCGCTCCTCGTCGGGGCGCTCGCCCTCCTCGTCCGCTACCTCCGGACGCGGCGTCCGGCGCTCGTCGTCGAGCGATTCGGCGCCGATCCGGTTCGGCTGTCTGCACCGCGAAGTGACGGCGAACGAGCGGCACAGTCGCTATCGGCCGCGCTGGATCGGTGACACGGCTCATACTATGACGAATATCTTGATTGATTTACAGCCGCCAGTATCAGAAGACGGCGCCGCAGTTCGTGCAGTCGTCGGCGTCGAGGCCGACCTGTGATTTGCAGTTGCTACAGTAGCCCCGGGAGCCGCTGCGGAGGACGCGAGCGCGGACGACATCGTCGTCCTCGTCGAGCGGTTCGCCACAGTCGGCACAGTAGTTCGGTGAGCCCTCGTGACTGGCCGAACACTCGGGGCAGCGGCGAACCCGCTCGGCGTCGTCGTCATCGACCGTGTCGGCCGCAGTACCGACGACCACGGCGTAGACGAGGAGGCCAACGAGCCCCGTAAAGAACGTGAGAAGCCCCCACAGGAATCCGGACCGACCCCGGTCCATGGCGTGGATGCCGACGCCGACGGCGAGAGCGGTCCAAAACAGGATGGCGAAAAACACGACGACGTGGCTGGACACGACGGCTGTTACGGTTACGCGGCGTCAAGGGTCTTGTGCCGACCAATGATATATGCCCGCCGACGGCATAGGGAGGAGCGATGGAAGTCCGGCGGCTCCTCCGCGGTCGGATCGACGACGACCGTCTCGACCGGGTGATCGGCGAAATCGCGGCGCAGTACGGCCGTGAGGACCCGTCGGTCCGCTATCTCGACGCGGACAACTGGCTCTCGACGCCGCTCGTCCTCGATGAAGACCTCTTCGTGAAGGTGATCTCCGAGCAGAACTCGCTGATTCACGCGCTGATCACTACCGGCCGCAACCTCGGCGTCTTTTCCGCGGGAACGGAGGGGTTTTTCGAGCATTTCGGAACCCCCTACGGCATGGCAAAACACGAACTGGAGGCGACCGAACGGATGCGCTCGATCGGGGTGAACGCGCCCGAGCCCCTCGAAGCGCTGGAAGTCGACGGCCTCGGCGTCGTCGTCCTCGAGTACCTGCCGGAGTTCCGGCCGCTCGACGAGCTGGACCGGGAGACGGAGCGTGAACTCGCACCGCAGCTGTTCGAGGCGCTCCGGACGATGCACGACCACGGGCTCGCCCACGGGGACCTCCGGGCGGAGAACGTCCTCATTCTCGATGGCGACCTCTACTTCATCGACGCGACGAACGTCGGATCGAAGAGTCGGGATGCCGCCCGATCGTACGACGCCGCGTGTGGACTGGCGGCGCTCGAACCACTCATCGGCGCGGCGGCGACCGTCGACGCCGCCACGACGGCCTACACGCCCGAGGAGCTGCTCGAAGCCCGCGATTTTCTCGATTTCGTCAACATTCGTCCGGATCACGACTTCGACGCCACGGCGCTCAAGGGTGAAATCGAGAAGCGCGCGGCGTAAGGAGACGGGACGAGGTGGGTCCGGATCGACCCTGCCGGGCGACGGGTGATCCGGAGTCGAGTCGGGCCGGGGCGAGCGACGACGTGGTGGAGTTGTAGTTGCCGATTCTCGACGAGAAAAGCGTCGATGCGTCGGCAAGCAGTCATTGCGGCCTCTGGCTGATAAACCCACCGACCTCGGCCGATCAGTCGCGCCGGTCGCGGAGAGCGGGGAACTCTTCGCGGACCGACTCGATCCGGTCGGGGTCGAGATCGGCGACGACGAGTGTGGGGTCGTCGCCTGCGCTCGCGAGCGTCGTCCCCCACGGATCGTAGACGGTCGATCGGCCGAGGAGCGTCGCATCCTCGAATTCGGCGGCACCGTTTGCCGCTGCGACGTACGCGAGATTCTCGATGGCGCGCGAGCGAGCGAGAGTCTTCCAGTGTTCGACGCGGGGGTACGGCCACGCGCTCGGGACGCAGACGAGCGTCACCCCGCGGTCCGCCAGCCGACGATACAGTTCGGGAAAGCGGAGGTCGTAACACGTCGACATGCCGACGGTGAAGCCCTCGAACTCGACGGTCGAGAGCGATTCACCGGGCGTGAGCAGACGTGTCTCGGCCGATTCGTAGCCGAAGAGGTGGTGTTTGCGGTAGACGGCGCGGCGCACCCCATCACGGTCGTAGAAGGCGCACGTGTTGGCCAGCCCGTCGGCTGCGGGCACGTCGACGCCGGCGTCGGCACTCGCTGCGAGATCCTCGACGTGACTCCCGGCGAGCAAGCCGATGCCGTGGTCGGCGGCGAGGTCGGACAGTCGATCAAAGGTCGGGCCGTCGAGCCCCTCGGCCGTTCGGGCGTAGCTTTCGAACGCGAAGTAGCCGACGGTGAAGAGTTCGGGGAGGACGACTAGGTCGGCACCGCGGGCGGCGGCGTCGGCGACGGCCGTCGCCGCGCGGTCGACATTCTCTGCCACGTCACCGGCAGTCTGGTCGAGTTGGGCGAGAGCGAGTCTCATGCCGGGAGTTCGAGGTCGCGTCTGAGCGCCGCTTCGAGGTTAGTGAGTTCCGTATCGAGGCGTTTCTTGAAGAAGCGTTCGACGCCGGGGAGGCGGCCGTCGACGACGAACTCGTTGTCGAGGCGACAGCCCGTCTCGGTGGATTCGATGCGGTGTTCACCGGTAACCCGCATGACGTTGGAGCGACCCACGAACTTCACGTACCGCGGTTCGTCGCGCTCTACGTCCTCGGTTTCGACGGTCGCGGTGCGGTCGACGAGCGGTAACTGGAGGTCGATATGCCACGTGGCGCGGTTGCCATCGATGTCGTAATCGCGGACGACGCTGATGGCTTCGGCGCGCTTGCGGGGGTCGGCGATGAAGTCCCAGACGCGTTCGGCCGGAGCCTCGAACTCGAACGCCCGCCGGACACGTACGGTCATACGATATGGTCCCGTCGTACCCTCAAAAAGCCGTGGGTTCGGGCGTCACGGGAGATGCCCGCCACGGACGGTAGCGAGCGTCTCCCGACAGGTACGCTCCGCCCGATCAACCCTGTGTGACGCGCCACGTCGTCGACCGGGCACGCCCCCACTTCTCGATTTCGACATCTTCGGACTTTTCGGCCAGCCGGGGGAGACGAGAGCCGACCTGTTTGGCCGTCAGCCCGATGGCGTCGGCGATGTTCTTCGCGCGGAAGTAGCGTTCACCCCGGGAGACGCTGTCGTGGAGGTACGCGAGGATCCGCCGTTCCTCTTCGGTCAGGGAGGTCATCGTTCACCCCCGATAGGGGATTCATGCTCTTAACTCTTTCAAGGGCGACTCACGACCGTCCGTGTCGTAGTGAGTGCTGTAACTGTGTACCGGTAGTTCGCCGACCCAACTTGGCGAACTACCGGTGCTGACTTACAGGAATCACTATCAGGCGTACGCCTGAACGGCGACAACCGAGCCGAGGGCGGCCACCATGGCGAGTGCGAACCCACCGGCTTTCGTCAGCTGTCCGGGCGCGACCAGCATCGCCAGTGCGCCGACGACCGCGAGAATGCCGAACAGCACGCCGAATCCCACTCCCTTGTCCGTCGTGGCGGCGTCGAGTGCCATACAGAGAGGGTGCGACGGGGTGTACTTAGCCCCTTCGCTGTGAGAAAGACAACCAACAGTATTACCGACGGGCGCCGTACGCCCGCTATGGACTTCAGCCTCTCCGCCGAGCAGTCCCAGATCCGAGAGATGGTCGCCGAGTTCGTCGACGAGGAGATCGTGCCCGTGGCGAGCGAGATCGACGAGCGCGACGAGTTCCCCCGCGAACTGATCGACGAGATGGCCGAACTCGGCCTCATGGGCATGCCCTTCGACGAGGCGTACGGCGGTGCGGGCCTCGACTACCACTCGTACGCCGCCGCCCTCGCGGAGATCAGCCGCGGGAGCGGCGGCCTCGGCACCGTCGTCGCCGCCCACACCAGCCTCGCGGGGGGGATGCTGGATGCGTTCGCCTCCGACGCACAGAAAGAGCGCTTCCTGACGCCGCTGAACGAGGGGACTGACATCGGCGCGTTCGCGCTCTCGGAAGCGGGCGCCGGGAGCGACGTGCCCGCCATGGAGACGACGGCCGTCCGCGACGGCGACGAGTACGTGATCGACGGCGAGAAGCTCTGGATCTCCAATGGGTCCGTGGCGGAGACGGTCGTCCTGTTCGCCAAGACCGACCCAGACGCGGGACGGAAGGGGATCTCCTCCTTTATCGTCCGCCCCGACGAGGACGACGGATTCCACGTCGAGGGGACGGAACACAAGCTGGGAGATAAGGGTTGTCCGACGGCTGAGCTTCGCTTTTCGGACCTCCGCATCCCGGCAGATCGCCGCCTCGGCGAGGAAGGGGAGGGCTTCGTGCAGGCGCTGAAGACGCTCAACGCCGGACGCATCACCATCGCTGCCCGTGGCGTCGGTATCGCGCAGGCGGCACTGGACGAAGCCGTCGCCTACGCCAACGAGCGCGAACAGTTCGGCCAACCTATCGGCGACTTCCAGGCCATCGGCCACAAACTCGCGGACATGGACACGAAAGTCGAGACGGCACGCCTCCTGATGCACTACGCCGCGGACCGAAAGATGCGCGGCAAGCGGTTCGTCAAGGAAGCGGCACAGGCCAAACTCTATGCCAGCGAGATAAGTAGAGAAGTAGCCAACGAGGCGATCCAGATCCACGGCGGCTACGGCTACACGAAGGACTTCCCGGTCGAGCGGTTCTACCGCGACGCCAAACTCAACGAGATCTACGAGGGGACCAGCGAAGTGCTACGCAACACCATCGCCGACGAACTGCGATAACCGGAAGGTTCGACTGGCCGGAGTCCGGACGAGGAGGCATGAGCGAGAACGGGGTCGACGACGGAGCGACACAGGAGTCCGCAGCCGAGAACGGTGTCACGGCCCGCTACTACGAAACTGGCGAGGAACGGGTTCTCTCCTTCGAACGCGACGGCCGGACGGCCGCAATCGCCCAGAACAGCGACGGCTACGCCATGGTGATGGTCCGCCAGGCGGCCGACGGCGACGAACTGGAGCGATACTACGGCTTCGACATGGCACTCGATCACGCGGCCGAACTTCTCGGCGTCCGTCCGACCGACCTCCCGGTGCCGGAGCAGGCACACGACATGGGGATGTGATCACGTCCAGTAGAACCGTGGCCCGAAGAACAGGTAAGCGAGCGCGAGAAAGAGCAGGGCGAAGGCGAACACCTCGCCGGGGCGCCCGCGAAGGAAGATGGCGAGCACCTGCACGATGCCCATCACGATGGCGTCCTGCGGGTGGAGGTCGGGGTACGTGATCTGCGTGACCATGAGCGCCGCGAGAAGCCCGGAGAGCCCGACGAGAAGGGAGGGGCCGACAAAGCCCGCGAGGACGCCGGCCGAGAGGATGGTGGCGGCGAGCGTCGACGGCACGCCCTTGGTTTCGGAGGCGTCGCTGTCGTAGGCGGTGTAGAGGCCGAGACGGGTGACGGCCATGGCGACGTAGACGGCCGGGAGGAGGAGCGCGAGGCCGAACGCGACGGGGTCGGCGTCGAACGTCCAGGCGTCCGCCGCCCGCGAGGCGATGATGAGGGCGGGCGCGACGCCGAACGAGGCCACGTCGGCGAGCGAGTCGAGATACGGGCCGGCGAGCGTGCCGCCGCGCTTGCGTGCGATGACGCCGTCGAGACCGTCCAACACGGCCGCCAGCAGGACGATACGGGCGGCGAGGGCGGCGTCGCGCGTCGCGACGAACGCCGCGAGGAATCCGAGCATCGCGTTGCCGACGGTGACGGCATCCGCGAGACCCAGTCGCCCTACGAACCGCGGTTGCATAGTGGCTCACTCACCCACCGCGGATTTACGTCTTTATACTGCCGGCTGTGAGTCGTCGAGGTGTGTGCCTTGGAGTGGCGGGTATCCTGATACGGATTATTGTAACTGTTTACCGATGGGTCGATGAGACGGTCCGGCGACCCACCGGTACTGATAGGGATTATCGTCACTGTCCAGAGATTCTCGCCGACCCGTCTCGGCGAGAATCTCTGGTGACTTCCGATGAACCCTATGACTTACAATAAACCGTATGAATCGGTCACAGCCGACAGTGGATATCGTCCGTTTCGACCCACGAACCACGCCGCCTTTATCCGTCGACCCCCGAGAGCCGCGTATGCGCAGACGTCGGGTACTCGCGACGCTCGGATCGGCGTTCGCCGCCGGGAGTGCCGGCTGTGCCGCCATCGGGACGACTGGCGGCGTCGAGGGCGACGTGGGGATGACGGCGGTGGCGTTCGAACCCGCGACGATCACCGTGGACGTTGGCGACGAAGTCGTCTGGTACAACAACAGCGCTCGCGCCCACTCGATCACGGCCTACGAGGACGGCATCCCGGAGGGGGCGACCTATTTCGCGACCGGCGGCTACGACTCCGAGACCACCGCCCGCGAGGCGTGGGACGGCATGAGCGGATCGATCACCACCGGCGAGAAGTACCGCCACACGTTCGAGGTGGCCGGCACCTACAACTACTTCTGCATCCCCCACGAGCGGGCGGGGATGGTCGGACAGGTCGTCGTCGAGGGGTAGGCGACCGGCACTTCACGCCGGTTCGACCATGTGGTGTCCTCGCTGGATGAATCCCCGGAACACCGTGCCGGCGACGTGATCTGTCGATTCGTCTATATTATTCCGGGCTAAAATACGGGGGTGATAAACCGTCGGCTCGGCAGTCGGCGTCGGAAAACCGTCGATCGGAGTTCAGTCCTCGTCGACGGCGACGTCTTCCTCGTCCACGTCGACGGCAGCCTCCTCCTCGGCGGCGACCTCTTCGGGTCGCGCTTCGAGGGTGAGCTTCTGAATCTCGACCCGACGAAGCGGGTAGACTGTCTTGGCCTCGCCGTAGATGGCCGAGGAGAGACGGCCCTCGACGGCGCTCTCGACGAAGGACTTGAAGTCGCGTTCGGCAGCGGCGTCCTCGATGATGTCGATCATGATCCGACGAATGGCCTGCTCCTGACTGCGATCGGCCTTCTTCGTCGTGAATGCGACGGGCTGGACGCGGACGCGGTAGTCGTCCGTCGTCAGCACCGTGATCGTCGCGTCGACCTTCGAGGCGCCACGGCGCACGAGACTCCGCAGGTAGTCCCGCGTGAGTTCGTGTTTCACGAACTCCGTGTACGCGGAATCCGACCCCACGTCCGTGATCTTGAACGTGAGTTTGGTGTTGTTCGCCCCGGCATCGTCGGTGAGTTCGCCGAGGGTCGTTTCGATCGTTCGTCCGATAACTTTCTCCGGTTCGTCGGCAACCGTCTGGCCGAGCTCCGCCCGGTCGTACTGCTCCGGGGCGAAGATGGTGTACCAGCGCTTGCCGCGTTTCTGCTTGGATACTGAACGTTCACTCATGGTTTTGATGTTCGCGTGCTGTTCGTACGACGGTCTCTGCGACCGTCAGGTTCACCACGTAGTCGTCCACGGTCGACTGCAGGCCGCCTGCAGTCTCGCGGTCGATAGCCGTGTGGACGATGTCGTCCGTCACGGTCGTCGACATCGACGGCGTGTTGTCCGGCCGGAGCGCGGCCGCAACCGTCACCGCGTCGTCGTGTGTCGTCTCGACGCGAGCGCGCTTCATAGCGCCTCCCTGAACGCCGTGACGAACCTCGATACATCCTCGTCTACCCCGTCGATCCGCGCCGTCGCCCGGGTGCTCGCGCCGGTGCTCGATCCCACGGCGTCGACCGCCTGCACCGCCGCGGCCATCGCCGTCTCGAGACGCGTGTCGTCGATGCTCGCGGCAGCCGCGGCCGAGGACGTGCCGTCCTCGCCGACGATCAGCACGACCGGTTCCGGCGAGCGGAAATCCCGACAGAGCCTGGCGATCGTCCCGAGTCTGGCGGGATCGGGCTCGTCGACACGAGCGACGAAGACGCCGTCGTACCGGCCCGTCGCCGCCTCGGCCAGCGATCCGTGAACCGCGCGAGCGTGAGTCCGCCACGCGTCGAGGGTCGCCGTCCGCAACCCCTCGTCACGGATGGCGAGCGCGACGCCCGCCCCCGGTCGCTCTCGTGCGACCGCGTCGAGCGCGTCACCGAAGCCCTCGATCGTCGCGAACGTGGCCGCCGGTGTCGCGTGGGGACGAAGCGCCCGTTCGACCGCCTCGGCGGCCCGTGCCGACGACGCGGTCGCTTCGATGGCCAGCCACGACGCGAGCCGTCGGCGCTCCTCCTCGGACGGTTCGGCCGGCAGGTCGAGATCGGACAGCGCCGTCCGCGCCGCCTCGGGATCGCCCGACACCGGTGCGGAGACCAGCGTCGAGTGCGCAAGTCCCTCCGCGAGATCGGCCGTCGGCATCGCCACGCCGGGGCGGCGGTCGACGGCCGTCCGCTCGCGCGCCGCGTCCAGCAACGCCGCCGCATCACCCGCATCGAGCGGATGACCGGCCGTCGTGACGCCGGCGAGAGCGAGCAGCGGGTCGGGCGCGACGCCGAGTTCGCGCGCCGTCGCAGCGGCCGTGAGACTCGCCGGATCGGCGCCCGAGAGGGCGAGGTCACCGCCCGTCGTGCCGACACCGACGACGAGGTCATCCCCGTCGCCCGGCACCGGATCGGGCACCGCATCGACGCGCACCTGGAAGGGGATCGACGATTCTCTGAGCGCCCGCGCGAGGACGCCGCTCGCGGCCAGCGCGTCACCGTCGGCGGCCGCGACGACCCGAACGAACGGGGCCGTACGCAGCGCCGCGGCGATCTCGCCGGCGCCGGCGTCCTCCACAGTGGCGGGCGCGGTAGACATTTACGCTTCCAGCAGTTCGGCGGCGACGTCGTAGCTGTAGGTGAAGTCCTCGTCGAGGGCGTCACCGCGGTAGTAGCTGACCAGCCGTCGGATCTTCGACTCCGTGTTCTGGAGCGCGCGCTTGTTCTGGTGGTCCTGGGGGTTCGCCTCCATGTGCTCACGCAGGCGAATCGCCCGCACCATCAGGTTGCGCAGGTCCGCCGGCAGGTCGCCGTCGGCGTCGTGCTCCTCGAGAATCTCGGTGAGCTTCTTCCCCGTCGCCAGCTTCACGTCGGGGATCGGCGTGCCCTTCACGCCCTCGTCGCGCAGTTTCATCCCGATGACGCTCGGGTCGTGACCCTGCTCGGCGAGTTCGACGACGCGCTCTTCGATTTCGTCGGCGTCTACGTCGCTCCACTCCGGGGGTTCGTCTGCCACCGGCTTGTCCGAACCGGACGAGCCACGGCGGCGGGTGTGCATTCGTGCCATAGATTGATTGGAACCGCACAGACCGCAGAAGCGAATCGTGCACCGACGCCTGTCGGTACACGCACTCCCGCAATCCCAAGCCCAGATGGGCGAGTCAGATTTGCGGTCGCGCCGTTCCCGCTTGTCCGTTCGCGAATCCAACACTAAACCGTTTCGAAGCCCCGAACGCGTGTCACGCCGTCGCGTACCGGACCGCCGAGTCGAAGCCCTTATTATTCGGACCGCGGTACGATTCGATGCGACGCGGGCTCGTAGATCAGGGGTAGATCACTCCCTTGGCATGGGAGAGGCCCCGGGTTCAAATCCCGGCGAGTCCATCACGATTGAACGAGCGAAGCGAGTGATTGAGGGATGGACGAGCCGGGATTTGTAAGGGAGCGCCCCTTGGGCGCGACCGTCCCGGTGGCCGTCATCCCCGTCCCGTCACTTGATTTCCGCTCTCTTTCGTTACTCACCTCCGGCCGCGTTTCTTTTCTCAACAGCCGTTAGAGGACAGACTGTTTGTCCCGGAGTGAGTCGAGTCATTCCCTAAACGGAACTCCACGCTGGCGGGCATTTTCGCTGATTCGAGGATTTGCCTTATCGCGCGCACATCCACTAATCTCTCTCTATGGGCACTGTATTGCCGAAGTCGAGGAATAAGACCGGATGTGGGAGATGTGGATGAACGCGGATTGAAACCCTCTGGGATTCTTATTGATTTGGTCGAGTGCTGTTACTTTGGACCCCAATCGCTCTCGATAACCTTGGCGGGGAATACTATACGGTTGATCGGTCATTTGAATAATTCAGAATGAGCGAGTTCAAAGTGGATCGAGACGAGATTAGCAAGAAGTCACCATTCGTTTTGGATTCCTCAGGTAGGGTGATACCAAAGGGAATAGTCTACGATCCGGACTTCGGTTCGGATCATCTACCGGAATACGCTAACGAGCAAGATTGGCTCGTATACGTACCCTCTCCAGACGGAGGGCTAACCGTTCTCAAAGGAGGAGAAATGTACAAAGGTACGTATTTTGGTTCTAAGTCCGCATACGATGAAGATATCCAGATTCCAATAATTACATTCTTTTATCAACATGCGTCCTTCTCTAATGTAATTGAATACTTTCCAAGTATTGAGGAGGACCTTCGAAATCTCGCCGCATGTATGTCAAAGGTAGCCGTTTACCAACATCTATCATCTGAATTTGATATTGATGTTAACCAGTATGTTCTGACAGAACTTGAATATATATTCTCAGTTTGTCGAAGTCTATTCGACACACTCCATTGTATCGCCAGCAAATCTTGGGAAACGATCGAACTGTTCAATGGAGGCCAAAACCCGCTCCCAGTCAAGCTAACAGATATGGTTTTGAATGAATATGAACCAATTAAGGAATCCGCACTTATCGAGAAATATGGATTAACTGAGGGGCTTGCTGAGTATTACAATGAGCTTGCTACAAGATTATCTGATATCAAATACTATCGAGATAGTATCCACCACTATGGTGGTTCTTTTAAGATTATATTCCCCCTGGATGAGGGGTTAGCTGTAAAGACATCGCTTGAACCCTACTCAGAGTTCGACGCTTGGACGGATGAGCAAATTAATGAAAGTGGTCTGGCACCAATATGGCCTTTTATTTCTCATGTTATAGGAACAACAATAGGAATCATGAACGAACTTCCAAGCGCATTATTCAGTAGGATCTACATACCAGAGGAACTCGCTCCGGGATATGGAGTCTACGTTCGCGGCCCACATATTACAAACCTACTTAGAATAAACGAGCTGATTGAAGAAGACCCGTGGGGCGAATGTTTGGTCAGTGAGATAGAAAAGGAACTCGGATAATCAACGCTCAAGAGCACACTCTATAGCGAACAGCCACTTCTGTGGCGGATCAGCTGTCGGGATAGAGGGTTTGATGCATTATTTTACACGATCCTCAAGAGAAACGTGTAATACGGATTTTCTTCCGTCCTCGTCTAACACAAAAAAGAGACATGCCATCAACCAGAGATTGACAGACGCGTCCTCCTCAAGATTCACCCAGAATACGGTTGTACAGTATCCAAGTCGTACTGATCTATCGTAGACAAGAGCCTCTCTCTGATTCGAGAAATCGAGTCACAATCCACATGAACAAATTTCCCCTCACTCTCCCACTGGGTATCTCTCAATTCCTCCAAAACATAGTCGTGGAACCGAGCGCGGACATCTGGATGTTCAAGCGCCTGGTAGTGGTCGTTTTGGAGCGTGAACAAATCAACAATTGCACGAAATTCTAAGAAGACTAAATCTGGCTGATCGGATTCATCGTATTCGCTCAAATTCTTCTGAATCCCCTTCGCTCGAAGACCAAAGCCCGATTCGTCGAAGTTTTGCGAAATAAGGATATGGGCGGACGGGTAGGGTGCGCCTGTTTTGTTCCTCAGTGCATGGGTCTCAGCCTCGTTTGTCATGTATCTTGAAGCCTGATCTTCTTCAGATGTGGTCAAGTCATAGCCATCGACACGGTGGGACAGTTTTACATCGTATTTTGCCGCGTAGCTCTCGGTGCTATCGGAGAGCGGGATAATCAGAAGACCGTCGGCTTCTTTTTTTGCCGTTCTTCCCCAGCGTTCTGTTTGAGAAAACAGACCTTTCAACAGATAGAATACATGTTTTTCAAAGTACGCATCGTTGGACGGATCGTAATAGTCCTCAAGCTCCTCACGATGGTCTGGAAGTGCATTCGGAGCGTTGAGTAATTCTAGGTACTCCTGAGCTTGGTCGTGAGCTTTAGCCGAATTTCGGAACGTGCGCGATCTCGTTCCGACAATCGCATCTCGGATCGCTTTGCCGACAAGATGGTCAATGCTGGATTCCACAACTAAATCGTAAAGAGAAAGACGACCATAGCCTTCGTAATCATCGATAGCTGACTCTCCAAAAGTCACGTAAACACATTTCAACAGATAATTATTGATCGTCCCGGGACGTGACCTGTTACCTTGAGGAACAAAGAACACTTGATGGCCCCGCGACGTAGATGCCCGTGGACCTTCATATTCTGTAAGTTGGAAGTCTGAACGGATCACGGACCTGGAGTTCATCTCAACTCCGGAGGTAGACCAACTTACAATCTCCATTTTTTCGTGTGTAGGTGTGGTTTGCCTTAGCAAATCTTGAATTAGATTTCCAACTCGAGATTCGCTGACTTGAATCTCAGTCGTCTCAAATGACTCAGTAAAGGCTGACCCTCCACACTCTCTACAAACATCAACATCCGCTCTATTGTATTCCCTACAATCAGCGTTCACACACCTTTTGAGCTCCCGATTTTTTACATCAGCGACGTTGTCTACAACCTCTTGGAGGGATTCCTCCAACTCGTTGTAGTACCGATTATAGGCATCTCCATCCTCAGAGAGGATTCGGTTGAATAAAAGGCGCTGATTTTGGGAACCATAATTATACACCGTGCCAAATTCGATACCTGTCTCTGACGTGAATCGCCGTTTGAATCTATCTCGTTCGCGCTCTAATTTATTTTCACCCTCCAACTCAAAACGGAATCCATCATTCCCGTGGATCACGTTCACTCGATACTTCCCCCCGTAGCGGTTGTCTTTCAAATAGAATTTTTGTATATTGGACACTCCTTCGATAGAAATTATGTTTTTTCGGCTAAGAGCCGATATGTCAGCATAAACCGCTCTTTCATTCTTAATTCTTAGCCGCGACCGCTCGGGTAGTTCGGTCTCATGATATTTTACGCCGATAATTTTGAACTCATCAGCCTCGTCATCCAATAGATTTCGAACCTTGTCCGTAACACGTTCTGACGTGGTGGTTGGTTCCATCTCCTCTATATTTTCTTGTTCTCTAAGAGCGGTGGCTACCTCTTCCTGAGTTCCAGATGATCCAAGGACAGTTACCCCATTCTCCGTTTTCCGAAGTACGACGGGATGTGCCTCATCAAGGCTGGTTCCAACGATCTCGCCGTCTTGCTCCACCCGTCGAATTTTGGTTTCTGTTGGCCAAATTATACCAAACTCATCGTTAACATCCTCATACGCAAAATCGTCATCCTCAATTGATTGTATTTCCTGTGCCGCTTCATCTACATACTCGAATTGGGTTCCTTCTCTGGGACTCTGTATCCACAGAGACTCGGCAAAGATGGGTAATAATACACTTTCGGGGTCATCAGCGTCTCTAACCATTGTTTTAAAGTCTTGGATAGATTCAAACCGACTCTCCACAATTTTTCGCTTGCGTTTGAGAAATTCATCTATGAGGGCCAAAGACACAGGAATCGACTCGCGTTTGGCATCCTCAACAACCTCATCAAAGGAAATGTTCATTTTGAGCCAAAAGGATCGGTCGTCAAATAGTCGATGTTCCCCCTCCTCTTGAGACATATCTTCGTCTTATTTTGTCAGAGACAATAAACGATAGGGGACGTTAAGACTCTTCGAGTAGGGAGAGTCGGCGGAATGTTGGCCCCACACCAACAGACCGCCATTGAGTTGATTATCAGTAGAACACTGTCAGGTTTCTTGCAACCTCAGGACAACTCAGTTGGGCCTATACGTAGACCCAGATAGAAAATGACACTAACCCCATTTAATATTCGGGGTGCATTATACCGTACTTCAGCGCATACTGACGCTTAGTTTTTCAAATGTTCTCAAAAATGAACTCCGCTAATTCCAGCGTTCACCGACGGTCCACCAATCATGAGGCTTCTCAAACACCCAATCAGAGACGATCCCCTTCGATATCTTGTGTCTGAGAGCTAATTGTTAAGAATGTCCGAAACGCATCAGATACTATGACCGACAGTAGCTCCTTCTCTGTTGTTCTAATGAGAGAAAACGGGCCAGAGATAGCCGTCGAGGGAGGGGTTGTCAGTACTGATGGGGCATCTCCCAGCATCACGACTGGCTATTTGTCTGGTCAGTGTACGAAATGCGGAAAAGTACACATTTTAGAAGGGGAATTTCGGCACGTTGCAACCAATGAAAGATCCGGCATGGGAAGAGAGCGGATCTTCGTAACCGACCATTGGGGCCAATGCACCTGTGGCTCTGAGATGCGAATTGAGGTTGAATATATGGAGTATCCTCGGAATTCGCTACAGCCGTACCAGATTCTTCCAAAGAGGAATGTAGAATATATTCAAATTCCTGGTTTTACTCATGCGATTAACAGAGCCGCCACACAGGTGCGTGAGGATCAAGAGATGCTACGCGCTTCTGTCAGAGAATTACGAGAGATGACGAACTCAGGGATCCTCGATATTAATGACGGAACTACATTTGAGACGGCACTTGACCAACTCATAGAAACTGTCGAAAATACTGTTCTTGTGTTAGGTAGTTACCGAGGAGCTAACAAAGCCGAACTCCTCGATATCAAAGAAGAACTTTCTGAGCAAGGATACGACGCTCACCTCTTTGAGGATCTACCAGAGTTCCCTGACAAAGACTTATCTGGAAATGTTGCGACCGCAATGCGGATGGTTGGATTTTGTATTATGGTTGATCGAGAGGCATCGGGGCACATTGATGAATATCGAATTGCGGAGAAGCAACGGACAATATTAGCGAGATTAACACCCGAAGACGGGGGGGCGACCCGGATGATCGGTGGATCAGAACTCGTTGATGTGAATTATATTCGATCGTTCAACTTCGACGTTCGTCCCCAAGAAAAGCTGGATGATTCGATCACATGGGCGGAGGAGATGCTATCTAAGCGGCGGGAAGCGTACGAGAATCACTATGAATGGCGTGAGTGAATTATCAGACAAGATATAATTAATTGCGTGAGGCAATGCTCAACGGGTGCTTCTCACACGGTCGGGGTTCCGTCGTTATACCCTCTTCAATAGTTTGGTTGTGAGGACAGCTGTCGAAGTACACACCTAGACAAGTTCTCCGGTAGTCTTCCGGTGAATTGTCGAAGGTGCCGCTCGGGCTTTTTTGTGTGCTGAAAAATAGCCATGAATGTCGTTTATAATATCAGGGTAGTTGATGTTCCAGGTATCTCATATCCATTCTTCTCAAGTATAAAGAAGACTACAATCCCAAAATTCTCAAAAAAGAACTGTTGTTGCTCTCGAATCCACCGTACTGGATTTTCTATAAATTCTTGCTCATCAGTCACTTGCGGTAAATCAAATTCAAGCTTTGCGTCACGAAAACGTCTTCTTAAGATGCCAAACTCATCAAATAGCTCCGATAGTTCTTGCATATTATCAATGAATGAAAATATGCTCTCTACAGGGGATAGTCTGTTGGACTCGGATCTGAACGCACCACGTAGTGGGTCAAGAGCGTAGATTATGACGTGGTCTGAGTCAGATACTTTCTTCATCTCGCTACAATCAAAACAGATCGAATTATTTGCCAACTTCTGATTCTGGTGATACGCTGAATAATCGTCTACAGTATGAAAACCGGGTGCCACATAGATGGCTTTTCCTAACCCATGTCCAAGATCAACGAGCGTATTATGTTGTTTCTTTGAATGTATCCCAAATCGGTAGTACTCTTCATTAAATTCGTCCCATTGTTTCGCACGCCTGTCAGTCAACCACTCTGACCGCTTGTATTGTAGGAACAAGGGGGCGAATTGTATATCGCCTCGGCTAAGGCCGATTACAACATCTGAGCCTATTTTAGCTTCGGTATTCTGAGTAGGGAAATACGGGGTACCTACAATGTCTCTTCCCCAGCGATTTTCGATCTCCCTCGTTAATCCGTATGTATACTGGAATTCACTGAATTCAGGATCAACCATTTTACTCAGCGAGATGTGGCTAACACATATAAACCATGTTCAAATATATTTCAATTAGAATTTGTTTTGAGCCAACTTATGAGAAATTATATTATTTCTCAGATTATTGGAGAGTATGAGTACTCAGATATTATCGAGGTAGGAATTTCTCTGGCTCCGACGCTCGCCCGCTGTCCGTTCGTCATAGTGTTTCTCCAATACTTCGTCAGAGACATTCATCCGATCCGAGACGACCTCCTTTGGTACACCAGAGTTCAGATGATGGGTGATGGCACCCCGGCGGATCGCGTGAGGAGCTACGCTTGAGGGACACTTGCTTTCGTGATCTCTCTTTATTGCCTCACAGTCCTCGATGACTCGGTCGTGCGGACAGTCGTCGGTGTACACGCATGGACGAGTTATCTGATAGACTCCCCTTCGGATCGTCGACAGTGCCGCTCGTCCTCTCGAAGTACAGAAAAGCGGCACTCGACCGTAGTCGTCGGCTACGTTCTTGTGATTGAACTCGAGGAAGTCGTCAATCACGTCACAGAGCTCGCGGCTGAGGTTGACGTGCCGCTCTCCGTGTTCCTTGTTTTTTAAAGGCGTCTCGGATTCGGGCCGATGCTTGATTTTGACGTACTCTTCCTTGCTGTTGTAATCGTCAACGTCGATTGCTCGTGCGGAGCCTGACCGCATCCCAGTGTGCCAGAGGAGGTAGACAGCGACGTGACGGAAGCTTGCATACTCCCACTTCTCCAGGTACTCGAGAATCTGATCCACCGCTTCGGGCTTGAGTATGTCGTCGTTCTGGTCGCCATTCCCGGTGATCGTCGGCGGCGACACCCGCTCGTGAACGTGCTTGGGTGCGGCCTCGATCCGTTCACAGAACCGGAGGAACATCCGGAGCGTGTCGAGCTGACTCTTGAGTGTGATCGGCTTGATGCCTTCCGAGCGCCACATCTTGTAGTCGTGGAGCTTGCGCCCGGTGATGTTGTTCATGTCTTCCAAGCCGACTTCGTTACACCAGTCAACGAACTGTTCGAGACGGTATCGTTGATTCTGGAGTGACGAGTCCGAGAGTTCGCTTTCGCGTTCTTTCAGGTACGCTTCTACAGCATCTTCTGGTGTGATTGATTCCAGCATGGTTGCGATGTCGCAACCCCGGTGCGAGGACGCACCTTCGGACGTGTTGGCCAAGGCGACGGTGCGGCGCGGTGCGTCCGAGGCGAACGACCATCGGGAGTGAGCCTAAGGAAGTGGACGAGCCGGGTGCAACGCGGTGCGTCTCCCAGAGGGAGCGAAGCGACCGACGGCATGGGAGAGGCCCCGGGTTCAAATCCCGGCGAGTCCATCGGAGCGGCCGAGTTCTACGAGGGAGCGAGAATGGGCGAGTCGAGCGTCCGCGACGCGGATGCGCGGATTTGAAGTCCTGCGAGTCGCAGCCCGCGCAGCGAAGCGAGCAGGACCGTCTCACTCTGGGTTCAAATCCCGGTGAGTCCACTTTTTCACTCACTTCGTTCGGTCGGTCGTGGACTCACCGTAGTCCCACTCGCACACTCCGTCGCTCGCGGGGCTCCCGGCGAGTCTCGCTCCGCTCACGGCACTCCCGGCGAAGGATTTAGTAGTCACGGCGCGAATAGTGGTACCGTATGACAAAGAAGGATCTCGGCTGGCGTCCGAAGGGAGCCGCCGAAACCTACCGGGACAAAGAGGTCGGGGAGTACAACGTCGCTGCGCACGAGCTCAACGAGGGCGAAGTCGACGGCGAGATCCGCGCCGAGGACATCAGTGGGTCCGACGCCGAGTCGGTTATCGAAGACGTAGAGTAGCCACATCGCGACTCACCGGTGTAGTCCGCCGAGAATCGCCGCCGGTGTCCGGTATTCAGTACAGCGGGAACGCCCGCTCGTGTCTGGGTGGCACGTAGAAGTTCGCCCGCGACTGTACGTCGACGAAGTTGAGGATGCCGTTGTTTTTCCGGTCGGTAATCGCCTGACTGTCGTCGCGCACGTACCAACCGTTCATCGCCCGGCGAGTCGCCCGGAAATGCTGGAGTTTTCGCTGGTAGGAGAGGAAGTGGACGCCCGCGTGGTCGCCGTCGGTCGTGTTGAAGTCGCGCCGGAGGATTATGGGCTTGCCCTCGCGTCGCACCTGTGCCACCTTCTCGTGGTGGCCAACCACGTCGAACTCCCGGGCGTGTTCGCGGACGGCGTCGGTGAAGGGGACGTTCGACTCGAAGTTGGGGAGATCGGAGGGATCGAACTCCGGGGAGAACATCCGGGCGACGCGGCCGGCGTCGTCCAGTCCCTCCCACCAGCCGTCGAGATTCTGGGTCAGGTGGGAGACGTGGAGCGTCGTGCCCTCCGCGAACCGGCCGTCGGGGATGGTGACGAAGTCCTCCGAGGCCTGGGTTCCCTGCCGGTCCGAGAAGAATCCCATGAAGGTTGGGTCGTCCTGCGAGAGGGCGTTGTCGGGGATGCCCTCGACGTCAGCGTGACGCGCCGGCAGCCCCTCGCCGAGGAAGCCGGTCCGAACCTCGGCGACGCGGAACACGTCGCCCAGCGGATGTTCGACCGGTTCGTCGCCGAGCGTCTCGGCCGACCTGAACATGGCGCTCTCGACGGCAGTCAACTGCGAGGGCACGTCGCTCTCGAGGACGAGGACGGCGTCGAACTCGAGGAGGTCGGGGTTGTCCGTCCGCGAGAGCACCTGCGGTTTCGAGATGGGAGCCGCGTTCAGCTTGCCGAGCCGACGAAAGTAGGCAGTCCCCCAGCCGAGGACGTGAAAGAGCCCCTCCGGATGCCAGTCGTAGGCAGCCTCGATGGTTCGCATCCCGCGTTCGACCGTTCGCGCGGCTTCGGCCGAGGGTTCGACGTTCAGGTTCAGAAACAGGAGGCGGCGGTACCGGGCCTGCAAGTCGTTCCCTGCCGCGTCGGTCGGGAGATAGGGAGTCTGGACGAACTGTCGGGTCGGGAGGTCGGCGGCGCGGGGATTGGACTCCAGGTCCGTCCCGCGCTCGCTGGCCGAGCCGAGGAACTCCGCACAGCCGGAGAGCCCGAGGGCACCGGCGACGCCGCCGAGGCGTGCGAGCGCCGACCGTCTGGATGTCATCGGTTTGCTGTATCGAAGGCTGCGAAGACAATAAGCATCTCGCATGGGACCGTACGAGCCATCGTGGAGTAGGTCAGTCGATCGCCGGAAGCGGGGGACGACAACCCGCACGAGGTGCGTTCGACCGGTGGATCGACCCGAGAGTATATGCCTCTCAATCACCCAAGGGTAGGTAACGAGGAAACGCATGCACCAGAGCTTCGGTGCCACGTATGGTCCACTACCGATTCGACTCGCCATCCCGCTGTTACTCGTCGGAGCGGTCGTCGCAGCCGTCGTCGTCTACGACATGTACCGAACGTACGCGCCATCGGCTGACGGAGGGCAGGATGGCTGAGGCCGAGTCAAGCGAGTCGGACGCCGTCAGAGCCGCGGGCGGCGAGTCGGACGCGTCGCAGCCGACACGTGTGCGCATTCTCGGCTACCTGCAGGGGACGACGTACCTGCTGGGTTCGTTGCTCGTGCTGGCGCTGTTGGCCGTCGGCACCGTCGGCATCATCGCCGAAATCAAGGGGACGTGGCACTGGGCCATCCACCTCGAATCGACGGTCAGCTACATCGGCGTGTTCGTCGCGGGCATACTGGCCCTGTTGCTTCCCGCGGCGGCGCTGTTGGTCGTCGGACGACTGATCGTCGATGAGTGACCTGCCCGATCCGTCGCGGCTCTTTCGCGGCCTGACGCTCCTGTCGGTCGGTGGGCTCCTCCTCGTCCTCCTCGGGGCCGCGACGGTGGCCATGCTCGCGGAGTTCGCCAAGACCTGGCGCTGGTACTTCCGAATGGAACAGGCGATGGCGTTGGCGACGCCGGTGACGCTCGTCCTCCTCGCGCTCACCGTCGTCGGCCTGATCGGGGTCGTCGCCCTCGCCGACCGAGAGTGAGTGGCAGTCGACCCCACCGCCGCGCGGCGCACGACCGGCTATGTGACGGATTTCGATCGCCACTCTAGAGCATCTGGGCGACGAGTTCGTCCTCGAACTCGAGGACGCCCTCGTAGATGTCCGCAACCGCGACGTACAGCCGACTGTCGGTCTCCTGGCGCAGGTCGGTCGTGAACGGCTCGACCCACCGCAACGCGTGTTCGTCGAGGAACACGCGCTCGAAGCCGACCGTTTCCTCGTCGCCCTGGCGTTGCCGGTCGATCAGGTGGCGGAGGAAAGCGAGTTCGATGGCGACGAAGTCGGGTTCTTCGGGGTAGTCCTCGGGCGGCGACCAGCCGGCGGCGCCGTAACTCGCCTCCACCTCCGCGATGCCTTCACCGAGATAGTCGGTGTCCTCGCGGTAGTAGGTTTCGTGGGCGAGGACCGGCGGCCGCGGGCCGACGAGCAGGCGGGTGTACTCCCGTTCGAGCGCCTCCTGGACGACGTCGAGGTCGTACTCTTGGTGTTCCTCGATGAACGTGCGGAGTTCGTCGAAGCCGCGATCGAGCGGTTCGTTCACCTCGCCGTCGGGAAGCAACACGTCGCCCGCGAGGAGCGTCTCGACGAACTCCTCGTCGGGCACGTCGTGGAGCGTCTCGATGAGGAAGTCGACGAGCTCCAGCCGCGACTCGTAGAGGGCCTGTTCGTCCATCATCGACCCCCCTCCTCGAAGAGGAGATAGGCACGGCAGTTTCCACAGTAGTCGAAGATGCTGTGCTCGGCTTTGGGGGCGACCCCCTCGACCAGTTCGCCAACCTCACCGGCGATGTGTTCGGCGGTGCCCTCGCTGGCGAAGGCCTTGCCACAGCGCACGCAGTTTCGCATCTCTCCCTCGTACACCGTCTCCCAGCGCTCGCCGTCGCGGTTCTCGGGCAAGCGCGAGAGGTCGAGGCCGTCGTGCATGGTGATCGCCGTCTCGGGACAGCCCTCCTCACAGAGGCCGCAGTTGACGCAGTCCTCGTGGTTGAACTGGAGGTCGGCGTCGTCGGTCCGGCGGATGGCGTCGGTCGGACACATCGTCGAACAGGTCGGGGTGAGGTTGCAGGCGTCGGACACCGCCATCCAGCCGAAGTCCTTCAGCCCGCGGATCACCTCGCGCTCGGGGTCGACGTGGTCGAGGATGGTCCGGACGCTCTCCAGCGTCCAGTCGTGACTGTTGAACGGTGGGTTCGGCTTGTCGCCCCGGACCGTCCCCGTCGCTTCGTGGTCGCCGGCGGGAATGGGCGTCGGGTCGAGTTCGACGACGAACCGGGAGAGGTCCTCGACGAACGCCCCCGGCTCCCGTGGATCGGGCGCGAGGAAGGTGACGCGTTCGCCGAGGCCGAGGTCCTCGGTCGCCCGGTCGAGGCGACGGACGAGTTCCGCCTTCGGATCGGGGCCGGAGTGGAGGCAGTCGCCGCCACAGCCGACGATGGCGACGCCGTCGGCGCCGGCGGCGAGGGCGTGCACGACGTGGGCCTCGCCGACGGTGTCGGTGCAGTTGACCTGCACGGGGAGGATCGGCGGGTAGCGCAGGTCGTCGTCCTCGCGGGCGAGGCGGCCGTAGCGGCGGAGGGCGTCGTCGGCACGCTCCGAGCAGACGAAGGCGACGACGGGCGTCTCGATGCCGTCGTCGCCGCGAAGGCCGCCGAGGAGGCCGTCCTCCTCGCCGGGATCGAGGAGCGTCTCCACCTCGCGGGCGATGCGCTCGTTCGAGGGTTCCCGGAGGGTGGTCGCGCCGGTCGGACAGGCGCTCGTACACGCCCCACAGTCCTGACAGGCGACGAGGTCGAACGACACCTCGTCGACGTGGGGGCGACTGACGGCGCCGTGCGGACAGGCGTCGACACAGGCGTTACAGCCGGCCTGACTCGACTCGCCGGCCGCGCACACGTCCATATCGAGGTCGAGGTGTTTCGGCTTCTCGATGCCACCGAGGAGGTCCTCGACCGCCGCGATGGTCGCGCCGTCGACGGGGCCGGTGTAGAGACCGATCTGCCCGCTCCGGGCGGCGCCGGTCGCTGCGGGGAAGATCACCTGGTCGGCCTCGATAGTGCGTTCGACGCCGTCGAGGTGGATGGCGTCGACGGGACAGCAGTCGGCCCACTCGCCGTCGGGGGCGTCGGGAGCGATGTCGACCGGGCTTCGGGTCACCATCCCGTCCGGTCCCTCGTGGACGCAGTCCATACACGAGATGCAGTCCTCCGTGACGCGCGCGCGCAGTTCGAGTTCGAAGTCGCCGTACTCGCCGACGACATCGGCGACGCGACCACGGGCGAGGGTCACCTCACTCAGATCCGCATCGACGGTGTCGACGTCCTCGCCGTTGGCGACGAGCGTCACGTCCGCGGTGTCGGCGAGCGCCGCTGCCGTCTCGTGATCGCCGACGACGGCCACGGTGTCGCCGGCGTCCTGCGAGACGGTTCGCGAGACGGGTTCGTGGTCGATGCCGGCGCGTCGGGCGTTGACCAGGCGCGCCGTCTTGTCGGTCGCCGCATCGCGGTCGTGGACCCACGCGGCTCCCTCGCGGTGGTCGACGAACGCCGTCGCGTCGGGGTGAAGCCCCTTCGCCGTCGCCGTCTCCCGAATCGAGTCCTGACAGCGCGGCTCGGGCGTCGTCACGAGGAGCTGGTCGAGGTCGTACTCCTCGATGAGATGGGCCATAGCCGGGAGGCCGTCGTCACAGAGGTGTGAGGAACTGGCGACAACCTCTACGTCTCTGACTCCGTCCCGGACGCCTTCCAGGTCGATGTCACACGTATCTGCACAGGAGCACACGAACGCGCCGACGTTCATACCCATGATAAACGATACCACTCGTATAAGAGTTGCTGCAGGCTAGCTCATTGTGGTTTCAAACGAGTGAGGGCTGAACGAAAAGCAGTGAATTTAGGTCAACCTAAACACATTAATTTATATAATGTCGGTCCATTGGCCTATTATATGCGTGTGCGAGCGAATGTCACGCTCACGCGCATATCGAGGGGACCACACACACCATGAGTACGGAACCAGTCTCGATAGACCTCGACAGGCGCTCGTTCATGAAGGCGAGCGCGTTGGCCGGTGCCGTCGCCCTGGGAGGCGGCGGCGCGGGGCAAGCGCTCGCACAGACGGGCGAAACGTCGGAGTCGGCTGCCGACACGGAGGGAGAGCTCACGAAGACAATCTGCAACTACTGTTCTGTCGGTTGCGGGTTCCACGGCGAACGGATCGGCGACTCCTTTGCCGGCATGGAGCCGTGGGAGGACCACCCGATAAACCAGGGATCGCTCTGTTCGAAAGGAGCCGGTATCTACGAAACCGAGCACTCGGAAAAGCGGGTGCGACACCCGATGGTTCGGGAGAACGGCGCCTGGCACAAGATGTCGTGGGACGACGCCTACGATAGACTGTCGACCGACATCCGGGCGCTGTGGCCGGACTCGGACGTCTCGCCGGACCAAGCCGTCGACGTCGATGCGGAACACAGCCGCGAGAGCGTCATGCTCCTCGGGAGTGCCCACCACTCCAACGAGGAGTCCTACGCCATCCGGAAGCTCGCGGCGTTTATGGGTACGAACAACGTCGACCATCAGGCACGCATCTGCCACTCCACCACGGTCGCGGGGCTCGCGAACACGTGGGGGTACGGCGCGATGACGAACACCCTGCAGGACTATCGCAACTACGACCTGCTGGTCGTCATCGGCCAGAACCCGGCGGAGGCCCACCCGATCGCGATGCAGCACATTCTGGAGGGCCAGAAACGCGGCGGGACGATGCTCGTCCTCGATCCGCGGTTCACCAAAACCGCCGCCCACGCCGACGAGTTCATGCGGTTCCGGCCCGGGACCGACGTAGCCTTGATGATGGGGATCATCAAGGAGCTACGCGACGAGTACGGGCTGGCGATGGACCCGGATGCGGACGATTCGGGGCAGAACATGCTCACCGACCGCGTCCAAGGGTGGGAGGACGTCGACGCCGAACTCGACCAGTACGACAAGGAGACGGTCTCGGACATCACGTGGCTCTCGGTCGAAGAGATCGAGCGTCTCGCGGAGCTGTTCAACGAGAACCGTCCACACATCCAGATCGAGTGGGCGATGGGCGGCACCCAGCACAACAACGGGACCCAGAACATCCGCTCGTACGCCGAGGCGAGCCTCGCGTCCGGGAGCGCGGCCCGGAGCGGTGGTGGCTTACAGGTGATGCGTGGCCACGCCAACGTCCAGGGAGCGACCGACCTCGCGGTCGCGAGCCACATCCTGCCCGGGTACTACGGGCTGTCACCCGGTGGCTGGTCGTGGTGGGCGGACATCTGGGATATGAACCCGTACACCAGCGGCTCGACCTCGTTCGAGGACATGTACGACCGGTTCGAGGTGATGCCACCGGAGAAGTACGTCCGCGCGGGCAGCGCGGAGGACCCAAGCACACTCCCGACGAGTAGCAGCGAGGGTCAGTTCGGCTCCGACAACCCTGCGCCGAACTCGATGATGTTCCAGAACGGGCTGACGGTCGCCCGCTGGTTCGAGGGTGCACTCGACCAGCAAGACCGGATGCACGAGACGCCGATCTACCAGCCCGACCAGGTGAAAGTCGCCTTCTTCTGGGGCCACTCCTCGAACTCCATCAGCGAGATGGAGAAGATGAAAGAGGGGATGGAGAACCTCGACTTGCTCGTGGTCATCGACGTGTTCCCGTCGGTCGCGAGCGTCCTTCCCGACTTCGAGGAAGGACCGCCGGTGATGGTACTCCCGGCGTCGAGTCAGTACGAGCATTACCGCTCGCTGACGAACACCCACCGCTCGATCCAGTGGTCGGAGCCCGTCCGCCCCCCGGCCCACAACTCGAAGCCCGACCTGCAGATCATGCAGGAACTGGCGGACTCCCTCGGCTTCGGCGAGCACTTCGACTGGGGCACCGGCCCGGAGATACACAACGGGAAATCGAGTTACGAGAACGTTATCCGGGAGTTCAACCTCGGGACGAACACCATCGGTTACCGGCAGACGCCGGAAAGGCTCCAGCAGCATCTGGAGTACGACTACGCGTTCTCCCACGAGACGCTCCAGGCCTCGGAGGGGTCGCCCGTCGAGGGCGAATACTGGGGCCTGCCTTGGCCGTGCTGGGGTGAGGGACACCCCGGGACGCCGATCATCTGGAACGACGACAAGAACCCCAACAACGGGGGACAGGACTTCCGGACCCGGTGGGGCACCCGCGCACCGAGCCCCGACGAGTGGGAGGAGATGAACACCGACAAGGAGTACCCGTTCCAAGAGACGGTCGCCGCCGTCGGGGACCGATACGACAGCGTCGAGGACGCCCTCGACCTGACCCGGGCGCCGTACAATCCCGACTGGGCCTCCGCGGCCGACACGGCCAGTGACGGGATGATTCACGGGATTCCCGAGTATCCGGGCTGGAAGACCACCCCGCCGATAAGTCTCGTCGATCCGACCCAGGATACCCAGTCCGACGAACTCACGATCCCACAACAGCACGCGCTCGACAACCAGCGATCGGTGTACACCGCCGCACAGGCGCTCAACAACCCCGATACGGGGAGTCCGGAGTTCGATCGGTACCTCTCTGAGACCCAGAGTATCGACCCGTCGTTCTACGAGCAGTACGACTACAAACAGCCGGACGCGCCGACGGGGCGCGGCCGGGCGCGCGCAGTCGTCTGGAACTTCCTCGACACGACGCCGGTTCATCGCGAACCGCTCGAGAGCCCGCGGCCGGAACTGGTCGAGCAGTGGCCGGCGAACGGCCAGCAGCGGAACTTCTACCGCCTCGATCAGAACAACGCGAGAGAGCAAGAGAAGGCGATGGAAATCATCCACGGGGACAGCGAGGGACCGACCCTGGACACCATCATGACGACCGGCCGACAGGTCGAACACCAGGGCGGCGGCTCGGAGACGCGGAGCAACGTCCACACCGCCGACCTCCAGCCCCACATGTACGCCGAAATCACGCCGAACAAGGCGGAGAACCTCGGCGTCGACGGGGGTGACCTGATCGTCATCTCCTCGACCGACCGCGGATCGGTTCTGGTGAAAGCCAGGGTGACCGACCGACCGAACGACGACGAGGTGTTCCTGCCGTTCCACTGGGGGGGTGTCTTCAAGGGCCAGAGTCTGGAGGACAAGTACCCACCAGGGACGGTTCCGTACGCCATCGGCGACTCGGCAAACGCCATCACGTCGCGCGGTTACGACGTCGAGACGCAGATGCAGGAGACGAAGGTGTCGATGGTATCGGTTCGGCCGGCGACCCCGAGCCTCCTCGAGGAGCTCAACATGGACGTCGACCTCGAGTTCCCGCAGGACCGCAACGACATCGGCTCGCAGAAAGACTTCGACGTCCGTGATCAGAACACGGTCCAATAGGAGGTGACAAATATGTCAAGCAATAAAGAAATCATGCGTCAGGGGGTCATCAGCACCGGGGGAGAAGACACCCGGATCTTCCCAGACGTAGAGGCCTGTATCGACTGTGGCGGCTGCGTCGTCGCCTGCAAGCGAACGTGGGACTCTCCGGCCGACGAACAACGGATCAGCATCTCGACGATGATGGAGGGCCAGGAAGGCGCGCAGGGGCTCAACGCCCACAGCGCCCGTGCCCTCGAACAGGGCACGTCGCCCGGCGAGACGGCGGTGCCGATGCAGTGTTATCACTGCGAGAACGCGCCCTGTGTCTCGGTCTGTCCGACCGACTCGCTGCTCAAGCAGGAAGACGGGTTCGTGCAGGTTCGTGACGACCTCTGTGTCGGCTGTCAGTACTGCCTGTCGGCGTGTCCGTTCGGAGCACCACAGTTCCCCGATTCCGACGAGGCGGCGGCACAGCTGTTCGGCACCGGCGGCACGATGGACAAATGTACCATGTGTGAGGAGCGCCAGGACGTCGGCAAGGGGCCGGCGTGTGCCGAGGAGTGCTCGACCGACGCCATCCTCGTCGGCAACGCCGACGAAATCTCGGCCGAGCTGGAGCGTCGCGACAGTGGCACGTTCTTCAACGACGTCGCCATGGAGATCATCTTCGGCGAAGAGGAGGCTCAGGTGTTCTAAATGAGTTACCAAGAGGACCTTCCGGAGACGAGCGGATACAGCAGAGTCTCGGTGGTGATCAGCGCCATCGTCGGCCTCGCACTCGCCGTCGTCTCCGTCTGGTGGGCCGCCGGAACGGCTGTCTTCTACGAGGGCCTGTTCCGCGTCTCGCCGACGGTGCAAGACGGCGGCATCGGGGCCGACTGGGTCGCCGGCAACACGGTGCCGTGGCTCGACTTCCTCGTCGCCGTCGTCCACGCGGCCGACGTGCTCATGGGGCTGTTCATCCTCCTGATGGTGTTCATCCACTGGGCAGCCTTCCGTCGCCTCGCGGCACGGATGCAAGGGCCCGGCGAGGAGCGGAGTGAGGCCGTCGCGACCGACGGAGGTGAGACCGAATGACCAGCCTCGATCACGGGAAGTTCACGCGAGTCACGACGACGTTCCACTCGTTGCTGGCACTCGACGTGTTCGCGCTGTTTTTCACGGGGTATAGCCTGACGTTCAACGACGAACTCTGGTGGCTGCTGTCGCTGATGGGCGGTCCGGAGAGTGTCACCGCCCTCCACCGCGCCGCCGGGTTCGGCCTCATCGCCCTCACTGGCTTCTGGATCACGCTCATGATCACGACCGACACCGGTCGGAGCAACTTCCGGGAGATCATGCCAACCGGTGACGACATGAAGGCGTTCATCCAGGACGTGCAGTTCGCCCTCGGGAGCGCCGACGAGCGGCATCCGGCCGCCAAGCAGTTCGCCGGCGGTGACCCGGAGGAGATCCCGCTGCTGTCGTACATCGGGAAAGGCGTCGTGTTCATCTTCGCCGCCGAGCTGTTCCTGTTGACGATCAGCGGGCTGCTCATCTGGAGCAAGACCGGCCTGATGCAGTACTTCGGCACGAAGACGGCCGCGATGGGCTTCGTCGTCTTCCACGGACTGCTCGGCGTCATCATGCTGATGGGTGTGATGCTCCACGTCTTCGAACACGGGTTCCACCCCGCCTTCTACCCGGTCGAGCCGAAGGCGTTCATCCCGCGCGAGCTGATCCCCGAGACGCACGCCGACGGCAGCATCGAGGACCTCAGTCTCGCGCCGTCGTGGAGCATGGTGAGTACGGTCATGGGCATCCTGACCGTCGTGGGCATCACGAGCGTCATGATCGCGTCGGTGTTCGACGAGGGCTACCCGGTCCCGCGTGAGATAACGATCGGCGGTGGGCCGGAGAATATCCTGCTCACCCTCGGCATCAACGCCGGTATCTTCGTGCTGTTCACCGGCCTCGTCCTCTCGATGTACGGCAATCTCCTGCGCGTGCGGTGGGAACGCCGTCTCGAAGAGGAGCGCAGTGAACCGACCACCGCCGCCGACGGCGGCCACCCCGGCACCGACGACGACTGATACTGTCGGCTGTAACTGTTTCAAGATATTCGCCGGCCCGGGGTGGCGAATATCTTAATTGACTTACAGCCGACAGTATGAGAGCAGCGACCACCTTTCGGTCGTCACGATTCGCCCTCACCCCGCGCCCGGAACGGTTTTGTCGGCATGGTGTCAACTAACATCCCTGCTCCCATGTCCCGCCGCCCCGCCATCGTCCTCCTGCTCGCCGCTCTCACACTCACCGCCGGCTGTTCGTTTCTCGCGCCGAACCCCGACAGTTACACGGCTACCTACGAGTACCGCGTCGGCGTCGACGCGACGGCGACGCTAGAGGACGTGACAGTCCGTGTCCCGCTCCCACGAGGCGGTGCGTCCGACCCAGCCGCGTTCGTGCCGAACGGGACCGTGGACGGTTTCGACACAGGGATCGTCGAAACCACACACGGCCCGATGCTCGAACTCACCGCCGACGAGTTCGCCGTCGAGACGCGGTACTACCGGTACGTCGAAGAGGACGGGCTGGGCCGGCGCGAGGAGATCGACGAGTCGACGTACGATCCGTCGAACCCCGATCACCAGAAGGTGTCGCGGCGGACGGTGACCGTGAGTGTCACCCGACGGGCGACGTACCCCATCGAGACGCGGACGCCGGTCGGGACCGAACCGACGTTCTACCCCGGAGCGACGCGCGATCTGACCACCTGTTCGCTCCCGAATCGGGGCGAGACGACCTGTTTCGCCTACGAGGCACCAATCTATCTCGACTATGACACCGCCGCCGACACCAACGTCAGCGGACACGTCACGCTCCACGGCTCGAACGAGTGGTTCGCCGGCGGGTGGACCGGGAACAGCTACACCGACCGCGTCGGCTTCGACGTGGCCGGCCCGCGGAGCGAATGGGTGATCGTGAACGGAACGACCGAGGTTGGACGGGGGAACTACCCGTCACCGGAGCGTTAGGCCGACAACAACTCCGCGCCCTCGGTCGACAGATCGACCGTCACGTCCTGACGGGTCTGTTGACTCATCTGGTCGATGTTGCGGGTGAGCACTTCGAGGATATCCTTCGGTTCGGGGTAGACGAGGAAGTTGCCGTCGTCGTCTTCCATCACGAGTTGGGTGTCCGAGAGGCTGATCTGATCCTGCTCGATACTGGCGACGACGACTGGCAACGCCTCGGCACCGCCGGGGTCACCCTCCGAGACCATCGTGATGTGGAGTTCGTCGAGGCCGATGAGGTCCTTGTACTCCCGGACTCGGCGCGCACAGCGGACCATGTCCCGCGTCACGGCCGTCTTCCGCTCGTTGCCGTGCTCCCCCTCGTGGCAGAGCTTACACACCCGAAGTTCCATGCGCATGGTACACACATAGCGGAGAGGGAGGGGAATAAATCCTCGGCGGCGGCTCACAGGAACACGTCGAAGTGTTCGACGACGAAGATGAGAAGCGAGAAGCCGACGCTCGCGCAGCTTCAGTAGCGACGGGAGGTTGATTGGCCGCAGGTTCATCCGGCTGAGCTGGTAGAACATGGCCTGCATGGCGAGAATGTGGACCGCTTCGATCAGCCCCGCTCCGGCTGCCTGCTTTCGCCAGTAGGCGTGTTCCTGCTGGACGAACGCCTGCTGCATGAGTGCGACCTTCCGATCTCTGATGGCGAGTAGCCGTCGACGGACGAGCGACGTGATACCGACCGGGCCAGTCAGAAACAACACCACCAGCAGGAGATACAGCCCGCTCACGATCCGGCGGAAGGCAGTGAACTCCGTGAACGCGACACTGGAGAGGATGACGAAATCGATGGTGACGACCAGAATACCGTAGCTCGCGACGGTCACGATGCCGTTGCCGATCCGGCGGTAGCCGCCGACGCCGTCCGGGTCGATGAGGTCGATGTCGACGATGTACTTCCGGAAGGCCCGGACGACCACGTAGCCGGTCGCAACCGCGGGCCCGACGAAGACGCCGTGAGCCCGCATCCGAACGGCTACTTCCGGAGGCGAGCGACCAACGTCTCTTCCCGCTCTTCGAGTCGGATCAGGCCATCGTCGGCCAGGTCGTCGAGGAGTCCGCGAAGCCACTCGCGACCGTACTCGCCGTCGGGTGTGTAGTCCACGCGAATTCGCGGTCCGAGTTCGTCCAGCGTCAGTTCGTTGTGCTCGCCGAGGACCCGGACGATCCGTCCGCGGAACTGCCGGCGACTCCCCTCGAACTCGGGTTGCGTCGGCACGTCGGGTGCCGTGAAGTCGCCCGTCTCGTAGGCGTGACACCACCGGCGCCAGGGACACCCGGCCTCGTCGCACCTGGGCTGTTTCTCGCAGGCGACGCCGCCGAGTTCCATGATGGCGTTGTTCCAGACGCGGGACTCGCCGGCGGGCATCAGTTCGCTCGCCACGCGCTCGAACGCCGCGTCGTCGTCTTCGACCCCGAACGCGCGGTAGAGCACTCGCTTGACGTTGGTGTCGACGACGGCGTCGCCGTTGTTGAACGCGAAACTCGCGACGGCGCTGGCGGTGTAGGGACCGACGCCCATCAGTTCCTGCAGGGCCGCAGGCGTGTCGGGGAATTCCCCACCCCGCTCCGTGACGATCTGTCCGGCGGCTTCGTGGAGATAGCGGGCGCGGTTGTTGTAGCCGAGACGCTGATCGGACCAGAACCCCACCACGTCGCTCCGGTCGGCGGCGGCGAGGTCCTCGACGGTCGGCCAGCGGTCGAGGAAAGCGTCCCACGCCTCGACCACCCGATCCAGTTGCGTCTGCTGGCTCATCACCTCCGAGACGAGGATTTCGTAGGCGTCGTCGGTCCGCCGCCACGGGTAGTCGCGGTGGTCCGCTTCGTACCATTCGACGAGCGCCGTACGGGCGGCGTCCGCGTCGATCTCGGCGAGGGCAGCGTCCCCCGTCTCGCGCTCGGTCATCATCGACAGGTAGGGATGGGACGGGTTAGACGTGGTGATTCGAGGCAGGGATACCGGCGGCTGTAAGTCGACACCGAACCGAGGCGGCGGATGTCGTGAAAAGGTACGGCCGCCGGTAGAGTCGAAAGCCGTATTCCACGGCCCCTCCTTGCACCGCTATGAGTCTCGACGACCTGAACGCGGACGTGAAAGCCGCCTACAGCGACCTCGGCGACGAGGTGCGTGTCGACCTCGACCGGGAGACGCGCAACGAACTTGCGATGTTGCTGGCGGCGTTCGACGGCGACGAGACGGAACTCGTCCGGCGGGCGATCCACGCGCTCTACCGGTCGACCGTGGACACCGGCGACCTCGATTTCCACCTCCGACAGGGGTACGACGTGACCTACGACGAGTATCTCTCGGGGATGACCTACGACGAGATGGGCGGCGGCACGTCGCGGGTCGATCAGACCGACGACCGGCGATACCAGCAGTGATCGGCTAGGGCGTTTGGACGACGGTCCGGACCGCTGATAGTGTTTATTGTAACTGTGTACCGGTGGTTCGCCGACCCGTTCTGGCGAACCACTGGTACTGATACTGTCGGCTGTAAGTCAATTAAGATATTCGCCACCCCGGGGTGGCGAATATCTTGAAACAGTTACAGCCGACAGTATGACTTACAATAATCACTATCACTGCGATCCGGTGAGCGTCCGGGCGTTCTCGATGATCCGTTGGGGCGCCGACGCGTCGGCGGCGACACCGAGTGCCGACGCCACCGTCTCGACATCGGCCTTGGCGAGCTGTTCGGCCGTGTAGATGCCCGCGTTCGTGAGTCGTCTGCTACGGTCGGTGCCGACCTGGTCGATATCTTCGAGTGGGGTGCCGGCGACGTTGATCCGGTACTGCTGGCCGTCCTCGATCGTTTCGACGGCGTGGGAGACGACGGTCCCGGGATCGACATCCCGGCTCACCTCCTCCGGACTGGTCGTCTCGACGACGTAGTTCTCGTTGCTCGCTTCGAGCGAGTCGATCACGGGTGTCGCGTCGGATTCGAGAATGTTCGCGAGGTCCGCCGTGAGGCTCCCCGTCATCCGGGCGACGTTCGGCGTCTCCGCCGAGAGCGCGGCGCTCCGGGTCGGCGTGGTGCCGAACTGCTGAGACAGATAGCTCACGTCGAAATCGAGGAGTAACGGCAGCCAGATGTAGAACTTCAGACTCTCCTCGTTGCCCTGTTCGTCCTCGCTGACGGGGATCTCCGTCGGCAGCGTCGTCAGCCACTGGGCGGCCTGGCCGAGCTGGTCGAGATCGTAGGCGACCTGCGTCCCGTCGTGTGCCGCCAGAGTAGCGTCGGATATCGGGTCCGCGAACGTCGTCGTGTAGTCCCGAACCTCCTCAAGTTCCGTCACGAACCGATCGAAGGACTCCTGGGTGGCCGTCGACTGGAGGGTGTCGTTGGTCCGGAGGCTGTGTGCTCGGTCGGCGATATCGCGGACGGCGTCGAGGAACGCGCCCTCGTCCTCGTAGGCGCGTTCCTCGATGGCGTCGCGAGCGCGCGAGACGACCCGGAGCGCGTCGCGGAAGACGGTGAAGACGCCCTGGACGTTCTCCTCGGTGCGCTGCTGGATGAACCAGAGGGCCGCGAAACTGAACGACTTCACGACCGTCTTGAGCGCCCGGTCGGCCATGTAGGGGGCGAGCGGTTCCAGCCAGCTACCGGCGGTCAACTCGACATCGTTCGCACCGGCGGCCGCCGCGACATCTAGCGTGTGGTCGGGCGAGGCGACGCCGACCTGACCGGACAGCCCCTCGACGCTCTCGACGTTGTCGTGAGGGTTCCCGTAGTCGGTCGCGTGACGGACGATGGCCGCGTACAGCATGTCGTTGCTGTAGACGTAGTGGCGAGGGGCCGCCGCTTCGAGGAGTTCCCAGCCGTCGCCGAGGCGGGCGTAAAAGCCCAGAAACACCCGAGGGTCGCCTTCCTCGTCGCAGTCGCGGTGGTGGAACCCGTCGCCGCCCTCGTTCCCGTCCCCGTCCCCGTCTTCGGTTCCGCCTCCCTCGCCGTAGTACGTCAGCGCCGGGAACTGGAGCGCGGGGTCGGTCGGAGCGGCTCCGCGCTGATCGTCGTACCCCTCCAGATCCTCGCGGTCGGGAAACGACACGTGTCGAACGGCTTTCGGCGGCTCGGGATCACCCGCCTCGATTTCGACTTCGAAGTCCTCGACGACCCGGTTGTAGGTGCAGTCCTCGCGACAGGCGTCCTCGGAGCCCGGGATGGGCACCTTCTCCGCGTGACACTCTTTCAGCCGGATGTAGACGGAGACGCCGGGGGGCCACTCGCGCTCCGTCTCCTCCTCTTCGCGGAGTGCTTCTTCGATCATCTCCGAGGCGGCCGTCTCCTCGCGGGCCGTGAACGCCGACGGATCGACCGTCTCGGCCTCGGCGGGATCGGGGAGCCGGTCGGCGCCGAACGTCTCGTGAGCGGTCGTATCGAGCAGGACGGGCCGGCCACAGCAGTCGAGCGCGAACCCCGGTCGAACGGTCACCGAAAGCGGCGTGTCGGGCGCCTCCTGTTCGACGGCGGTCGACAGCCCGCAGACAGCGCCCTTGCCGGTGACGTGCTGGGCCAGCGTCTCCAGCCGATCGGCGTGGTACGTCTGTTCGAGTTGCATGTCCCGCGCGGTCATCAGCTTGCCCTGGAAGTACCGATTGCGCTCGAACCGATCGAGATCGCAGTCGGCGTCACCCGGAAGCGTCCCGCAGTCGCAGTCGTCGCTACCGGTCGACTGCTCGTTCCCGTGCTGTGCTCCGTCGTCGGTGGGATTGTTTCGACTCATTGTAGTGTCACGATAGATCGGTGTCGGTGCCGAGCCGGTTTCGAACGCCGAGTTGGCCGGCGTCTTCGTGGCCCGACAGCCGGGTGTCGGTGCCGAGCCCGGACGATTCGAGCTCGAACTCGCGGTCGGTGAGCGCGCTGTTGACCCCGAGGTAGGTGTGGTGGCTGCGGTCGTGGTCGGCGCCCGCCAGGCGGATCGCCGGTCGCAACTGCACCGCGCGGCCGACCGCGTGGGCGGGTCGCGTCGTCTCGACGAGCCGCTGGGCCTCCCTGACCGTGGCGTCCGATAGCGACGGCCACAGGAGCACCGCGAAACACTGCGGACACGGCAGCAGGCGGTCGTAGATGTCGCGAACCGCCGCCGTCTCGATGCAGTCGAGATCGGACGGCTCCCACACGAACAGGGTGCGCTCTAGGCGGTCGCGTCGCCGGTCGGCCGCCGCCGGGTCGAGATCACCGTCGGCTTCCCTGGCGTCGATGGCCGCGCGCTGGCGGTCGATTGCCCACTGCCAGACCGGCGGTCGGCTCGCCCGGTCGGCCAGATAGAGCGCCAGCAACCGTCGCAGTCCAGCTCTCGTGCCGCGGGCCTTGAACAGGTCGTGTGCCTGCCGGACGAGTTCGCGCTCGGCGGCAGCCGACCAGGTTTCGTCCGGTGCGAGCGCCAGCCAGCCCGCCAGCCACGACAGCGCCTCGCTCGGCACGCCGCCAGGGTCGAGATAGCGGGTCGCCGCCTCGATGTCTTCCTCGATGTCGGTGAAGACGCTCTCGAACAGCGAGAGGAACCGCTCGAGGAACGCGGCGCTATCGGCATCCGTCCGGTAGACGGTCGGCAGGTACCGGAGGTAGGACTGCCGCGGGAAGTACGCTCGAAGCGACTCGACCCGCGGCGCCACCGTCGCCGTCCCAACGAGTTCGACCTTCACCCAGAGGTACCGACCGACGGCGTCCGTCAGCAGGGCGTCTTCGGGGTTCGGCGGCCCGACCGACTGCCAGTCGAGATCATCCGCTCCCGCCCCGCCAGCGAGACGCCGCTCTGCGTCGGCGATCCAGTCGGCCGCGCGGCTCGCCGACACCGGGTAGCCGGGCGTCCCCGCGAGTTCGGCCAGCCGGCCGGGCGACAGGCGGACCAGTTCCCGCAGTCCTCGGACGTACGCGTCCCTGAGACGGCCGGCGATGATCGGCCCGATCCCCATGACCTCTTCGAGGGGCACCACTGGCGGCGTCCCCGGCTCCTGAAACCGGACGGACTCGTCGTCGGTCGCGTGGTAGTACACTCGGATCTGGGTCTCCGGCGGCGTCGCGAGCGATGCCGTGACCCGGTGCCACTGGACGCCGGATTCGCCGGCGTCGAGCCGGGTCACTACCTGTGCGTCGTACAGCCCGGTGTCGGGGTTGCGGCGGTAGGGGAGCGACGCGGGCAGGAAGGAGAGGGCCGAACCGTCGTCGCCCACGACGTACAGTCCCGGGTCGTCGACGGCGTCACGACGCAACAGAAGATTCGAGACCGGTCCCGCGTAGGTGGTCAGTCGCTCGAAGTCGCCCGTCGGCCGGCGGTGTCGGAACAACGAGTGTTCCGCCGCCAGCGCGTCCCCGACGCCGACGAGCATCTCGCCGGGGCGGCCGGCCGCCACCGCTGTCGGCGACAGCCGCGTCCCCTCCGTCGTCTCGAACTCGCCGGTCGCGACCGCCGTCTCGACGGCCGTTCCGCCGGCGGCCACCCGCTCGACCGTCGGATTTCCGCCGCCCGAGTCCCCGTCGAGGACGTACCGCGCCCCGGCCGAATCCACGGCGAGGTCGGTCGGCGATCGGAACCCCATCACGGGCGCGACGGGCCGCCCGCCGCGCCCCAGTTCCGCCAGCGTCGGATCGTGATCGCCGGTTCCGGCGTCGAGGACGGACACCGTGTCGCCGTGGCGCGCGAGCGCGACCGGGTCCGCGTAGGCCGTGTCGGCCACCCAGCGCGTCTGCATGAGCCGCTTCGAGAACGCGCGGATTCGACCATCGGCCCCACCCCCGCCGTCGCCGACCGCCACGTACACGGTGTCGTCGGTGACCGCGATCCCACGCGGGGCCTCGGGCGGGCGGTCCCACGTGCAGTTGAGCCGCCGGAGGTCGTCGCAGTCGAGGTCGTAGCGCCGCACGACGCCGTCCGCCGCGAGCAGCCACAGGTCGCCGCAGTCGTCGACGTCCAGATCGACCACGTCGAACGCCAGTGGCGGCTCCGAGCACACCCACGTCGCGGCCGCGTATCGGTGTCTGACGGCGCGGGCGACGGTCGCCGCGCCGTCGACGACAGCGTGGTTTACGCCCCCCCACGCCTCCCAGTCCGCACCGGTGTGCGTGCCCACGAAGGGAAAGGTCATCGCGACCACTCCCCACAGCGATCGCCGCCCTGCGTCGCGATCACGGTTGCGTCGGCGAGATACACCAGTGCAGAGCCGGGGACGTCGATGCCGGTATCGGTCCGAGTGCCCGGCGAGTCGGCGGACAGTTCCACGTCGACCACACAGTCGACGCCCTCGACGCCCTCGACGGTCTCGTACACCTCCGATCGATAGACGGAGCGCCCGAAGGGCCAGCCGCCGCCGTCGAACCCGTCGAGGGGGTCGAGGAACCGCTCCAGCGCGGCGCCGGCGGCCGCCAGCCGACGGTCGACGGCGTACCCCTCGGCCACCTCGACGACCGCCTCGACGGTCACGGGAACGTACGTTGGCGCCACCGCGGTCACCTCGTCGGTGAGTAGTCGATGGCGTTCGAGGTGGCACTGGACGGCGTCGAGGAATCCCGGGCTCGGGACCGGCCGATCCCGCGTGCTCTCCGGCACCACCGTCACGGTGACGTGGCCGTGGCGGGCACAGTCGCCCTCGGGACTGCCACGCGGCTCGACGTGGACCGCCGCCCGCCCGAACCGGAGGCCGGGCGTGTGTGTCGCCACGTAGCGGAAGTCGTCGGCGGTCACCGCCCGGTACGGCGTCCGCAGGTCGGCTTTCAGCCTGGCGAGCGCGGCGTCCGTGCTCTCGGTTGCCGTCCCCCCGGTCGCGGGACCCCGGGGACTGATCGACGAATCGGAGAGGGCGGGGTCGACGAACTGCCAGTCGGCATCACCGGGGACGTTGCCCGCCTCGCCGCCCCCCCGGTCGTACCACGTCGCTCGAACGACCTGGTCGGGGGCAGGCACCTCCCCGCGAACGCCGTCGCCGAACCGCACGACCCCTCGCTCCGCCTCGAGGACGTACTGCTCCTCGTCGGGACCGGCGGCGTCCAAGTCGGGAACCGCCGTCCACTCGGTGCCACCGACAGTGACCGTCGCACCCAGCACGGGCGCGTGCGGGAAGACGAACTCCTGGTCCGGCCGCGCGGTGGTCGTCGTCCCCTCGTCGAATTCGGCCCGGGTCGCCGCCACCGAGACGCCCTCCTCGACCCGCGCGAGCCGCTGGTCGCGATAGCGGACGCGGTCGACCGCCTCGACGACGTTCGTCACGATCTCGTTCACCCGGGGCGGGATCTCGTGGTGGGGCGTCTCGACGCGGGCGCGAAGCCAGATCCGCGGCTCGTCGACGCCGAACAACGCGCGGCGGGCCCCGGTCCACCCGCTCGGGGCGGCCAGCGAGACGGTTCCACCGCCGTAGAGGTGGGTCGTCTCGTCGACCCGGACGGGGACCTCGTGCCAGACCTCGGGATCGAACCGCCGGGAGAGGTCGGTGCAGTGCTCCCAGACGACCGACGCCGACGGCTCGAAGTCCACCGGTTCGTCGCCGTGGCTCGCGGGCGACGCGAGGTCACCTTCGTAGAAATCGACGAACAGATCGAGGCGGTCGACGGCCGCGAAGGGATCGGCGTCGAAGCCCAGGTAGACGGCGTCGTCGGGGCCGGCGGCGCCGAACGGTCGGTAGTGGAGGCCGTCCCGGGCGTTCGCGCGGGTGTTGTCGACGCGACCCCCGCCGGTTTCGGAGATCACCGCGGCCACCGATGCCGCCGTCAGCGCGACCGAGTCGGCCGTCTCGAATCGCCGCCGGTCGCCGCCGGCCGTCGCCGCCAACCCGACACCAGCCGGCAAAACCGTGCCGGCGACCGACCCCGGCGTCAGATCGAGAGAGGCCGTCGACGGCTGAGGTGGCCGTGGCCGAACCCCCAGCAGCCGGAGGTACTTCCGGACGTGGCGCTCGGTGACGCGGTCGAGTTGGTAGATATCCGACTCGGCGATCCACGCCAGCAGCTCCAGGATCGTGATTCCCGGGTCCGAGGGGTTGTGGTCGGTCCACCGCTCCGAGTGGACTGGAATGCGCTTGCGGGCGTCGGTGACGAGTTCCTCGTAGCGTCGGTCGTCGAGGTCCGGCACGTCGAGGCCCATCAGCGATCACCTCCGAGCGTCGCGCCGATGTCGTGGCTCCCGCTGTGAACGAGGGCGTCGGGCGACGTGTCCGGCGTCGGCTCGCCCTCCGCGACACGGACGGTGGATTCGTCGGTGTCGAAAACGAGCGACAGGGCTTCGACGTGGTCGACACGGTCGATCCCCTCCAAGAGTTCGTAGAGGTCGGACCGGCAGGGGAGGGTCCCGAACGGCCAGCCCTCGCCGTCCGGCCCGCCAGTCAGCGGGTGGAGGAACGACCGCAACGCGACGCGGGCGCGCTTCTCGAGGTCGGCGATGCTGCCGCCGGTCGCGACGATGTCGGCGTCCACTCTCGCGGTGACGTAACTCGGGCCGCGGACGACCAGCTGATCGACCCCGACGAGGGCGGCCGGCGCGTGATCGGCGAGCGACCCGTGGACGGTCTCTCTGAGCGTCGCCGATGGCGCCGGGCGGGGAGCCGCCGACTCCGGCACGATCAGCACCGTGACCCAACCGGGACGGTAGGCCCCCTCTCGATCCATCGCCGGCAGGCACCGAGCCCGAGCGAGGCGTCGGGAGGCGTCCATGGCGAGTCGTTCGTAATCCGCGGGGGCGACGGCACGGTTGCGGTCACGGAGTTCGCGGGCCGCCCGGTCGGCAACGGCGGCAGTCGGCTCGGCGTCGGCGCCCGCCGCCGCGGCCACCGGGTTCGTCACCGCGTCGACGAACGCGAGCGACTGCTGGAACCCCGACACCGCCCCGGCCGGGACGTTCCCCGCCGCACCGCCGCCGGTGACGTAGGTCGCGCGGACGTTCGCCGTTCCCCGGGGCGGGATCATCCCCCGGGTTCCGTCCCCGAACGAGACCGTGCCCGCGATGGGATCGAGCACGAAGTGCCGGTCCTCGGGGCCGGAATCCAGCAGGTCGGGCTGGCGCGTCCAGCGCACCCAGAAGGCGGTCGTCTCGCCGGCCGCGTCCGTCTCGACGGCCGTGCGGTCGGGCCACCGCTCACGAAGGGCCGCCCGGGCGCCTTCCGATCGCACCGCCAGTTCGTCGACCCAGAGGTCGCACTCGACGACCGGGGGATGGGCGACCGTGAACGTCTGGTCGACACTTCCGTCGCTGCTGCCGAGCGTCTCCCCGTCGACCGTCCGCCGGTCCGCCGCCCACGTCGCGTTCGGGTAGATGCCGCGTGGCGCGGGCGGGTAGCGCTCCGGTTCGCCCGCCGGGGGCACCGTCTCGACGGTCCGCCCGCAGGGTGCCAGACACCCCTCGGTAGCCGCGTCGCCAGCCGATCCGTTCGTCCCATCCGCGCCGCCGGTCAAGGAACCGAACGCGTCGCCAGTGACCCTGGCGCGTACCCAGTGGAGGTCGTGGCCGAACCGCCGGTCGGCGACGGTCGTCTTCGGGAACACCAGACCGACGATGCCGCGTTCGGTCAGCCCCTCCGTATCGTCGAGGACGTCGAGTCTCGCCCAGTCGCTGCCGTCGTCGAACTCCCACCGGAGCTGCGGGTAGAAGTCGGGCGGGTAGGCCGCGTCTTCGAGGTCGAAGAAGACGTTGATCGGCCCGTCGGCCAGCGGGGCATCGAAACCCAGATAGAGCGTCTGGTGGTCGCCGGGAACCGGCCGGAACGGCCGGTAGCGTCGCGTCCCTTCGGCGGCGTGATCGGGACCGAACTGGCGGTTGTTCTCCGCGAGGGCGTGCGCCGGCGGCGCCGTCCGGTCGTACGACAGGTCGATCCGCTCGAACGTCGGCGGCGCGTACGTGGGCTGCTGTTCGTACGTGTCGGGATTGCCCGAGACGAACTCGAACTCCATCTCGCCGTAGTCGCCACCGACGAGTCGAACCCGGACCCAGTGGCTCTCGTGGCCGGCCACCGCCGTCTTCGCGAGGTCGCCCGGCACCTCGAACGTCACTTTGCCGCCGTCCCGGAGACTCCGGGTCCCGTCCGACTCGAGGTCGAGTCGAGTCCAGCCGCTGCCGTCGAAGTACTCCCAGGACAACGCCGGAGGGTCCGACCCCGAGTCGCCCGGTTGGGGCGAGGGCTCTTGAAAGTCAACGGTCACCTCGGCGCCACGCTTCGTGAACGCCTCCGTCGACGCCAGATAGAACGTGTCCTGCTGGCGGGGGCGCTTGCCGAACGGCAGGATCGTCGACGCGTCGGCCCCCTGTGGCTGGGGAATATCGTTGTGTAACATGGCGTCCGGCGAGAGGCCCGCGGCCGACCCACCGACCGCCACGGGCGGCTGGTTCGTCCCGATCGAGCCGAACGCCGTCCGGAACACCTCGGTCGAGGCGTCGACGGGCGCCCGGGCCCGAATCCACTTGCTCTCGACGCCGTCGACCGTCGTCGTCGCGAGCGTGCCGTCGAGGTCGAACTCGAGGACGACGGCCCCCCCGTCGGTCCGCGGCGCCGCGCCCGGCGGTGCCGACCGACTGCCGACGAGATACTCGTAGACCCCGAAGAGCCGCGGATGCTCGCGCCGGAGCCACTCGCGGGCGTACCAGTACGGTGCGTCCCACTCGTAGCCGCGCTCTTCGAGACGGTGGACGATACCGAATTCGGACACGCCCGCGAGCAGGCCGGGGTAGTCAACCTGGCTGGGGAAGGGGTGCCAGCCGGTCACCGTCTCGTCGCCGACGGTGCGCTCGCCGTAGTACTCCCAGCGGAGGTCGCCGTGGAGCACGTCCGGGTCGGTGTCCGTGTCGAGTTCGACCGCGAGGGTGGTGTCGGTGCCGACCGCGAGTTGTTCGGCGTCACCGACGTAGACGGTGTGGCGCTGTCGGTTGTCGGCAGCCGAATCGAACAGCCCGGGGCCGCTCGTCTCGCCGCTGCCACCGCCGATGGCGTCGTGGTGGCGGTAGATGGCGTCCGCGTCGGGGTCGACGCTGTACACCGCCTGCAGGGTCGCGGGCGTCGCGTCGAACGTCCAGCCGTCGAGCACCTCGAACAACCGTTCGGCGCCGTCCGGTGGCTTCGCCGTCACGCGCGTCCCGGCGGAGACGGTCACGTTCTCACCGGCACGGTCGGCGACGGTGACGGTCAGTGGAAGCCGCGCGGGCTGTGGCGGGAGCCGGTCGAACCCGAGCGTGTCGTAGAAGGCGATCCGGTGTTTCTCGGGGAGGCGGTCGAGGCGTTCGGTCACCTCCTCGGCGAGTTCGCCGAACAGCGCCAGCAACGTGGCGCCGACATCGCTCTCGTCTGGGGTCCAGTCGTCGACGTAGTACGGCACCATCCCGCGAACGTCCTCGTGGATCGCCTCGCGGCGCCGGCCGTCGATCCGCGGCCCACCACTCGGTGTGTCGTCAGCCACGGGGCCGATCCCCCTGGAGGTAGAACGGATAGACGAGGTTTCGACGGGTGTTGCTCTCCCGGATACGGTACTCGACCTCGATGAGGAGGACGCCCTCGTCGAGGTCTTCGGTGGAGGTCGTGACGTTCTCGACGGCGATCCGGGGTTCGAACTCGACGAGCGCCTCCTCGACGGCGGTTTCGACGAGCGTCCGCGTGTTCGCGTCGATGGTGTCGAAGGCGCGGTCGTGGATGCCACAGCCGAACTCGGGGCGCATCACCCGCTCGCCCCTCGCGGTGCCGATGATGACGCGAATCGACTCCTCGACGGTCCGTTCGCCGGCCGCCGTCCGGATGTCGCCGTCGGCGTCGACGCCGACCGGGAATGCCCATCCGCGACCGAGGAAGTCACCGTTCACGATCGGATCACCCGATCTGAACCGTCGGGTCCCCGCCGACGATGGTGTTCGGCGGGCCGTTCTCGACGATAGTGTCCCCGAGCCTCGCCGCCGGCATCCCGTTTATCAGGACGGTCGCGCTCCCCACCGCGACCATCCCGCCGATGTGCGGGACCGGCCCGGTCGACAGCGGACACGGGTGGAAGTCGACGCCTGCCCGCCAGGCTGGCATCCCCCCGATGAGGACGTTCGGACTGCCGGCGCCCGAGAGCGGCGTTCCGTGTGCGGTCTGGTCGAGGACGCGTGCTGCCGGTGGCATCGTCAGTTCAGTTTGATCATCGCCCCTTTCAACTGCAACATCCCAGAGGCCTGGATGTTCACTCGACCCTGTCCCTCGATGTCGATGTTCGTCGCCTTCAGTTCGAGTTTCGTGCCGCCCTCGACGGTGAGCGTCCCCGTGGTAGCGTCGAACTCGACGCTGTTCTGCCCCGACTTGTCCTCGATGGTGATCGTCTCGCTGCCGGTCGCGTCGTCTAGGGTGATCGTGTGCCCACTGCTCGACGTGATCTCGACCTTGCCGTCGCGGTCACCGTCGTCGAGAGCCACCTCGTGGCCGCTTCGCGAGTGGACCGCCCTGACGTCGTTGTTTCCCTCGTTGGTCTCCGGCGGCTTCTGGTCTGTGTTCCAGAGGCTCCCGAGCACGTAGGGGAACCGCTGGTCGCCGTGGGCGAACGCCACGAGCACCTCGTCGCCGACCTCCGGCAGGAAGTACGCCCCCATGTCGTCGCCGGCCATCGGGGTCATCGTCCGCGCCCAGTAGGTCTCGTCGCTGGTCTCGCGCCAGGAGAACGTCACTTTCACCCGACCCATGTTCTCGGGGTCGTCGTTTTTCGTCACCTCACCGACGACGACGCCAGTCATCTCGTCGCGGCCGTTGCCCTCGTTCTCGTTCGTGATCATTGTTGCTCCGTTCGTGGTCCCGTGAGTGTCGCGTTCGTGGTGTAGCCGGACTCGCCGAGGGTATGGTCCACCTCGAGCAGGTAGTACGGCCCGTCGAACGACTGCCCGCCGACGGAGCCGAGGCCGTCGAGGTGAACCCACTCGCCGATCCGGAGATCCGGAAGTCCGAGCGTCGTCGCCGTCGACCGGCGCTCCCGGTCGAGCGCGGTCGACTGCGCCGCCGACCGGCGCTGGGCTTCCGTGTCCGACTCCATCGCGGCTTTCATCAGCAGTTTCTCGCCGTCGCCGTCTGCCCGCTGACTCGACCCGGACACCGACTCCCCAGTGTAGTGATTGACGCCCCTGTGTTCGACGGTGCCGACGTTCGACTTGCCGGACCTCGATCCCGGCTGGAACGATCGCAGTCCCCGTCCGTAGGTCAAGGCGACCGTCGGCGACGCTGGCCGGGTCGGACGCCGAAACCGCAACACGCCGGCCTCCGAGAACATCTCGTAGTCGAACCGCTCGGTGAGCGCCGTCAGGAAGTCGAAGTCGCTGGTCGCGTCCTTGACGAGTCGTTCGAGTTCGAGGTCGGACGCCCCCTGCCCACCCGGGCCGCCGGAGCCGATGTCGACACGGCGGAACCCGTACCGGTTCGCTATCGACCGCGTCGCGGCCGTCACGGACGACTCGTCCCAGGACTCGTCGCCCGAGGACTGCGACATCGCGTAGCGGTAGTCGTGGCCGACCACGTCCACCGTCGGGGGGCCGCCATCGGGGAAGTTCGGTTTCACCGCCGTGATTTCGCCCGTCATGACGAGTTCGGGATCGCTCCCGTAGCCGAGCCTGACGGTCAGTCCGCTGCCTTCGGTCAGGCCCGCGTCCGCCAGCCCGGTGAAATCGCCCGCTGACGGATCGTAGACGCCCGCGACGCTGAAGGAAACCCGGTTGGCGCGGTCGATGGCCGTCCGGACGGACACCGACGATACCCGGCCCTGCGCCGTCGAGAACGTCGCGCCACCGTCGACCGAGATGGCGAACGTCGGCGTGTAGAAACTGTCCCACCTCGTCTCCAGATCCGAGAACGTCTTGGGCGCCATCCTCACAACTCCGGCACGACGAGGGTCTGGCCCTGTCGCAGGTCGCGGGGGTTCTCGATATCGTTCGCCTCGGCGATACGTCGCCACTTCCCGGGGTCGTCGTACTCGTCGGCCGCGATCAGCCACAGCGTCTCGCCGCCGGTCACCTCCCGGACGGTCGTCGTATCCGGGGAGAAGAACGGCTCGGCGTTGCGCTGTTCCGTCGGCGTCCGGTACTCCCGAAACGTGACGTTGACGCGCGCCCGGACCGGCTCGCCGCTCGGGAGGAACCGCGTGAACGACTTGTCGAGGCTCTCGACGACCGCCTTGAACTCGAGACTCCCCCAGACGAACCGGCAGGTCGGCGGCGCGTGCAGGTCGCCGTCCACCGACACCAACCCGTCGAGTGCCTCGGTCACCGCCGTTACGTCCTCCCCTCGTTCCGAGGTATCGAAAAACAGCTCCATCGACAGCGTCTCGGCCTCGCCGCTCGCGAACTGGGTCACCGGCGTCGACAGCCCCGCGATGTCTTTCGTCCCGTACTTGACGCTCTTCGAGAGTTCGTACTCCGTCGGGTTGAACAGCGTCTCGATGTCGTGTACCGGATTCCCGTTCTTATCGAGCACTTGGATGATCGCCGGAACCAGTTTTCCGGTCGCACTCATCGGCCGCCCCTCCGCCGACGCTCGATAGCGTCTCGCTCCTGAATCGCCCGGTACAGCCGGTCGACCAGCCGGCTCTCGGGGTTCGCACTCGCTGCCAGCACCGCCGACAGGCCGCCGTCGTCGCGCCCGGGGGTCCGTGTCGTGGCGGCCGAACCAGAGCCACCGTCGCCGCTCCCGGCGTCGTCACCGCCGTCCGACGACCCACTCGATCCGGCTTGGCCCTCGCCCGCGGCTGCCGTTTCCGATCCCATCGCCGTCCGCAGCGTCAGCCGCGGTCCGTCGTCCCCGTCTCCCGGACCGCCGCTCTCCCGCCGACCGGGTGCCCACTGACGCTCCCGCTCCCCGCCATCGTCGTCGGCCGGCGCGGTCACCGTCATCGTCGGCGGCGCGATTCCCGCACCGCCGGACCGCACGCCCGGGGTGGAGCTGCCGCCGCCGGACCGCACGCCCGAGGTGGAGCTGCCGCCGCCGGATCGCACGCCCGAGGTGGGGCCATCGCGGCCGGGGGTGTCGCGAGACCCTCGGTCGGTCACCTCGCGCCCCGCCGTCCGGTCGACCGCCGTGAGCGTCGGCGGAGCCGGTGTCGCGACCGAATGGGTGTCCGTGGTCGACCGACGGCCGGCGTCGCGGGTGGCTCCACCGCCATCGTCGGGCACCGGCCGGTCCGGTGCTCCCGGCGCCGTGGCGTCGTCCGTGTAGTGGTCCACGCGGGACGGCCGATCCGGTGACGCTGCCGCCGCGTCCGCGCCGGCAGTCGTCGACGCGCCGGTGTCCACGGAGCGCAACACGTCGCGGACCGTCGGCTCCGGATCGTCGTCGGAGCCGGCGTCCACGTCTTCGGCACGGGAGCCGAGTGATCGTCTCGACGAACCGGTGTCGCCGCGGTCACTCCGAGCGTGCGCAGCGGCGACGAGGGGGGCCAGCGTCAGATACGACAGGTCGGGAAGCGGCGGCCGCCCCCGTTCGACGCCGCCGTTCAGGACGCCGGAGAACGGTTCCAAGACGCCGAGCGTCCGCACGCCGGTTGCCGCGCCGTCGTTCGGTGCCGAGGTAACTGCGATATCGCGAGCATACCGCGGCAGTGTCCCCAACGTGGAAGCATCCGTCACGATTGTTCTCCTGCCCCGGGGCGCATCCGGACCGGTCGGAGCCGCCGTCCGGACGCCAGGGTCACCCGCAATTTATCCGGACAGCTTTTATTTCTTTCCCAGGTACACTTTCTGCGGAAAGCGAATTTGATTCGCGAGCGTTCTACCACGCGAAACGGCCGAAATCGACTTTTGCGGGCGACAAAACGAGATCACCGTCGTGCTGCTCGACGCGACGGTCCTCCCTCGATGGGCGGGATTCGACCGCCAATAACGTGTGAACGCAACATAAATTTCAGTATTCTATCGTCGATCGGGCTGCCGGAGAAGTTCCTCGTCGCCGACCGTCAGTAGACTTCGATGATCGTCTGCAGGGTCCGTCTGATGGTTCGTGCGTCGGCGTCGATTCGGCGCTCGACCTCGCGGAGCGAGGGTCCCGTGGTCTTGGCCCCCCTGCTCGCGAACTGCTCACGGGCTTCGCGCTTGAGCTTCGCGGTCCACGCGTCGGCTATTCGATCCGCGAGTTCGCCGCCGGAGTGCCCGGTCTTTCTGCCGTCGAATACCCACCGAACGTCGAGTTTCTCCGGCCGTCTGAGCAGATGCGGTCGAGTGGACAGATCCTCCTCTAGCTGTTTGATATACTTCTCGACGTTCATCTCGTCGAGGAACTCTCTCATCCCGAACTCGTGTGATTTCATCTCGTATCGAGTACCGTCGATGACGACATCGGTGACTCGGTCTCCCGCACGACTCTCCGCGGCTTCGAGTGCCGCTTCGAGGCTCTCGTCGAGTCGAATCTGCCGCTTGGTCAGTCGTTCGAACGCGATGTCCGCCGACGCAGGCGCCTCCCTGTACGCGAACTTCAGGACGAACTCTTGCCCATCGGCGACGTTCTTCGGACCCGTGAGGTACTGTTCGACCGCGTCGTCGAACCCCTTGCGCCCGTGGAACCGGTTGATCGCTCCCCGCACGTGGTCCGGTGCGTCGGCTATCGTCCGGGCGGTGTCCGTGAGGCCGAGGTCGTCGACCCACGTCCGGGCGCTCTCGGTCAACTCGCCCGTCGGGACGCGGGAGGGTCCGTCCGGCTCCCCGGACCCCCGCTCCGGTCGGCGCTCACGTTCCGGCGTGTCACGAGCACCACGCCTCGGCGCTGCCGACGCCGCGTCCCCGGCCTCGTCGGCTTTCGACGCCGCCCCGGCCTCCTCCGGGAAGTCACACGTCAGCTTGCTCTCGTGACAGTGCTTGAGGAACTGCTGGAAGAGGTCTTCGAGGGTGTCGAGCAGTTCCGCGAACTGGTCGGTGACGGTGCCGAGCACCCGGCCCTTCAGGAACTTGCCGGCCGCCTTCACGACGTCGATCACGTCGTCGAAGTACGGGAGCAGAGCCCTGAAAACGCGGAGGACGGAGCCGGCGAGCCGTCCGGCGCGTTTCGCGATCGTTTTGCCGACGGCCTTGATCGCGGTCACGGCTGTCCCGGTCCCGGCCGTCAGATACGCGAACAGCGCCTCGAACAGCACCACTCCGATGACTCGGCCGGTTGCCCGACCGACCGTGGCCTCCGCACCCGGCTTCGTGAAAAATTCCAGGAGTTTACCGGCGACGGTGCTGCCGAGGTCTGCCGCCTTCGCCTTCCCCGCCTCGACGATCGGGCCGATCAGCGTCGCCACCGCCTCGGGGTCGGTGAGCAGATTCTCGATCTCCCGCACCGCCGGCCCGACGTTGGCCGCGAGCGTCGCGCCGAGCTGTCTGGCGGTGTCGAACAGCTTCTGTACTTTCTTCGGGAATGCGCCGACGAGATCCCTGACCGCACCGAGGAACTCCCAGAGTTTCCCGACGCCGTTGATGACCATCCGGATGGCGTCGACGATGCCCCACAGTCCGTCGACGAAAAAGCCCTTCAACGTCCCGACGAGCAGCCCCTTCGCGTACGCCAGGCTCTCTCCCGCCATGATGCGGGCGAGCTTGTCGACCGCGGTGACCTTTTTCTCGGGGTTGGCCGACTGTAAGCGCTGATAGAACCCCCGGAGCCCAGGTCCGACGAACGTCCAGAGTCCACCGAGCAGCGTCCGGCCCGGGAACGTCTCGATCGTCGTGAGTGCCGCGTCAATAGCGGTGTCGACCAGTCGGCGTTTCATACTTCGACCGAGCCCCAGCCACGTCTGGCCGAGCAGCGAACCCGGTGTCAGCCCGAATCCGACGACCTGTCGTCGGACGGTCGCGTCCTCGCCATGGGTGACCCTCGGTGTCGACGGTCGCGTCCGCGAGGGTTCGGATCGGTCACTCGAACGGTCCGCGAGCGGTTCGCTCTCGCCCTGCTGGACGACGTGTGTCAGCTCGTGGGCCAGCAATCGCCGTCCCGCCACCGTCGACGGGTCGTAGGCACCGGCGCGGAAGAACACGTCTCGGCCGACGGTGAACGCGACGGCGTCGAGGTCGCGAGCGAGCGCATCGGCGCCGGCTCCGGTGTGGACGCGCACGTCTCCGAAGTCGTAGCCGAGGCGCCGTTCGAGCGTCGTGCGCACCGAGTCCGGGAGGGCCCGTCCCCCGCCCGTGGCTATCGTCCCCGTGTCACCCGACCGGCCGCCCTCGGCGCTCGTCCGTCGTCCGCCGGACTCGGTCCCCACTCCGGCCGTCGGTTCGGCGGGACCGGACGGCGTCGATCCGCCAGTGTCGACCGCGGCGCGTTGCGGGACCGGCGCCTCGCCGCTCGGCTCCGACCCCCCACCCCGGGCATCGCCGAGCGCGGCGAGACACTCGGGGCAGTGCAGCGGTTTGCCGTTCGCCCGACGCCGCTGGCAACGGGTACAGAGCCGGCGCCCGTCCGACCGTGCCGACCCCGGATCGACATCCTCGCGGCCGCCGGGGCGAACCGCAGCCTCGGCCACCCGACGGGCCTCCCGCTCGAAGCGGTCGTCCGTCCCACCAACCGCGGCCGATCGGCCGTGGTCGCCATCGGCGGCGAGTCGCTGAACCGTCTGGTTGCCCAGCGACCGCTGGAGTCTGTCGCGGCGGCTCCGACCACCCCTATCCGCATCCGTGGTCTCCCGGGCCCGTTCCGACACGGCGTCGGTCCGGATGGTCTCTGCGCTCTCGCGACGGCGAACCCGCTGGCCGCCGGTCGCGTTCGAGTCGTCGCCGTCGTCGGTCGATGTCACGGCGGTCGGTCCTCCGGAACTGGCGCTGTCATGGTACGTACTCCCGATACTGGTCGAAGTCGGCGGTGGAGACGAGCTGTCCGTCCTTTTCGAGTTCGCGCCACAGGGCGGCGACGGCGTGACGCATCTCGACCCGTTCCCCGTCGTCGGCCGCGAGGAACGCGGCCGTCAGAGCCGCGTTCTTGATCCCGCCGCCCGAGAGGTCGAATCCGGCGAGGAAGTCCCAGTCGAGGTCGCCGACCGGAGTATCGTCCGGGAAGACGCCCCGCCAGATGCGCTCGCGGCCGGCCCGGTCCGGAAGGGGAAAGTCGACAGTGAGGTTGATGCGGCGCTGGAAAGCGTCGTCCAGATTCTCCTCCAAGTTCGTCGCGAGGACGACCACACCGTCGTGGTCTTCCATCCGCTGGAGGAGGTAGTCCACTTCGACGTTCGCGTAGCGGTCGTGGGCGTCGGAGACCTCCGAGCGCTCCCCGAACAGGGCGTCGGCCTCGTCGAAAAACAGGATGGCGTTACTGGCCTCGGCCTCGTCGAACACCTGCCCGAGGTTGCTCTCAGTCTCGCCGATGTACTTGCTGACGACCCGCGCGAGATCCACGGTGAACAGGTCGAGACCGGCTTCGTTGGCGATGACCTCGGCCGCCATCGTCTTCCCCGTACCCGACGCCCCGGCGAACAGGACGTTCACGCCGGTGCCGAGGCTGTACCGGTCCTCGAACCCCCACTCGGAGTAGACGGTACCTTGGTGTTCCACGTGGGCGACTATCTGCTGGAGTTGGCGGCGCTGGGTCGCCGGTAACACGATGTCGTCCCAGCCGTAGGTCGGGTCGACCTGCCGTGCGAGATCGCCCAGACGTTCGCGGGACTGCGCCCGACACGCCTCCCGCACGTCCTCGGCGGACGGGTCGCCGATCGCGAGCGCCCGGGCGGTGGTGGCGGCGTCCTCGATCTGCCCGGCGGTGAAGAGAAACTTCGACGCCAGCGCCGCCGGGTCTCCGGGGAGGTCACACTGCTCCCAGAGCGACCGCCGCAGATCGAACGACGGTCGGTCGATATCGACGGCCGCGAACCGATGGCCGTCGAGCCCGGCGGCCAGTCGCGCCGGTACCGTGGCCTCACCGGCCAGAAACACCGGTCCCGGGCAGTCGTCGACGACCGTGATCAGCGTCTCGAGGTCGCCCTCGTCGTCCGATTGTGGGAGGTTCGTCACGAGAACGGCCGCGTTCCGGAGTGTCGCCTCCCGGACGAGCGCCCGGCGCGTGTCGGCCGCCGCCGAGAGCCGACCGGCGTCGACAGTCAGCAGCGGCCGATCGACCGACACCTCCCGGACGAGTGCCGCGGCGGCGGCCTCGTGGCCAGCGCCGTACGGCCCGTCGAGATGGATCATCGCCGGGGGGTCGCCGTCGACCCGAGCGCGGAGCGCCGCCAGCCTGTCGCGAGCGGGCGCCGGGATCGGAAGTCGCTCGATGGCGTCGGCCGCGGCTCCGGCCCTGGCAACGGGGGCGGTCAACGACGGTTCGACCGCCGCCGGATCGAGCGGTTCGACGGCTGACGACAGCGACCGCGGGAGTGTGTCCTCGCCGAGTAGATACGCGACGATCCGGCGGTCGACCTCCACCGGCCGAGAGAGGACCGCGCCCTCGACCCCACCGAGTCGCAACAGACCACCGTCGAGCAGGGGAGATCCGGGGGTGAGCAGCGCTCGGTTGGCAGCCTCGTCGCCCGCGGTGCCGCCGATGATCCGGAGGACCAGGCCGGCCGTCGGCCGCTTGCGCGTCAGGTCGTCTTGGAGATAGGCGTACACCGTTTCGTACTTCAGATCGAGCTCCGGGGCGAGCGCGACGAACAACGCGTCGACGTGCCGGCGGGTGAGACCGAACCGGTCGGTGAGGGTGACCAGTCGGAGGTCGTCGCCGCGGTCGGCAGTCGCCCGTTCGCGCTCGCGGATTCGCTCGTCGAGCGTCCGCAGACGGTTGTCGAGCGTCGCGTCGCCACGGGCGTCCCCGCCACGTTCGCGGGCCGTGGTCCCGGCACGACCCGTGGTTCCGCCGTCGCCAGCACGGCCGGGTCGTCGGCCCGTTCGGTCGGCGTCTCCCCCCATCGGCGGCACGGAGAGAAGCCGGTCGACCTGCTCGTCGGCGACGTAGAGCCCACCGCCCTCACCGGCACCGCCACGGTCCGCGCGCCAAGTGGCGAGGTAACGCTGCAACAGGAGGTCGAGCCGACGGAGGCCGTCCCGGAGGTGCTCGCGGTCACGGTCGTAGGCGCTCATCGAGCAGCCCCTCCCGTCGACCGGCGGCCGACTGGCGCAGTGCGGCACGTAAACGATGACATCACCGGGGCAGTCCCTCCATCTTCGAGAGGCCGCGGTGGGTGAGCTCGACCGTCTCGACGGCGACGGCGCCCTGGTCGGCCTGGAGATCGGGGCCGCTCCACCGCACGGGATAGGCCTCGCGGAACTCCCAGCCCCAGACCTCGCGCCCGGACAGGTCGAGCACGACGATACGGCCGTTTCTGCGCTCCACGGTGCCGTATTTGACGTCCTGAATCCAGTTCCAGAACACGTCGGAGTCGGCGAGTCCGCGCCGCAGGGTGATCGTGGGGGTACTCATCCGGTCGGGAAAGGCGTGTGTGAAGTCGTTGCGGCCGCCCTCCTCGTACTCCACGGTCTGGAGTTCGCGTTCCAGCCCCTCGACTTCGCTGAAGCCGCCGACGATGAGTGAGTCGATTTCGACGTTGAACCGGTAGTTTCGGTACGGGTCGGCGGCGCCGCTCACGGCAGCCCACCCCGCCGAGCCGCGTCCAGGGCGACCACGCTACCCACCCTCGTTCATCCGCTCGTTGATACCGCTGATCTCCTCACACCAGCGGCGTCGTTCCCAGTGTGGCATGGCGAGCACCTCGTCGTGAGTCCAGTTGAAGTGGTACGCGACGAAGGATACCTCCTCGTAGAGTCGGTCGAGGGGGTATCCCGTCATCACTCCCCCGAGACGCCCACCTCCGCGTCGGCGCCGTCGAGTCGGACGCCGGAGTCGGTCTCGACGGTGAACTCTTCGCTACACTCGGGACAGATCACGTCGATAGCGTCGGCACCGCGCCCGTTGATGCGTTCGTAGAGATCCTGCAGATGCGCCAGATCGGAGACGTACAGGTTCTCGATTTCGTGTGGGGTCACGTCGTCGAGCGAGCCGAGGCCGGTGACCACCCGAGAGAGGATGATGACCGTCTGGTAGGCTGGATTGGACTGGACGCGCGGGTCGTTCAGCGATTTGATCTCGTCGGCGGCGGTCGCTAGCCGCATCGTCCCCTCTCGGTGGACGGTGCCGTCGTCGTCGTAGCCCTCGGGGAGCGTGAACTCGAACTCCGTCTGGAGCGTGCCCTCGCTCATTGCTTCCGTTCCATCCCCTCACAGACGATCTCGAGGCTCTCGATAGCCACCTCGTTCCCGGTGCCTTCGAGGTCGGGCGCGTCGTACTCCCGCGGCCAGGCCTTCCGGAACTCCCAGCGGGCTTTCGACTGCCCTTCCTCGTCCTGTAACACGACCGCGATGGTCGTGCGTGCTTCGCCGAGTTTGCCGTTCTCGACCAGTTTCCGCCACTCGTAAAGCGCCATCGCGTCCCGGGCCGTCCCGCCTTCGAGCGTGAGATTGCCGTACTCGTTGAGGCTGGTGAGCTTCCGGACCGTCGGTCGTTTGTCGTTCCCCTCGCGGTACTCGATGACCTCCGTCGAGTTCGCGGGGAGGCTGGCGCTACTGAAGCCGGCGCGCGCGACGTTGTCGATTTCGAGCAGGAACCGATTGTTTCGGAGTGGACCGCGTCCGTCGGGCATCGGTTATCCGCCTCCGCTCCCGCCGGCGGTGGTCTGTGAGATGCGGAACACGACGAACTCCGCGGGCTTCACCGGCGCGATGCCGATCTCGCAGATCAGGCGGCCGTTGTCGATGTCGTTCTGTGTCATGGTCGTGCGGTCACACTTGACGTAGAAGGCCTCGTCCGGAGAGGTTCCCATGAGGGCGCCATCCTCCCACAGACCGGTCAGGAAGTTGCTGACACTCTGGCGGACGCGCGCCCAGAGGTCGGGATTGTTCGGCTCGAAGACGACCCACTGCGTACTCTCCTCGATCGACTCCTCGATGTACATGAACAGCCGACGGACGTTGACGTACTTCCAACTGGGGTCGTTGCTGGTGGTGCGGGCGCCCCACACGAGGGTTCCCCGCCCCTGGAAGTTCCGGATGCAGTTGACTCCCTCGGGGTTCAGCGACTGCTGGTCTTCCTTCGTGATCGTCCGTTCGAGGCCGATGATACCTCGGACCCCTTCGTTGGCAGGCGCCTTGTGGACGCCGTGGTTCGCGTCCGACCGGGCGTAGATCCCGGCGACGTGACCGCCCGGCGGCACGTCGCGTTCGAGATCGGTTTCGGGATCACGGATCGTCACCCACGGGTAGTAAAGCGCCGCGTACTCCGACTGGAGCCCCTGCCCGCTCTGGGAGGTCGGCAACCCGGTGAGATCGGTGTCGCTCTCGGTGCCAAGGATGGCGATCCGGTCTTTCCGACGTTCGCAGTGGGCGATCACGTCGAGTCGGAGATCATCGTGTTGGGTCTCGTCCGGTACGATCACCATCGTGATCTCGTCGATCTCGTCGAATCGCTGGAGTCCGATCCGCTGTCCCTGCACGTCGCTCCCGTTGTAGTCGCCGATATCGAGGTTCGTCTGGAGGGTACTCGCGGGGTTCGAGAGGCTGAACGACAGCGACGTCGTCCCGTTGCTCGGCGGACTGGTGCTCGATCCGGCGGTGATCGACACCAGCGACGACGATCCCTCGATCGTCGACTTGTAGTAGTTGGTCTCGGTCTCGTCCGCCGAGAGTTCGTCGTACACCTCTTCGTGTTCGGGCGGCCCCTCGTTTGTCGCCTTGGCGATCGTATCGTAGTCGTTGCTGAGGTTGCTGGCGTTCCGGAAGTAGCCGATCCGGAGCTTGAAGCGATCCGGATTCCCGGAAGAGGCGTCGTCCACCTCGACGACGACGTTGCCGCCCCAGATGCCCGGTCCGATGGCGTTGACCGTCATCACCGTGTTGCTCCCGTCACTCAGATCGGCGCTGGCGACCCGCGAGGCCGTGTCGATCCAGTCGTCCGGAACCACACGGGCGACCCAGGCGCGGTTTCCGCCGTTCTCGAAGAAGCCCCTGACCGCGTAGGCGAGCGTCGGATCGTACCCCGGGTCCCAGTCGGCGTCCGTCGTGAAGCCGCCGTAAGTCCGGTAGAACTCCGCCCAGCTCGTCACGAGCTGCGGCTCGAGCGGGCCGCGTTCGGTGGCGCCGACGAACCCCGCGACACTCGTGCTCACGCCCTGGATCGGGGTCGGGCCGCGGTCGACCTCCTCGATATGTACCCCCGGTGTTCTGTACTCAGGCATGGACCGCCACCCATCCCGGCTGGCGGTTAGCCATCCTCAACTCCTCTATTCAGTGAACATTTCATCGACATTTCCATAACGAGAAACATTCCGGACGATAATCAAGTTTTCCCGGGCGGCGGGTCCCGGCAGCCCCCGCTCTCCGGTCCCGACGCCTCTCCGTCCCGCTCGTGGTAATCTCTCCGGCTCTCGTGACACAGGTACAGCCGACAGTGTGAGTATCGTCGGTTCCGCCGAGCGGACCACGCTCACGTGCCCAGCCGAGGCTCACTCCCCGGTTACGCCACTCCGATCAGTTCGTCAGATTCGCCGACGTGAGGCGGCCCGGCCGGACCGTGACCGACTGCGTGAACCCGCCGTTCGGCCACGTTACCGCGAACACGGGGTGGGCGTTACCCGGCATGACATACCGGACCCCGGTGTTCGGATCGCGGTCCACGTCCGTGTGGTCGATGTCGGCGAAGACGTAGACGAACTCCCCAGTATCCGTCGTTCGGACGGTCCCTGGGAGTCCCTGGACCGATACCTCGGCGTCGGATACCGGTTGGCCACTCTGCCGGACCTGCCCCCGGACGCGTGTCAGGCCGGATGGGAACGAGTACGCCGGGGTTGGTTCCAGAACGAACTCCTCCGCGGTTCCCGGGTCGTACGTGGGGTTGCTGGGATCGACGTCGACCGTCCGCGACGCGTCGCGGTAGTACGCGCCGCCGTCGACTCGGACCGTCACGCTGGTCGGTGGGAGGTCGAAAAACAGGTGGTAGCCGCTCCGGTTCCGGGAGGGTACCTCGTCGACGCCGCCGACCCGAACTGACGGCGTCCCGATCGGCCGTCCCCCCGCGACGCCATCGGTCAGTCGCACCGCGAGCGCCAGATCGTGGCCGAACGCCCCGACCTGCTGCCAACGATCACTCATCGTCCACCCCCGTCCGGAGATACTCCTCGAACGTCGCGTCGGTGACTCGCTCGCCGCCCGACGGCTCGCGTGGCTCGATCGTCACGGGCGTCGCCAGGTAGGACACCGAGGGCCGGTAGGGCTCCCCCTCGAACGTGTTCCAGACGTTCACGACCGTGTCCGTCGTCCCCGGGAGGACGGAGAGTTCGAGAACCTCGTCACCGTCCGCGAGCGAGCCGCGGAGATCCGGTCCTCGGACGATGGCGTTGTCGTGGAGCACCTGCATCGCCCGACCGAGCATCTTGTGTTCGTTCAGCGTCTCGGTGGTCGTGGTGGTGCTGCTAGTGCGTTGGCCCGGATGTGCGGTGAGAAGGTACTTCAAGTCGAGTCCCAGCGCGTCGTCGGCCACGGAGCCCCGGTGTTCCCCATTCCGCGAGTGACCCGTCCGATCCACGTCGAACAGGTAGACCGTCAACCGGACCTTCTGCTGGAGGTCGTCGTCGACGGGTGACGCGAGCACGATCTGCTTGTCGTCGTTCACGAGATCCGCCATCCGATCGCGAAGCAGGTCGACGATGGTCTCGCCCGCGTCGGCGATGGCGCCGTGGTCACCCATGCCGCCCCACCCTCCTCGACCGCGTTCGCCGCACACCGACGGCGCCGGAACACGTGTTTTTCATTTGAACTGTCTGCGTACCTACCGAGCGATTCGGAAAAAGTCTTTCTCCGGCTCGCCGCGCCACAGCGGCTTTGTCGCTCCGCGTCGAATCGCGCCCATGCGCTCCGATCCGATGTCACGCCGGCGACTGCTGGCGTCGGGTGCCGTCGCCCTCGGCGCGCTCGCGGGCTGTCTCTCGGAGCCGACGACGCCGGGCTCGCCGACCGATCCGCCACCGACACCCACGTCCGACGAGCGGTCGCCGACTGGCACCAGCGTCGACGGCGACACGCTTCGTCTCGACTCGCTATCCGTCGCCGACTTCGTACTCTTCCCGCTCGCCGGTGTCCATCCACACGTCCACCGCCAGGCCGAGACACAGTACGTGATCGTCCGCGCGGCCACCTCGCTACCGCGAGCGACGGTCCGTGATCGACTGACGCTCGAACTCGACGGCGAATCCGCGCCGCTGGCCGAGCACCAACCCGTCCCCTGGAACCGGGAGACGGTCGACCTCGCTTTCGCCGTCTCGAAGCGCACGACGGTCGCCACGGGCCGCGTGCTGTTCGACGGGACGGAACTGCGGACGCTCTCGGCGGCGACCGTCGAGCGACTGAACGAGCCACCGGTTTTCGAGGTCGGTGAGCCGTCGGTGTCACCGACCGAGATTTCGGCGGGCGACCGCGTCGACGCGACGGTCCGAGTCGAGGTGACGAACACCGGTTCGGGAGTCGGGACGTTCGGCGCCAGCCTCGGGAGTAGCGCGCTCTCCGGATCGAAGACGCTGACGGCGAGACTCGCCGCCGGGGCTAATCACCAACTGACCGGATCGATCAGTATCGTCGGGCGGGACGACGCGCCGACCGTCAGCTTGGACTGGGGCACGGACGAGTGGACGGCGACGGTGTCGGTCGTGGGCACCGAGACGGAAGGGCGTCCGACGCCGCCACCGACGCCGAACTGATAGGAATTATCGGAAGTCGTCATAGATACGCGCCGGACCGTCTCGACGAGAATCTATCGACAGTTAGGATACTCCCTATGAGCAGCCGAAGCCGGGGACCGGCTCCCGGTTCGGTGCCGGAACCTCGTCTGGCTCGGCGTCGTGGCGCTCGCTCCCGCCGTCGCGCGATGCGAGTAAGACGGCCGGCGTCGGCAGGACGAACCCTTATGACGCTGACCACCTGACCGGACGCTATGGACCGACGCGCGTTCCTAGCGGTTGCGGGCGCTTGTCTTTCCGGGCTCGCAGGTTGTGGCTCCGCGGGTTCGTCTTCATCTTCGGCTTCCGAGACTACCACGGCGACCCCGACACCCGAGCCGACCCGAACTCCGACACCCGAGCCGACGCTCACCCCTCCCGAGCGCCGATACGTCCCCCAGTTACTCGACGTGGCCCTCGTCTCGACGTGGTCGGAGCCGGGCGATCTGACCGCCAACCGAATCGAGAGCATCCGCCGCGGTCAGCCGGCCGTCGTTGCCTTCCGCTACCGCATCCGCATTCCTCAGGGGACGATCAACCTCAAGGAGGGAGTCGACGTGGTTCACGGCGACGAGATGGTCGTTCGCCGGTTCCGCGACGTCGACCGCCACGTCGAATCGGCGGGGCTTCACACGTGGGAGGACGCGATGACGTTCGACACGGCCGACTGGCCGACGGGGCGGGTGACGGCGACGGGCGCCATCGGCGAGCTGCAGCTGCACCGAACCTCCGACCGCGTGTCGACGACGTTCGACGTTTCCAACCCCTGACCGTTCAGACGTCACGACCACCGATGCGGTCGAGCGCGGTCAGCGCAGACTGTCGTCGGAGGATGTCCGTCGTCCACGCCCTCCCCGAGAGACGCTCACACAGAGAGGGCGACGAGTACGTCTTCGAGGTGGGACGATGACCGTGCCGACCCCGACCGAAAAAGACGGATTTATCAATAGCCCTCCCGTCGTCGAAGATGCGGAGCTCGGTTGGTGTAGTCCGGCCAATCATGTTGGCCTTTCGAGCCGACGACCAGGGTTCAAATCCCTGACCGAGCATCGCAGCGAGCGAGACGTGCAGGGAAGGGATTTGAACCACGCGAGACGAGCGCTAGCGAGTCTCGCAATCGGGTCCAAATCCCTGACCGAGCATGTTTCTGAACGAACGGAGTCGGTGAAGAAGCCCGCGCAGAGAGGATTTGAATCAGAGAAACGCGAGCGTCAGCGAGCGTTTCGCGTGGTTCAAACCCCTGCCGAGCACTACAGCGAGCGATAGCGAGTCTCACAGTCGAGATCAACCTGCCCAGGCGTCGTGGCGAGGCTGATCCCTTCCTGCGGGTGACGCGCCGTCCCAACGACTCCGAGCGGCCGTTTCCGTCCCGGTTTTGTTGTTGATACTGAAGGAGTGACTTTATGATCCGAAGGGACACATTACTGCCCGAGCAGACGGTCGGAGTGGCGCTCCGACTCCGCGGCACCGTCACCACAGGGGGGACAGTTTCGCTCTCGCGATCACAGCCATCGAGTGCGGCGATCAGACCCAGATCCATGTCGACCCAACAATCACGCTCCCGGAACCGTTCCGATCCGGAGCGACTGTCGAAAGACACGATCTTCTCGATGCTGAGCAATCAGCGTCGCCGATACGTGCTCTACTACCTCAATCAGGAAGGGGGACCGGTGTCCCTCCGCGACCTCGCCGAACAGATCGCGGCGTGGGAAAACGACGTGCCCGTGTCCGAGTTGGACTACAAACAGCGCAAGCGAGTCTACACCTCTCTCCACCAGACGCACCTTCCCAAACTCGACGATGTGGGGATCGTCGACTACGACCGGGATGGCGGGACGATCACACTCGCGGATCGAGCTACCGAGCTCGATGTCTATCTCGAACTCGTCGGCGAACACGACGTGCCGTGGTGTGATTTCTATCTCGGTCTGTCCGCGGTTGCCACGCTGTTCGTCACCGCGGCGTGGCTCGGCGTGTTCCCGTTTTCGGTCCTGCCGGGTCTGGCGCTCGCGGGCGTGATCGTCGTCGTGTTCGGCGTCGTCGCGGGGGTGCATGGACACCTCGCGCGTCGGAACCACATCGGCGGCGACAACGCCCCGATCGAGAACCCCAACGACCGATAGTGAGTGCTGTACGTCATTACGGGTGGGTCGCCGAACCGCCCTGTCGACCCACGGGTGGACGGTTACAGCAGTCGTGATGACGCGGACTGTCGTGAGGTGTGTCGCCGGCTACCGCCCCGTGGCCGGCGATAGCCACGGCTGACTTCCGACGGATCAGGCCAGCCAGTCTTCCGGCTTCGTGTCGTAGTCGATGTCGTTGGCCGCGATTCGTTCTTCGAGATTCGGATCGAGGTCGTGAGTTTCGAAGTGCTCGCCGTCGTAGCGGATGCGCTTGCCGGATTCGGTCGCCGTCGGTTCGCGATTCCGCCGTCGCGCAATCTCCAGTTCGTGTTCGTCGTACTCCTTGACGATGGTCATGAGGTTGACTGGCCGCCCCCAGAGGTCGTAGGTGCGTTCGAGGACGCGCTTTGCCTGCTCGGTATCCAAGCCGATGCCGTTGTACTGATGGCCCAACAACAGCTCGTTGCGGTTGTCGAAGTTGCCGTCGTACACCGCGACGGTGGGCTTCCCGAAGTTGGTAAACTGGAGCAGAAGCTTCTTTTTCACGTCGTCCGAATCGTCCGAGGCAACCCGGAAGTCGCCGGTCGCCTGCGAGAACTCGTAGGTGAAGTAGTCGTTCTCCTTCACGAACTCCTCGGAGAGGAAGGCGTCGATGAAGGTCACGTCGTTGTGGCTCTCGCGGAGCTCGCGCATCCGCTGCCAGCCCACGCCGTAGTCCACATCCGCGACGGCGTCGGCGACGGAGTCGTACTTCTCGTCGTCGAACATGTATCGCGATAGCCGTTCGAGCTCCGATCCACGAATCCGACGGAGGAAACCGCGGTTCTGGGGCTTGCACAGCGAGAAGTGACGCTCCGCGAGCCCCTCGGTAGTGAGCACCGTCCACGGGTAGCGCCCGATGTCGATATCGCCAGCCTGCGCCCGTTCGAGGGCGTCGGCGTCGACCCGCGGATCGTCCGGATCGAGGTCGGCCAGCGTCTCGGCGGTGATCGACGCGATGGCGGGATCGGCCGCCAGCATGTCGGCCACCTCGTCGAAGTCGATCACGTCGTGGAAGTTCCGCCACGTGACGCCCTCGACGCGGAGGAGTTTGTCCGCCACCTCGCGTCGGTTGGTCACGTTCTCGACGTACTGCCAGAGCTCCATGCCGAGCTTGTAGGGGTTGAGTCCGGGCGAGCCGAGGACGCGCGCCATGTGGTCGGCGTAGGTGACGAACTCGTCGTCTTCGGCGAAGTTCTCGTCGCTCATCATCAGCGACTCCCAGAAGGCGGCCCACCCTTCGTTCATTATTTTTGTCATTTTTTGCCCTGCAAAATAATACGCCTCCGTCCGCAGGATTTCGAGCACGTCCTTCTGCCACGGTTCGAACTCCACGGCTTTCCCCGATTCTTCGTCGTACTGCCGGCCGTGTTCGAGGAGGAAGGCGAGCACGTCGGCGTGGGGGTCTTCGAGTCGAGCCGCGGCACGCTCCGACTCAGCGAGATCGTCCAGCCACTCCTCGTCGAACGCCTGCCGACGCACGTCTTCGGACACGTCGAGTTCGTCGAGTCGCTCCCGGAGGTCCGGTGGCGCGTCCCGCTCCCGGCGCTCTCCAGCGCGGGCGAAGGCGCGGTGCTGATCGATGGTGTCCTCGAGACAGAGGACGGCGTCGATGAACCGCTCGACCTCGTCGCGGTCGATCTCGGGATCCTCGACGTACCCCTTGATCGTCTCGGCGTGGCGTTCGAGCATGGCCGCAGCGTCGAGATCGGCGCGGTCGTCGCCCTGGCCGTCGCCGAACAGGCCGAACCACTCGTTGTTGGCGAAAAAGTCCGCGTGGGCCTCGACGTGCGTGATGACTGCCTTCTGGTCGGCCAGCGAGTTCGACTCTTGGAGGAAGGCGTGCGAGGGGTTGTCGTTGTTGACGATCTCGAACGCCTTACCCATGCCGAACTGATCCTGTTTGCGCTGACGGTCGTACGCCATCCCCCACCGCCAGTGTGGATAGCGCCGTTGGAACCCGCCGTAGGCGATGAGTTCGTTCATTTCGTCGTGATCGACGATCCAGTAGTTGACCGGGTACGGGTCGAGCCCCAGTTTCCGGGCGAGATCACCCGCTTTCTCGACCGGTTCCGTGAGGCGTGTCGCTTCCTTCCGTGCGTCGATGCGGTCGTCTCTCATTCGTCGTCCTCCGTACTCAGGATGTCGTAGATGGCGTCGGTCACGTCCGCCTGATCGGAGACGTAGGCGACGACGACGCCGTCCGATCCGTCGAACGCTCGTTCGACTTCCTCGGCGTGGGTTGCGTTGATCGCCGTCCCACCCGGCTGTGTCTCCACGTAGGCGTGGAGGTTCGCCGGAATCTCCGCCATCAGCGGCACCACGTTCTCGCGCGTGTCGTTGCTCGAGTTCTCGCTGTCGCCGGCGGCGAAGACGTAGCGGTTCCACTCCGCCCACGGATATCGCTCTTCGAGAATCTCCGCGGCGAGTTCGTACGCCGAGGAGATGCGCGTGCCGCCACCGGAGCGGATGCCGAAGAAGTCCTCGCGGTCGACCTCCCACGCCTCCGCATCGTGGGCGATGTAGACGAACTCCGCGCGGTCGTACTTGCCGGTGAGATACCAGTCCAGCGGCGTGAACGTCCGCTCGACGAGCTCGCGTTTCTGCTCGCGCATACTGCCGGACACGTCGCGGATGTTCACCACCACGACGTTTTTCTCCGTCTGCTCGATCACCTCCGGATGGCGGTAGCGCTCGTCCTCGCGGCGGAAGGGCACTTCACGCAGCCCGTCACGCCGGATTCGTTCGAGCGTCGTCGTCCGTTCGACGGTTTCGGCCATCTCCTCGAAGCTCTCCCATTTCCCCCGTTCGTCGTCGGGGATGGTGTCCCACTGATCTTCGATCCACGCCCGGGAGACGAGGACGTTCTCCTCACGACACCAGTGGAACACCTCCCGAGGGGTCGCATCCGCGACCCGCATCGCCTCGCGGACGTACTCCTCGTCGAAATCCATCGCCAGCTTCCGCTTGAGGCCCTGCTTGAACAGGCGCTCGAAGTCGAGCGTGCTGTTCGGGCCGGCGCGGGTGAGTTCCGTGAAGTCGCCCTCGACTTCCTCGACAACCTCTTTTCCCTTTGGCTCTAGGTCGAGGCCGAGTTCCTCGTCGAGTTCCGCCGCGAACTCCTCGGGGTCCATCTCGTAGTACTCGTGGTCGCCCGCCTCGTCACCGGGCTCGCCGTCTTCGCCGTCCTCGTCACCGTCGGCGGGCTGGGGTGGGCCGACCGGCTGTCCCACGTCCGGGGTGCCGTCCTGTCCCTGGCCGACGCCGCCGCGATCGCGGGGGTCGTAGGCGAACTCCGGCAGGTCGACCACCTTGATCGGCACCTGGATGCTGTCGGGGTCGCTCCCGCCGAGGTCGCCGTAGCGGATGAACTCCTTCAGGTCTTCGCGGCGCCGTTCGCCGACCTCACGGAACCGATCGAGATCCTCCCTCAGTCCCATCGGTAGCTCACCTCCCGCATCACTTTGCGACTCGTCAACTCCGCCGAGGCGGCCGAGTACCCCTGTGCCTGCAGGTGTTCGACCGTCCGTTCCTTACACCGCTCCGTCTCCGTCCCCGAGGGCGGGTCCGTCCACTGTGCGGGGTCGAACCCCTCGAACAGGCGTTGCACGTCGCTCCAGTCGTGGGCGTCGAGGACGGCCCGGATGACCGGAATCTCGCTCACGTCGACGTTTTCGATGGCGAAGTCCTCGTTGCGGTTCTCCCACGCGTAGCGGTTGATGGCCGTGATGACCTTCTCGCGGCGGAACTCCTCGACGCGGTTGGTAGGGTCCGCGCCGACGTACGCGCCCTCACCGAACCGCCCCAGATGCTCCGTCTCGAACACCTTCATCAGCAGGGGATCGGGGTCGGCCGGACCGCGGTCGGTGTCGACCGGTTCGTCGTTCGCCCAGGCGAAGACGTGTTCGACGTACTCCGCGACGGTGGCTTCGTCGACGCCTTTCTCGGCCAACAATGCGTCGAGCACGTCCGCCTCCTGGCGGTCGTAAATGTGGCTCTTGACGATGGCGAGACGGTTCTCGTACTCCGCGGCCTCGGCCCGCGAGAAGACGGGCGCCTCGGAGAGTCCCTCCGCCATCGCGTCGAGGACGTCGTCGGGCATGACGACCCGCTCGACCGGCAGAGTGGGGTGTTGGCGGTCGGCGTCGGTCTGGAGCAGGTCCGCGATCACGTCGCGCGTGTAGGTGACTGGCACCCCGTGACTGCCGTCGTCGCCGTCGAAGTCGAACTCGTCGGCGTCGACGCGTTCGTCGCCCTCCTGCAGGTAGCCCTGGTCGAACAGGAGTGCTTTCTCGACGAGCCCCCGGTTGCCCGGCGTGTCCTCGCCGTCGAGTCTGGTGACGACGCTGTAGAGCGCCGCCGCCTCGACGGTGTGGGGTGCGAGTTCCCGCTCGACGACATCGCCGCGGCCGTCCCGCATCGACAGTGTCAGTCCCTCACGAACCCGTGCTTCGCGGTCAGCGTAGCCTTCGGCCTCCCAGACGGCCGTCTCCGTCGTCAGTTCGCGCCGGATCAGTTCGGCCTCCAGCGAGAGGTTGGTCAGGTAGCCGAACTCGTGTTTGTCGAGGCGACGCTTCAGCGCCTTCAGCGGGTCGCGACCGTTGCGGTCGGCGTACTGGTCGAGCTCTACGTCGAGGTCGGGGTTCGAGATGATGAGCAGTTGCGTGTCGATGTCCATCCCGATGCCCTTGTCCAGCTTCACGCGCCCCTCGTCGGGGACGTTCAGGAGTTTGCGGAGCAGATCGGCGTGCTGGGCCGCGTCCTCGACGATGGTCAGGAGGCCGTTGCCCTGCGAGAGGACGCCGTCGTAGGAGAACGCCTGCGGGTTCTTCCGTCCCCGAGAGTCGAGTTCGCGGAGCATCCCGGGCATCCACGACCCGACCAGCCGCTCCTTTGGCGTGCCATCGTCCTCCGAGTGGAGAATGCCGATGCCCCTGCCCACGTCGACGACGTAGTTTTTCACTCGGAGATGGCGCGGGTCGATGATGGAGGAAAACAGGTTCGTCCCCCCCGCCCGCCGGTAGCGCTCCTCGAGGATGTCGTACGCCTCGTGACAGAACGGATCGAGGTCGGCGTCGACCCGCGTCGGGACATGATTGCCCTCGTTGAGGTCCGACAGGATGGACTCCCGGACGCCCTCGGGGAACACGGAGAGCGGGTGGGACTGCACCGGGCTCTCGTACCAGTCGTCCTCGCGATCGATCTCGTCGCCGTAACTCAATCCGCGCTCCTCGGTCGCGCTGGCGACGTTCCACTCGACGGTGTAGCGTCGCCCGGCTTCGGTCTTCGAGTACTCCCGGAGTCCGTTGATGAGACACCGCTTGAGTTCGGATTTCCCCGTCGCCGTCGGCCCGTCGAACCAGATGATCTTCTCGCGTTTTCCCCTGTCCGCCGCGATGGTTCGAAGGTCGTCGACGAAGCCGTTCAGTACCTCGGTGTTGCCGAGGATGGCGTGTTCGCCGTCGTTGGCGGGGTCGTCGAAGAAGCGGTAGCGCTCGCGTTTCTCCCCTTCCTCGATGACCGTCCGCGTCCCCATCGACTCGATGGCTTCGAGCAGGTACTTCGGGGCGTGGGAGGCGATGGAGGGGCGCTCGAACGCTCGCTCGATGTACGCCTCCAAGCTCATCGGCTCCTCGTATGCGCCGGAGAGTTCCTCGTCGCCAGCGCGGATGTAGTCGTCGACCATTATCCCTCGAGTTCGCTTTTTGCGACCTCCGCGCCGGCGAACTCGAGTACTTCGGTGGCTCCCTCACGGGAGTAGCCCTGCTCGATCAGTGCGTCGACCCACGCGCTCCGCTCGTCGTCGTCGAGTTCGTTCGCCGACACCAGCGCGGAGAAGTTGATGTTGTGTTTCTTGTCCTCCCAGAGCTTGCGCTCCAATGCACGACGTAGGCGGTCGTTGTCCTGCGGATCGAACCCTTCACCCTCACGGGCGCGGCGGCTGACCCAGTTGGACACCTCCTGCCGGAAGTCGTCTTTCCGGTCGCTCGGAATCTCCAACTTCTCCTCGACGGATCGCAGGAACGTCTCGTCCGGCTCCTGCTCCCGGCCGGTGAGTTCGTCCGTCACCGTCGCGTCGTCGATGTACGCCATCACGTGGTCCATGTACTTCTCGCCCTGTCGCTGGATTTCGTCCACGTCGTACGCGAGGGCGTGGCGCACGTCCTCGATGGCGCGCTCCTTGTACTCCTCGCGCACGAGTTCGAGGTAGCGGTGGTAGCGGTCGACGTTCTCCTCCGGGATGGAGCCGTGGTTTTCGAGGTTGCGTTCGAAGTGGGTGAACACCGAGAGTGGAGAGAGGTAGGAGCGCCCGCGGTGGGTGGCGTCCATGATGGCCTCGGCGATCTCGTCGCCGATGAATCGCGCGGAGACGCCGTCCATGCCCTCCGCGATGTCGGCGTTCTGCTCCCCTTGCTCGCGCAACTTCTTCACGTCCACGTCGTCGGCTTCGTCGATCTCCCCGTTGTAGGTTTTGGCTTTCTGGACGAGCGTGACGGTCTCGCCGTCGGGTTCCGTGATGCGGGTCAGGACGCCGAACAGCCCCGCCATCTCCATGGCGTGGGGCTCGATGTGCATGTCCGGCACGTCCGCGTTCCGGAGCATCTTCCGGTAGATTTCGGCTTCCTCGCTGTACTCCAGCACGTACGGGAAGTCGATGCGTTTGGTGCGGTCGTTGAACGCCTCCATCTTCTCGTCACCTTTCTTGTCCCGGTATTCGGGCATGTTGGTGCGGCCGACGATCACCTGGTCGATGTCGATACGAGGGTTGTTCTTCGGCTTGATCGTCTGCTCCTGAGAGGCGTGTAGGAAGTCGTAGAGGAACTCCCGCTGGAGTTTCAACAGCTCCTCGCCGCTGAACAGCCCGCGGTTGGCGTTACAGAACGCCCCGGAGTAGTCGAACGCTCTCGGATCGCTTTCGCCGTAGATAGCGATCTTCGAGTAGTTGACGTCGCCCGTCAGCTCCGTCTCGTCCTGATTTTTCTTGTCCTTGGGTTCGAACGTTTCGACGCACTGGCGTTTGTTCTCGCTCGCGACGAGGCGGATGATCTCGACGTGGTTGTCGAGGACGGCTTTCAGGTCGTCGTCGTAGTGAGCCAGCAGGCGATCCATGTAGAACTCGCTGGCGGGATCGAGCGACTGTTCGTTGCGGACGGTGTAGGGGGCGTCGAGTTCGGCGTTCAGCCGCTCCAACACCCGGTCGCGCTGTTCCTGTGGGAGGAGAACGAGGGGGTCCTGGTTCATCGGCGAGACGACCGTGTCGTCCGCCGGGTCCTGATCGCGGACGATATCACAGAGGTTGGTCCACCGGAAAGTGTACATCCGGCCCTCGTCGCTCATGGTGTAGTCCTCGAAGTACCGCCGGACCATCCAGTCGAAATGTGATTTCCCGGACCCGACCGGGCCGAGCAGGAGCTTGATGCGTTTCTCCGGGCCGAGCCCCCGGGCGCCGCTTTTCACCTTGTTGACGAACTCGTGGATCGACTCGTGAACCTCACGGCCGTAGAAGGTGTTCTCCCCGTCGTGTAAGGGGTCCTCCGAGGCCATGAGGTACTCGACGACGCCGGCATCTTCGTCGTACTCGGTGCCGTAGTAGTCGAACATGTCGGCGACGCGCTGGTGGGCATTGCGGGCGATCCGCGGATCGTCGTACACCTCGTCCAGATACCAGTCGAAGCGCTTCGCTTCGCGGAGGTCCGCCGGAACCGATTCCTTGTAATGCTGGCTGAGGTCTTCGAGGGTTTCCTTCGTCATTGTCTCATCGGGGTCTCGGACCCGAGCGCCATCCGAACGCCACCAACCCGAACATCGTGGTGTGGGCACACGTACCACGGTACGTGCCTGACCGCTGGATCATCGTCGTGGGGAACGTCGAGGTGGGTGCGGGGCGTCCGACCGACGGCTGCTCGGTCCGCTGGTAACCGAGACTATAAACACTGTCAGTAGTACACATACATAAGCCTTCTTCCGATCCGGCGGGTAGGCTGGTCCCACCCGAATCGCCGAACTCCGTCGTCGGCAGCTGTTTCTCCCCGATTCAGGCCGACTCGGGAGTGGGAACGAACGGTTAGGGATACTGATAGCGATTATTGTAACTGTGTACCGGTGGTTCGCCGACCCGCCTTGACGAACCACCGGTACTGACTTACAATAATCACTACGACACCGGCGGCTGGACCTGTGTCACGAGAGTCGCCACCCCGGGATGGCGACTCTCGTGATCGGCGTGCAGCCGGTAGTGTGAGTCACGCCACCGAACGACCGCGGTCACGTCTCGTCGGCGACGACCAGACGGTAGTCGCGATTGCAGGTCATCGCACGATTACGAGACATTCTCCGACCAGCCGTGCGAACAGTGTCGATCGCTACTGTATAGGGCCGGGACGCCGAGGACCGATGCATGAGCTTCGACGACCTTCCCGACGGGTGGACCGTCTGGCACGAGGAGGCCGACGGGCGGGCAATCCTCGCCTATCGGCCGGACGTGTTCGACACGGCCGCGTTTCCGGCGCCGTGCATGCCGACGATCTACCTCTCACCCGGATCACCGCGGCGCCGGCCGGGGGCCCGTGACGCCGACGGCTGGACGATAACGCTGTTTCTCGAACCGGAGGTAGATGCACGCGTCGAAACGGCCGGTGCTCGCGAGGCGGGCGTCGAGATGGCCCTCGAATTCGCCCGCGCGTTCGTCGACGGCGACGTCGACTACCGCGCCGCCTATCAGGTCCCCCGAGAGGACTACTTCGATCGTCTCGACGAACTCGTCGGTCGCGAGGCTTAACCCCCCGGACCGAGAACGGTCGCCCATGTCCGAGGTCACGCTCATCGGGACGCGCCTCGCCGAGGTCGGTCGCGAGTTCGTCTTCCGTGGCGAAGCCAACGCGTGCGAGGGATGCCCGTATCGCAGTCAGTGTCTCGACCTCTCGCCGGGCACTCGCTACCGGATTACCGATGTCCGCGAGAACGCCCAGACGCTCGACTGTGCCGTCCACGACAGTGGCGTCCGCGCCGTCGAGGTCGAACCCGCGCCGATCCCCGCGAACGTCCCTTCCAAAGTCGCGTACGCCGGCAGTAAAGCGAAACTCGCGGGGTCCTGTCCGTACACCGACTGCCCGAGTCACGCCTACTGTGTCCCCGACGGTGTCGACTTCGAGGCCGAATACCGTATCGACGAGGTACTCGGCGATCCGCCCCACGACTACTGTATGCTGGACCGTGACCTGACGCTCGTCGAACTCGCGCCGCGTGAGGACTCTTCTTGATACTGTCGGCTGTAACTGTTTCAAGACGTTCGCCATTCCGGGATGGCGAACGTCTCGGTTGACTTACAGCCGACAGTATGATCCGTCTCGAAGTCCGCTAGTCGCCCCACCCGCTCGCCCGCATACCCGAACACGTCCTCGTAGCCCTCGGCCGACATCAGAATCGGGTAGAACGGCTCCTCAGCGACGCGTTCCTCGCCGTCCGCCGAAGCGAACGGATCGCCCGGTTCGACGCGTTCGAAGTTCTCGACGAGCACCTCGTAGGTGTCGGCCGACGCCTTCGGCACCCGGCCGGTGAGCCGGAAGACAGGTGCGTCGCCGGTCTCGATGCCCGAACCAGTGGGCAGGACGCCCGTCGCCGCCAGAAACGCTCGCGTGAGTTCCCGGGCGTTCTCCGCCGCCGTCTCCGACCACTGGAGTCCACACTCCACCTCGACGACGCCGGGGTAATCGATCAGTCGCCCGCCGGCGTACACCGCCGTCTCGACCACGGCGTCGATCGGGAGGCGTGCGCAGATATCCGCCGTCTCGGGGTCGACGGTGTCGACCAGAGCGAACGGATGGGCGTACGACTGTGTCGAGTGCAGCGCCAACGTCGTACAGCCATCGAGTTCGGCCAGCAGTCGCCGGGCCAGTCGCCGTTCGTGGCTCTCCACGTCGGTATCGCCGGGAAACGCGCGGTTGAGGTCGTCGTCCAGATACCGGCTGCCCCGCTCTAGGGCTTCCTCGTTGGCGACGACGAACTTCACCGGCCGCTGAAACGTCGGCGGATCGTCGAGCAACGCCTCGACCGCAGTCGGGCCACAGGGCTCGTCCCCGTGAACTCCCGCGACGACCGCCACGTCAGGGTCGTCGCCGAATTCGCGAACTCTCATTGTCCATCTCTAGCCGTCGGCGTTGAAGTGCGTTCCGTGTCAATTCGTTTCGTGACCGGTCTCTCCGGCCGCATCGAAACGTCTGTCGTCGCGGCGGCGGACGGCTGATACGACTGTCGCATCTGTGTACCGGTGGTTCACCGGACCCTCTCGGCGAACCACCGGAAACGATCAGTCACCGCCCCTGAACAACGAATTATGCCGGCTCGGTGCGGGCTGGGTTAACTGGGAGAAGAGTTAACCCGAATTCGGTCGAGTGGTCCCTATGTCCCTCCGGCGCAACCTCTACACAGCCGCGTTTATCGGGGCGTCGTTATCGTACATTTTCAACGTTCTCGCCTTCACAGGTACGTTCGACGTATTCCGTTGGTTCGTGTTCGCCGTTATATTCCTTGGATTCACATATGGATTCGAGACGGTGATCGGTTGGCAAACTGACTCGGCTTGATGCTCGCTGCCGATACTGTCGGCTGTAAGTCAGTTAAGATGTTCGCCACCCCGGGGTGGCGAATATCTCGAAACAGGGACAGCCGACAGTATGACTACACGCTCTGTCTCTCGCACACTCTACTGACAGGCGTCGAGTCGTTCGTGGAGGCGTGGTCCATACAGGGCGAGAGTCTCACGACCCCGACGAACCGAGCGATTCAGCGGTTCGCTCGTCCGTTTCGGTCTCCGTGGTGAACTCGAATTCGAGTTGTCCATCGAGGACGTGTGTTCGGTCGATTACCCCCGGCTCGACGAGTTTGACAGTACTCTCGACGACGAGTCGGCTGGCCGATTCCGGCCATCGGGTGACCGGAAGCTCGATAAATACGGTTTCGTCGGCGAGTTCGCCGAACCGGTGGACGTCGACGACCGCAGCCTTCCCGTCCCGGAACAGTGACACGGACGGGTAAGGTTCGTAGTCGCCCATGAACGGCCCCTGGAGCGAGAGCCGCGGCGGGGTGCCGTTACCGTCCAGTGCCACAAACCGCTGTGTGAGCGACCGCAATTCGGTATCCTCGGGGTGAGAGATGGACGTGAAGAAAAAGCTCGGCAAGGGGGAGAACTCGGGGTCGACGCCGACGGTGGCGAGAGTCCCGCTGCCTCCGTGAAATTCGAGATATTTTCCGTTATCCCGAGGACCGTCGTCGGTCGTTACCGTCGGGTTCGTGTGTTCGGTTTGTGAGTCGGCGGCACTACACCCCGCAGCAGTGGTGGAGGCAGCGGTCAGGGCGGACGCGAGGAATGCGCGACGGCGCATGGCTGTCGATTTCGGTGGCAGTATCAAGAATGTTAAGAAAGTGGTGCCGCACCCCGAACGTGAGCACCGCTCGCCGGACTCGTACGCATTGCCATCCCCGTGTACCGGCGGTCGCATCGCGATCGGCGACCGCCGGCAACGACGGACGACGGCCGTAGCACAGCCATGATATAACCGGCCGGGAGAAGACAGGGGAGCATGGACATCGCCGATCTACCGACCATTTCGTTCCCCATCGTCGACGGTCCGCTGGAGTACTACCCGCTCGGTGAGGCGCATCTCACCCCGCCGACGGATCACGACGCCGTCACTGCCTCGACGTGGGAGGAGACACAGGAGGTCGAACTCCAACTTCAGTCCTCCACGTCGGGTGCAGATGTCGTCTGCACGCACCGACACACCGGCGGCGACGCCGACGAGTCCGTCTTCCGGCTCACCGACCCACAGCGAACCGAACTCAGACCCACGGGCGACCCCGACCACGTCCCGTTGAACGTCCGCCGCGCGGTCATGTGGACGGGGTTCGCCGATCCAACCGCTCCCGCACCGCGCCGTCCGCACGCGCTGGATTACCTGTGTTCGCTCCACGCGACCCTCGCCACTGCGGCCGACGATCACCATCCGCTCGTTCAGGTCGCGACCAGCACCCTGTCCGCCCTGTTGAAGACGTATGCCCTCGGTTTGAGCCTCCAGATTTCGATCCCGGAGGAGAACTTCCAGTTCGAGGACCTCGGGATCGGCGTCGTCGGCGACGTCTTCACCGATGCCGACCGACGGCGGGAGATCGGCGACGCGATCGTGTCGCGATACGACCTCGACGGGCCGGCGACCCTACCCAAAGTGCGCGACATCGACATGATCGAGTGGCACACCGAAGAGCCACCCACCGAGCCACCCTACACGGTCCCGGCGAGCCAGGATCACCGTGGCGAGGAGCTTCCCGCGGTGACGGTGTTCATCCTCCGCTCAGACGGCGATCTCTATCTCCGGGCGAACGCCTTCACGCGCTTCAGTTTCGACCAGTACTGGTTTCGAATCCAAGACGAGGAGAACCGCGTCGCGGTGTTGGAACACACCGGCGAAAACGACACGGCTCGGATGCCTCCCGTGGAGGTGTACTACGAACTGTTCACGCGAGGCTTCTCCGTGAGCAACGTCCCGAGCATCCCGAACGGCGAGTCACTCCCCACGACCATCGAGATGGTGGACGACATCGTCGCGCACGTCGAAACGGCGTTCCCCGTGCGACACGACTCCGCCGACTGGGCCCAGAACCAGTATCGCGACCTCGTCTCGATGGTGCTCGCTCTCGAACGGATGCGCCAGGCCGCCCCGGAAGCTACGAAACGCGCGATGGACGCGGTGACACGCGCCAACCGGCTCCCCATCGAATCGTACGCCAGCTCGCCGATCATCTCGGAGAGCGACCTGCGCGATCCGGAGACGATCGAAGCGGTCGTTCAGGCACTCGGGGCCGTCAGTGACCGTTTAGAGGGCTCTGGGGCGGAGCTCAGAAACGTCGTCGCGGATCTGCGGTGGGACGCAGATCTCGAAACCAACTGATACTATCGGCTGTGGCTGCGTCACGATATTCGCCATCGCAGGGTGGCGAACAGCTCGATCGACGTACAGCCGGCAGTCCGAGACGGGCTGCTGTACGTCGTATCCGATCACGGACGCGACGACCGCCGAAACACCCACCCCTCTCGTGGTCGAGCCCGCACCGCAGACGTTACACCCGTGGATCGACTGGGATCGGTATGGACGACCACACCCGCGATCACACCGTCGGCCCGCCGGTTTCGGGTGATCCGACCGGGTGGCGGGCCGACCGCGGCGAGTCTAACGGGTGGGAACACGGCACGCTCCGGAAAGCGGTGGTCCACGGCGTCCGCCTCTACAACACGGGGGCGTTCCACGAATCGCACGACTGCTTCGAGATTGATTTCAGAAGTACCAATTAATCCCAGCGGTTACTCCAGCCGCTCGGCGTACTCACGGTCGTGGTCCATCGCGACGGGGCGGTCGCCATCGAGCTCGATTTTCCAGCTATTGAGTGTGTCCGGATCGTCGAGCGCGGCCTGTAGCGTCGCACGCACGTCGTCGACGTTCACACCATAGTAGTCGCAGGGCACGCCGTGGAGATACTGGAGCGCCGTCTCGAACAGCGAGCGCATTCCGTCGTCATTCTCGAAGTCGACGTGCTTGTACGCGCCCGCGGCAACTTGGACCATCCCGTGAAGGAAGGCGCTTTCCGTCGACCCACTCCCGTAGTTGTACCACTCTGCTTCAAAACAATCATGCGCCTCGTGGTACTCGCCGGCGTTGTAGAGACGGATGCCGTGAATTACTGCTCGCCGGAGCGTCCCGTGTTCCCACCCGTTAGACGGTCCACGGCCGTTATCCCACCCGGTGGGATCTCCCGAGGTTGGGGGGCCCACAGTGTCGTCTCGGGTGTGATCGTCCATATGGGTGAGTAGTCGTCCAAGCTACCTAATCGCACCGACCGATCCCATCGTGAGCATTCTTGGCGGGAGATCGGATTCCACAGTTGAGAGGTATTACCGCATCTGATACGACAATCTGCTACAACAACGCGCGCAGGTCTGCCCTACTCGCGGCCTCGAGCGGTCGGCGTCCCATTCGACGTACTTCGGCGACGGCGTCCTCGACGCTACAGCCTCGATCGTGTGCCAGCCAGAGCGCCAGCACGTGTCCTGTTCGACCCGAGCCCGCCGAACAGTGGACGACGACTCGTTCCGAGGCGGCGGTCGACGCGTCGAGAAACGGGAGGATCGTCTCGTAGAGTGTCCGTCGATCGACGACGCTGAAATCCTCGATCGGCGCGTGCCCCACGCGATCCTCACCGAACGCCGCTGCGTAGGTGTCGAGGAGGTTGTCGTACTCG
>ENA-ORCO01000089-ORCO01000089.1-marine-metagenome-genome-assembly--contig:-NODE-89-length-79796-cov-5.827017_pt1 | contig 79796 bp, 87 predicted proteins | sample MGYA00248633_ERZ508508 | MGnify/ENA primary metagenome ERZ508508 (study PRJEB26179, sample SAMN06268845) | marine metagenome | isolation source: A23 P1 aerobic enrichment on pine of planktonic cells taken...
GGCGACGAGGGCGGCCAGTACCTCCCGCCGAACCAGACGCTCGGCCGCGACACCGTCTACCTGCGAACGTGGGCGTTCAGCGACCGCGAGGAGACGGTTCACATGGTCTTCTGGAACAAGAAGACCCGGACGGTCGAACGCGGCAACACGACCGTCGCCGAGCCCTACGCGGCCAACATCAACGAGGTAACCCGCGAGGTGACCGTCGACCGTGGCCGGCCGACCGTCGCGATCGACATGCCGAATCACCAGTCTCAGAAGCGGGTGACCATGTGGATCGAAGGGAAGGACTGGGCGCGGTGGACGTTCCGACACAAGAGCCTCGCGACCACGCAGGCGGTCAACATCGACAGCGCCGGAGACTATCTGGCGTCGGTGATCAGCGACTTCCTCGTGTGGATCATCGTCGGCGGGTTCCTCGTCGGCTGGATCTGCAAGATATGGATCGACCGCGCCGGGGAGGGACCGGGATACTCGCTCACCGCATGGTTCCTCGGGCTGTCGTTCGCGACTGGGCTCGGCTCGCTGATCTTCTATGAGTCGGTGGCCTCTCTGGTCGTCAACGCCCACATCGTGCTGAGCGCGTACGTAGTCGGGATCATCGCGATCATCATGCTCGAGATGCGCTCGAGCGGCGTCTCGAAGGCGATGTTCCTCCAGCCGAAGCTCACCCACGCCGAGTCGCCCACAGGCGACGACGCATTCGACATGCTCGACGCCGAGCTCGAGGACGCGCGGATCGTCCGCAGGACCGACGGGACGGTGTCGGTGATCACTCGCGGGTTGCTCCCGTCGCTGGCACGGGCGTTCGGCGCGACTGCCAGGCTGTACAACGCCGAGCGGCTCCGGACGCGGGTCAACCTCCAGAACTCGAAGTGGGACGAACTGTTCGTCGCCGACCCGGAGGCCGACGAGATCCTCCACTACGACCCGGAGGGCTGGGAACTCTCGACCCCGCCGCTCGACCGCGAGCACGCCGGCACCTACGGCGCCATCGCGCTGGCGTTCGTTGTCGGCGGCGCCGGGATCCACTACGGCGGCGTCTCGCCGTGGCTGGTGATCGGCGCGCTCGGCGCCGGGCTCCTGGCGTGGGCGGCCGAGCCGGTCAACGGCGAGGCGTACGTCGAGCCGGCGCCGGTCCACATCCGGACCGCGGTCGCGAGCATGTTCGCGCTCGCGGAGGACGTGGACGACGCGAAGACGCTCGACGAGGCCAAGAAGCAACTCGACCGCGAGCGGGTCCAGAAACAGCGGAAGATCGACGAGGAGGTCGAGGACCACGACCGGACGCTCCTCGAGGAGATGATGGATCCCGACGAGAAGATCCCGGCGCCGACCGCGCGGTCGGACGACGAAGACAGCGAGGTCGTCGACCGGCGGCGCGAGAGCGCCGAGGGCGCCCGCTCGGAGGGAGGTGTCCCGAGTGACGATGATTGATTGCGTGTTTCCCCTCGCGATACTGTCGATCGCCCTTGCGGCGCTACAGATCCACTGGTATCTCGAAAAGCAGGCTACCAGTGGCGGGATCATCCCGTACGCTCCGATAGTCATCCGGGATCTCCAGCGAGGTGATCGCCGTGACGACGACTAACCCCCGCGAGGAGCCGGATCCGTTCCGGCCGGCACTCGTGACCCTCTCGGAAGACGTACGCGAGCGCGTCGACGAACTCCTCGGCGGGCTGCGCTCGGAAGGGCGCGCTCTCGAGTGGCTCCAGGAGGTGACGATCCGAACGCTCGGGACGATCGACAAGCGGGTGTACAGCGACTTCGCGCGGCAGTTCCGCGGCCAGCAGGGCGTGCTGCTGGCGGCCATGCTCGACCCGTCGGCGCGACGGGACCGGATGCGGGGGCTCGACGACGAGGTCGCCGAACGGACCCGCGAGCACCTCGTTGCCCACTACGTCACGCCGGCCCACCGGAAGGCGTTCCGGCGACTCCGCGGTGACGCGACGGACTACGCGGACGCTGCGGGCGACGGCGACGCGCACAACCCCAAGCGCCAGCGGTTCGTGGCGATGCGTCCGGAACTCTCCGAGCTGGAGCAATGGCAACAGCGGGCGCTCGACTCGCTCCTGGAGGGCTTCGACGACCGTAGCGAGTTGCTTGAGTGGTCCCACGATCTCCTGCTGGCGACCCACGGCGAACTCGACGAGGAGTGGGTGACGCGCGTCTACGACGAGGAGTCGACGGCGTCGATCATGCTCGGCGATACGCCTGAAGACAAGCGCGCCCGCCGGCTGTTCGCCGCCCACCACCTGCTGCCGTACTACCGTGCCGGCGTGCGGGTGCTGTCCGGACGGGCGAGCGAGGTCGCCGACGAGGGTACCCAACGGACGGAGGCGAAGTACGCATGAGCTCTCTGGAACACGACGAGAGGACGATCGACTGGGGCGACGAGGACCTCGCGGACGACGAGACGCGCCGGGAGGTCCTCGCCCAGTTCGACGAGCCGGTTCGGACGACCGCACAGGCGACGGGCAACTCCTCGCGATGGACGGACGCCCGGCACATGGCCGAAGCGTTCGGGATCCCGTCGTGGGACCCGACCCGCTTCGGCTACGAGGACGTGATCCCGAACTGCTGGGAACACGAATGGGACGCCGGTCGCGACCGCGACGCGGGCGGGACGGACTTTCTCGCCCGCGGGAAGCCGGGGAAGGGGAAGTCGACGCTCGGGTGCTACGTCGCCGGCCGTCTCCTCGAAGCGAACGACGAAAAGGTCGTTTGGCGCGGCTCATCGAGTCGCTCGGAGTGGCTGGCGCTGGCGCCCTGGACGGTGCTGTGTCTCCCGAAGGGCGTGGAGATCACGGCGCGACTCGAGTCCAAGGATCCGACCGAGCCCGCGGTCGAGCTCGGCGTCGACGACCTCGAGGAGATCGTCCGCGAGGTGCGTCGGTACTCGGACCCGGTCGACCTGAATCGCCAGCTCGACCAGGGAACGTTCCACGTCGTCTATCCGGACCCGCTACTCCGCGGCTGCCAGGAGGTACTCGACCGCGACGACGAGAAACAGTATGACACTCCGCCAAAGCGGGACACGCTGTTCTCCGAGGAGGATCCGGCGTCGCACTGGTGGTTCGCCTGGGCGCTCGCTCGCGTCAACCACGGCCCCCATCACTGGACCACGTGGATCTGCGACGAGATAGGCGATATCGCGCCGCAGTCCGCGCAGAAAGACCAGTTCGGAACGTACCAGAAAGTCGAACTGCTAAAAGACATGTGGGTCGACGCCCGGAAGTTCGGGCTGTCGATCTTCTTGTTCGGCCACAGCGAGGTCGACATCCACCAGTCGATCCGACACAAGATCCGCTGGCGGATCCAGATGCCGGGAACGGCGAACCCGACGACCGCGTCGGACGTGGTCGGCTTCGAGTCGGTACCGATGGACCGCGAGGTCACCGACGAGTACGAGATCGGGAAGGCGCTCATGTACAACGAGACGCACTTCGAGCCCTTCCGGTGGAAGGACGTGCCGGCGCCGACCGCTTATAAACTCAAAATCGAGGTGGGTCGATGAGATCCGTCTCGATTTTTTCAAAAAGTCGCCTCGAAAACCCTGGGGTCGACGGCCGCGATCGGGCGTCGACGACGCGCTCGGGGAGGCTGGCGAGTCACTCTAACGCGCGCGCGTATCAGATGGGATCGCAGGGGTCCCCCCGCGGGGGCGCGCGCCTCGGAGGTGACCGCGCGTGTTAATTCGCGAGCTCATCGCGGGCGCGCTTGACCTGGTGTCTGGCGTGGTCGGCCTCGAGGGGCTGGCGATCGGCGCGGTGGCGACGGTCGTCGCTGGCCTCTGGTATCTCCGCGAGGCGGCCGACGCGTTCGTCGTGCTGGCGAGGTACGCTCGCGTTGGATCGCTGATCGGGTTCGTCGTGTTGCTGCTCCTGGTCGTCGGCGTCGCGACCGGCGTCGTCGACGGTGGGAGTCTCGGTTCGGCTTTCAAGCAAATCACGGAGCTACTGCACTAATGAAACAGATTCACAACATCACGGAACGGCTCGGAGAGTGGTTCTGCGAGCGGCGGAATCGAATGGGAATCGCGGAGTGGACGGCCCACGGCGCGACGCTGACGGCGCTGGTGCTGACGTTCGCGCTGTCGTTCGCGACCGTCGAACTCAACCCGGTCGCGAAGTGGCTGTTCGACACAATCGGCTACCCGGCAACAGGCGCGTTGGCGATGATCGTCGTCGGCCTGCTGTTCGAGGGGTACCGGCGGCTGGCCGGTGAGTATCCTCGGACCGCGGAGGCTGGCGCGTGGGCGATAGCCGGCGTCGGCGTGCTCGACGTGACGATCAACCTGTGGCAGCTGGCGACGGTCGGTTGGCCCGAGACGACCCTCATGCGGACGGTGTGGGCGATCGTGCTGGCTGGCCTGCTGGGGGTTGGGAGCGTGGTCGTGGTTCGGGATGCTGAGCGGTTCTCCGCCCTCGCCCCACGACCGTCTCGCAGCACAGTCCGTATGGCCATCGTGTCAATAGTCGCTATCTCAATGGTCGTTACGGCGACAGCCGGCGTATCGACGTTTGGTGCTCGCGATGGCGGCGAATACTCGGCTGTGGGAGATGCCCGTGCTGCAGGTGGATTCGTCTTTGACGATTTCGAGGATCAAGACTTCGATGAATGGGCCAGCGTTGGGTCCGAGCCAGAAATTACAAATAGTTCACTTGCAGGCGAACATTCCCTGAAGTTAGGGGTGAAGGGCACATCGGGTGGTATAAACTGTAAAAATTGTGAACGAATGAATGCGACCCGGATAACGAGCGGGTCTTCATTGGTACGAATTGAGCAAGGGGGACAATATGGTACAACAGCTGCCGACTATAGATTGTTTTCCGGCTCGTCGTTGGTAGCTAATATACAATTGGTTCGTGCAGATCAATCGCACAATTTCTCAATCTCTGGGGAGGATACAAACGTTCCATGGGAGATCGGAGTTACGTATACAATTGAGTACGACAATATTGATTTCAGTTCCAATTCATTCAACGTTTCAATCTCAAACTCTGCGGGAGAGACGATAGTTAACGGTAATTACGGGTTTATAAATTCAGCATCCGAATTTACCGGGATCAGGTTAGAAGCAAACGACGGGATCATCAAGTGGGACGATATCGAATTCAATAACCCGAGAGAAAAGACAACGACTGCAACTGCCAAACAGCCGAGATACGACTACGACCTCTCAGTTTGCTACAACGGCCAGGCGGAGTTCAAGTCGGTTGGCGCCGAAGCGACCTGGAACCCGTACCCGACCAACGCGAGCAACTCCTGGGCGAGCTCGGAGTACACCGACGACCAGTCGTCGACGGAGTTCAACCGCTACGGCGAGACGACGCTTGAGGATGCTAACGCGAGCCCGAACGTCTCGTATCGAGTAGGTGTCGAGGGCGACCGCGCGGCGTTCGTCTTCGACGGCGTCAATCCGACGAAGGACAATACGCGCAGCCAGTTCGAGATCGCCTCGCCATTCGAGAACTGGGTGACTGATCCCGCGCGCATCTCGGGTTCAGGTGAGTGCGGACCGGGCGAGACGGCGACGCCATCGACGACGCCGATGCCGACGCCAGTCGGCACGCCGCCCGCAGACGGCGACCTGACGGCGCTCGGTACTTGCACGCTCCCGGCAGCTAACGGTAGCAAGACCGGGCTCCTCGTCGAGTACTGGGACCCGAGCATGTCGACGGAGAACATCTGGTTCAACCTCTCGTACGCCGGAACCAGTATCAACGAGTTCGTCGAGTTCGACTCGCCCAAGGGCTATTACTTCGGCTGTCACGGTGCCGACGAAGGCGGGATCACTCCGCCCGACGGCGGGGCGCCCACGCCCTACCCAGAGCCGACGGCGTTCCCGAACGGCACCCAGCCGACGCCGTACCCGCAGCCGACGGCCTACCCGCAGCCGGAGCCGCCGACGCTCAACGGCTCAGCTAACACCACCGACGGTAGTTCGCTCAACTTCAGCGAGATCGGCTTCGGAGACACTGATCCGGCCAACTCGTTGAATGGCGATCTCTCTGGCGGGTTCGGTCCGACTGGCGGCGGCTCGGGCGGCTCGCCGGTCGTCGGGATCGCGCTGGTCAGCGTGGTCGGGTACGGCGCGCTCCGGCTCACGGGCAACGACAAGCGGGTCGCCAAGGCAGCTCAGAAAGCTGTTGGGAGGCTCCGATGATCCCGACTTTGACGGACCTGGCCGGCGGCCTCGAGGGCGTGCTCGGCGCCGCGACCGAGCTGGTGGTATGGCTCGTCGCCCTTGTCGTCGTGCTGTTCGTCTACATCCGCCTAGTCAAACTCGAGGAGGCGATCGTTCAGCGGATCCCGACGAAAGTGGTTCTCGGACTGGCCGTGCTCCTGGTGCTGTTCGCGTTCGGTGTGGTACCGCTGCCATGACCGCCGGCGTCGACGAGGTCGTCGAGTCGGTCGCGACGCCTTGGACCATGGCTGCGGCCGTCTACGCGAGCGGGTGGATCGCCCGGCACACGCTCGTCCCTGTGTGGGCGAAAGACGCGCTCGCGGTCGTGCTCGTCGCCGCGCCCGTTGCGGCCGCGGTACTACTCGCGCATCGGACGGACGCGATCGAGCTCACAGGCGGCCGCTGCCGGGCACGCAACCTGACGGACGGGCGCCGGTGCGCCAACTCCCGCGACGCGGGCTCCGACCTCTGCGGGACCCATCAGAACACACATGATATCGAACTGCACCCGGCCGCGATCGATGACGTTGTCGACGAAGATGTCACTACGCGGTCAGCGGTCGATAAAACGGAAAGTAACGACGCGAATTAGGCGTCGGGGCCTTCCTGCTCGTTCAGCGTCGAGGAGGTGTCGCCCTCCTGAGCCTGGTAAACGACGCTGACCTCGTAGTCCGAGCTGACATAGACGTTGGCGCGGTCGCCCGAGACGATGGCGCTGTCGTCACCGCTCTTGGTGCCGTTCCAGAGACCAGTGCTGGTATGATCTATCTGGGGGCCGCCCTCGCTGATGACCCAATCTTCCATTGACGTTGAACCACTTGGACCAACGTCAAACGTGAATGGCTGTCCAGAATTATAGTTCGATCCACTGGAGTTGAACCCGCTACCACGAATATACAACTCTTGGTCAGAAACAGAGTCACCGCCGTCGTGGCTCACAGCGAGCACGCCCCAATTGGTTGTCGGATTCTCGTCGATCTGTTCGTAGTCGAAGCCGATCGTCGCCGTCGGTGCGCCCTGCTGTGCCTGGTTACCCAGCCCAAGGACGAACGACGCGATGACCGCCGCGAGGATGACCGTGATCGCCACCATCAGGATGACGCCGATGACCGGCGACACCGCGTCGTCGTCTTTGAATAGCTGCTTCAGATCCATGTGCGACTGGCAAGTATCCGGATAGTATCTTAAAGGGTACTCGCTGTTTTGCGAAACCAACCATTCAAGCACACTTATCGGGCGATTACACTGAGAGACAAACAGGTCAAGACACTATTGAGTGGGCGCGAGAAAGTTTATACCACGGAAAACGGGCACGGGGGTGCCCGAGAGATGCGGTGAATCACATCTTGCACGCAAGCGGATCCAAAGACGGGTTCTGTGTCAGTTCACGGACGCCACCCGTGCTGGTGCCCGTCGGCAGTCGCCGGTGCAAACCTACGTATAGTATCCATTTAGATGAATGTTACTACAATTTCGTGAGCGACCTCCGTTTCACGTGCTTCGGGTGGAATACCGTGCGGAGGCGGGGGTGTATTTTTGCGCGCCGCAGGCGCGTGCCCTTAGGCACACCTCCTAAGGGGGCTTGCCCGCGGGGTGGGCACGCCGCGACCGGCGAACCACCGGTTCGGCGCCGATCGGCCAACATCTGGGTTCCACTCGAAAAGTAGGTTCGGGGTAGATTCGGACTATCCCTTATAAAAAGAAGGAACGAACGACAGTGATGCCTCTCTGCCGTCGGGCGTCAGCGCAGCGTCGTGACCGGCCGGCGCATGTCGGTCCCGTCGACGGTGACCTCAACGATCGCCCGCTTGAGGTCTCGCGGGTCGCGCCCGTCGTTCGTCCAGGCGTCGAGCATCTCGTCGAGCACGTCGTCGACCCGTGGGTTCGTCGTCTTCTTGAGCTTCGAGAGCACCGTGTCGATCCGGACCGTCGGGCGCCCGCCCTCGCTACTCGGGGCGTCGAACTCGGCGCCGTACTTCGCGAGCCACCGGTCGAATGCGCTCGAGGCCGACTGGCGTACGTCCATGTCGACCAGCTGGGCCGCCCGGTCGGCAGCGCTCTCGATTTTCGTCTCGGCGGACTCCACGATCGCGCGGATCTCCTGGCGGAGCTTCTCCGAAACGAACCGGACGTGGCCGTTGTCAGACGTGACCACGCCCTCGAGGCGCTGGAGACACCGGTATACCGTCGACAGCCCAACGCCGGCCGCGTCGGCGACCTCGCGGGCGGGCTGGCCGCCGTCGGTCGCGAGGTTCTCGACGATCGCCTCGTCGGCGCTGGTCATGTCCCGCAGCGTCGTCACGATCAGGTGCTCCTGATTCGCTTCCAGCCGGGGCGTCGGGTCCGAGTGGATCGGCACGGACTCCGCAGCGGCGCCAGCGTCAAAGTGGTCGTCGGCGACGAACGTGGTCCCGCCGGCCTCGGTGGGGATCTCCGCCCAGGAGAGCAACGAGACGAGCCGCTCGTCGAGCTCGCGCACGACCTCGTCGCGGTCGGCCCAGGGCACCGACCCAGCAGCGGTGCGCCCCTGGACGAACTTGACACCAAGCTTCGGATGATAGAGCGGATCGCCCGGTTCGAACTTCTCGGGGTGCTCCGGCAGGTAGCTCTTGATCTGACCGCCGAGGCGGTGGCCAGAGACCATTTCACCGGCGCTGGTCGAGCCGTGGCGCACGACGTGGTGGTGACCGCGCTCCCGCTCGTTGTCCCACTTGTAGACGCCTTTCGTCCCGTCGGCGTCTGAGAGAAGCATCGACAGCCGGTCGAGCACACCACCGGTACCGATGAGCTTCTCGTTCATCGACCGGGAGAGTCGGACGTAGCGCTCGAGGGCGGTGATCCGCCCGTCGAACGGTTGGGCGAAGTACCCGTGATACAGGCCCAGGTCGGCGGCATCGGCCAGTTCGAAGACGAACCGCGGCAGGAGGTCGGCGACCTCGTCGAGCGCCATGTTCGACGGCTGGCAGTGAACGCTCACACCCTCGTCAGGCTCGGTGTGGTCGAAGGCGGTCGTCGTGCGCTCGCCGTCGGACTTCCGCATACCAGGGAACCGCGGCGAGATGTTGTAGTCGCACTTGCGCTCGCCGCGACCGCGGGCGTTGATATCGAACTCGTAGAGGCGATCGCTGGCGATCTCGTCCTCCGGGCGCGGCTGGAAGCCGCTCTTGCTGTAGTTCATCCGGATATCCCACCGCTCGCCGTTGATCTCCACGTCGGAGAGTTCCTGGTAGCCGTCGAACTCGTTGATCAGGAGGTCCGCCAGCGCCCAGTAGGGGTCGAGCCCGTCGTAGTCGACGTACGCCTCGCTGTCGTCGCCGACAGGCGCGTAGTAGAGATTCATCTTGGCCTCGTGCGTGGCTCGGGTGACTTGGGACACGGTCGTCACCTCCCGTCCTCGTCGGATCGCTCAGCATCCGTGGTCTCGTTAACCCGCGTTTCACCGCCGTCGGTGGCTGCAACAAACGACTCCGTCAGGAACTGCTGACGGTCTTCGACGCCGTCCGGTAAAGGAACCTGGGGGAACGCCGGACAGTAGTGCAGGAGGTACTGCACCACTTCTTGCGGCATGGCGCTGCGAATTTCCTGCCGATCCCAGTCTTCAGGGACGCCCTTCGTGCGGGCGAGGGGCTTCTTCGACTGCCAGTCTCTGCTGCGGGTAAAGAGGCCAGCTTCGGCATCCCCGTCGTCGAGACGGTCGGGACACGGGAAACTCGTCTCGAAGTGTCGTTCGAGGTCGAAGGGGAGCCCGACACCGAACCCGTTGATGCGCGTCGGTTCACGGATGTCCTCGCACGTCGCGACGTTCTCGATGATGTACTCGTCAGGATCTATCGCTTCGAGTACATCGCGGACGTTCAGGTCAGCGAACGTCGGGTAGTAGTCCCGTGGGTCGTCGAATCCGAGCTGGTTGCAGTTCGACCAGGAGACAGTCGAGTACGCCGGGCACGGCGGACTCATCCAGAGGATGACGACGTCGTAGTCCACCAGGTAGTACCAGACCGAGTTGATGACCTGGCCGACACTGCTTGCATCGCACTGGGCGAAGTCGCCGGGGTATGTGTCGCTGTAGTCGGTGATGTCGAGTCCGATGTGGTCGACTGGCAGATCGTGCTCCTCGATGATCGCGTCGAGGGCGTATCCCACGCCGCCCGGCCCGCTGTAGATGTCGATGAACGCGATCCGCTTGCTGGCGCTCATGCGAGTTTCACCTGCCCACAGTCGTCACAGACGACTTTCGAGCCGTCTCGTTCCATCTCTCCATCCTCGCAGTACGGGCAGTCGATTCGCTCAGTGCCGCTACTGGACCCATCACTCCCCATCGCGCTCACCCCCGTCGGTCGCGACGCGCTCGGAGCGCATCCGGGAGAGCTTCGCGGCGGCGGTGCGCGGCTTCTCGTCGCGATCGTCGTCGGTCTCGGTCGCGTAGTACTCCGGCGGCCGCCGCGGGCCGAACATCAGCCGCTCCGGCCGCTCGCCATGCTCCTCGAGGAACTCCTCGCGCTGGTCAAGGAGTCGGAGAACGCCCTCACGGGGTCCGTCCGTCGGACCAACGTCAGGGTGGTGCTCGGCAGCCCAGTACGCTCGGCAGACGGCGATCTTGTCGATACCTCGGATGCGAGATTTCAGCAGGCCCTTCCGGTCGGCATGCCCGACGAGGTCCCAGTCGAGAAAGCGCGCGGGGTTGTGTCCGATATCCTCCTCGATCCCGGGCAACTCGGGGAGATCGCGACCGCCGGCCTGGTTCGTCGAGGGCATCAGCCGCTCACCTCCGCCGAGCCGGGGACGCGTTCACGGTCGATCAGCACGGTCCACGTCAGCTGGGCGACCTCGGTCTCCGAGCGGTCGGCGTCCACGTCGTACCACCGGCCGTCGAGGTGCTCGTCCAGCAGCGACGCCGGGATGATCACCGACCGGAGAATCGGCGTCTCCGGGCGCGGGGCGTAGACGGCCAGCAGGTAGACGCCGCCGGCGTCGACGAGCTGGTCGTGCGCCTTGCGCTTGATGTACCACTGGCCCGAGCGCTGCCGGCTGACACCAGCCGAGCGAACGACGCACGCGCCTTTGATCTCGACTTCGGTGTCGGGTTCGATGAGCGGGATCCCGTAGAACGGGCGCTCGTAGGAGGGATCGAGACACGCGACAGTCCGAGCATCGTGCCACGTCGCGACGGAGTCGCCGACGAACTCCAGACCGGGGTCGGCGTTGATCACGGCGCTCTCGACGGAGTCACCGCGCTTCTTGGAGGACTCCAGGGTACTCACGCCGACTCACCTCGGTTGTCGAGCATCGCTTCACGCGCACGTTTGACCCGCTTCAGCGCGGCCTCGCTGCCGCCCTGGTCGGGGTGCGTTCGCTTGACCGCTTTCCGGAACGCTTCTTTCACAGCCGACTCGGGGGCGTTCCGCTCGACTCCGAGCACCTCGTGAGGGGGTTCGCGACCGACGATCGTGTCCTCGTCCTCGCCGGATGGAAGCCGGGCGGCGGCGAACTCCGAATCGCCAGTCTGGACGGGCCGCTTCCCGCGCATCCGAGTCTCGTGGACCCACTTGTAGATCGTGCGGACGTTGTCGCGGAGTCGCGAGTAGCGGTCACAGGCGACCGCGAAGTCCTCGCCGTCGTTCGACCACCGGAGAACGAACCCGGGATCGTCGGGATTCGCGTTGTAGAGCGGCAGTCCGTTGGACTTGGTATGCTGGTTGCCGATCGAGGCTCGCCACTCGTCGACATCCATCCGGTCCATCTCCGTCTCGATCGCCTCGGTCGTGTCCGCGAGCGTCGCCTGGAAACTCCGGTTCTTTTCGCGCTCGCTCGGCGGCGTCCGTTCCCAGCCCGAAGGCCAGTCGAGCGAACTCACGCCGTCTCACCTCGGTTCGGCGCCTCCGTGGTCGGTGACTCGAGCTCGCCGACCTCGTCGACGCGGTCGGCCCACAGCTCCTCGAGGTGATCCCGCTCGACATCGCGGATGACACCGGTCGGCTCGATGTTCCGGCCGGGGACGATCGAGCGCGGCCAGCTGTCTCGTGGAAGACTGGCCGGGATCGTCCCGCCCGAAGGCCCATCCGTCGATGTCATCGTCGCGTAGACGACGCCGGGGTTCACCGGGTGAGCGTAGCGAACCGCGAGCATCCCACGGTTCAGGACCGCCGCGGAAACAGCGTAGAGTCGCGGTCGCCCTCGGCCGTCGTCGATGCCGGCCTCGATCCACGACTCGGGGATCGCCTGATACTCCCAGTCGTCGACTTCGACAGGCCAGGACATCAGGCGTCACCTCCCCGGGTGCCCAGCTCCTCAAGGTCGTCTGGCCCGAAGTCCTCGTCACCAATCTTCGCGGCGAGGCCGTTGGACCGGCACGATGGGTTGTCAGGCTCGGTCGTACCGGTACAGTCGACCTCGTGGTCGTCGGTCAGGTGGACCTTCGAGGTGTAGCGACCGACAACGACCTCGTCGATCTCATCCGGGATCGTCCCGTCGGGAAAACAGATACCGCACTTCTCGCGACTCTGCGCGACAGAATCTCGCGAGGAAACCGCACGTGCGTACTGCACGTCGGCGTAGCAGGCGGGATCGACCTCGGACTCGCGGCCGGCGCCGCGGCTGTCCGGGGTCATGCGGAGTCACCCCTAAAGGTACGATTCCAGACTATCAGGAAACCCTGGAAAAAGGGTATATAGGCAGTGGGACCGCCGAGATTCGAACTCAGGTCCGACGCACCCCATGCGCCGAGGATACCGCTACCCCACGGTCCCGCGTATCGGCAGACGAGCCTCCCCCGATTAAGCCCTTCGCTTTCGGTCGGTCAGACCAGCACGCGTTCGAGATCGAGTACCACACCGCTGTCGGCCTCGGGGTCGCCGGCGAGGGTCCCGAGGCAGATCGCCGCACCGTCGGGCGTGTAGCAGGCGACCAGATCGCCGCGGAACACGTCGTCGATATCGAGCAGGCCGGGCGCGTAGACGGGCGCGCCCTCGGCGACCTCCCGTGCGGCGCTCTCGGCGATAGTCGCGCTCGGCAGGTCGACGAGCGCCCGCTCGGCGGGCTGGACGACTTCGCGGAGCGGCCCGGTATCCCCGTCGTCGGCCCACGCCAGCGCGTCGATCAGATCGTGCAGAGACACCAGCTCCCGGTCGTCGAACGACCCGGTCGTCGTCCGGCGGAGGTGGCCCATGTGCGCGCCGGTCCCCAGAGCGAGCCCCAGATCGTGACACAGCTTCCGGATGTAGGTCCCGCTCTCACAGCGGATCCGCAACAGGGCCCGTCGGTCCTCGACCTCCAGCGCGTCGAGGGCGTAGATCTCCCGCGAGCGCAGTCGGCGGACGACGGCACTCTTCTTCGGCGGTTTCTGGTAGATCTCGCCCTCGAACTCGGCGAGTACCGAGGTCAGGTCGGCGGGCGCGGGGCCGTGGAGTTCGAGGACGGCGATATACTCCTTGTCGCTGTCGTCGAACACCTGGGCCATCCGGGTCGCGTCGCCGAGCAACATCGGGAGACAGCCGGTGACTTTCGGATCGAGGGTGCCGGCGTGGGCGGCGCGGTCGACGCCGGCCATGTCTCGGACCCACGCGGCGACCTGATGGGCCGACGGGCCGGGGGGTTTGTCGAGGTTGACGACGCCGAACTCGAGGAGGTCGTCGACGGACCGGTCGTCGGGCGGGCCGCGGAGGGACATCAGAAGTCGTAGTCCACGCCGGTGACGGGGGCCCGGCCCTCGTCCTCGTCTGGGTCGTAAGACTCGACGGCGGCGAGGACGATCTCGAGCTCCGCGGCGGGACTCCACCGCGAGGTGTTGAGCACGAGGTCGTAGATCGAGCGGTCGTCGATCTCGATGTCGTAGTACTCGGCGTAGCGCTTGGCCTCGCTCTCGGCACGGGCGGTCGTCTCGTCGCGAGCGGTGTCGACGGACTTGTCCTCGCGGTCGGCGATGCGCTCGGCTCGTACGTCCATCGGTGCGTCGAGCCAGATGCGCAGGTCGGCGTGGTCGCCGGCCATCCACCCGGCGAGTCGGGACTCCAGGACGAGGTCGTCGTTCTCGTCGGCGATCTCGCGGAGCCGTCGGTCCAGGTCGCGGTCGACCTGGTCGTCCTCCTCGGCGAGTTCGTTGAACGCGACCAGCGACATGTCCCGCTCGTCGGCCATCTCGCGGAAGATGTCGCCGCCGCTGACGTGGTCCACCTCCAGCGCGTTCGCCAGCGCGGCGGCGAACGTACTCTTGCCACTCCCGGCTGGGCCGGAAACGGTTATCAACATACCTCGATTCCGTTCGGTCCGTAAATAGAGGTTGCGGAACCGCTCGTTTCGCCCCACTGAGTCCGCACGGACGAATCGGTCTCACCAGGAGATCATATCTCAGGGGAGACACACACCGGATTCCGAGTTAGTGGGGTCCGAGCGGCCGGAGGGCATCGGTACGCCCCGGGAACTAACTCGGAATCCGGTGTGTCTAGACTAGTTACTAGGTTCTAGAACGAGAACGAGAAGAGACGAGACCGTGGACGGCCGTCGGTAACCTCGAAAGACCGTTCGACCCACTAGAATGTCGAAAGACGGGAACCGATTCGAACGCGCTCTCGGCGAGGCGGTCACGCTGGCCGACTAACTCGGAATCAGGTGTGTGTGCCACTGTGTGACCCGAGTCACAACTAACTCGGAATTCGGTGTCCCGGGTCGTCGATGGCCGACCGGCTCACTGCGACGGGAACTAACTCGGAATCAGGTGTCCCAGTGGGCTGTCCAGCCCGTCGAGGTCGCCGTTCGAGCCGGAGCGATCCCGTCGCCCGCCACGAAGCTGCCACCGCTCGCCGCCGAACTCGAACGGCTGAACCGACGGGTGGGTCGGATTAGCCACCTGAAAGGACGTCGAACCTCTCCTGACACCGCCGAACTAACTCGGAATCGGGTGTGTCACACCGAACCGTCACCCGTCCGAACTCGGTCGGCCTCGCTCGTGGACGGCGTCTTTCGCGATATCGCTCGGCCGATCCGGGGTGGGGGCGGTAGGGCAGTGCTAAAGGGCGATGGAACGGGACTACGGCGGGGACAGTAACTCGGAATCGAGTGGGGTCGACCCCGTTCGGAGTTACACCGGGGCGACGCAGGACCGGTATCTGACCGCTGGTGAGCCACAACTAACTCGGAGTGCAGTGGAAACGCTTTTCCACGGGGACGCGAACGGACAACCCATGCAGGAGCACGGCGACGGGTCGGCGGACGCGGGCGACGAGCTGTTCCAGGCCGTCGAGGAGGGCGGCGGCGACACGATCTTCGCGAACCGCGAGCTGCTCAACATCGACCACGTCCCCGACGAGGCGCGGATCGTCGGCCGCGACGAACACATCCGGGACCTGGCCAACGAGGTCGGCCCCGCGGTGACGGGGTCGCCGCCCAACTCGGTGATCCTCTACGGGAAGACCGGCTCGGGCAAGTCGCTCGTCGCCAATCACGTCATGGAGCGGGCGCGAACGGAGTCCCAGCGCCGCTCCAACCGCCTGGCGACCGTCACGGTCGACTGCGCCCAGGCAAAGGGCGAGGCCGACGCCGTCCAGACCATCGCGACCGGGATCAACTCGCCGGCCACCGGCGTCGACATCCCGACGCGGGGCATCTCGACCAACGAGTACTACAACCGCCTCTGGGAGATCCTCGACCGCGAGTACGACGCCGCGCTCATCACCCTCGACGAGGTCGACCGACTCGACGACGACAACGTCCTGATGCTGCTCTCGCGGGCCCGCGAAGCCGGCAAGGTCGACGTTCCCATCGGCATCATCTCCATCTCGAACAAGGTGAACTTCCGCGAGCAGATGACCGAGCGGGTCAAGAGCAGCCTCGGCCACAACGAGTTCATCTTCGACCCCTACGACGGCGAACAGCTCCGACAGATCCTCGAGAACCGGCGCGACGCCTTCTGCGACGACGTGCTCGACGCCGGCGTCATCCCGAAGACCGCGGCGCTGGCCGCCCAGCGCCACGGCGACGCGCGCAAAGCCATCCGCCTGCTGCGCCACGCCGGCGACTACGCGAAGAACAACGGCCTCGACGAGGTGACCGAGGACCACCTCGAACGCGCCCAGGAGCAGGCCGAGGTCGAGCGACTCAAGGAGCTCATCGCCGGCCTGCCGCCCCACAGCAAGTACGTCCTCTACGCGCTGGCGAACCTCACCGCCAACACCGGCCCCGAGGAGGACTGGTTCCGGACGACCGTCATCTACGACGTCTACCAGAAGGTCTGCGAGGCCGAGGGCGCCGACGACCTGACGACCGACTCCATCCGCGGCCTGCTCAGCGAACTCGCCTTCCTCGAAGTCACCGAGTCCAACCAGGAACACGGCGGCATGGGGAAAGGGACCTACAAGGAACACCGCCTGCTGTGGGAGCCGAGCGTCGTCTTCAAGATGGATCCGAACCCCGCGCAGGTCGACGTGAACCGCTGAGAGCACGTCGATCTACCGCTGAGAAGACGACTGCCAGTACGCGACACGGCCGAGAGAAACGAGGCGAACGGCGTTACGACGTCGACGGCGTCGTCTGGACGTCGAGCGCCTTGCGGACGATCTGGGTGAAGCTCATCGAACAGACGAAGTACCAGACGATCCACGCCCACATCGGGCCGATGCGCTCGCTCCACGACGCGATCTCGCCGATGAGCGGGAGGACCATCACCGGGCCCGCGCCGGCGACCATCTCCGGCGTCTGGACCATGAAGTAGATCCAGAGGAACACGGGGATGTTGACGAGCATGATCCACACCATCGGGCGGAACTGCTCTTTGAACATGCCGAGCTGGTCGCCCATCGCCTCCATCTGCTCCTCCTGGATCTCTTCGAGGGCCTCGTCGTCGCCGCGTTCCTTCGCGTCCTTACGGCGTTCCTGGATCTCCTGCATCCGCTCCTGGTACTCGCCCATCTTGTCCATGTTCATCAGCTTGCCCTGCAGCACCGTCGAGCTGAAGCCGGTGAACGTCGCGAGCACCAGGATCATGATGTAGAAGGGCAACACGTCCGCGAGCGGTCCGAGGCCGATATCGATCACGCCGCCGACGGCGTTGCGGATCGGTGCCTGCGAGTAGCCGAGGAACAGGGCGATCGTCGCGGCCGCCGCCATCTTGTCCCAGCGGGACCACCCGCCCTCGTCGTCGTCGGTGGAGCCGCTCGACGCGGACGAACCGGTCGTGCTCGACGTCGACGAGCCGCCGGTGCCCGAGGACGGCTCCGTCGAGCCGGTGTCTGCGGGCGCGTCGTCGCCGAGGGCGTCGCGGACGCCTTCGGGGTCGTCGACGACGAAGCCCTCGCCGTCGACGTCGACGAGGATACCCTGCTCGATGAGCCGGCCCCACTCGCCGCTGGTGATGTCGTCGCTGACGTCCGACCACTGCACAGTGCCCTGATCGTCGGCGACCGCGAGCACGCGCGCCATCGCGTCGGTCATCGACTGGCTCTCCTCGGCCAGCGACGCCGCCTTTTCTGCCGTCCGTGCCATTGCTATCTATCTCCGTCCTCGGTCGTTATCAACCTTTAATTCTCCCGATCGCCGTCCGAACGGGGTCACGCCTCGGCCTCGACGGCCGCCTTCACGTCTTCCCAGACCTCGTCGGGGGCCTGGTCGCCGTCGATCTCGACGTAGCCGTCGTGGTCGGCGTACAGCTCCAGCACGGGCTCGGTGTTGTCGTGATAGACCGAGAGCCGATTGCGCACCGACTCCTCGTCGTCGTCCTCGCGCTGGTAGAGGTCGCCGCCGCACTCGTCGCAGACGCCCGCCTCTTCGGGCTGGTTGAACTCGACGTGGTAGTTGGTCCCGCAGTCCTCGCAGACCCGGCGACCGGTGAGTCGGTCGACCAGTTCCTCCTCGGGCACGTCGAGGACGAGCACGACGTCCAGATCCGTCATGTCCTTGAGCGCCTCGGCCTGGTCGCCGTTGCGCGGGTAGCCGTCGAGGACGAACCCTTCGCGGCCGTCCAGCGCCTCGCCGACCATCGCGTCGACGACGACGTCCGGCACGAGGTCGCCGCGGTCCATGTACTCGCCGGGCGTGTCGTACTCGGTGTCCATGTCGCTGATATCCATCTCCTTGTTCGCCCGCAGCGCGTCGCCCGTCGTGACGTGCTCGACGCCGAACTCGTCGGCGAGACGCGCGCTCTGCGTGCCTTTGCCGGCGCCCGGCGGACCGAGAATCAGGATCTTCGGGTTCATACCGCCGGCTTCGGCGCACCGCCGCTTTATAGTGTCGTTCTCGACGCCGACACCCGCCCGCTCCGACACCGGCGCCCGCGACCTGTTCGAGACCGCCGGGTTCGCGGTCGACTCAGTCGCGACAGACGACGGAGACGGCGACGATGCCGATACCGGAGACGACTGGATCGCCGTGACGGCGCACTCGCCCGAGTCGCCGTGACCGCTCTGTCGCGCGACCGCGCGGACCGGTTCACAGCCAGCCGACCAGCGGCGCGATCAACAGGGTGACCCACAGCAGGGTGCCCGCGGCGACGAGCCGGTCGACCGTCTCGGTCGACGCGCGCGGGCTGACCGACCCCGCCGCGAGGAACCCGATCGCGACGACGATCCCGACCCGATGGAGCACCACGTCGAGCGACAGCACCGTGACGCCGAGCAGCTGGTAGTCGACGACGATACCCGCCCCCAACCCGAGCGCCGCGACCGCGAAGCTCCGGACGGGGTCCAGATTTCGGCCGAACACCTGCGCGGCGGCCGGAAGCCCGAGCGCCAGCACCGGGTACAGCGCGGCGGCGACGACCTTCGGCGAGGTGTCGGTGAACCGGTGTTCGAGCGCGATCCCGCCGAACCGGACCGACAGGTACAGCCCGAACAGCGCCGCGAACAGCGAGGCGTACGAGAGCCCGCGAACGACCAGCAGCGACCGCCCGCGGTCGAGCCAGCCGGCCGCGAGCAGCCCGGAGACGAGCGCCCGTCTGGCGGCCGCGACGGGACCCGTCGGTGTCCGCTCGGACCCGCCCGAGTCGACCGCGAACGCGCGATCGGCGGGCGTCTCCCGTCGCCGCCGGGCCAGCGCCGCCGCGTCGCGGCCGGCGACCACCCCCATCGCGGCCAGTCCCGACCCGAGGTTCGGAGCGCCGACCAGGCCGACGAAGTCGACGACCGTCGCCCAGCCGTCGGAGCCCAGCGCCCGCCTGTTCCCGAGATACATCCGCCAGACCGTGTCGATCGAGGGGTGGCCCATGAACTCGGCTTCGAGCCTGTCGCGCGTCTCGTCGGTCGCGTGGACGGTGTGACGCAGCCGGAACCAGTCCCAGTGGTCGCTGTGGGTCTGGACGGCCACCCAGTCGTCGGACTCGAAGGGCGACTCGTACAGCCGGAGGTGGTCGCGGGCGCCGAAGTAGTTCCCGTCGTGTAGCTGGTAGGTCTCGTCGATCCACCGCCCGCCGGGGTTGGGGTCGAGGTGCCCCGTGAACGGGGCCGCGCGATAGGGGCGACGCGTCTCGTTCGGTCCCGGCTCGGTCAGCACGTAGTTGTGGACGTAGAGGTACCGGGTCGCGCCGCGCGCTCCGGCCCACTCGACGACCGTGCCGTTGGTCCTATCGACGGTGTCGCCGCCGGTGTCCGGACCCACGTCCTCCCACTCGGCCGCCGTCTCGTTCCAGGTGGCGTCGCCCCGCTCGGTCAGGAAGTACCGGACGGTGTCGGCGTCCGCGTAGACGACGAGGTTGATCGCGAGGGTCCGCCCGGCCGGCGACCGGCGGGTGCTCGTGTACGGCCAGAAGACGTTCTCGCCCGGTCTCGGCTCGACCAGCGTCGCCGGCGTCGTCTCGACCGCGGAGTCGGCCGGTCCCGTCGCCGAGAGCACGAGCGAACCCGCGCCCGCGACCAGCACGACGGCGACGAGCAGGCCCAGCGCGGTCGGCGTCGAAGGGGGCCACGACTGCTCCACGCGAGCGGTAGACGGTCGACGCGTTTACGCGTTCCGGGCGGCGACCCGGTCCGAACGCGCTCGTCGACGGAACGGTAAGCTTTCTTATCGGCCGACTGAAAGCGGGAACAGAATGTACATCGTCATCGTCGGTGCCGGCGATATCGGCACCCCCCTGATCGAGATCGCGACGAAGGGGGGGAACGAGGTCGTCGTGATCGAGAGCGACGAGGAGCGAGCCGAGCTCGCCGCCTCCGAGTTCGACGCGCTGGTCCTCAACGCGGACGCGACCAACAACCAGACGCTCATCGACGCTGGCATCGAAGACGCCGACGCGCTGATCAGTACGACCGACCGGGACGCGACGAACATCATGGTCTGCCTGCTCGCCCAGGAGTTCGAGGTCCCCAACATCGTCTCGGTGGTCCACAGCCCGAGACACATGGATCTGTTCGAGCGGATCGGCGTGAACGTCATGCAGAACCCCCAGCGGTTGATCGCCGAGTACCTCTATCGCTCCGTCAAGCGGCCGTCTATCATCGACTACATGCGGATCGGCGAACACGCCGAGGTGTTCGAGATCGACGTCGAGGAGCACGCGCCGATAGCGGGCAAGACCCTCCAGGAGGCGAACGACGCTGACCTGTTCTCCGAAGAGGTCCTCATCGTCGCCGTCGAGCGACCGAGTAGCGACGACCCGATCACCCCGCGCGGTGGGACGCTGATCAAGGCCGGCGACCTGGTCACCGTCTACTCCGGCGAGGGCGCGACGCCGGAAGTGACCGACATCTTCGGCCACCAGGGGGACCGCTGATCGTGTCGGGCGCGCGGCCGGGGCGCTCCCGAGTGCTGGTGCGACCGGGAGCCGCTGGACCGCTGGATTATACAACGGGGGGCGCACAACTCCGATTCGAATGAGGCAGCGACTCCAGCCGCTGGCGCGCGACCTCGGGCGGATCCTGATGGCACTGTCCGGGATCGTGTTCGCCTCCGTCGTCGTCTCTCTCGCCTGGGGGGAGCTGTTCGCGGTCCCGGCGCTGGTCGTCTCGGGGCTCGTTCCCCTGGGGCTCGGTCGCCTGTTGAGTGCCCGCTACGGCGACGCCGACGAGGTCGGGAAACTCCACGGGATGATGATCGCGGCCTCGGGGTGGTTCCTGGTCGCCGTGTTCGGGACGCTCCCGTTCGTGCTCGTCGCGTGGACGGTCGCCGTCGATCCGTTTCCGGCGCCCTTCGCCGCGCCCGCGGCGCTCGACACCCCGACGCTGGCGGCGTTTCGCGACCCGCTGAACGGCTTCTTCGAGTCGATGTCCGGGTTCACCGGCACGGGACTGACGATGACCGACGACGAGGGCGCGCTCCCGCACACGATCCAGTGGTGGCGGACGATCATCGAGTGGGTCGGCGGCGTGGGCGTGATCGTCCTCACGACCGCGATCCTCGCGCGCCCCGGCTCGGGATCGCTGACGCTGTACGAGAGCGAGGCGCGCTCGGAGAAGATCCACCCGAGCGTCGTCTCGACGGTGCGGACCATCTGGTGGATCTTCATCCTCTTCACGTTCGTCGCGATCGGTATCCTCTGGCTGGCGGGGATGCCCGTCTGGGACGCCATCAACCACGCCATGACAGGGCTCTCGACAGGTGGATTCAGCGTCACCGACGCGAGTATCGGCGAGTACAACGACCCGATCATCGACTTCGCGATGATCCCCGTGATGGTCCTCGGGAGCATCGCTTTCCCGATACACTACCTCATGCTGCGGGGCGATCTGAAGAACCTCTACACGGACCCCCAGACCCGCTGGCTCTGGGGCTACTTCTCGGTCGGGTCGATCGCGCTGATCGGCCTGCTGTGGCTCGACGGGACCTTCGAGGCCGGTCGCGTCGCCGTCACGAACGGCGTCGTCCTGACGGGGTCGACGGCGTCGCTGTTCCAGACGGTCCGCTACGGCCTGTTCCAGTTCGTCTCGGCCGCCTCCTGTACCGGCTTCGGGACGATCGGGGTCGGCGACTGGTCGGCGCCGGCCCAGCTCACGATGTCCGGCGCGATGGTCCTCGGCGCCGCGGCCGGGTCGACCGTCGGCGGCATCAAGCTCATCCGGCTGATCACGCTGGTCAAGGGGACCGCCTTCCGCATCCGCGGCGTCTTCTACCCGGAGACGGCCGTCAGGTACCTGAAACTCGACGACCGCAAGCTCGGCGAGACGGAAGTCAGCCGCGAACTCGAAGAGGCCGCTATCATCGCCTTCCTCTGGTTCGTGTTCCTCGGCGTCGGCCTCGCCGTGTTGCTGCTGACGGTCGACGGTTCGTTCACGCTCGAGAACGCGGTCTTCGAGATCACCTCCGCACAGGGGAACGTCGGGCTCTCGACGGGCATCACCGGTCCGGCCATGCCGACCCCCGCGAAGGTGATGTTCCTGTTCAACATGTGGATCGGCCGCCTGGAGATCATCCCGGTGCTGGTCCTGCTGCGGGGCCTGCTCGACACCTTCAACTTCTACCGATAACCATGGATCCGAGAGACATTCCGCTGGTCGGCTTCGTGCTCGAGTTCGGCGCCCAGGACCACGTGCTGGACGCGATGTTGCTGGCTGGTCCGCTGGTCGTCCTCGCGATGGTCCTCGGCGGTCGGTCGCCCGTGACCGCCGCCATCGTCGGCCTGTACGTCCTCTCGTTCGCCGGATACGTCGTCTACAACGGCGTGGTCGCGCGATAGCACCCGCGCGACGACCGGTCGGGCTCTCGACCCTGCAGAACCCGTCCCAACGCCGTCACATCCGCTCGGCGACTTCCTCGAACGAGTCGGTGTCGGCGAAGACGATGACGTGGTCGCGCTCTCGTACCACGGTGTCCCCGCGCGGCGTGATGTGGGTCCCGTCGCGAGCGATCGCGCCGATGACCGCGCCCTCCGGGAAGTCGGCGGCCGATTCCCTGATGGTACGGTCGACGAGGATGCTGTCGGCGTCGACCTCGAACTCGAGGACCTCCGCCTGGTCGCCTTCGATGATCGCGACGTTCTCCGCGCGGCGCGTCCGGGTGAACCGGGTGATCTCCTCGGCGGTGACGTTGCGCGGACTGACGGCGACGTCGACGCCGACCGTCTCGAACAGGTCGACGAAGTCGGCCGTCTCGACGACGGCGATCGAGCGTTTCGCGCCGAGCCGACTCCCCAGCAGCGTCACGAGCAGGTTCTGCTGGTCGGTCTCGAGCGCGGAGATCAGCACGTCGGCGTCGCCCACTCGCTCCTGGGAGAGGAGGTCCTGGTCGGTCGCGTCCCCGTTGATGACCGTCGTCCGCGGGAGCTGCTCGGCGAGCCAGCGCGCGTGGTCGTCGTCCCCCTCGATCAGTCGCGGCGAGAACCCCCCTTCTTCGAGCAGGCGCGCGGTCTGGTAGCCGATCTGGCCGCCGCCGACGATCACCACGCTCTTGGGGTCGTCCCTGTCGGGAGCGATGGCGTGACTGAACGCGCGCATGCTCTCGGGGCTCCCGATCGCGATGACGTCGTCGCCGGCCTTGAGTACGGTCCCCCCGCGAGGGATGATCACGTCCCCGTCCCGGATCACGCCGGCGAACGTCAGCGAATCGAACCGGTCGGCCTCGGCGACGGTCTGGTCGGCGACCGGGCTGTCCGTCGGGATCTCGAACTCGGTCATCTGGACCAGTCCCTCGGCGAACGTGTCCACGTCCTGTGCCGAGGGCAGGCCGGTCACACCGGCGATGGCCTTGGCGGCCAGCAGGTCAGTACAGACCATGAAGTCGACGCCGAAGGCCCGCTCGTCGCGCTCCCACGGGCGCAGGTACTTCGGGCTCTTGGTCCGGGCGATCGTGAACGCGTCCCCGCAGACCTTCGCGATGCCGCATGCGATGATGTTCGTCTCGTCGTCGTCCGTACTGGCGATGAAGAGGTCGGCGTCCCCGACGTCGGCCTCCTCCAGCGTCTCGATCTCGGACGCATCGCCCTCGATCGGCAGCACGTCGAGTTCGTAGGTCAGCGTCTCGACTCGTTCGGGGTCCCTGTCGACGACGACCACCTCGTGTTCCCCGCAGAGGCTCTCTGCCGTCGTCGAGCCGACCTCCCCCGCGCCGATGATTACGATCCGCACGCGCGACACTCCAGATGCATACGGCCGTCTTTCCGTCCCACCGGCAAGTGAATTTCCTTCTGGCAGGAGCTCGGGACGGACCACAGCAGTTATCTAGTGGGTGTCCGTCCCTTCGTTCCGAAAACCGTGTTCTGGAGCGAGCGGCTCGGCGATCGGACGCGAACCGCGGCCCGGTCGACGCGGGCGGGCGGCTCGTCCCGCCTCTCGACCGCGCCGTGCGACCGTCGGGGGTGGCCCCGACGATGGTGACCGTCGAATGGCGCCGGAGCGTCGCGCTGACCGGCACCGTCGTCAAGTACCTCACCGTCGCGATGTTGATCCCGCTCGTCGTCGGCGTCGTCTACGGCGAGGACGTCTGGGTCTTCCTCCTCTCGATGCTCGTCACGGTCGCGCTCGGTTTCCTCCTCGAACGGGTCGGCTCCCCCGGCGACCTCGGGCCGCGCGAGGCGCTGCTGTTCGTGAGCCTCTCGTGGTTTCTGGTTCCGCTCGTCGGGACGATCCCGTATCTCTTCGGGGACACCGGGACCATCGCCCACCCGGTCAACGCCATCTTCGAGAGCGTGAGCGGGTTCACGACGACGGGAGCGACCGTCATGGGGACGATCTCCGTCGACCACCACTCCCACGCGATCATGATCTGGCGCCAGCTCACCCAGTGGCTCGGCGGGATGGGGATCATCGTCCTGATGGTCGCCATCTTCCCGGAGGTCGCCGTCAACGGCGCGCAGCTCATCGAGTCCGAGGCGCCCGGTCCCGAACTCCAGCGGCTCACGCCGCGGATCGCCGAGACCGCCCGCCTGCTGTGGCTGTTCTATCTCGGGTTCACGGTGCTGTACGTCGTCCTGCTCCTGGCGCTGCACTACGCCGGCCTGGCACCGGACATGGGCGTGTACGACGCCGTCGCTCACGCGTTCACGACGCTGCCGACGGGCGGGTTCTCCCCGGAGGCCGACAGCATCGCGGCGTTCTCGCCGGCGGTCCAGTGGCTCGTCATCCCCTTCATGCTCGTCGCCGGGACGAACTTCGCGCTGTTCTACTACCTGCTCCAGCGCGAGTACGGTTCGTTCTTCGAGAACCGCGAGTTCCAGGCGTACATCGCGGCGAACGTCGGCGTGACGGTGGTCCTCTGGGTCCTGCTGTTCCTCGGCTCCGCGCCGACGATAGAACTGGGCGGACAGACCCAGGGGGCGCTGGAGAACTCACTCAGACAGGCGGCCTTCCAGGTCGCGTCCCTGCTGAACTCGACCGGGTACGCGACGAGCGACTTCGTCGAGTGGGACACCACCGCCCAGATCGTGCTCCTGTTCGCGATGTTCATCGGCGGCTCGGCCGGGTCGACCGGCGGCGGCGTCAAGATAATCCGGTGGCTGGTCGTCCTGAAGTCGATCCGTCGCCAGCTGTTCACCACCGCCAACCCCAACGCCGTCAAGCCGGTCCGACTCGGCGGCTTCGTCATCGACGAGGAAGTGATCAAGGCGATCTACGGGTTCACGCTGCTGTACCTGCTCCTGTTCGGCATCTCGGCGGTGTTCCTCGCCCTGGACGCCGGCCGCGTCGGGCTGGGCCTGACGACGCTCGAAGCGGTCAGCGCCAGCGTCGCGACCATCGGGAACATCGGTCCCGGCTTCGGTTTCCTCGGTCCGTTCGGCAGCTATCTCCAGTTCCCCTGGACCTCGAAACTGCTGATGTCGTTCCTGATGCTGATCGGTCGCCTGGAGATCATCCCGGTGCTCGTGCTGTTCACCGGCGCCTTCTGGCGTCGGTGACGCCCGCGGCGTGGAAACCCTTTAGTCGGTTTCGCGTCCATCGTCCCACGAGAGGGACCGTGACCGGACTCGCCGACCCCGATACCAGCACGCGATGAGCGCGGCGACCGAGATCGTTCGGATCGTCGTGACCATCACCGGCGTCGGCGTCGCGGCGCAGGTGGTCGCGGACCGACTGCAGATCCCGAGCGTCCTCTTCCTGATCGTCGGCGGCGTCGTGGTCGGGCCGGAGGGCCTCGGGCTCGTCGATCCGGCGATCTTCGGCGACGCGCTGCCGGCTATCGTCGGCCTGAGCGTCGCTATCATCGTCTTCGAGGGGGCGTTCCACCTCCACGTCGACCGCCTGCGGGAGGCGCCGCGGGAGACCCTCCGCCTCGTCACGGTCGGCGCCGCCCTGTCGCTGGTCGGGACGGGCGTCGTCGTCCGGTTCGTCGTCGGGACCGACTGGCCGCTGGCCCTGCTCGTCGGGTCGCTGCTGGTCGCGACGGGCCCGACGGTGATCACGCCCATCGTGAACGTCGTCCCCGTCCGCGAGCGCGTGGCGACCACGCTGGAGACCGAGGGGGTCGTCAACGACGTGACTGCCGCCATCCTCGCGCTGGTCACGTTCGAGTACGTCCTCCTGGGGTCGCGCGGACTGCCCGCGCTCGTCGGGACCTTCGCCGCCAGGCTGGGGCTCGGCGTCGCGGTCGGCTGTCTCGTCGCCGGGACCGCCTGGCTCCTCCTCAACGGCGTCGAGCTGTCGACGGAGAACACGCCCCAGAACGCCCGGCTGATCACCCTCGTGTCGGCCCTGAGCGCCTACGCCCTCGCCGAGACGGCGGCCGAGACGGTCGGCCTCGCCGGCGAACTCGGCTCGGAGGCCGGGATCGCCGCCGTCGCCGCCGCCGGGTTCGTCCTCGGGAACGTCTCGCTACCCTACCGCGACGAGGTCGAACGCTTCAAAGGCGACCTGACGCTGGTCGTCCTCTCGTTCGTCTTCGTCACGCTCGCCTCGCTGCTCTCGCTGGCGGACCTGGCCGCGCTGGGCCTGCGCGGCGTCGTCGCAGTCGTCGCGATCGCCGCCGTCGTCCGGCCCGCGCTCGTCGCCCTCTGCACCGCGGGCGACCGGTTCACGACCGCCGAGCGGGTGTACATCAGCGCCATCGGCCCCCGCGGGATCATCCCCGCGAGCGTGGCGACGCTGTTCGCCCTCGAACTCCGCCCCCAGAACCCCGAGGCCGCCGCGACGCTGGTCGGCGCGGTGTTCCTCGTCATCTTCGCGACCGTCGTGATTGAAGGGGGACTGGCCCGTCACATCGCACAGGCACTGGACGTGATCCCCATGCGAGCCATCGTCGTCGGCGGCGGCCGGGTCGGCCGCGCCCTCGCCGAACGACTGGAAGACCGCGGCGAGGACGTGATGCTCGTCGAGTCCGACGAGCGCGAGATAGAGCGGCTCAGGACCGAGGGCTTCTCGGTCCGACGGGGCGACGGCACCGACCGCGAGGTGCTCGAAGCGGCCGGCGCCGGCAACGCAAGGGTGATCGCGGCGGCGACCGCGGACGACGAGACGAACCTGCTGGTCGGCCAGCTCGCGCGCAACACTTTCGACGTGGAGACCGTCGTCGCGCGGGTCAACGACCCGGACAACGTCGACGCCTTCGAAGACCTCGACGTCGAGGCCATCTCCAGCGGCATGTCGATCGCGTGGTCGATGGACAACGTCATCGAGCGACCGGGGATCGCCCGCTGGATGACCGAACTCGACCGCGAGGGCGACGTCCAGGAGGTCGAAGTCACCAGCGACGGCATCGTCGGCGAGACGGTGACCGCGCTGCGGGAGGACCTCCCGGAGGACTGCCACCTCGCGCTCGTGACTCGCGACGACGAGAACCGCCTGCCCCACCCCGACGACCGGATCGAGCGCGGCGACCACCTGACGTTCATCGGCCGGAAGGCCGCGGTCCGCGAGGCGCTCGCGTACTGCGAAGCGGCCGACTGAGACGAGCGGAGCGGGGGGCAGAGCCGTCGGTCGACGGCCGCGGCCCGGTCGCGACCACCCGGTGTCCGGACTCGATCCGGCGACTCGCCACCGTTCGGACAAAGTGGTTAAGTTAGGTCGCTCGCACAGACCCAGCATGCAACGGTTCGTCTCCCCCGGTCGTCCGTTCGCTTCGAACGCCGGCGTGGAACCGAACTGCCGTCGCTTCGCGGAGCGATTCCGATGAGCGACCTGCTCGACCGGATCGTCTTGCCCATCGCCTCCGACGACGACGCGGCGGCCACCGCTCGCGCGCTCGACGGCTACGAGTTCGGGACCGCGCTCGCGGTCCACGTCGTCGAGAAGGCCGGCGGCGCCCCCGACAAGGCGAGCGTCGAACAGCGAGAGAAAGCCGCTGAAGAGGCGTTTTCGACCCTTCAGCGGCACCTCGGCGACGGTATCGAGCTCGACACCGAGATCCGCTACGGGACCGACGTGGCCGACGCGGTCTTCGAGGCGGCCGCCGACGCCGACGCGTCGGCGATCGTCATCACGCCGCGGGGCGGAAGCCGGTGGATCCAGCTGTTGACCGGCGACGTGGCCCTGTCGCTCGTGACCGAAACCGACAGACCGGTCGTCGTCCTGCCCGACGAGCCGCGCAGCGACGGCGGCGAACCGAGTGGTGACGGGGACACGCGAGACCGCGACAGGGACGAACCGACCGACGGCCCGGTCGGCGACACGGACGGTGGCGACGGTGAGTGACGAGGAACTCGCGAAGGACCTCGGACTGCTGTCGGCCCTGACCATCGGCGTCGGGACGATGATCGGTGCGGGCATCTTCGTCCTCCCTGGTCAGGCGGCCGCCGCCGCAGGGCCCGCGGTCGCACTGTCGTTCGTCGCCGGCGGCGTCATCTCGCTGTTCACCGCGCTCTCGGCCTCGGAACTCGGGACGGCGATGCCGAAGGCCGGCGGGAGCTACTACTACGTCAACCACGCGCTCGGTCCCCTGTTCGGCTCGATCGCCGGCTGGGGCAACTGGATGGGGCTGGCCTTCGCCAGCGCCTTCTACACGCTCGGGTTCGGCGAGTACCTCGCCACGTTCGTCCCGCTGCCCTCGTTCTCGCTCGGGACGGTCGAACTCCTGTCGTACACCCTCGGCCCGTTCGCGCTGTCGGAGTTCCAGGCGGGCGCGCTGCTGGCCGGCGCGGCGTTCATCGCCGTGAACTACGTCGGCGCCAAGGAGACCGGCAGCATCCAGATCGTCATCGTAACCCTGCTGGTCGGCATCCTCACCGTCTTCTCCGTGCTCGGCGTCATGCAGGCCGACGTGTCGACCATCCAGCCGTTCTTCCCGGCGGAGACCGGCGGCGCCAGCGCCGTCCTTCCCGCGACCGGCCTCGTCTTCGTCTCGTTCCTCGGGTTCGCGAAGATCACCACGGTCGCCGAGGAACTGAAGAATCCCGGTCGGAACCTCCCGCTGGCCGTCGTCGGGAGCGTCCTCATCGTGACCGTGATGTACGCGATCATCATGGTCGTCCTGATGGGCGTGATCAACTGGCGACAGCTCGGCCCCGACTTCACCGACACGCCCGTCCTCGACGTCGCCGACATCGCCTTCGGCACGCTCGGGACGGTCTCGGTCAACATCGCCGGGTTCGACCTCTCGATCGGCTTCGCGGCCGTCGGCGTCTCGCTTCTGACCTTCGCCGGCCTGCTCGCGACCGCCTCCAGCGCGAACGCGTCGATCCTCGCCTCCTCGCGCATCAACTTCGCGATGGGCCGGGACAAGCTCATCAGCGCGAAGCTCAACTCGATCCATCCCCGGTTCGCCACGCCCTACCGGAGCATCGCGGTCACGGGCGGACTCATCCTCCTGTTCATCGTCGTCGGCGACGTGAAGACGCTGGCCAAGGCGGGCAGCGTCCTCCACCTCATCGTCTACGGCCTGCTCAACGTCGCGCTCATCGTGATGCGAACCGCCGACACCGAAGAGTACCAGCCCGAGTTCACCGTCCCGCTGTACCCCGTCGTTCCCATCCTCGGTGCGGTGACTTCCTTCGGCCTGATCGCCTTCATGGAACCGATCGAGATCGGCCTCTCGCTGGTGTTCGTCGTCGGCGGGATCGTCTGGTATCTCGCCTACGCCCGCGGCAAAGCGGACAAACAGGGCATCCTCTCGGAGTACATCCTCGAACGCTCCGAGGAGCTGCCCGAACCGGCGGTCTCCGCCGCGGCGGGCGTCGCCCCCGACGGCGGCCAGTACCGCGTGATGGTCCCGCTGGCCAACCCCGAACACGAGGAGGACCTGATCTCGCTCGCGAGCGCGCTGGCGAAGGCCAAGGGCGGCACGGTCGTCGCCACGCACATCGTCACCGTCCCCGACCAGACCTCGCTGGCGAGCGCCCGCGACCGCGCCGACGACATCGACGCCACCTCCCAGGCGCTGCTCGACCGCGCCCGGGCGAACGCCGAGACGTTCGGCGTCCCCGTCGAGACTCACACCATCCTCTCTCACCGCGGGTTCGACCAGATCTTCGACGCCGCGCACACCCACGACGCCGACCAGGTCGTCATGGGCTGGGGCCCCGACGCCCACGGCTCGCCCGGTCGCGCCGAGTCGGCCATCGACGAGATGGCCGGCGACCTCCCCTGTGACTTCCTCGTCCTGCGGGACCGCGGCTTCGACACCGAGCGCGTGCTCGTCCCGACCGCGGGCGGCCCCGACTCGGACCTCTCGGCGGAGATCGCGACCGTCCTCCGCAGCGAGTTCGGCGCGGACGTGACGCTGCTGTACGTCGCCGAGGAAGGCGAAAGCGCCGAAGGCGCGGACTTCCTCGCCCGCTGGGCCGACGAACACGACCTCGGCGACGCCGACCTCCGCGTCGAGACCGGCGACGTGGAGGTGGCCATCGAGTCCGCCGCGAGCGACGCGACGATGGTCGTCATCGGTGCCACCGAGGAAGGGCTGCTCCAGCGCCTCGTCGGGGGGTCGATCGTCATGGACATCGTCGACGACGTGGAGTCTTCCGTGTTGCTCGCCGAGAAGCGCCACGAGCGGTCGCTGCGCGAGCGCCTGTTCGGCGGTCAGTAGTCGTCCAGGGCCCGCTGGTCGGGCCCGTGCCGCTCGTCCTCGGGGACGTTCGTCGCCACGATCTCGTCGACCTCGCCGCGGGCGCTCGCGTCGCTGTTTATCGCCCGCGTCGCGCCCTCCCGTTCGACGAAGAAACCCGCCTCGTCGTAGCGATCGTACGTGACGCCGCTGTTCGAGAGGACGACGCGAACGCCGCGTTCGTCCAGCTCGACGGCCACCTCCAGCAGGCGCTCCTGGTCGTCGCGGTCGAAGCCAGCGGCGCTGTACTCCGCGAAGTCCGCCGTCGGACTCATCGGCTCGTACGGCGGGTCGAAGTAGACCAGATCGCCCGGCTCGGCCGCCTCGAGGACGTACGAGAAGTCGCCGGTACGGACCTCGGTCCCGGCGAGCGCCCCGGCGGCCGCGCGGATCCGGTCGGCCTGCACCCAGTCGGGCTCGGCGTAGCGACCGATCGGGACGTTGAACCCGCCGTCGCCGTTCTCACGATACAGCCCGTTGTAACACGTGCGGTTCAGATACAGGAGCAGCGCCGCCTCTTCGAGTCGCTCCTCCTCGCTCCTGGGCCAGCCCTCGCCGTAGGCGCGTTCGTTGAACCGCGCGCGCTGCTGGTAGTAGTACTGCTCGACCGTCTTCCCACGTCGCGTCTCGTCGCCGAACGGCAGCTCGGGGTCGGGGTCGGCCTCTGGGTCTCGAAACGCCCGCAGCCGGTCGATCAGCGCCTCGGGCCGGTCGCGGACCTGCTCGTAGAAGTTCACCAGCCGGGGATTGGTGTCGTTGATCGTCGCCGCGGCCGGTTCGAGGTCGAAGAAGACGGCGCCGCCGCCGAAGAAGGGCTCGTGGTACCGGTCGAACGAGGCCGGGAAGCGGGCGTACAGCTCGTCGAGCAACTGGCGCTTGCCGCCAGCCCACTTCAGTACCGGCTTCGCCATTCACCGGACGGTGGTCGGTCACCGTCTTAAACCCGGTCATCGCTCGCGCACCCGCGACCGCGTGCCCGTCGAGTCAGTCGCCGGTCGGATCGCCCTCGAAGACGCGCGCGACCAGCGCCCGCTCCGACCGGCGCAGGTGTCTGTTGAACGTCGACTGGCTGATCCCGAGCGACTCGGCGACCTCCTCGCCGGTCCGATCCCGGGGCCACTCGAAGTAACCGCTCAGGTGGGCGGTCCGGAGCACCTCCCGCTGGCGGTCGGTGAGACCTTCGAGCGCCGCGGCCGGGTCCGAGACCGGTCGGTCGACCCGCTCGCCGTCGTGTCTCGCGACCAGTTCCGTCTCGGGGAACGTCGCCCGGACCCGGCCGAGGAACTCGCGCAGGTCGGCCGACTGGGGGAGTTCCACGGCGACCGTCGCCGTCCCGTCGTCGATCCGGACGCGACGGGTGCGCGCGCCGCTGCGAGCGAGCGTCGTCGGGACCGTTCGTCCCGCCACGATCGCCTCGTATCGCACCCGACCGTCGCGGCCGCTCCCGTCGCCGACGCGATCGCACGACCGCATGCTCGTCGAGGAGTCCACCGCCGTCCGACGCGCCCCCGCCAGGTCGTCCGCGGACGAGAAGAACACCCGAGTCGACCCGTCTCCCGCGGGGACCACCCCGTGTACGTCAAGTCGCGCGTCGGCGTCGTCGGCCAGCCGACCGAGCGCGGTGTCGACCGCCCGGACCGCCAGTTCGAGTTCGACGACCGCGTCCGACCCGAGCGCCAGCCGGGTCTCGGCGGCGTTCAGCGCACTGGCGACCGTATCGGCGAGTTCGGCCAGCACGTCCCTCGTGAGCGGGCCGAACGCGTCGCCCTCGCTCGCGTACACCGCGAGGACGCCGTACTCCACCCCGTCGTACCGGATCGGCGCCGCGATGACGGACCGGTAGCCCCGTGCGAGCGCGGTCCTGCGCCAGCGGCCGTTCCGGTCGGCCTCGGCCACGTCGGAGACGTGAGCCACGTCGCCGCTCGCGACCGCCTCGACCACCGGATCACTGCCCTCCGTGTCGAGGTCCAGCGTCACGTCGTTCAGATACGCCCCGCCGTCGCCCGCCACGGTCTGGGGCACGACGGTCGCCCCGTCGCGCTCGCCGACCCAGGCGAACGCGAACCGGCCCTCGCCCGTCAGCCGCTCGCAGACGGCCGCTTCGATCTCGTCGGGGGTCGCGGCGTGGACGAGCTCCCGGCCGATCTCCCGGATGATGTCGTTGACTCTCCCGAGCGCTTCCAGGCTCCGGTTCCGTTCGGCGAGTTCGCGCTCGCGTTTCCGGACGGTCGCCTCGCGAGCGATCCGGTCCAGGACCGCCGTCCCGGTCGCCGCCAGGTGCTCCGCTACGCGTCCGGTGTCCTCGTCGAAGGCATCGGCCTCGCCCGCCGCGACGGCGAGGACGCCGTGGTCACCCAGCGGGATCCAGAGCCCGCTCCGGATCGAGTCCGGGACGCCGGCTCGCTCCGTCGCGTCGGCGAGCGACACCGTCTCGCCGCCGGCGAACGCGCGCCAGACCATCGGCGACCCCCCCGGTTGGGCCGGTGTCACCTCCCCAAGGAGACCGCGGAGCTCCTCGGTCGGGGCCACCGGGCGGAGGACGTTGTCGGTCTGGTCGAGCAGGTAGACGACGACGGCGTCGATCCCGAGTGCGTCGACGGCCGTGTCGACCACTCGTTCGCCGGCCTCCTGCGGTGTCGTCGTCGCCAGGATCTCCCGGCTCGCCTCGTGGAGCTGGATCAGCGTCCGCTCCAGCCGCGTCCGCTCGGTGATGTCGAGCGCCGCGCACGTCAGCCCGACCACCGACCCCGACTCGTCGCGGAGCGGCTCGACCGTGAAGTCGTACGTGACCGTCCCGCTCGGCACTTCGTAGGTGACGATCTCTCTGACGAGTTCGTTCCCCTCGAGCGCGCGCCGCTTTGGCCCCATGACCGTCTCGGCCGACTCCGGTGGGAGTATCTCGTCGTCCCGCTTGCCGACGACCGCCGACGGGTCGAAGTCCTCGTGTGAGCCCCCGATCCACGTGTACCGGAGGTCCGTGTCGAGGCGGAACGCGGTGAACGGCGAGTTCTCCAGCGCGACGTGGAAGTGTTCTTTCTCCGTCCGGAGGTCGCGCTCGAGCCGTTTCCGGTCGGTCACGTCCCTGACGACGCCGACCGCCCGGCGCGGCGTCCCGTCGTCGAACAGCACCGCCCCGTCGGCGGCGATCCACCGTCGCTCCCCGTCGACGCGGTGGATCCGAAACTCGATCGACCACTCCCCGTCCTCGAGGGCCGCTTCGAAGCTCTCCCCGACGCGTTCGCGGTCGTCGGGGTGGACGTGCTCGTAGAACCGCTCGACGCTCCACGCGTCGGGCGGCTCGTCGTACCCGAAGAGCCCGTCGTGTCGCGGCGACCGGGTCAGCACGGTGTCCTCGTGCACGTCGTACTCCCAGACGCCGATATCGCCGGCTTCGAGCGCGATCTCGAGCCCCGCGTCGTAGTCCGCGCTCCCTCCGAGCCGACTCATTTGGTGGTACTACGTCCCGAACGGATGAATCTGTGTCGCTGATCGCGCGGATCGGCGAACGCGTCGGCCCGTCCGGACCGATGCCGCCCTGGGACGGACCACCGTCCCGGGAGGGAACCGTCCCTCACCCGTCGACCGGCGGCCGACGACAGCGGATCGCCCAGCCGGTCAGCCGGCCGCCGATTCACGTGTCGAGTTCGCCCGCGAGCGCGGGCACACCGCCGACGAGCGCGTACCGCCAGGCGTCCGATACGACTCGGACGGGGGATCGGTCGGGGACGTACCGGAGCGGTGTCGCCGTGTGAACGCCGGTCTCGGTGCCCGGTCCGCCGGCCGGGACGCGGCGCTGTCGCTGTCCGAGTTCACATCGAGCGGCGAAAAAATGCGGTCGCGAACGGTCAGACGGTCGGCCGCGTCAGCCGAACATCTGGCGCATGTTCTGTCAGTAAACCCTAACATATGAGCGTCCATCTGGGGAGTATGGTCGACGTCAACGAGCCCACTCGGCTCCAGCAAAAACTGGACCGGCGATGGGAGCAACTCGAAGAGGCCGACATCGACGATCGCGACCGCGAGGCCATCCGCGCCTTCGTCGAGTACCGTCGCGATGTCGAGGACCGGGCGCGAAGTACCCTCACGAACGACCTCAGTCAGCTGCGCTGTGCGTCGGTACGAGCCGATACCTGGCTCGTCGACATGTCCTTCGGCGATGTCCGCCGACTGCTCTCGACGCTCGTCACGCCCAAGCCCGAGGGCTATGGCCTCGACCCCGACGGGACCGGGATGTACGGCTACAAGCGAGCGCTCCGTGTCTTCTTCCGCTTCCTCGACGAGAGCGAGGACTACGGCGACTACCCGTGGCACGAAGACGTCGAGCTGCCGACGCTGGAGATGAGCGGCGCCGGGTCTCGCGACGAGATGCTCTCCGGCGAGGAGATCGAGGCGCTGAAAGACGCCGCGAACCGCCCCCGTGACCGGGCTCTCATCGCGCTGTTGGCCGACATCGGCGGCCGCATCGGAATGACCCTCTCGCTGCGGCGGAAGGACATGCATCTCGACGGCGACGAACCGTTTTTCGAGCCCAACACCGAGGTCGTCGACGGGTTGAAAGACCTCGGGAGCTCGCAGATCCCGGTGCTGTACTCGCGGAGTGAGGTCAGGACCTACCTCCGCCAGCACCACCCCGACAAGGGAAACCCGAACGCTCCGGTTTGGGCCATCGCGAAGGGGTACGACTACGAAAATCCCCAGCAGTGCGCCGTCAGCGGTGACCGCGTCCGGGACATGCTCGAAGAGTGCGCCGCCCGGGCTGACATCGACAAGCCCGTGAACCCGCACAACTTCCGCCGGACTGGCGCGACGCGGATGTCGAACTCCGACCGGCTCACTCCCCAGGAGATCATCCAGATCCTGGGCTGGTCGGACGACCGGCCACTCGAAGCCTACGACCAGACCACGGAGTCCGAGCGTAACAGCGCCATCCACGAAGCGCTCGGGTTCAGTGACGGCGAAACAACCGGCGAGGGCGACGACCTCGCCTTCGAGATGATCGTCTGTGGAAACTGCCGCGCTGAAATCGAAGCCAGCTCGCAGTACTGCCCCAACTGTGGGGAAGCGACGACCGAGGACGCCCGCGCGACGACCGAAGAGGCCGAAGACGACGTCGTCGACGACGCTATCGACGAGACCGACCCCGACAAGCGGGACATCAAGGGCATCGTCCGCGAGGTCATCAAAGAGGACCCCAGCGTCCTGGAAGACTGACACGCTCATCCGTCGACCTCCTGCTCTTCGCGGAGGTTCTTGAGGACGCGTTCGTACACCCACAGCGCGTCGCCATCCTCCTCGCGCTCTTCCTCGACGAGCGCTTCGAGCTCATCGATACGGCTCTGCAGCTGCTCCTTCGGCGACGGTTCGTCGTCTGGGTGTTCCTGGGTCGTGCTCATGAAAAATCGGCCTCCTCGAACGCCTCGTGGCAGTACAGCCGCCAGCCGTCACCGTAGCCACCGTCGCGGTCGGCGTGGACCTCCCCGGCGACCGCGTCGAAGTTCCCTGCCCCGACCGACTGGACGTCGACGACGACCGGCGCCGCCTCGCCGCAGTCGGGGCACTCGCGACTCTCCGTCTCCAGTTCGTCCTCGGGCCAGTGCCAGTCGAGCTCGGCGCCGTCCTCAGTTTCGACGAGCGACGCCAGCCCCTCGCCGGTCAGCTGGCCGTAGGCGTACAGCGTCGGGGTGAACCCCGGGCCGAGCTCGTGGCGGATCTGGCCGACCTTGGCGTAGGCCCTCTGTAGCTTCCGGCGCCGGCGCCAGACTCGAAGGCGCTCGTAGGCATCGCGAAGCCGGTCAGTCATCGGCCGGGGCCACCTCCTGGTCCTCGTCGACGACGTCGTCGAGGCACTCGTGGGCCTCCAGCACGACACGGGCGTACTCGACCGGGACCTCGAAGTTCTCGGCGGTCTCTTGGAGGTTGTCCGAGACCTCGGCGACGCTGTGAACATCGGCCTCGGTCAGTCCGGTGGGCCTCGTGCGTTCAGCCCGCCACATCTGGCCGCTGACGCCCACCGGGCGGACATCAAGTCGGCCGAGTTCCTCGGACACCAGCTCGTTCAGCACATCGACGACGTCGTTGCCCGACTCGTCGAGCGCGAAGGCGATGTCCTCCGGCTTGAAAAACCGGTCGCCGTCGCGAGCGTGGTCCAGCAGGTACTCCACGACACGCTCTCGGAGAACCCGGTCGGTGTCCGGTTCGGATCGGTCCGGGCCGCCGTTCTCGATCAGGTCGGCATCTGACGGGCGGTCGCTCAGGACGACGGGTTCGCCGGGATGGTCCTCCCGATCGTGGTGGTTACGAACTTCCGTCTGACTCGATTCCGGACCGGCGCCGCAGTGACCGCACCAGAACTCGAAGTCCTCTGAGTCCGCCTCCATCTGGGAGACCAGCTCACCCTCGGCAGGGTCCGTCGCGCTCGCGATGGGGTCGCCGGCGTGGCCCACGTCGTCGTGGTGGTCCTCGACCTCACCCGCGGTCGTGAAGCCGCCCTCGCCGCAGACGCCGCACCAGAGGCCGTCCTCCTCGTCCTGTTGTTCGTCGGCCTCGTCCTCGTCGGTCTTCGCGGTGGACTTGACCGCCGGCTCGTCGTCGGCGGCGTCGTCCGGCGCCGGGTCCTCCTCGCCGGCGCCATCGACGGGCTCCAGGCGCACGGCGTCGCCGTCGGGGATCGCCCGGATCTCCTCGTCGACGTCGACGCCGATCTCGAATCGCCCGGGGTCGCCCAGCTGGATCTTGCTGCGCCCGACGGCGTAGTCCGGACCCTCCGCGTCGGTCCCGGGGATTAGGTCGGCGCCGTGCGGTCGGCCGATGACAGTCACCCGGTCGGTCTTGAAGTGGTCGGCCACCGTGCCGTTCAGCGTGATGCCGTAGGACTTCGCCGTGGCTACACCGAACTCGTCGGGCGCGTCCTCGGCATCCCTTTCGTCGTCGGACCCCTCCGTTTCCGGTGCGGGATCGGCGTCCTCGCCGGCGTCGACCTCCTCCTCGTCGATGGCCTCCTCGACGTCCTCCGGGTCGGCCTTGTCGGGCGCCGGCGAGAGATACCCGTCGTCCTCGTCGTGGTCCTCGAAGTAGACGTCGGGTGCCTCGGACTCCTCGGGGTCCGGGTCGTCGGCGTCGTCGGCGCCCTCGTCCCGCTCGTCGACGAGGTCTTCGAACTCTGGGAGGACGTCGTCTTCGCGGTCCTCCCGGCCGTCGGCATCCGCCTCGGGGTCGTCCTTGTCGTTGCCATCGTCCAGGTCGACCGCTTCGTCGACGCGGTCGAGGAACTCGTCTTCGGCGTCGGTCTGGACGCCGTCGACGGACTCGGCGATGTCCTCATCGGTCGCCGGGCCGTCGGTCTCGACTTCGCCGGCGCCGGTGTCGCCGAGCTCGAGGTCGACCGGCGCCGTGACAGACAGGGTCGCGCGAACGCGCTCGCCGTCGACCGTCGTCGCGACCTCGCGGGCATCGTCCACCTCGACGCCGTGGTCCTCCAGGAGGGTGACCACGTCGGCGGCGGTCATCATGCCCTCGTCGAGCGAGGACATCTTCACTGCACCTCCTGCACGTCGACGACAGTGTCGGTCTGGATCCACTCCTCGCTGTCCCGCTCGGCTCGGAGACCTCCATCGCGACGGACGAGGTCGATGTCCCCGAGCGGGCAGAACAACCGCTCACCGCCGAGGGTCTTGAGACAGGCCACGTTCAGGCCCTCGTGGGCCCGGGCGTCGTCGGCGAAGCTGTCGATCGCCTCGGCGACGTGGTCACCCATCGGACTCACCTCCATCGTCGTCGACGAGCTCCTCCAGCGGCAGGCACTCGTGGACGGCGAGATCGTCGACGTCCTCGAACACCCGGAGACAGAGGTCGCACTTGTGCGGCCCCTCGTCGGTCGCGAAGGTCAGGTCGTCCCGCGGGATCTGCGCGCCGGCGCTCGCTGCGGCCGGGCCGTGCCCGCCGTCGGTCAGTTCCGTCTGGTCGTCGTCGACGCCGGCGTCGTTCTCGTCGAGGACCTCGTGGAGCTCGTTGGCGGCCTGGAAGGTCGCGTCGGTCAGCGGGTCGGAGCCGCTTGCATCAACGCCACGCTTTTCGGCGATCTCGTCGATGGCCGCGAGTACGTACCCCCGGGCGTGCTCGTCGAGGCCGGGTTCCGATGCGACTGCGTCCCGGACCGCGGCCAGTGGTGAACACGCCCCCTCAGCGCCGACTTCGGGACCGCCGGTACGCTCGATGGCGGCCTCAACCTCCAGCAGAGCGGCCTGGGCGGTCTCGGTCGAAACAACCACCCCGCTTTCGATGTCGACGCCCCCGTCGGTCAGGCGTTCCTGGTCCTCGTCGACGGAGCCCGCGGGGTTCTCCTCGCACGGCTCGTACCACTCGACTGCCTCGTAGGCGCGGCGCCGGCGCTGCGGGTGCGGCGGGATCGGCGCTGAATGGGCGCTCGTCTCGTCGCGACAGCGATCGCCGACGCCCGCACGGCAGTCGGGACAGTCGACGTGGGCCTCGGGCTCGCGCCCGTCGACGACGAGCTCGCAGTTGACGCAGACGGTGACGGTGTCGCCGCCGTCGGAGATGCGCGCCCACTGGTGGCCGTCGTCGACGATCTCGGGGTCGTCCGCCCGGGCGTGCGTGTTGCAGACGGGGTCCTCGTTGGGGTAGGCGTTGTAGCTGCAGGGCTTGCCCGACCCGGTGAGCGCGAGGCAGTCCTCGTCGACTTGGGCACCGTGGACGACCGCGTCGAACGACCACTCGATGGGCTCGGAAAGGTCCTCGCCGCCGTCGGGGACCAGTTCGCCGTCCTCGATGTCGCTGAAGTCGTTGCGGAGCATGGCGGCGAACTCGCCGCCGGAGTTGTCCTTCGGCGCGACGTGCTCGTCGGGGTCGCAATACTTGCAGTACGAGTACCGGTCGGAGAGCGTCGCGAGCGACCGGCGCTGCCAGTCTCGTTTCGCGTTATCGGCGCACTGACACGCCGGCTCGTCGGGGTTCTCCGTCGATGGGTCGTGCCAAACGCCTTGGGTCTTGAATCGCGAGACGATGACGTGGTCGAACCCGCCGTCGGTCGCGACGTCGACCGGCTGGATCGTGACCTCGTGGCCGGGCTTCTCGCCCTCATGCCCCCCTGCCGCGGACTGGGCACGTTCCTCCGGCGTGGTCCAAACGGTGCCGGTCGCGAACGTCCGGTCGTAGTCGCAGTCCTGGCAGTGGACCATCCAGGGCGTCTGGCCGCCATCGGTCGCGACGGCTTTCTCGATATCCACGTCATGGAACTCCGAGCGCTGGTGGTCCTCGGCCCAGTTGCTGACCTTCAGCAGGTCGTCGTCCGTGTACTCCTCACCGCAGTCCTGACACTCGGCGCGATGGGTCACCATCAGTCGTCACCCCCCGGCAGCAGGTCGGTCTCCTCCGGCGTCGCGACCATCGGGCTTCGACCGAGGATGTCCTTCACCGACCGGCGAGTCCCGGTCTCGACGAACGTCGGGTCGTTGCCGAGCTTGTTGTCCAACTCGCTGTAGCCCGCGACCTGGTAGCGGTCGGCGTCGGGATCCCAGCGGATGGCCGTCGCGCCGATGTTGGTCCACGTCACGACGGCGAGGTCGCCGTCGGCGTGCTTGGCCGCCCGGAGGTAGTCGTTCGAGTCGGCGGTGTGCGGGGCAGCGTCGCCGGAGACCTCCGCGAGGACGCGCCGGACGGTCGCCCGCTGGTCGGGCTTGCTGTCTTCGAGCACGTCGATGGCGGCCTCGGAGGCGCGCTCCCCGATCGGGAGCGGGAGGCGGTCGAGATCCCAGTCGATGTCCTCCTGGATGCGCTCGGGGTCGACCGTCATCGGTCGCCTCCCGTCGCCGCTTCGAGATCGGCCGGCGCGTCGCGCTCGCGGATGGCCTCGACGACCACGTCGGCCAGCCCCTTGGGGAGGACGACCCAGAACTGGGCGCCCGCGTAGTCGACGACGACCTGCCGGATGGTCGCCCCGTTGCGCGAGATGACGCGCTCGTGGACGGTGTAGGGACCGGCGGTCAGCTGGTGGTCGTACTCGTCGTCGAGCAGCACGCGCTCGATGGCGTCGGCCAGGGCCGGAAGGTCGTGCTCGGGCTGGCCGCCGTCGGGGATGGCCTCGGGCTCGTCGTCGAGGAGCCGGTAGGTGTTGGCGGCGCCGCTGCGGGAGGCGATCTCGACCAGCGGCGTCGACTCGGCCAGCTGGTTGAGTCGGTAGCCGACGCTCGTGAGGTTGCCGCCCGACGTCTCGATGCCGAGTGCCTCGCAGACGTCCTTGCTCTTGATGACGGTCCGGCCCTTGTCCCGGAGGTCCTCGACGACCGTGCGGACCTCGTGGTACTCGGCCGTCATCGCGCGACCTCCTGCCCCGAAAGTTCAGAAACCCCGCCGGCGTAGGCCTTGGTGGCCGGGGGCCGTGCCCCTATCCAACCCTTATCTCGCGACTCGGACGGTGAGTCGCTGCTGTCACGACCGCGTGAGCGGTCGGCTCTGCTGCTGTCAGTGGCCCCATAGTTAAGAGGCCGGTGTTCGTTCAATCGCATGGCTTCGTTGAAATTCCCGCTCAGGGGAACGGAAGCCATGTCCTGGGGTGTTGATGGCACCCTGGGACGCATTCTCACGCGCCCCCGCAGACTACGCTTCCAACCTGATAGTACTGCGCAAGTTACTTAGTCGTTACTCACGATTCCTGAGTGAAGGCACATAGTAAGTGCCTATTTAAGCATAATCCATGAGTAAATCTCAGACCGGTGAAACTAAATCTGCGCGTAAGCACAGAGATGATGTGCCGCGGAAGGACGCCGAGTGGATGGTGCCCGTTGACGACCGAATCCTCGAACTGTTCCGGGAAAAGGGCAACCTCAACCCGTCTGCCGTCGAGAAGTTCGACGTCTCCAGTGCAAACCACGCGAGTCGTCGGTGTTCCAAGCTGGCAGAGGCCGGACTGCTGGAACGAATGGCGCCCGGTCTGTACACTATCACGGAGGAAGGGCTGGCCTACCTTGATGAACGGCTGGACGCCAGCACACTTCCGGACCCCACCGACGACTCCTGACATCCTCAGGCGGACCTCGCCAGCCGCGACATCCTGTCCTCCAGCCACTCGGGGATCTCCAGATCCGCGGGCGTCCCGTCGCGGCGGCTCACCTCCAACTCGACCTCGCCGTCATCGTCGACGGTCACGACCCACTCGCGACCGTCGGGATGCTCGATCTCCATCCGGACGTTCTCGCCGCCGGTGTCGAGCACGCGCACGTCGACCTCGGTGCCGTCGTAATCGAGGACCTTGGTTTCTTTCTCTGGCATACAGTGATGACCGACGCCGGCCACCTCCATATACCCTCGAAGCGTTTCCGGCAGAATCCTAACAAGTCAATCGTCGGGGACGGTCCGGGCGGGTAACGTCACGTGCTCGGAGACGATCGTCGCGTCGCGAACCCGGTGGTACTGGTGTCGATTCTCGGCTTTCTCAACGAGTTCGTACTCGGCGAGCTTCCGAAGCTTGTCCCGGCGCCGGCGCTTGCCGATCGGCTCGGTAGTGACGCCGGTGTAGACCTCCGTCTTGACCCGCTCGTAGCGGTCGTGTAAGTCGCCGGGTTTGATCTCGCCGGCTTCGCGGATCAGCTCGTAGAGGACGTGATAGTCGGTGTCCATCGACCGCAGGTTTGCCTCGCGGATGCGCCCCAGCGCCCGCTGGTAGGCGACGCCGATATCGACGGTCTCGATGGGGCAGTTGCGCTCGCCGGCCAGCTCGGCCGCGGCCCGCAGCGTCTGGATGGCCTTGCGGGCGGTCCCCGACGACCGGTCGGCGATCCGCTCCAAGTACGAACGGTCGACGCTCCCATCCAACCCTTTCCGGACTCGCGGCTCGAGAATGTCGGCCAACTCCGAAGGGGCGTAGGTCTGGAGTTCCAGCCCGGCACCGGTCAGGCGGTGCTGGACGCGGTGGTCGTCGAGATCCCGGCGGAAGCTCTCGGGGTCGTGGACGATCGGCACGACGCCGACCCAGGGCACGTCGGTCAGCCGGCGGAGCACATCTTCATCGAGGTCGTCGGCCTCGTCGAGGACGACCACGGTCGGGTCGGTGACCCGGTCGCGCAGCGCGAGGCACACGTCTTCGAGCGGTTCGCGGGCGCCGGGGTCGCCGCCGAGCTGCCGGAGTGTCTCCCGGACGACCCCGGCGACGGTCTCTCCCATCGTCCGGACATGCGCCCAGTCCGCTTCGGTCTCGGCCTGCAGGTCGGACATGGTGTGGCGGACGAGTGCCGTCTTCCCGACGCCGTGGGGGCCGTACAGCAGGATATCGTCCGGCCGCTCGCCTTCCAACGCCGGCTCGAACGCACGCGCAAGGGTGTTCTGCTCGGCGTCCCGGTGTAAGAGCCGGTCGGGCACGTACTCGCCCTCGAAAACGTGCGGGTTACTGATCACGTTCCCCGACTGACGGGAGATGGGTACAAAAAGGTTCGATGCGTTTCCGGCAGGGTTGCGATACATTCGGAAACGGACAGCTACGTCAGTAATACCGTCAGTTGACGGGCTGATTGATAATTGAGTATTTTCAGCGAAAACAACACTCTCTGAGATCAAAAGTATAAAATATTGTCGTATAGTCATTCCTGATCGATGAGTTCTGGCAGTGGCGCCGGTCGGAATCAACGAGAGGTGGTCTGTAAAGAGGCACGAGAGACAGTAAATCAGCAACTCAAGCGGATCCGGAGTACTGACGACAAGTGCATGCGGATTTTCAGATTCAATATTCTCATTATCGGTGTTCTTGTAAGCGGGCTGGCTATTGCAGTGAGGAATAATGGGGTTGAGTCTGGTCATTTCTTAAACATTTGGACAGCGTTGGGTGCGTTCTTCATATTCCTCTCCATGGCGACCTCGGCGTTTGGCTACAGCTCGTCAGAGTACGAACTGGGAATCACCGAGGTGATGATCGAGGAAGTGCAAGACGGGGAGTACCAGACTGCCCAAGATCTGGAAGGGGACCTGCAGGACTTGTACAAGGGCTGGCTACAGCACAACCGAAACGTGGATAATTTTAACACCTATCTGATTACGCTCGCGATTCTGGGACTTTTCAATGGTATTTCAATGATCGCAGGCGGTACGATCGTCGGCATCTATGGTGCCCGTTTTGAACCCGTCTCAATTGGGGCATTGGTTCTGCTGTTGGTGGCCCTTTTCCTTGTGAATATGGTTATTTATCGTGCAGAATCATTGTACGTGAAATTAGCCAAGATATAGACAGAGAGGCGTTGGTAACCTGAATTTCAGCGCCGTTGCGGTATTCGCAACTTCTAAGTACAGTGGACTGAAACGTTGAGGTAGACCCATGACCTCGAGTGACTCAGACGACCGGTCGCGGAAGAGGTCGGACAGGACAATGCGAGTTACGAATTCGCCTCGTCTTGGACCGATCAAGGCTACAAAAAAGGCATTCCGAAGACTTCGTGGCTCGGCCGACGAATAAACGCTTTCTACGGATTTCTACAACCGCTCGGACAGTCAGTGCTGGCGCCAGTACCACCGCGAGCGGGCGAACTTCTGCGGGCAGTCCCAGCAATGGCAGATGTGGTCGCTGTTCATCGCCGACCGCCAGCAGGCCACACAGACCACGACGCCCGTCGGCTCGCCCATTTTGACTCCATCGACGTAGACCGGCGAGTTCGACCGCATCAGCTGGAAGTGCGTATCAGCATCCGAGAACGACCGTCGTTCGAGATCACTCACGCTCGGCCACCTCCAGCAGCGGTGCCCGACTCCCGAGGCACAGATGCACCTTCGCCGGCGTCCGCGGGAACGGCAGCCCCAGCTCGACCCACGATCCGTCGCGCGTCTCGACGACGATGTCCTCGTCGGTCCGGGGGATTCCGATCCGCCCGAATTCCATCGAGACGGTGAACAGGCTCATGGCTCGGGCCCCCGTTGAAGCGGCGCCTCCTCATCCGGGGGCGTGATCTCGACCACGTCCGTCGCGCGAGCGTCGACGCTCATCTCCAGGTCCGCGACGGCTTCACCGCCCAGCGGCCGCCACTCGCCGTCGTCGAGCTGCTCCTCAACACGCGACCAGCCGCCGGGGTCCTCGCGAACGAACCGGACGCGCCGGCGTCGGGAGTGCTGATCGACGAACTCGTAGCCGATCTCGGGCTGGTCACTCATCGCTATCCTCCTCGCTGTGGAGCGCCGCCGTCCGCTCCAACCGTGACCGTGGGTACGCGTAGGTCGTCAGGTAGTCCACGTCGGCCGTCGTCCGCTGCGGGAAGACGGCCTCGATGACGGCGTCGTCGCTGGGGTAGTTGGGGACGTCGGCGACGGTCTTGTCGCCGATGTCGACCTCGTCGGCGGGCGTCGCGGGCGTTGCGACCACGAGCATCGTCGCCGCCTCGTCGGGGTCGTCCGTGCGGTCCTGGACGTGGTCGCCGACGTGGAGCTGTGGACGGTCGTCGCGCTCAGGCATCGGCTCGCACCTCCTCAAGAACCCCGGCGCGCTCGGCGGCGGCCTCGTGCAGCTGCAGCCACTCCCGAGCCTCGTGGACCGCGTCGGCGATCTCCTGTTCGTCCCAGTGGTCGGTCCACTCCGGGGCCTCGGTCACGATCTCCGCGCAGGCCCGGGCGACCTGCACGTCGACGAGGTCGTCGATCCGGTCGTTCAGCGTCTCAGCGGCATCGAATGCAGCGGAGGCCACGTTGTCCTCGCCGACCCCGCCCTCTCGACGGTCGGAGAAGCCGTAGCAGCCCTCGGCGAGCTCGACGAGCCGGGTGAGGTCATCGTCGGTGGTGTGGCTGCCCTTGACCTGCTCGTGGACGCGGTTGTGCAGGATCGTCGCGTCGAACTTGTTGGCCCTGTCGCGGGCCAGCCCGCGGACGCGCTTGGCGGCGCGCATCTATCGACCCTCCCAGAGGGGACCGCTGGTTTGCTCGCCGAGCAGCTCGTCGACGGCGCCGCGGTCGGCCCACGCCGGGATCGCCCGCTCGCCGGTCGCGAACTCGACGCGCCGGTGGTGCTTGCACTTGCCCGCGCGAAAGCGGTAGTCCCGGCAGGTGCAGTGCCCGTCGCGGGTGTCGACGGCGTGCTCGCGACCGCTCTCGGACACGACCGCGTAGATGTCCGGCCCGTGCGGGAGCACAGTCATGCACTCGGTGAGGGCCCGGGCGTCGCGCTGTTCGAGGGCGGTGTCGGGGGTGGGGTGGATCGACATCAGTTGTCCTCCCAGCCGATAGGGCCGCCGGCGTGGCGCTCACGACCGTCGGGCATCTCGAACTCGCCGTCGGGATGGGCGGCGGCGAACTCCTGGGCGGCGTCGCGAGCGGTCTGCTTGCTGACCATCGTGTGCGAGAGGTCCGCCCCGACGTCGTCGCGAACGCGAGCGACGTAGCCCGTCTGTTCGGTCGCGGTCATCGGGTCGGTCATCTGCGTGGGCCGGGACATCGACTCGACGGTGACGCGCAGGCCCGAGTCGTGCTCGAACGCTTCGCGGACGGTGTGGGCCAGTTCGTCCTGTGGGAGGACCCGCCAGCCGGCGGGTAGTTGAGCTTGCTGTTCGATACCGTTTTTGGGGTTGGGTTGCGTAGTCGCCATTGTCCTTGTCCGGAGGACACCGGTCGACTGCTGGAACAGTCGGCCACTTTCTGCGTGGCGCCCGGTGCCTACTCCATAGTACATACCCCACCCACATAATGGTTTGCAGATGTGGTAATGTATGCTGTTGTGGGAACGTTTATTATTGTGGGAATGGTGTATCTATACGGCAATGTCCACCAAATCACCGGGCACCATGGCCCGACGGCGCGCGCTGCTCACCGACAGCGAGCGGGAGTTGATCGCGACTGACGACCCAGATGAACCGAACCGCAAATACCAGGCCGTCTCCCGCGTCCGCAACAAGATAGAGGACGAGCTGACAGAGGACATCGAGATACTCCGAGAGAACCACCCAGACCTGTACTCGGAGTTGCGGGAAGTCGTGTGTAAGGGGGAGGGTGGCGATGCCGAGTGACGACGACTGCGTCCCCGACGAGGACGAGCTTCCGTTCCCCGATGTCGACGGTGACGTGGCCCGCGCGAAAATTCCGGCTGAGAGGACCATCTACCGTGACGATCACGTCACCATCGTTGACCACATCCACGAGGATCCGTCTGACGAGCGCGTTGCTGTGTGGGTCGGCGACGAACGCCCAACGATCGTCGACGCCAGAGACCTCAACGACGCGCTCGGTGGGTATCTTGATGGGGGCGACGATGGCCAGGACTGACCCCGATGTCCGTGACGTGTTCGCCGAGCTGCGCCGCTAGCGGGATCGAAGTTCCAATGAACAATTTCTTTGCGGATGAATAGAGTGCAACTGACTAAGGAGCAAATGCCAGCAGATCAGCATCCAAATCGAAATGAGCGTCATGAACTCGCTCAATCTGACACACGAGATAGCGACTATCAAGTTTTGATGATGCCACAGAGCGCAGCTAACTCTGGATATTCGTATCACGAAATTGGGGCAGACGGCTCTCCACTCTGTGGAGCCGGAGACGAAACAACTGAATTTGAGACAGTCACGATCTCGGAGGCTAAACGGAAGCACAAAGCACCATGCCAGATGTGTGATAGAATCATAGATCAACAATCATCCAGCTGATCTTAGGTAGGACTATAAGCCTGAATCCGTACACTATCAAACCTAATCTAATGGCACGCCGACACATATATTTACTACTGGTTGTTCTGGCGCTTATTCCCCTCGGGCTCTTGGGTGTCCCCGACAGTCCAGAAAAAGAGACAAAGTTAGCGACTTCAGAACTTAGGCCGAATGGAGCTCCGTCTCACCTTGATGGAGACCCTGCAATTGTCGACGCGCCATCGGGAACTGGTCTAAAATTTGAAGCCGAGAATGACGCGGTGATGTGGCCATTTGTGAACCGTTCAGCGCAGTTCAATAATCAAGCCACCGTGCAGACAAGGGTCAATTTATCGGAGCACGGTGGGACCATTACTTTCGGCCCCCAGTGGAATTATTGGCTCCGTACAACGCAGGGAGGGAATCTCCAGGCAGTGTTTACAACGTCTGAAGACAGAGCAGTGAAGCTCTATACAAGTCACCAAGTTCCGATAAACGACTGGGTTCGACTCACAGCAACATATAATGAAGGGTCAAATAGAGCGAGGGTCTACGCGAACGGAAGCCTATTGCTTGAAAAGGAAGTTTCTGAGCCCTTGAAAAGCGCGAGCGATGAGGTTGATCCGTCATTTTACTTAGGAAAATTCCCCCATCAGAATCACATGATTGGTGCAGTTGACTACATGAGGGTGTACAACCGATCTCTAAGCCGACAGCAGGTGTCTTCAGGTGCCCCCGATACTGTCGGTACGCAGCCCGTCATTAACGCCACATTCGATAATATTTTCAACTCAGATGCTTCGGCTAATGTGTCCGTTCAAGGAGAGCCCGAACTGAATTCTTCCAGACGGTTGTCGACCCGCTTTTGGGCTACATCGGGCTTTTCTCGACCAGTCAGCTTTGATGGTGATGATGTTGTGGAGGTCAACGGAATTTTTGAAAATGGCGACTGGAGAGACGGCGGGACGATATCGATGCGAGTCAGGCCAACGAGTCACGGCCAGACAATTACCCACACACCCAGTGGGAATTTTTGGGTTCGTACCAACCAAGGCGGAAAAGTACAGGGTGTGTTTTACGATAGAGAAGGGGAGGTGATAAGACTGTATTCCGGTAAAAGATTGCAGTTAGGAGTGGAGTATGATATTACAGCAGTTTATGATAGGGAACGCGGCGAGGCTCGGATGTATGTGGATGGTGTCGAAATTGAGAATAACACAAAAGTGAACAAATCCATGGCCCCCTTGGAGGGTCCATTGTATGTGGGTCGCTGGGGGGGTCATGACAATTATTACAATGGTTCGATTTTATCACTGAAGGTGTCTGATGAAGTGAAGTCGCCTACCGAGATCCGTACAAGTGTCCTTAGCGTGCCTCAATGGGCTGCAACCACCGGAGGGAAGTTAGTGATCACAGTTGCATTGATTATTCTTGGCTATTCCATGGGGCAGGTGTTCACCGATGAAATTTGACAGAGGCCAGATCACGAAACGGATTGTTTCTAAACATGAGAGAATCCTCGCCGGAGGGCTTGGTGTCGGGGCGATTCTCTTGGCGATTTGGGCCATTGACGCGGCAGCTCTACTGCAAGTAGATTGGATCCTCAACAAATGGATACTGGGAATCTCATTTCTGGGGGTATTCATTACTGGTGTGGCGGGCTACCTGGCAGCTGATGAGTCTGGAGTAATCCAATATATTGGGTGGGGAGATACCGTAGACTCTATCGGTGGCTTTCGGGAGGAGTTCGTATTGCGGGGGTACCTGCTGTTCCGGTACCTATGTACGCGCCCAGTGATTGCTTGGACTGTAGGGATTATCGTCCCGATCGTGCCGGCTATCGCATTTTATCAAGAATCTGCAGTCTGGCCACAGTTCGGTGATCCTCCAATAATCATCGAGCGCTCTGTAGGTATTGTGAACGGGGATCCATTTTGGCAATATCGAGATCCGCCGCTTCGGTACATCCCGATAGTTGTGTTAATTGAACTGTTCCATTGGATCGCCACACCAACACAGATCGTCACGGCGTATTCGTTTTCGGTCGAATATTTGATTCTGCCAGTGCTGGTGTATATCTATGCAGTTCGGGTGGGCGATAGAAAGTCTGGATACATTTCGTTATTCCTTCTCGGATTGCTCACATACGTAATATTCCCAAGTTCATCCCCGGTCTGGACTGAGAACGGATTTTGGATGTACGCTTACGGTATGGTTCCGCTCATGGGGTCGCTGATCGCCATGACTATCGAGAGCAGGTGGCGATGGTCTGTTGTTGGGATCTGCTTAGGGATGACAGCGTTGACTCAATTTCTCTTGGCAGCAATCGGGGCGGTCTCCGTTACACTCGCATATTTATACGAACGAGAGCTATCTGACCTTGTTCTCTCAGGAGTTACCTCGATCATCGTTTCCACACCATTGTTAGCATCTTTACCATACCACTATCAGCACTGGCGGAATGAAGGAAACAGTCGGAGGGTGTATGACTCCCACTTTTCACCTCTGGGTGAGTTCCTATTGACTATTCTACTCATTTTGGCTTTGATTAGCGCACTGTATTTTGTATATAGGGACCGCGAATGGCCGCTTTCACCGAGCATCGCATCGTACACACTAATCACCGGATTTTGTTACATACTGTTCACTTTTGTCCTGCATTGGGGATGGTACCAGTTGCTGACCGGGTATGCATTCAAATTCGGGCTAATAGTATCATTGAGCATTACAATCAAAGAGGCGGTAGGAATCCTTGAATCCAAATACCGAGATCAAGTATCGGGTGCTGCTTAGAATCGCCCGCTGAGTGAGTAGTGCTCCCTGACGTGATTCGAGGGTTCGCGATCACCGGATATGTTGGCATCGCTCGGGACGATTTTTTCGGACTGGTCAGTTCGTGTACGTCCACGATGAACCGCCATCAGTCGTGAACGCCCATCCGGGGTTTCCGTCCCCTGTGTTCGTTCCGTCGTCGACGTAAGCTGCCTGTGACCCCTCAATTACGGGGGGCGAGGAACGCATCCGCATCTCGTCATGAAATCCGAATTCGTAGACACGGCCGTCGTTGCTTAAGTGTCGGAGCTGTTGTTGATGGACGATCTCGTTCTGTGAGTCGAGAACCAAATTGAACACATCGGCGACGACGCCGAGATTATCCCCGTCTGAAAGGTTTGTGATATGCCCCTTGGGACCGATATCGACTCGCCACGATCCAGACGAATCAACCCCGATGAAATCTCCAATTGGAACAACGCGATTCTCGCTGTCTCCGCTGTTCGTGACCGAATTGTAGCCTAACGCAGTCCAAACCTGGTTCGACTGCGAATTAGATCCGAACTCATAATCTGCATTGTCCCCTCCCGCAGTCGTGATCCAGACGTTATCCCCGTCCGAGTAAACATCGTTGCGATCGATGTCGTCTGCATTGCTGGTTGTGAGATTCGAGATGTAGATCCCAAACCCACTATCGATATGGAGCGCATCACGATCGGCGTCGAAGACGTGGACGTTGTGCATTTTTGAGACACCCCCCTCTCCTCGCATGTGGATCGCGTCGTAGGGGTTCCCCTGTCCGGACGCGGTCGAGAATCCAAGGTTCTCGAACCACGTCTGGTAGCCATCGTTGTCTCCCGAGCCGCCAAAGTCTACAATAAGACCGTGGCCTTGCACGCCGCCAGCAATCCGGGCGCCCCGATCCGAGTGGCTAAACAGGCCGAAATTCGTGTTCGAGACGGTTATCGGGCCGATGTAAATCCCTGGCGGAGCGTAGACCCACGATTTTTCGCCAACGCCGTCTATCGCCGTCTGAAGCGTCTGTCCGCGCTCCGTGTCCGTTTGACCAGACAGGTCGTAGTAATCCCCTTCCGACGTGAGGATCATCGTTGCCGGATTGAAGGTGCCGGATGAGTCTTCGAGAAATACGCCGTCTGCACTGAGCGACGGATCCCGGTTTCGTTCGGTGACCGACGAGCTGCTTTCGTTCGCCTCTGCGATGAGCAACGACGGCGTTGACGGCGGTGACTGGTCCGTGTCGACGTGGTAGCCGGCGCTGGCCTCGGGATCCGACGCGGCCGGGTGGAACGTCAGGTAGATGTAGTTCGTCCCCGACATCGTCGCGAGCGAGACGCCGGTCGCGCCAGTCGCGTCCTCGATCTCCCACGCCTGGTCGTTGTCGCGGACGATTGCGAAGCCCGACCCGACGTCGACGGTGCCGTCGCCGTTGAGCGTGACCGTCAGTCCACGCTCGACGTAGTCGCTACTGTTGCCCCGCGCCCGGCTGCGGGTTTCCCGTGCCTCCGTGATCGTGTCCCCGTCGTTGGGGTAGATGCCGAAGTCGCTCATGGTGTCTCGTACTGAAACGGTAGTTCGTGGCCGCTCGCCCCGCCGCGGAGGTCACTGCTGGCCGATATCAGGCCCGGTCCGACAGCGCGTTCAGCCGACTGCGGACCTGTCCGAAGACCTCGCCAACGGTCTGGCGCGACCCGACCAGCAACACGGTCTGGTCGGGCGTGTTCTGCACGTCGCGGATTTCGATGTCGCCATCGAAGGGCAGCACATCGAAGTCGATCGCCGAGACGATGTCCCAACCCGCCGTGTCCGACGGGATGACGATGCGCCCCTCCCGAAGCTCCTCGTCGAGTTCGCGCCCGATGAGTCGGGCGACCTGGCCGCAGGCCCGCGACGTAGTCAGCTGCGAGAGCGTCCGGGTGATGGTCCGCGCACCGGCCGGCGCCGTCGGCGACGCCCACCTGTTCTTTGGGTGGAACTGGTAGTCGACTTCAAGGGACTGGCCGTCGGTGATGTCGCCGTTCGCGAGCGTCGTGATCTCGCCATCGAGCGGGTCGAGCTCGTAGTCCGCGCCGGCGACATAGACCGTGTCCGTTCCGTCGGAGACCGTCTCGGTCCCGGCGACAAGCTCGTCGTTGGCCAGCGAGACCGCGGTGCCGTGGTCGGCAGAGACCGGGTCTCCGGTTTCCGTGACGGCCCCACCCTTGATGACGACCTCGCCGACGAGCTCCTCGACCGTCCGTTCGCTTTCGTACCGAGTCACCTGTTCGTCGCGGTCGCTCGTTCGAAGTCCGGGCTGGGTCCACTCGACAGTCCAGTCTCCGTTTTGGTCGGTCCGATACTCGTAGATGAAGTCGCCGAACGACTCGGCGATGTCCGAGAGGATCGTGTCGAGGCTGGCGTCCCACGACTGGTTGACGATCAGCGGGATGTCCTCGAGGTCAGCGTTCAGTGTCCACGAGTCAAGTTCCGGTGTTTCGAACCCCTGTGTGGGTGTCGTTCCCGTTCGGGAGCCGACGCCCTGGAAGCCGACACGCCAGCGAAGCGTTGCACCGAAGTCCGCGAAGGACGCGCTGTGCGACGTGGCGCCGGCACCGCTATCGTTCCAGTTCTGACCTAAGTCGTTCGAGAGCCCCAGCTTCGTGATCCCCGACAAGTCGTCGACCACGACCGAGATCTCGCCCCCGACCACTGCCCGGACGCGCTCGGTGTCGTCGAACGGGCGGACTGGGGTCGGCTGGCCGCTCGCCCCTGTTGGGTAAAGCGTCGGCGTTGAAAGGGCGTCGTCGGTGTCCGTCGTGTTGTCGAAAGACGACGTATCGTGCCAGCGGCTGTCGAGTGCTACGAAGCAGTCGACGTGGACAGTCTGGTTGTTGCTCGTCGCCGAATCCACCTCAACACGAAGCGTGTTCCCGCCACCAGAGAGATCTCCACTTGACCAGTTGTCGAGCTCGGTCCAGAAGTAGTCGGGCGATGTGTTTGATATCGCCAGCGTGGTCTGGCCGACTTCGTTGCCGTTGATCGTCACTTCTAACGCGGGCACATCAGTGATCTCCGAGTCATCCGGCGAATTTGGATACCGCATCCGAAGTGCGGCCTGGACATTCGCCTCGGGGATCGTGTATGGTTCGTCAAGCGAAAAACCGGTCTCGATGTGTTGGCCGAGAGCTTCAAGTTCGACCGCTTCAGCCTGCGAAGCGTTCGGTTCCGATGTGACGAATGCACCGACATCGAAGTTGCTTGCGTCCTCTGCCTCTTGGTAAAAGGCTGTCTGAGCGAGCGTCCCCCCCTCACCGTCGCTGGCCGACGAAAGCCCGGATTCGGCGATGATGGGCGAGTATATGTCGTCCTCGGCGAAGGCGTCCGACCACTCGGTCTCTGTGTCGCCGGTCGCGACGGTCTGGGTTTCGACTGTGGTCGGCGGCTGGTCGACGTTGGCTGAGTAGCTCGTGTTGTTCGAGACCAGCTCGTCGACGACGTTCGAGACGCGGTCCACGCTGACGGTTTTTCGGACGCGTTCACGAGCTTCGTTGCTGCCACGGCCCCGGAGGATTTGCGTCGCGCCCTCTCCCTCGGCGACAGTCTCCAGACTGTCGATGGGCTGGCGGACGCCGTCGTTCCAGACCCGGATCGGCACGTCGTTGTTCTCCAGGTCGATCGACTGCCATAGATCTCGCTTGCGGACTGGGATGTCGAGTCGCGGGAACCCGTTGGCCGTTGGGTTTCGGGAGACGTCGTCGTCGATCACGTCGGGCGTGACTGGCACCGAAGCGCCGGGGACGTCTACTTCGACGTACCAGCCGACGCCCGAGATGCTCATGCGCGTCATCGATTAGTCACCGAGGTTCTCCTTTTTCACGATGCCCGCCGTCCCGGCAGGGTCCTGGTCACTGTCCGCGGCGATCGCGTCCAGCCGATCGACCAGGCCCGACGCGGCGCTCCCGTCGGGATCGTGGAATAGCAGGCTGTCGTACCCACGCTTGCAGCTCGCCCAGAGGCGGTCGGTGGTGGTGCCGTCGGAGAAGGTCAGCCGAGCGTCGACCGCCTCGACGCCGATGTACTCGATGTCTGCACGCACAAACCGCCACGAACTGGTCGGGTCCAACTGGACCCGCTCGTACTGTCCATCCGACTGGGACCACCGTGAGGCCCGCAGGCGGCCCGCTGCAGTGTCGAGGGCGACGCGAAGCCGATCGTTTTCGAGGATCGGGACGCCGGCGAAGTCGTGGTCGGTCCGGTAGCAGCGCTGCCACGCGACCGTCGTCGCTCCGCCGATTGTGGCCGACCCGACCGTGGCCGACCCGACGCTGCTGCCGTCGGTGTCGGCCTCGACGATCTTCGCCGTGTTGCGGTCGTCCCAAACGCGCACGTCGACCGGCCACTCGTGCTCGTAGGGAACATCGTAGACGAGCGCTGGCGTCGAAAACGGCGGCTCGGTCGCGTCGTAGATGTCGATCTGGTCGTGCTCGCCCTGGACGGTCCGCTGCACCGTTGCGTCGGTCGTCGTCTGCCCGCCGTTGCGGTCGAACCACTTCACGGCGCTCGCTCGGTGCGGGATGCCCACTTCCGCGCTGCTGGCGCTTCCGAACGGGTTCGTGATCGACGAGGGGGCCATCTTGACGGCGCGCCGATGGGACTGTCGCGTCCCCTGTTTCGTGATCCGGCCGTCGAACAGCTGCAGGTCGCGCTCATACCCGGCGGGGAGGTCGACGCTGATGTCTTTCGCCGAGTAGTACCCGTCTCGCTGCGGGTCCGGCGTGTCGCCGTGATAGGGTACGACCTCGATCCCGTTGGCGCCGAACAGTTCCTCGAACTCCGCTGCTTGGAGCCGCGCGAGATAGCCGCCGACGAGCCCAGCGAACACTTGCCCCGGCGCGTCCGCGGAGACGGTCGACACTGCCGGCACGTCGGAGTTGAGCGCCCCCTTCTCGGAGACGCGCTGGGACTGCGTCCCTCGCGGCTGGTCGAGCACGCGTTCGGGGATGCCCAACGCGTGGAGATATCGGGTCTCCATCACTCAGTCCTCGCGAAGGCGGTCACCGGGTTGTTCGACAAGTCGATCGTCGACACGAAGTTCAACTCGCCGACGAACGATGAGGATTCGTCTCGTGGCAGCGACCACGTCGGGTCTTCGACGAAGACGTCAAGCGCGCCCTCTGGCATGAACCCGCCGGGCGCATACTCCCCATATTCAAGCGTCGCCGGGGAGAACGAGTCCGGCGACGCATACAGCAGATAGCGGTTGAACACCTGGGCTTTCTGGATACGGTCGCCGCCGCTTGCACTGGCGGCGTTCGTGACGCCGGCGTCGTCCGTGTAGCCCCACTGCCCATCGTAACCGGTGAGCGAGGTGACCCGGATCCGGTTGAGATGACGGCCGCCACCGACGTCGACCGTCGCGTCTTTCCGACCACCCTCCCCGGAGACCGCCCCGAGTGCGCCCGCGACGTTCGAGAAGCGATCGTCGACGAGCTTCCCCGTCCGAATTGTCGGCTCGGGCGTCGCCTTCTTGAACTCGAAGCGCCCCGTAGTTGACCCCCGCTCCGGGAAGTCCGCCGTGATCTCGAAGATCGGGTAGTCTTGAGTCGCCATGTCACCGACCTCCCGGACCAGCGGTCGGACCAGGCCCGCTAAATTCACGGCGCATCATCTGTTCGACCTCGCGGAGCGTCTGATCGATAAGCTCTCGATCGTCGCGCTGCTGGTTCACGGTGATCTCAGCCTGCACAGTGGTGTCGCCGCCGGGGCGTGCGGAGGCTGGGACGTCGTCGGGGATGGCTTGGAAGCGGGAGTTTTTCTCGGCCATCCGCGTCGTCGTTGGGTTCCCCGGTTGCTCTTGGTACGCCGCGTCGTCGGGGATAGCCTGAAAGCGACGATTTTTCTCGTTCATCCGCGTGGTGGTGTCATCTCCCGGCTCTTGCTGATACCGGGCGTCGTCCGGCACGGCCTGGAAGCGACGATTCCGGTCCTCGCGCTGGACGATCGTGTCATCGCCGGGGTTGTCGTCCTCCGGGACAGTCCCAGTCTTGAAGTTCGTGCGGACTTCGGTCTCGACGGACCCACCCAGCCACTCGGGCGGATCGCCGAACGTAAGTTCAAACTTGTCCGACGCTGTGGTCAGCGTCTCCGAGAGATCCTCACCGAGCGAGGAGGTGAAGTCCCCGACTTTCTGGCCCCCGATTCGAGCCGCGACGCGGAGTGGTCCGCCCAGCTGGGCCGTTCCCTCGGGGAGAACGCCGGCCTCCTCACCAGCTTCGGCCGCCTTGAACGTGGCTCCGGCGCCGAGTAGGCCAGCTGCCAGCGGTGCGAGCAGACTCGATCCGCCCGCAGCCGCACCACCGCCGGCGCCGCCCAGCAGCTGTGCCAGCCCGAACGATTCGAGGAAGCTTCCGCCTTCTCCTTCCCCCCCACCGCCCAGCAGCGGCAGGCCGCCGCCCCCGCCGCTTCCTTGTGCCGCCTCGAAGGCTTGGGACTCCGTCGCGTCGACGAGGTCGCCCAGCAGCGTGTTGCGGTCGTCGGCCAGCGTCGCCAGCGAGGACACGCTGTCGCGCACATCCATCAGTGCCCGGGCGGGGTTTCGGCCGCCGTCGGTCCGGGCACGGGAGCCACCGGCCGAGACAGTGATCGGGTCGGCGGTGAGTTCCGACTCCAGCTCGTCGCGAGCGTCACGGAGACTTCGCTGGTCGAGCTCCGCCGTGATCGTCGCGCTGGTTTCGAACTCAGACATCGTACCTCCGCCCGTGAGACGTTTCTGCGATGGCTGGAAGTGCTTCCATGAACGTCAGCAAGTCCGAGACTGGCATCTCTCTGATCTCCGAGGGAGCGATACCACAGTAGAGGAGCGTCATTCGGGCGTACTCGATTGCGACTCGTTCGTCGACCTCCGCTCCTGTACCAGCGCGGCGAATCCGTTTCCCTCTACCGTGGGTGTGGTGAGGTCGTCGACGCGTTCCTCCAGCCAGAAAAAGAAGTGCGGCTTCATACCCGCGACCTTGAGGAACGTGTCCGAGAAGCCGGCGTCGCCGGTGAGGAAGTCGGCGTCGTCGACGGCCTTCGCGACGCGATACAGGCGCTCGGTGTCCGCCCCGGCCGCGATGTTCGAGTCCTTGATGTCCTGCTCCATCTCGGCGCCGGCAGAGAGATGTGCGCCCGTGGTCAGTTCGGAGATCGTGACGCGCTCGTAGGCGTCGCGGTCACGCTTGTCGGCGTCTTCGTCTTCGTTGAGTGCCCACGCGAGCCCGAGGTACTGGCGCTCCAGATCGGACACCCGCGTCTCGATCCGGCTCGGTACGGGTTCGTCCTCGTCGAGCGCAGCGGCCTCGTCCGCGAGGTCTTTCATCTCGCTGTAGACGCGTTCGAGTTCGTCCCGGAGGTTGTAGGTTTCTGTCCTGGGCATGATATCAGGCCACCGTCACCGCATCCTCGCCGTCGACATTCCACGTGATGGGCTCGGTCGTGTCGGACTCCGAGATCACGTCCGACCAGTCGTAGGTCGCTGGCGAGACCGTCGCGAGGTTGTACGTCGAGATCGTCGTCCCGTCGTTGGCGATACCGACCGTCGCCGCGACGCCGTCGAGCCGGTCCTGCGGGCTCGTCGCCGACGCCGACCCGTAGGCGCGCTCCAGCCGGGACGGTCCGGAATAGATGCCCGTCGTCTCCAGAGTCGCCTGCGGGCGCCCCACGACCACGTCAGCTGGCGTCGGGTTGCCGTCGCGCTGGAAGCGAGCGATGTTGTCGATCGAGAGCGTCGCCGACTGCAGCTTCGGAATACTCGTCCCCGAGATGTCCAGGCTGAAGTCCTGCGCGGCAGCGTGGGAGCCCTCCGACGCAGTCGTCACGCTCGACGGCGTGATCGAGGTGTTCGAAGACTCGTCGGCGTAGAGCATCCCGAGCGTGTACCGGACCTTCCCGTCCTGCGTGTAGTCGATGCTGAACGACTGCGGGATGCAGCCCTCCAGGGCGCGCTCGGTCGTCCCGTCCAGATAGTCGACGCCGGTGAAGACCGTCGCCGTCTGTGGGCGCCCGGCGACGATCGCCTTGTCCCCTGACCCGTTCGTTCCGTTGAAGACGATGTCCTCGACGGACGGAAACACGTCGGCGTTGACGACCGCCTCGACCGTCACCGCGCCCTCGAAGTTGTCCTTCACCGACTCCACGCTCCAGACGGAGCCTGCCTCGGGCATCCGCTGGAGCATGTTGTCGATACTGGCCTCCGACAGCGTCGGGTCACGGCCGAAGCCGTAGTAGTCCGGGCCACCGGTCACCGACCCGAGGAACGAGTCCTCCAGTCCGAACGCCAAACTCCCGGAGCCGGCGCCCGTCATGCTGTACCTCCATCGTCGTTACTGTGGTTCATCATGATGAACTCCTGAAAAACGCACCGTGTAGCTCCCTACCTCGCCGGCCCACGGCAGCCAGGCGGTCATCGGGGAACTGGTACTGCTTAATTCAGTAAGCAGTACCTAATTTTTATTACAATTCCTGGCCTTGAAAGACGCATGCGAAACCCGTGGACTGTGGCCAAGTACATTGTGGGATCGGCGTTCGGAAACACTGCGGATGTTACTCGTGCGGGGTTGAGCCGGCCGAGTTGGCGGGCGATAGGCGGTGTAGTAGTTGGGGCTCTTATCGGCAGCGTAACCTTCCCAGTTGTGGGGACGCTTCTTGGAGCCCTGGTCGGTGGGCTGATTGGTTCAGCATTCAACTACTGGCGGAGTTGAGTCGTCTGAGTCACGGAAGCGATTCGAACCCGTCGAAGACGATGTCGAAGTCGTAGCGGTGGTAGTCCTGCCAGTCGGCCATCACCGGAGACTCGTTGGTGATCTCGAGGTGGGTGAACGCGACGTTCGTTCGCCCAGCGTCAGGCCACTGCAGCGCGTCGTACAACGCCAACCGGATCTGCTCGACGAGCGCGTCGTCGGTGCCCTGGAACGGGACGCCGCCAGTCCCGGTCGGGTCGACGTGGCCATACCCCCCGGAGTAGCCCTCGATGCGGATGCCGACGACAGCGTCGAGGTCAAGGTCGGGGTCGGTCCCGATGTACTCACCCGAGCGGTCAGCGAACCGCGCGCCGACGAAGTTCGCGCGAGTGAAATCGTCGGTCTTGTCCTCCATCGACGCGCTCATGTCGAACTGACCGCCGCCTTCGTAGATGAGCGAGTTGTCGCGGTCGACGCGCCAGAGTGGGTGGTCGGCGGGCTGGTCGTCGACGACGGCGCCCAGCTCGTCGAGCACCCACTTGACTGGCGTCGCGGTCATGCGCGTAGCACCCGCCTGAGACCGTTCATGGCGTCACGGATCGCCCGGCTCTCCGGGATCCCTGGGTGGTCGACCGAGTCGAAGTAGACGCGCCAGCCCGACGCGAACTCTCCGCCGGCGCCGCGGGCCTGGTCGAACTCCTCCCGCACCCAGTTGGGCGGGTCCTCCCAGACGAACGAGAGGATGGGGTCGCCGTCGATACGATGTGGTGAGACCCCGAACTCCCAACGCCCCATCTGCTCGTCGGACCACCCGACGCGGACTGTCACGCGCCCGTCCGAGCGGTCAACCTGCACGTCCGAGACGGAGTCGATCGCGCCCTCGACGGCGTAGCCGTGGCGCTGGCCGTAGGCCCGGAGGTTTGCGTGGGCGACCTCCACGAAGTTCTCGACCAGTTCCTCGACGCGGGCCTCGACGTCGTCCATGACGGCCTCGCGAAGCTCGTCCTCGAAGTTGCTGTCGAGATTCATGCTACCCCGTGGACACCAAGGGTCATGTTGCAGTCCTCACAGACGACGGCCACGTGACCGTCCAGTCCGACCCGGCGACGGTTGCGGACGACGTTCTCGTGTTTGCAGCCGTCATCCCGGTCCGAGTCATCGGTGTCACGAGGGTCCTCGTCGGACGTCTCCGCGACGTACGCGCCGCGCTCGCTGGAGGGGCTCTTCAACAGCTCGTGGTAGGCCGCAACCCCGGCGGTAGCGGCCACCACGTCGGCGATGAAATCGACGATCACTGGTAGACCTCCAGCAGCTCCTCGGCCTTGCGCTCGAACTGCTCGGCGAGCGACTCGACGTTGTAGACCTGGGCGTTCTCTGGGATCTGGATCGCGGCGTCTTCGACGAAGTCCGAGGCCGCGCGGAACGCGACCGCCCGGCGCACCGTCCTCGGGATCCCCTCGTGCCCGTAGCTCCACTCGAGGTAGACGGCGTTCGCGAACGAGCCCAGAACGTACTCGTTGTCCTCCTCGTCCTTCAGCAGGTTCGTCGTGTCGATGTAGAGCCTGCTCCAACCGCCGTTGTTGACGCGGAGGTAGAAGTCCTCACCCGACGGCGGCCACGAGCCCTCGGTGTAGTCGCTGCTGTCGGCCCAGTCCTCGAAGGTGCCGTCTTCGGTCCGGACGTGCAGCGCCGACACGCTCTCGGCGTCCCGACGGGCGAGGCCGATCTTCGCGTACGAACCCTGAGAGGTTTTCGGCACCGGCCCATCGTCGTCGACGACGAACGCCGACGCCGTCGGGATGTCGTACTCGTCGTCCCGGCTCTTCGGGCCGGTCGGGATGTCGATCTGGTCCGCTTCGGAGAGGATATCGGCGCCGGCGGGCGCGTACCAGTGGCGCTTGAGCGTCTTCTCCAGCCACTCGGTCTGGGCCGCGATCGCGTCGACGGCGAGCTGCGGCTCCTGCTCCACGTCGCCTGGGAGTTCCGCCTCTTGGAGTGCCCGGCGGAGGTCCTCAAGCGTGCAGTAGCCTGTTGCCATGAGGTGTCACCGGTTAGCTCGCCATCAGCGTGATCGTGGCCGAGTCATCTGCCGTCGTGGTACCACTCGAACAGCGAATCCGGATCTCTTCGGCGCCGGTTTCGAGGACGTCGTCGTAGTCCGCGCTCCCGGTGTAGCCCGACCGCACGTCCTGGAGCCAGCTGCCGCCGTTGCGCCGCACGTCGACTTCGTAGTCCGCCGCAGCGTCGCCGCGGATGTGGACGTCGACGATGTTACTGCCGAGCACCCGCAGGGCGACCGCGTTGCCCGAGGTCTCGATGTCGATCGTCTCCTCTGCAGTGGGCATGGGTCAGTCCTCCAGCTCGGCGAGACGGTCCTCGATGGCGTCGGTCGCTCCGGCGCGGTCCTCTTGCTCGGCTTCGAGGTTCCGCAGCGCGACGAGCGCTGCCTCGTCGTTGATGTCGGCGACCTTCTCGGCGATCTCGTCGTTGGTGTGGCTCTCGGGGTTGAAGGGCAGCGTGCCGGACTCGTCGTCGGCGGCGTCGAGCGTGTCGACGATCTCGTCTTCGGAGAGTTCGGCGGACTCCATCTGGTCGACCACCTCGAAGTCGTCGCGGTCGGCGAGGTAGTCGGCGAGGTCGTCGTCGACGTCGGCCTCGTCGCCAGTGTCGAAGCCGTGACCGCCGACGCGGTAGTGACCGCCGTCAGCAGTGTACCGAACAGTTGGCATGTTCGGTCACCTCAGGCCGTCGCGACGTTGTTGATGAGGACAGCGCCCTCTTCGTCTTCGACCTGGAAGTCGTCGCGGGTCCGCATGAAGTACCGCGCGAACAGGTCGTTCTCGGCGGTCTTGTCGGTCGCGTCGAGCACCTCGATCTCGGTGTCGCGCCAGACGCCGTAGATGAGGTTCTCGGGGTAGGTGAACAGCGCCGTCCCCTCGGGCCAGCCGGCGAAGCCGTAGACGTCGTAGTTGAACGGCGTGAGGTCCTCGTCGCTGAAGATGACCGCCGCACCGAGCGGGTCTTCCCGCTGGGTGAGGTCGTACTCCCAGTCCTCGATCTGGGAGAGGTTCATCATGTACACCGGCTCGTTGACCGTCGCCGACCGCTTGAAGCGGTTGGGCAGCGCCGCGCGGGCCTCGTGGAAGAGGCTCGTGTCGATGGCGCCGCTCTGGTGGTCGTAGGTATTGGTGTCGGTGCGGTCGTTGAGGATCTTCAGCCAGCCGTCGTTCTGCGTGAGGAACGCCTGGCTGTCACCGCCCGACGTGTCAGCGGTGTCGCCGTTGATCCCGAGGTCCTGCGTGTCGACGGCCCACTGCCGCGACATCTTGTCCAGGACGATCTCGTCGACCTGGCCGATCGTGTCCTCGACCGTCTCGCGGGGCAGGTCCCAGTCGAGGACGCCCTTCTCGGCGTCCATCTCGATGCCGTCCGTGTTGACCTCGGCGGAGTCGCTGCTGGTCCCTTCCTGGGTACCGGCGCCACGACGCATCCGCTCGCCGACGCCGATGCGGGCGAGCTCCATCTTCGGCCGCGGGAGGATCTCCGTGCGGACCATGTCCATCAGCATGGACGTGTCCTGCACCCGGCGGTACCAGTCCTCGAAGAGGTCCCGCGGCATCACGCCGCCGGAGAGGTCGCCCGGCGCGATGTCCTTCAGCGCCTCCTCGTTGGACTTCCGGACACCGGTCATGCCGGCGTTCTGTCCGTGGGTACTCATCGGCCACCCCCGGACTGCGCGGCCAGGTCGTTCAGCTTGCTCTCGGGCGTGAAGAAGGCTGCCCGCTCGTCGACGCCGTCGTCACCGCCGCCCTTCTCCGCGCCGCCGAGCTGCTGGGACTCGGTCGCGCCGGTCTGCTTGGAGATGGCGTCGATGCGCTCGGCGTTCTCCTTGGTCTGTGCGACGACCTCCTGGGCCCACTCGGGGGCGTCGTCGAGCGGGTTGCCGTCGTCGTCCGCGTTCTGGATCTCGTCCAGCCGCTCGCTGTTTTCCTTCGTCTGTTCGATGAGGGTCTGTGCCCACTCGGGGGGCTCGTCGTCCTTGTCAGTCATGTTGTCGGCGGCCTCCGTGCCGCCGTCGTCCGGCGTGTCGCCGCCGGGGGCGTGGTTGTCTGCCTCCTTGACCGCCTTTCGGCGGATCCGCTGGGCCTCAGCCGCGAACCCGTCTGTCGGGCTTTCGACCGAGTCAAGCGACTCGATCTCATTCCCGGTTGCCTGCTGGAGGTCCTCCACACTCCCGTAGATCGAGACATGTGGATCGTCGAGGGCGTCCGGGAGCGCGTCCCGACGCCAGTCGACGTAGACATCGTGCTCGGGGAAGTCGACGCCCATCCCCAGCAGGTCCCCGTCGTAGTCGGTGTCGTCGTCATCGGCGGCGGTGACGCGGAAGACATCGACACCGACGGTGTCCTCCTTGGACACCACAGCCGCCGCCTCGTCACCGCTTTTCGAAGCCGACGACACGCCATCCAGGGCCTCGGACCCGCTGCCGTCATCGGACCCCGTCAGCGCGTTGAGGAACGCCGTCGCCGCGCTGGTCAGCTTGCTCTTGGCGCCCGGCTGGCTGGCGCCCTCGACGTTGATCCCGCGGTCGAGAACATCCCACAGCCGCTCGGCTTCCGCTTCGGAGTGACCCCGCTCCAGTGCTTCCTCGATGAAGCCCTCGCGGTTGCCGAGGTGGTCGGCAAGTCGCTTCTCTGCGGTCGCGGCTCTCGCTTTCGATGTCGAGAGGATCTGCGCGTCGGGCACCGCCGGGATGTCGACCGCGCTGACCTCCTGCATGATCCCGTCTGTCAGCTCCCAGTACTCTCCGACGTCGACGCTGTCGGGGACGCTGACCTCGTCGGGGAGGTCTTCGGGGTCGTCGCCGTTGAACGACCAGTCGACGTTGACCGCGCCGATGGAGTGGCCGCCGAGGATGTCGTCCTCGACGAGTGCCCAGAGTTCGTCGTCGTTGTACGACCACGTCTGGACCCACGCGCCGGCGTCGACGGTTTCGCCGCCCATCTCCTCGGCCTCTTCGAGTACCTCGTTCCGTTCGAGCGTCATCCAGTCCGAGGGCCAGACGGCGTGCATGATGCCCCCGTCGGCTTCCCCGACCTCCATGAACGCGTCGAACTGGGCCGCGAACGCCTCGATGGTCTCCGGGCGCTCCCAGTCGCCGTGGTGGTCGACCGTCCACGGGACCATCACGACGCCTGTCGCGGTCTGGCCGTCCTCGTCCTTGGCGAGGTAGTCGACCCGCTTCTCGTAGTGCTGTTCGTCGCGCTGTGCGCTCATCTGTCAGTCCTCGTCGGCGGTGTCGTCGGCGTCCTCGTCGTCGTTGGCACGACCAGTCGAGCGGACGCCGCGCTTCTCACCGCGTTCCTTGTCGCTGTTCTTGCTCATGTTGAGAATCGTGCCCGGTCATGCCTCGCGCGGGTCGTCGGGTCGCGCCCGCGGTCATCGGTCCCGAAGTCAGTTGTCGGTCGGAGCGGCGGCGCCGATCTGCGGCCAGCCGGTCGTGTCGGTCAGCTCCTCGTAGACGTAGTCCCACTTGATGTTCTCGTGGTGGTAGGAGCCGTGACTTCCGGCGTCCTTCAGGCCCTGCCACGTCTCCTCGGGCACGTCGAGGTAGACGTAGATCCGGTCGACGGGGTCGCCGTGAAACCGGATGTAGAGGTCTCGCGTCTCCCGGTCGTACAGCCCGGCGACGAGATTCGACGAGTCGAACTGCGCCATGTCCACCCGGACCTCGTCGGGAGACAGTGGGTCGTCCGCCTGAACCGTGACGCCGGGGCGAGTCCCGACCTTGTTCTCCTTCGGTGGAGCATCTTCGGGCCGGCTGGCCTCCGCCTCGCTAGGCGCAACCGGGTTTGACTCGCTGCCGACGTTCGCGACCAACGTGTCGCCGTCGACGTCGTGATCCTCCGGGAGCGGGTCCTCGCCGATCATCTCCAGTGCTCGGTCGACCGGGATCGCCCCGCGGACAGCCTGGATCTTCGACCGGGCCGTTCGCGCTTCCTCCTTGGGCCGGTCGGCGCCGCGCAGCTCGAAGTCGATCGTCCAGTCTTCGACGCCGAGCGCGGTCTGGTGGAGGATGCGGTAGAGCCGCGCCTCGAATTTCGCCTGCTCCGGGGCGATGACGTCCTCGGCGAACTCCTGGACCTGGGCCTCGGAGTTCGAGCGGTTCGACGTCGACGTCACGTTGATGAGGATCGGCGGCACCTCGTGGACCTTCGCGATCTCGTGCTCGTTGCGCTCGCGGAACTCCTGGAACTCCATGTCGTTCTGGTCGGTCGCCCCCAGCGGCTCGAACTCGATCTCGACGTCGCTCGGGTCGCCCTCGGCCAGCGGGTTGTCGCTCTCGAACTCGAAGCCCTCTACTTCGAGGATCGCCGTCCGGTAGCGCTCCCCCTTGAGGTTCTCCTGCAGCTGTCGGAGCTCCTCTTTGCTCTCCTCGGTGAGCGTGCCGCCGTAGACCTTGATCGCGTAGTGGGGGATGCCCAGGTTGTCGAAGATGTCGTGGTTCATCTCCTGGGCGGCCTCGTCGGCGGCCATCGTCCGCATGGCCGCGACCCAGTCCGGGATCCCGTAGTATAGCGAGATAGGGCTGGGGTTCGGGACGAAGATGAGCTCGTTGGCCGGCCCGTTCGAGAGCTCCTCGGCGCTGGATGCGACCTCGCCAGTCTCCTTGTCGACGAACGTCGGGTCGTCGCCGTAGCGGTCGCCGGCCTCGCCAAAGTATCGCCGGCGCCCTTGCCGGATCTGCACGTAGCCGTGGCCGCTCACGATCTCCTCTTCTGTCTCCCCGTCTTCGGTCTCGACCTCCGTCGTGGTCTTGCGGACGCGAGTCGTCGCCGACGGGACGTGGGCCAGCCCGACCGGCGTGCCGTCGCCCTCGACGAGGATCTCCAGCGACGCCCAGCCGATGCCGTGGTAGTCCAGCCGCGAGAGTTCGAGCACCTCTTCGGGCGTCGCGACGGTTGTGTTCTCCGGGCCGATCGACCACTGCGAGTCCGACCCGTGCCAGAAGTCAGTGACCGTCTCGTACTCGTCGCCCTCTGGGTCAGGTTCGCCGGCGCTCGGGTGCGGGACGATGTCGAAACCATACCCACACTCGTAGCGGGCCTTCTTGCGGAGGCAAGCCTGGTGGGTCTCGTTGAGCTCCTGGAAGGAGGCCAGCGTCTCGGGGTTGTACGGCGGGACGATGCCCCGACCGACGTCCGTCGCGATGCGTCGCTCGTCGAGCTGTGTCGTCTCCGTGGCCTTCTCCATCGCCCTGCTGTTGCCGGGCGTCGAGATGGACAGGGAGACGCGCGTCTCGTCGTCGGTATCGTCTGTCACAGGTATGAAACACCTCCAGTGTCGTCAGCGTCGTCGTCGCCGTCGGCGTTGAGCGCCCCCATCTCTTCGAGGCGCCGAATCCCCTGCTCGGCCATGTACCAGCTGGCGATGAGGTCCGGCGTGTGGCCCTTCAGCTTCCCATCCGACAGCGTCAGCGAGAGCGCCGCCTGGATGAAGTCCTCGGTCGCCGAGTGCCCTCGATAGAACTGGATGCCGCCGTTCTCGACGAGCCGACGAAGCCGGGGGATGCCGTTCTCCCAGCTGTGCTTCTTGCCGGTCGTCGGGATCCCGGTGACCTTCGCCCGCAGCGACGCCGAGAACTCGACCGCGTCGTTGGCCACGTACTGCTGCATCCCGTTCGACTCGATGACGACCATCGCCGGGTCGTACCGGTCGTCGAGGTCGGCCAGCTCCGCCTTGATGGCCGAGGGCTGCATCCCGGTCTCGGCCCGGGCGTCCAGGAGGCGCCGGCGGCCATCCCGACCGACCCGCCACGCAGTGAACGCCGCGTTGTCGCCGGTCGACGACTGGGCGGGGTCGTGGGCGACGATCGTCGCTTCGCCGGCGCCGGGCGTCACCGTGCGGGGCGGCGACTGTCCGCGGATAGAACAGCCGCCGTCGTCGACGAGCTGGTCAATGTCGGACTGCTCAACGAGGTTGCCCGAGGCGCCGCGGATGACCATGCAGTACTCCCGCCAGAAGAGGTGGGGGCTCATCTGGTCGTACTTCTCGACCAGGTACTCGGGGCCCCGAGCCTCGGGCCAGAGGATGTGGACTTCGTCGTCGACGAGCGGACGGCCGTCGACTTCAGTGTAGAGGTCCTCGGGCGGCCGTCGGTCGCGCCACGTGTCGTCTTCGCGGAACTCCCGGTCCCACTCTTCGAGGACCGCCGGGTACTCGGTGAAGTCGTAGGCCTCGCGGTCGATCAGGTGCGAATAGATGTCGTCGGGGCGTTTGCGCGTCCCGATGACCGCGGTCGTTCCGGAGTCCTTGACCATCGGCACGGTGACGCCCTCGATCCACTGCAGAATCTCCTCGGTGTCCCCGTCGCCGCGCTCTTTGATGACGTCGTCGAGGACCAGCTGATGCGACCGGTCGCCCTCGATAGCACCGAACAGCCAGCCGGCGAAGAGCCCGGATCCGTTCGGCCAGATCTTCGCCTCCTTGGTGTCCTGTTCGGGCTCTTGATTGAGGTTCACCAGCCACGGGTTTCGCTCGACGATCTTCCAGAACTCGGTGTCGGCCTTCTTGTGCGCCTGGCCCTGCGTGTTCGTGATCCAGTGGGCCAGGAATCCGGGCTGGTACTCCAGGCAGGCGATGATGTAGCCCAGCGACGCCGTCGTCTTCAGCGAGTCGCGGTGGGCGAGCATCCCGATGTTGGTGTCGCTGTCGAACTGCTTTGCCCAGTGGACGTGGACATCGCCGATCGGGACGTGGCCGTCGCGCTCGGCCGCCATGTAGCCCTCCGTGAGCCGGTTGAAGTAAACGTCCCAGGGGCAGCCGTCGAAGGGGTTGAGGACCTCCCGCTGGACATGTGGATCCTCGAATTCCTGCCAGACTTCCTCGGCCTGCCGGTCGGGATCGAGGTCGTGCAGGTCGGACGTGCTACTCATCGGGGTCCTCCTCGTACCGGGCGCGCAGCGCTTCCCGTAGCGCGGCCTTGGTCTCGTCGTCGACGGCGACCGTCGACTCCGTCTCCAGTGAGCCTTCGAGCTCGACGCGATCCTTGTAGACGCCGAGCGCGTCGCCCTTGGCCTGCAGGTGGCTCGACTGCTCTTGGCGGGCCATCGCCCGGGCCTTCCGGTCCGGCTGGTCGCGAGCGAGCCCGTCGAACTCCTTGGTGTACCGGGGCGAGCCGTCGACAGCCTGGATGGGGTACTCCTCGCCCGGTCCGACCGCCGTCTCGCCGTCGGTGAACCGGATGATCACGTCGCGCTCGCTCGCCCACTCGGGGTGGTCGGGATCGTCGACGTCGACGATCTCCCAGGCCTGGACGAACCGCGCCGACTTCCGGTCCCGGGGCACGCGCTCGGTCTTCGGGACGACCCGGACGATGGGCTGGTCCTCGGTGGCCTCCATCTCGGTCTCCCGGGCGCGCTGGTAGAGCTGCTCCTCGCGCTCGGCGATCTGCAGCCGAACGTCGGCGTGGCGCTGCTCGATGGCTTCGATGACCTCGTCCTTGGGCTGTTCGTTGAGGTAGCCCCGGACGGTCGACCGGGCGTAGCTGCCGATACCCTCCCGCTCGAAGCGCTCGCGGATCTCCTCGACATCGAGATTGTCGAGATGGTGCCACTTCAGGGCGAGATGGACTCGGCGGTCGCGTGTTGACATGGGTTGGGGAGCGTTCTGCAGCGTTCAGGTGGGTTTTATATTTTAAATAGGGGTGGGCGGAGGTAGCCGCCGGTCAGCCTGCAGGACTCTGATCACTATCAGAGAACTGGGAGAACCGCCCGGATCCCAAGGCCGATGAGTACGCCAGCGACAGCGTGGCCGATCAGGTACAGGCTCTCCTTGACGAACTGCCGCGGGTAGGGCAACCAGTCGGGCGCGTCGCCGGGGCTCGTGAACACCCAGCCGACGCCGGCCACCAGGACGGCCGGCTCCTGCAGCAGCGCGAAGAGGATGCCCGAGGCGAGCCCCCACGCAGCGGCGTGCCACTCGGCGCGATACGACAGGTAGCCGTTGGCCTCGCTGTCCGATTCGCTCTTGGCGAGGATCCGGTTGTAGAGACGTCGGAGCGGGTTCATCCGTCTCCCTCACTGTCGTCTTTGGGCAGCCGGTCTCGGAAAAACGTCACCGAGAGTCGGTCGAGGATCTCGACTTCCTTCAGCTCGACCGTGGTCACGACGCCGATCACCGCGACCGTCGAGACGAAGACGCGCCAGTCGGCGCCGCGCTCGACGGCGTAGATCATGAGCCCCGAGATCAGGAGACTGTAGAAGACTCCCTTGAGTGCTCGCCAGTGTTCGAGTGCCATGGGGCAGGAGTTGGTCAGGCGTTCGTGGTACTGTGCTGGAGTTTCGAGAGGCGGGTGTTTCGTCGCCATGGAGTCATCCAAAAGGTCGCCCCCGGGGAGATGCTCCCCGGGACGCCGCGGGTAGCCCGTCTCCCAGTTGCCCCGGGAGCTGATAGGGCCTCGCGCCGCCATCTTGTGACGACAAGTGCGGCCGAAGTGGGTCGAGATCGAAGTATCCACCGCCAGAGGATCGGAACTGCCTGACAACAACCCGGACAGAGCGTCCGTCGCGGTCGTAGAGTGGCCGCTCGTGAGCCTCGCACCGTCTCGCGTTGGTACGCCCCTCGTGCGAACGTGAGCTACCGGTAACCGGTAGGCGTCATCGGGGATCGCTTAGAAGATCTCGAAGCGCCCGATCGGGTCCTCGCCGTCGACGAACGCTCGGGTGTAGAGGTCGAGCAGCTCGTCCATGATCTCGTAGGTCCGCTGCGGCGAGTCGGCGCCGCACTTGGTCGCGCAGCGGGCGACGTCGAACCCCGTCGGCGAGGCCTCGTACTGGAGTCGCGACGAGCAGCGTGGGCACCGCGCCTCAACGTGCGCGAGCATCCACTCGGTGTCGTAGCCATCGCGATGGAGGTGTTCGGCCAGGCAGTACCAGAGCCAGCAGTCCCACGGCGTCGGAGTGTCCTCGTCGCTGCGGAGCGCCTGGATGGCGTTCCACGCGGCGAGGTACAGTTCCGAGTCGGGTTCGTGGTGACGCTGGTGGCACTCTTTGAAGCGAGTCTGGAGTGCGGTCGCCTCTCGCGAGACGAGTTCGCCGTTGGTCAGCTCACCCGAGCCGTCGAGCGCCTCCCGCAGCGGGATGGTGCCCGGGTACTCGCGTTCGTCGGAGAGTTCGGCGCCGCTCCTCGGTGAGAACTTGTGTTGACCTTTCATCGTCGGGGGAGAATCACGGCTGGTCGCCGGTCCCCTTCATCCCCACGTCCAGGGCGGCGGGCGTGCCTGAACAAACTGGTACTTTCTCTTCGCCATTGTATCAGTCCCAAGAGTGGTTAAGCGTCCGCTCGTCCGCGAGAACCACGGATACCTCTCTGAGGTCCTCTGATTTGCGGTTCCTGAGTATATATCCGCGATTTTCGAGGGTATCCAACGCCTCCGTGATCGTCCGGTCGCGATGGCAGAGCTCGTCGACGAGGTCGCTGCGGGAGAGCTCTCCACCGGCCTCGTCGAGCGCTCGCAGGACATACCGGGCACTGGGTGGGAGGTCGTCGAACCGTCCCGACTCAGTGCCGGTCACACCCCTGAGCCACCCCCATCGGGACCCGACTGCCAGTCCCACACCCCCGGTCCAGCCTGATCATCCGTCTCGGTCGATGGGGTCGATGCGATCTCCGTCGGTGCTGGGTCCCGGATCGCCAACGCCCACGTATAGGGATCCAATACGGGGTCGTTGGCGATCCCGCCCTGCAGATCCACGACGCCCGTGTTCGGCGTCCCCGAATCGCTGTAGAGGGTCGCCCCGTGGTCGCCGGCGCCGTCAAACGCCTGGACGGCGTCGCGGTCTTCGAGCCGGTCGAGAGTCCGCCGGACGTGTTCTTTCGAGCACCCCACGTCGGCGGCGATATCCCGAGCGGTCAGCCCGCCCGTCGCGCTGCGGAGCACGTCGACGATCTCCCGCTGGAGCTCACTGAACGTCCACTCGACGCCGTCGACCTGGACGTCGGCGAAGTCGACCGGCATCGCGTCGGTCCGGACGAACACGGTCGCGTGGCTTTCGGGGTCGTCCGGGTTGCGAGCGTACCGACCGGCCGCCTGGGCCGTGTGGTTCTCGCGAACGCTCGCGAGGATGGCCGCGGCGGTCTCCGCGTCCGGGCCCTCGAAGCCACGACCATGGGCGCGCTCCTCGGCGCCGTCGACGTCGACGGTCTCCGGCGCCGCGTCGAGGTCGAGTTCGGCGAGCAGGTCCAGGACGTAGTCGTCGCCGGGGTCGACACAGCCCTCGACGAGGCCGACGCCCTCGTCGGCGAAGTCGTTCCGGGACTTCTCCTCGCCGTAGTGCATCGTCTCGGGGCTGTGGACGCCGGCGTCCTCCAGGAGGCCAGCCAGCTGGTCCTCAACGGACGACGTCGTGATGGCGGTCCGGAACTCGGCGCCGTACTGCTCGCGAAGGTGCTCGGCGACCGTCGACACCTGGTCGGGCTGGAAGTACTCGCCGCTCGCGAGCGGCCGGGTCGCGTCGCCGACCTGAACCACGCGGAGGCCGCGCTCGTACCGCCGCCAGAGCTTGCGTTCCTCGGGGTCGAGAACCTCGGTCGTGTTGATGTGGGGCACCGTGTTGACCGCCCAGACGGGCTGGGCGGGGTGGGCGTCGAGGCCGATCACGCTGCGGGCCTGGGAGAGATCCGGCGCCGTCCGGACGGTCCGGATGTCGTTGTCCTCGTCCATCGCGACGGTCACCCACTCGCGGTTCCAGCCGTCCGAGTCGTCGGCGTGGGCGTCGAGGCGCGGGGGCTGGTGGGGCGTCTTCCCGACGCGGCGGCCGTTCCCGCGGTCCTCAGCGTGGAAGATGGCCCTCGCGAGCGCCGGCGCGAGCGTGTGGGCGTCGGCGTGTTCGAGGTACCACTCGCGGTCGGGTTCGTACTCCAGGCAGTTGCCCAGCTGCTCGCGCTCACGGCTGGCGTCGCCGCCCCAGCCGTCGTGGTCGACCAGCGAGATGAACGACTCCCAGGTGGAGACCGGCGCGTCGGCGGCCTGCAGGTAGGCCGTGATCGCGCGGGCGATGCGGTCCTTCGAGAGGTCCTGCGAGAAGTCGGGCTCCTCGTCGACGACGACGTTCGCCGACTGGCGCAGCGACGGGACGTGCGCGAAGTTGTGGGTCGCGATGACCAGCGGGTAGTCGCCCTCGCGAAGGCGCTCCCACTGGCGGATCGCGGGGCACTCCGCAGGCTCGCCGTCGTCGAAGACGCCGTCGTCCTCGTCGTAGGTCGTCGACGATCCCCGACAGCAGGGAAGTTGTGCGCGCTGGTCGTTGTGCTCGGCGAGAAACTGGTGGGCGGCGGAGAAGGGCAGCCCCTTCCCCTCGCACTGGTGGTCGAGCCACTGACTCGCGGGCTCGCCATCGATGGTGATGACCTGGCGGTCCTCGTCGTCGCACTCGGCGACCTGCCGCGGGTCGTGGTCGCCCGCAGCGACCGGGCAGGCCTCGTGGCGCGACTTCAGGACGAAATGCTTGCCGCCCTCGTCGGCCGCGGCCTGGGCGGCCTCGTCGCGAGCGTCGCGGGTCGCCGAAAGGTGGACGACCGGCTTGCCGCCGGTCACCTCGTCGAAGACGTCCCACCGGGTCGCCGCGATCGTGAAGGACTTCCCGAGCGACGTGGGCGCGTCGACGACGGTCTCGTCCTCGTTGCGCATCGCCGCCTTGATCGTATCGAGCAGCTCGTCGCGGGCCTCGTCCGTCGACGGCCAGTCGAGGCCGCGCTTCTTGGCCGCGCGCCGGCGCTCGTCCTTGGGCAGGTGTTCGAGCTGTTCGAGCGGGAGCGTCGACGCGGGCTCGGCGTCGATCTCCTCGTCGTTCGCGAGCGCCGCGTCGAGCAGCGGATGCCGGTCGTCGTCAGACCGGCCGTCCGACTCCGGGTGCTCGTACTCGGGGATCCGAGCGCCGCGGTCCCGCAGCGCCTCGACGGCGTCCCACCAGTCCTCACCTTCGGGATACTCGTGGGGCGAGGTGATGATCCGCTCCTCGAGGGCAACGACCTGCGTGGCGTCCAGGCCGACGTCGCCCTTCCGGTAGATCCAGCCCACGTCGGGACTCCAGCCGAGGCGGGTCCCGCTGCGGGAGGTCTCCCAGCTGGGGTCGAACGACATCGTCCCGTTGGCGCGCTCCTCGGTGAGCGACGAGCGGAGCCGGATGTCCCGGGGTTCGACCCGACGGCAGGCGTCGAAGACGGCCTGGATGTCGGTCGTCTCGTCGATGTCCGCGAGCTCCTCCTCGTCGTACTCCGGCTCCCAGTCCTCGCCGTCGGGGCGGGGGGTCTCGGCCGGGTCGCGGCGCTGCTCGTCGGAGACGAACTCGTCGACGAGGTCGTTCAGGAACGCCTGGGCGTCGGTGGCGTCGGTCGGCGTCCCGACGACGTGGTTGCCGGTCATCGCGACGTAGCGCTTGCCGTCGTAGACCTCGACCTCGGCGCCGGGGAAGGCGTCGTGATCCGGCAGCGCGGCGCCGGGGATCGTCTTGACGTCGTCGGGGAGCTGGCCCTTCGCGATGATGTGGACGCCGGTCCCGGACGTGGAGATGTCGGTGTAGCTGTCGGCCTGCTCGACGTGCTTGGCGACGACCGGATGGACGGCGCCGGTCTCGGGGTCGCGCACGTCGTCGTAGTCGACCACGTAGAACGGGTCGACCCAGTCCGCGTAGGGGTTCTCCTCGTGTTGCAGGACGATCCCCGGGCCTTCGAGCCGTTGGTCGGCACAGGCCATCCGGGCCTTCTCGGCCGACCGCCAGAGGTCGGGGTTCGACCACGACATGGTGTTCTCGGCGTTGGCGTAGACGGCGTGGGGCTGTTTCCGGCCGTCGAGGTACTGCCACGGCATCCACATCTCGTAGTCCTCGACGTTGTCGGCCCAGACCCCGGGTTCGGCGTCGAGAACCGGGCAGTCGTCGGTCGGGTCGGTTGAGTCGACCGGGTCAGCGTCGACGCCCTCGTCGAGGACCTCCGCGACGGCCGCGGGGTCGGCGCCGAGCGCGCCGGCGATCGCGACCGGGCTGGCGTCGGGGTTGCGTTGGCGCTCGCGAGCGACGCGCTCCTGCAGGGAGGGTTCGTCGTCGCTCACGCTGACCCCTCCCAGTCCGCCCACGTCGACTGTCCATCGACATCCGGACGCTCGGTCCCGCCGTCGGGGACCGGGACGTTCTCCGTGGTCTCCTCGCCAACAGGAGCGTCGTCGACGATGTCGACGGTCTCGCCGTCGCCCTGCCACGCAGGAGCTTCGGTGATATACTGGACGGTCCCGTCGTAGTCGGGGCCGCTGTACGACCGACGGGTCACGCCGGACACCTCCCTTCCGGTGGAGACGTAGCAGACGCTATTGCGAAATGCGGTTCATCAGGACTTCTACCTGTTGAAAATGCGTAGTTCGAAACATCCCGATCCGGGATGTTCGGGCAATCGGCGTCGGTTCGTGAATGCGTCCCTTGAGCGCTGAAATACAGATGTTCAGCGGTATTAGCCAAACATCTGGCGCATCATGGGGTGCATCTCCATGAGCTGCTCTTCGGCGATCTCCTCGTAGATCTTGTAGGTGATCGAGACCGTCAGCAGCAGCCCGGTCCCGGAGACGTTCCCGATGGTACCCATCATGTTGGCGAGGACGGCCAGCAGGCCGACCAGCGCGCCGCCGATGACGGTCACCTGCGGGATGTAGCGTTCGAGCACCTTCTCGATGACGCTGGTGTTCCGGCGGAAGCCGGGGATCTCCATGCCCGAGTTGTGGATCTGCTGGGCGGTCGCCTCCGGTCCCATGTCGGTGGTCTCGACCCAGAAGATGGCGAAGACGGCGCCACCGACGACCATGAACGTCAGGTCGACGCCGACCCGCAGCATGATCTGCCACGGCGCGGCGTTCGTCTGGCCGAGCCACCACATCCACTGTTCGGGGTTCCGGACCGGGGCCATGTAGTAGAACAGGCCGCCGACCGGGTTGGCGACGCCGCTCGCCGACTCCTGATACGTGCCGAGCCACGCGGGCAGACTCCCCAGCTGGGCGTAGAGGATCCGGCCCAGGAACTGGAGGTTGGCCTGCAGCGCGCGGACGAGGATCATCGGCAGGACGCTCGCGTAGATGAGCTTCACCGGGAAGCGACCGCGGGCGCCCTTGACGCGGGTGTTCGAGAGGGGGATCTCCACGCGGACGCTCTCGGCGTAGACGACGACCACGAAGATCATGACCGTCGTGATCAGCGCGAGGATCTGCCCCTGGCCGAACACGAGCGTCTGCAGCCCGCTCCCGAGGATCGGACCCACGTCGATACTGCCGGTGGCGATACCGATCCACGTCGGGATGATACCGAGCTGCTGGGGGTTGCCGATGAAGCTCGTCGAGACGAGCCCGCCGATCAGTCGCTGGCTGACGCCGGCGATGATGAACAGGCCGATCCCGGAGCCGACGCCCCACTTGGAGATGACCTCGTCCATGTAGAGGATGAGGACACCGCCGACGAAGATCTGCGCGAACAGCAGCCACTTCACGCCGAACGTCCCGCCGGGGAACGACTGGGCGAGCGACTGGCTGGCCGGCAGGAACGAGCCGGCGAACACCATCGGCAGGCCGGTCAGGCAGATCATCACGAGCACCAGGAACTTCTGGAGCCCCTGGTACAGCACCTGGTCCCGGGGGTTGTTCTGCGTGTCGAGGCCGAGCAGGTCGGCACCGCCGAGCAGCTGCAACACGATGCTGGCCGTGACGATCGGTCCGATACCGAGTTGCAGGATCGTCCCCTGGCCACCGGCCAGGATCGAACGGAACTGTCCGAAGATGTCGCCCCCCTGTCCGGTACCGAGTCCGAACAGGAAGACGTTCGTCAGGAAGAAGTACAACACCAGCACACCGGCCGTCCAGCCCAGCTTGCGCTTGAAGGGGACGTGCCCCTCCGGGCGGGCGACGGTGGGCATGCGGGTGAGTACCGGTTCGGCGGTGTCCTTCCAGCCCATGGTTATGAGTCGTCTTGCTCGTCGGGTGTATCCTTGTCGGTTTCCTCGGCGCGGGCCTGGCCGGCCTCGGTCAGCTCGACCGAACCGCCCGCGTCAGCGACCTTCTCCTCGGCCCCGTCGGAGAACGCGTCGGCCGTCAGGTGCAATTCGTTGCGGACCTGGCCGGCACCGAGCACCTTCACCACGTCGACCTCGTGGCCGTCTTCGACCACGTCGCGCGCGTCGATGGCGTAGCCGTCGCCCTCCTCGTCGGCGACGCCCTCGGCCGCCAGCAGCGCGGCGTCCTCGTCGAGCTCGCGGACGTCGACCTCGGCGACCTCGTCCTGGACGTCCTCGGGTCGTTTGAACCCGTGTTTGTCCCACGGGCCGTGGTTGTGCATCTCGTGTTTGCGGCTCCCCGCGTTGCCCCGGCCGCCGCGGTGGCCGGCGCCGCGGCGGTTCTTGTGCGTCCCGCCGCCGTGCGTGCGCGAGCCGCGCTGTCGTTTCTTCTTGGATGTCATCGCATCGCCTCCAGGAGGTCGTCGATGGCCTCGGTCTCGTGTTTGCCGAGCTGACCGCCCTCCTTGGTGGGGTGTTTGATGCCGTCGTGGCCGCCGCGGGGCGGGTGCAGGCGCAGCGTCGGCGCCAGCCCCTGCTCGCGCAGCGTCGTCTCCTCGTCGACCAGCGCCTCGGCGAGCTCCTCGACGCTCATGTAGTCGGTGTTGGCGACGACCCACGAGTCGTCGATGTCGGCCTCGCCCTCCAGCGGCTCGCCGCGCCGCTCGATCAGCAGCGCGACCGTCTCGACGCTGGGCTCGCCGTAGGCCACGTAGTCGTTGACCTTCGTGACCATCCCGCGGTAGGCCTCCGTCTCCGGGACCAGCGCGGCGTGGTTCACGCTGTGGATGTTCAGCATCTCCAGCGTGTCCGCGATGTCCTCGTTCATGTTCACCTCGCCGCGAAGCTGGACGAGCGCTTGCATCACTCGATCACCTCGCGCTTCTCCCAGGTCTCCTGGGGGACGCGGGCCTCGGCGGTGTTCTGGAGCGCGTTGAACGTCGCTTTCGCGAAGTTCACCGTCGTGCGGGTGTTGCCCGACGAGCGCGTCCAGATGTCCTCGATGCCCGCGAGTTCGAGCACGTGGCGGACCGTCTCTCCGCCCGCGAGCCCGAGCCCGCGCGGCGCGGGCTGCAGTTCGACCTCGACGCTGCCGGCCTTGCCGGTCGTCCGGAGCGCGACGGTGTGGGCGCGCCCACAGCCACACTCCCAGGACCCGCAGCCCCGCGAGACGTCGATGAGGTTCAGCTTCGCCACCTCGATGGCCTTCTGGATGGCGCCGCCGACCTGGTCGTCGCGACCCTCCGCGTAGCCGACGAGGCCGTCGCGGTTGCCCACGACGACCACGCAGCGGAACTTCACGCGGCGGCCGGAGTCGGTCATGCGCTGGACCATGTTGATGTCCAGTACCTCGTCCTCCAGTCCGGGGACGAGCTGGTCGACGATCTCCGGTTCCTTGAGCGGCAGGCCGGAGTTGAGGGCGTCCTGCATCGAGTCGATCTCGCCCTCGGCGACCGCGTGGCCGAGCCGTGTCCGCGGCTCCCAGCCGTTACTCATAGTTCATCCGCCTCCAGCAGTTGTTCTCGCATGTCGTCGAAGTGCTCCGGTAGGTCTGTTGCGTCGAAGTCCCCGCCGTAGAGCCCGTCGTCGAGCTGCTCGGCGTATTCGGCGATGTGCTCGCCGCGCGTGCGCGACCAGTCGGCCAGCACGCTGTCGTTGTGGGGAACGTCGAGTCCGGCGTCGATTGCGCCTTCCTGTACCGCGAATACTTTGCTACCCGGCGTCGGGGAGTTGAGACCGATGTCGAGGACGGCCTCGTCGAGGCCGGCTTCGACCGCGCGCAGTCCCGCGAGGACGCCGGTCAGGTAGGCCGCGGGCATGTTGCCCGTCGGCGCCTCCCAGCCGTACTCCTCGAGATCGCTCGAATGCGCGCTCGCGATAGTCTCGTCGCCCTCGGCTCCGGTGATGATCAGCTGCGCCGTGACGTGCCGGTTGCTCTTTCGAGCGACCAGGCGCGGTTTGCCGGATTTCAGCAGGCGCAACCTCTGATGGTAATCGGTCCGGGCCTCGCGGCGACGCCGCATCGGCACCGTGTAGCGTGGTCCTGTCGCCATTAGTTGTCCTCCAGTGTTCGTTCGATGTCCGCGACGCTGTCGAACTCCCCGCCGCTCGCGCGGTCGTAGAGTTCGCGGTACCGAGACTTGGAGATCTCGTCCGAGTCGCGCAGCTCGCGGAGCTTCGCGCGCTGTGCGCGGATCTGCGACTGCCACTTCTCCTTCTGGTTCTCGCGGCCGCCCGCGGTCCCCTTCCGGGTGCCCTGGCCCTTCTGGTGGCCGTAGGCGCGTTTCTCCTGCCGCTCGCGGGCGCGACCGCGCGAGTTGCCCTTCGGCGACTCGGCGCGGATGGCGCCCTCATCGACGAGTTCGCGGATGTCCTCGCGCGTGATCGCGTCCGCGAGTTCGCCCTGTCGCTCGGGGTCGAGCCAGATCTTGTTCTCGCCGACGTCGAGCAGGTCCGACGCCATTCGCTTCTGTGCGCTCAGGTCAGTCATCGACTTCGACCTCCTCGTAGGTGGGGTTGAGGACGCGGATCTCGCGGTCCTCGGCCTCGTCCTCGATGCGCTCGCGCTTGCGGCCGCCGACCTTCGAGGCGATGCGGACGGCTTCCGTGTCGCCGTCCACGCCCTCGAGGTCGTCGACGTTGTGCACGCGGACTTCCTCGAAGCCCGAGGGGTGCAGGCCGCGCACCGCCGTCGGCGTGCGGAAGCCCGCCTGAACGGTGTCGCCCTTGCCCTTGATACCGATCCGCTGCTTCGAGAGCTGCCCCCGCGGCTTGCGCCACGAGGTCGAGACGCGCTTTTTCTTGTGGTGGTCCTGGCGGTTGAACTGCGGCTTGCCGACCCGGTGTCGCTGGGTCAGCAGCCGCGCCTCCTCGTCGGAGAGGTCCGGCGTCTTGTCGGAGAGCCCGCGGGCCTGGAGTTCCGTCTCCACGTCCTCGGCGGGCGGTTCCTCGCCGCCTTCCTCTTCGACTTCGGCTTCGGTCTCGGACTCGACTTCGAGTCCGCCGACGTCGGCCTTGATGCGGGCCGCCAGCGCGTTCCCGATACCGCTGACATCGGCGAGCTCGGACTGGTCGGCGCCGCGGACGGCGTCGACGTCCTCGAAGCCGGCCTCGCGGAGCGACTCCGCCTTGGATGGGCCGACACCGCTGATGTCTGTCAGTTCGGCGTGCTCGTCTTCAGCCTCGTCTTCGGCTTCCTCGGCCACCTGGTCGGGGTCCTCGGCGGGCTCGCCGCCGTGTGGCTGCTCGGACTCGATGTCCGCCTCGGGCGCGTCGCCCTGCGGAAGCCCTTCCTCGTTGGCGTCGGCGTCACTGCTCGTGTTGTCGGGATTGTCCGCCATCAGGCGTCACCTCGGTTCGGTTTTCGGGTGATGTACACCCCGTCCTGGAACACGCGCACGTCCTTGTCGTTGATGCGCGTGAGCTGTTCGATGTCCGCGGCGGTCTGGCCGACGGCCTCGATGTCGGGGCCGCTGATTGTCAGCTCCTCGCCGTCGATCTCGACGTCCGTGTCGCCGTGGATCGTCGTGCGGCGGGGGGCCTTCTCGCCAAGGAAGTTCTCGATGACGACCTCCTCGCCCTCGACGTTGACCTGCATCGGGAAGTGAGAGTAGAAGACTTCCATCTCG